>ERZ1292630.11-Hain-H41-02um-R3-11-length-264559-cov-11_pt3 | contig 67486 bp, 59 predicted proteins | sample MGYA00564408_ERZ1292630 | MGnify/ENA primary metagenome ERZ1292630 (study PRJEB36523, sample SAMEA6512641) | groundwater metagenome | collected 2019-01-08 | study: AquaDiva: Metagenomics assemblies of 32 groundwater samples
GGGGCGTCATCGCCGGGAGCGGTCGCGGGCGGCTCGGGCCCGAGCCCGGAACCGAGCCCGGAACCGAGCCCGGAGCCCAGCCCGATCGCGGCCGCCTCACGAGCCCGATCGAGTCCGGCGTGGACGTGGGTCAGGGCGAGGAAGGCAACCACCTGCGGAGCGACCGCGATGGCGATGGTCGTGAACAACAGCGTCCCGAATGCGACGATCGCAGCGAGAATGAGGCCGTACGTGAGACCGGCGACCGCATCGCCACGATCGAACCCCAGCTCCAGTGCCGTTCCGACGCGCACGAGAATGTCGCCGCCGGCACCGATCGCGAACAGCTGGAGGTACTGCGCCGCGGCCGTGAACACGGCCACGACCGCTGCGAGGCGCCAGCGGGCCTGGACCAGCCGGAACCCCCGCGAGATGGCCTCGCGCGCGCCAACATCGCCGAGCACGATGGCGGATGGGACGTACGCGAACGGGATGGCCACGACGACCCCGACCGCGAGGCCGACCAGGGCGAGCGCCTCGGAATCGGGTTCGAGCGTCCCGCCGAACGTTGCGCCGACGGTGCCCCCGGCGACGCCCGCCGGGATGCCCACGATGAAGGCTGCGCGAACCACGCGCCAGAAGGTCTGGCGCGACCTTGCAACCGCCTCGCGCAGGCTCACCGGACGATCGACGAGCCGCCCTGCGAGCACGGCGATCGCAACGATCTGGCTCTCGATCGTGATCGCGACCCAACCAAGCGTGGCGACGACAAGGCCGATTCCAAGCTGCCCGAAGAGCGCTTCGCTGAACTCCGGCAGGACAGGAGCGCTGGTCGGGTCGATGGCGCCCGGGTCGAACAGGTCGAGGAGCTCGGGCAACCGGACGAACAGGACGGCGAGCACAAGGCCCAACGGGCCGACGATCAGGAGGAACTGCCCGGCCATGAAGAGCGAGGCGCGACGCAGGTCGCGGCTCGCCCGAAGGTCAAGGTCGAACGCACGACCGAGGACCCGTCGTGCCGTCGGGAGCTGCCGAAAGTCGGACGACGGATCGGGCGTCACGCCGGTGCTGGAGATGGGGCGGCACCGAGTGGTTCGGCGGCGGCAATGAACTCGCCCAGTCGGGTCACGTCCACGTTGCCCCCGGACGCGACGACGCACACGCGCTCGCCGTCGCGGATCGGGATCCTCCCGGTCAGCACCGCCGCAAGCGCCGCCGCCCCGGCCGGCTCCAGGACCTGCTTCATCCGCTCGAGAGCAAATCGCATGCCGGACAGGATCGTGGCATCGTCGAGCAGCACGATCCCCTCGAGATACCGAGCGCACATTGCCATGGTCCAGCGGCCCGCGAACGGCGCACCGAGACCATCCGCGATCGACGTGGGTTGGATCCGGACGATCTCGCCGCGCTCCAGGGCGAGTGACATGGCCATCGACCTGGTGGGTTCGACCCCATAGACCCGAACGTCTGGACGCGTCTCGCGGATCGCGCCGGCGATCCCGGAGATCAGTCCACCACCGCCGATCCCCACGACCACCACGTCGACGTCGGGCAGGTCCTCGAGGATCTCGAAGCCGGCCGACGCGTGACCGGCGATGACATCCGGGTCGTCAAACGGATGGCAGAAGGTCAGTCCCCGTTCGTCCCGCAGGCGCTCCATCTCGGCGAACGCGTCGCCGACCGTCGCGCCATGGAGGACGACCTCCGCGCCATAACCGCGGCAGGCCGCCACCTTGGACGGGACCGCATCGGCCGGCATGACGACGATCGTGCGGACACCCGCCGCACCGCCCACGTATGCGTACGCCTGGCCGGCATTCCCGGCCGAGTGGGTGATGATCCCGCGGGCGCGTTCCGCGTCCGAGAGCCCGAGCACCCGCGCGGTCATCCCTCGGGGCTTGAACGAGCCGGTCTTCTGAAGGTGCTCCGCTTTCACATACAGCGTATCGTCGGCCGGCCGTGCGCCGCTCGCCTGGCCCGCGATGTCGGCCGCGGTGCGCGACGTCAGCAGGGGCGTCCGATGCACCCGGCCGGCGATGGCCTCACGCGCTGCTCGCATGCGTTCCAGGGAAACGATGTCGTCGGGCATGACCGGGAGCATATCGCCCCCGTGTGGCCGTCGGGTGCCGGGAGTGGCAGACTGCAGGCAATGCTCACGTTTCGACCGGGTCATCCTGGTGATGCTCGCGCGGCCTTCGATGTCTTCGAACCGACGATCGACCACCTGAGCGCGCGCGTCGGTGGGACCGGCAACGCGACCGCGGGCGACCCGGCCGCGTGGGATCGGCGACGGCCGCTGTTCGAGCACCTGGGAGCGACCGGGGACCAGTTCTGGTTCGCGGAGGAGGACTCCCGAGTGGTCGGCTACGCGCGATCCATCGTTCGGGGCAACGTCCGCGAACTGACCGAATTCTTCGTCCTGCCCGACGCCCAGGGCGGCGGTATCGGCCGTGGGCTCATCGAGCGCGCCCTGCCGATGGATGGCCTCTCGCGCACGATCATCGCGACCGCTGAGCTGCCGGCCATTGCGCGCTACCTCAAAGCTGGCATCGTCGGTCGATTTCCGATCTACGCATTCACGCGGGCGCCGGAAGTGGTCCAGGCGCCCACGGACCTGAAGCGCGAGCCGTTGACGATGGACGCGGCGACCCTCGACGAGCTCGCGCTGATCGACGAACCGATTCTCGAGTTCCGCCGTGACGTCGATCATCGCTGGCTCGCCGGCCAGCGCCGCGGGACCGCCTATCGACGCGCTGGGCGAATCGTGGCCTACGGGTACCACCCCACGGCCGTCGGCTGGGGCGGGCCCTTTGCCGCGGAACGCCCGGCCGATCTGCCGGTGCTGCTGGCGGACGCAGAGACGGCCGCCGCCGAGGCGGGCCAGTCCGAGATCGCCTTCGACGTTCCGCTGGTCAACGCGGCCGCGGTCGCCCACCTGGTCGAGCGGGGCTACCGCCTGGATCCGTTCCACATGCTCTTCCTGAGCGATCGCGAGCCCGGTCGGTTCGAGCGCTACGTGCTGTGCGGGCCGCCGTTCTTCGCCTGACGTGCGCGCTGCCGAACGTGCCGGCGCGTCGCAGTTCGGTTGTGATCTGTCTTACTTGCGAGTTTGCGCAAATAGTGAGACACTTGGCACGTCATGATCGAACCCCAGTCCCTCGAGGAGACCAGCCGTCGTCGAGCGGCGTCCATCGGACGCGCTCTCGCCGATCCCAAGCGGTTGTGCGTCCTCGAATCGCTGGCCGAAGGCGAGCTCTCCGTGAGCGAGCTGTCGACCCGCGTCGGCTGCCAGGTCCCGAACATGAGCCAGCACCTGTCGGTGCTGCGCAGCGCCGGCCTCGTCACCTCTCGGCGTGACGGCAACACCATCTTCTATCGCCTCTCGGACCCCCGGGTTCTCGAGGCCTACCGACTCATCCAGACGATCGCCCGCTAGGGCGGCCTTGCCCGCCGACGCGGGAGAAAGAGAGTTCACCAACATGGGGATCAAGCACGCAACCGATGCCGACTTCGAGGCGTTGGTCGTCAACAACGACAAGCCCGTCGTGGTCGACTTCTGGGCGGCCTGGTGCGGCCCCTGCAAGATGGTCGCGCCGGAGATGGAGAAGCTGGCCGCGAAATACGAGGGTTCCGTTGATGTCGTGAAGGTCGACGTGGACGCCAACCCGCGCATTTCGCAGGCATTCAGGATCATGTCGATCCCGACCATCGCGTTCTTCAAGCCGGGCGCTCAGCCGCAGGGCGTCGTCGGATTCCGACCGATGGAGCAGCTCGAGACCCAGTTCGGCCTCGCCGAGTTCGTCAAGGCCGACGCCTGACGGCGCTTCAGCCGGCGCGCCGCCAGGCGGCGATGAACCAGGACTCAATGCGGTCAACGGCGAACCGGTCGACTTCGCCAGGCTGAACGGCGACCCACTCCGGACCGCGCGCCGAGGGTTCCGTGTCGGGCGTCCGCAACGCGGCGGCGGCGATCGGGCCGTCGAGACGAAACTCGACGACATCCCCGGCATGTACGGCGAACGCCTGTCCATCACGCGACCACGTCGTGGTTGCGCCGGCAACCGCGCCGATCGCGTCGACACTCGACGCGGCGCGGTTGAGCACCTCGGCCAGCGACCTCGGGCGACCCGCGGCCGACCCCGAGTCGTCCGTCGTCGGGTCGCCCGTCACCCGGCGGCCTCGAGAATGGAATGCAGGTCGGACAGGTGGTCCTCGTAATGTTCGATCGTCTCCTCGACGAAGAACGTCTCCTGGTCGGCATGCTTGATGAACCGGCTCTCCGGGACGACGGTCAGCGTGCCTCGAAGTTCACCCGGAATGGACTCGGCTCGTCGGCGCAGTTCGGCCACCTCCAGCGCGCCCCATGACGCGAGGAAGTCGTCGTTGACGTCGTCGGCGCGGGCATCCCAGTCGCGGGCCAGCGCCTCGCGGCTCGCACTCGTCTCGCCGACGGCCAGTTCGCGCGCCACATCGAGGGCATGCGACTGCCACGCGACCATGTGACCGAGGAGGTCACGGCCGCTCCAGCCGTGGGCAGCCGCCACCGGCTGGGCGAGCTGTTCGTCGGTCAGCTCCAGGAGCGCCTCGAACGGCCGCCAACTCTCCCGTTCCTCCTCGAGGAATTCGAGTGCACTCAGGTACATGGCGATCTCCTGCGTTCGGGGCTCTCGTGCCCGCCATTCGGCCGGGCCCCGATCGTAGCCCAGCGGCGCGCGACCGCGCGGCTCGGACCGCCTGGCACGATCTGTGATTCACGAACAGGTCGTTTGACAGACGAGCGCTCCGGGGCAGGACGGAGGGTCGCCGGTCGGTCACGGGTCGGGGTCGGCGGCCAGCCCCTGCCCCTTGCCGCCAATCCGAAATTCCGCCCAGTAATGAGATCGGGCGTCAGCGAGCGTGACGGGTCACCGATTCCTGCGCTCCGGGTGGAGGGCCGCGCTCGCTCAGCCCGATTCCGATTACCCGGGGTAATAGCAGGGTGGGGTACCCGAGGTGCGGTGCACTCCATGGAATGGCGCATCCCATGAACTGCCGCTCGGACCCCTACCGCCCCCAGGAGACCATGGATTCGGGGGTGATCTCGATCGCGACCGGCGTGCCCCTCTCGGCCATGCGCGCGGCCGTCTCGGCCGCAGGCCGGTCCGGCTGGTAGCGCCGGACCTGTTCCGTCGTGATCCGCAGATACGCGTCACGTCCGTCGAGTCCGTCGAGGACCAGAGCGCGGCCCCGGGCGAGGACGCCGCGCTTCCGGCGAATGTCCGAATCGATCTCGATTGCCGCGCGCCCCGTCCGCCGGGCGTGGGCGACCTTGGCATCGCCGGCCTGGGCCCCGACCCAGAATCGCATGCCATCCCAGCAGTACCACGCCGGCACGACGTGGGGATCGCCGGCATCGTCGACCGTCGCGATGTGGCATAGGTTGGGTTCGGCGAGGAAATCGTCCAGAAGAGCTGCGTCGGACGCCCAACCGGAGATCCGTGGTCCGTCCATCACACCGAGACCGGCTCGCGATACTCCCCGAAGACCTGGCGCAGCACGGCGCATTGCTCCCCGAGGGTCGCGTACGCCTCGGCGCAACGGATGAAGTGCGGCATGAGATTGGAATCGGAGCCGCCCGGGCGACCGGCCGCGTCGCGCAGGGCGGCGAGGGCCGACGCAACGGCCTCGGCGTCACGTTCGGCACGGACGCGGGACAGTCGGGCCCGATGGCGTTCCTCCGACCCCGGGGGGACGCTCAGCACCGGGATCGACGTCTGCTCGGTCTCATCGACATACGCATTGACACCGACAATCTGCCGCTCGCCGGCATCGAACTCGCGCTGGTAGCGATAGGCCGCGTCGGCGATTTCGCGCTGCGGATAGCCCTCGCCGACCGCCTGGACCATCCCGCCACGACGATCGATCTCGTCGAGATACCGCCAGACCTGCCGCTCGGTCTCGTTGGTCAGCGACTCGACGAACCAGGAGCCGCCCAGCGGATCGACGGTGGCGGCCACGCCCGACTCCTCGGCGATGATCTGCTGTTGGCGGAGCGCCAGGAGCGCCGCCCCGGCCGTCGGGACCGCGAGCGCCTCGTCGTAAGCGTCGGTGTGGAGCGACTGGGACCCACCGAGGACCGCCGCAAGAGCCTGCAGTGCGACCCGGGTGAGATTGTTGAGGGGCTGCTGCGGGGTGAGCGAGACGCCGGCCGTCTGGGTGTGGAAGCGCATCCATGTGGATCGCTCGTTCTCCGCTCGATAGCGCTCGGTCATCAACTTCCACCAGATGCGTCGCGCGGCACGGAACTTGGCAATCTCCTCGAAGAAGTCGGAGTGGCTGTTGAAGAAGAATGACAGGCGCGGCGCGAACTCGTCGACGCGGAGGCCCCGCTGCAGCGCCGCCTCGACGTAGGCCATCCCGTCGGCGATCGTGAATGCCAGCTCCTGGACGGCCGTCGAACCGGCCTCGCGGATGTGGTAGCCGCTGATCGAGATCGTGTTCCACTTCGGCAGTTCACGCGTTCCGAATTCGATCGTGTCGGTGACCAGGCGCATCGACGGCTCGGGCGGGAACAGGAACTCCTTCTGGGCCACGAACTCCTTGAGGATGTCGTTCTGGAGCGTCCCCTCGAGCACGGCGCGGGGCACACCCGCCTTCTCGGCGGCGACGATGTACATCGCCCAGATCGGGGCGGCGGGGGAATTGATCGTCATCGACGTGGACACTCGATCGAGCGGCAGGCCGGCCAGCAGGATCTCCATGTCGGCCAGGGAGCTCACGCCGACGCCACAGGTCCCGAACTCGCCGTCGGCCTCCGGGTCGTCGGCGTCGTAGCCGTACAGCGTCGGCATGTCGTAGGCGATGGATAACCCGGTCTGGCCTGCCGCAAGCAGCTGGAGGAAGCGGGCGTTCGTGTCCTCGGCCGCGCCGAATCCCGCAAACATCCGCATCGTCCACTGGCGCGCGCGATAGCCGGAGGGGTGGATCCCGCGGGTGAACGGCGGCTCCCCGGGGAGGCCGACGTCGCGCAGCGGGTCGAAGTCCTCCCACCTCCCGGTGGGGAGCGGATCACCCTGGTGGTCGACCGCCGTCGGCCCGCCCGGCCCGGACGGCCCGCCGTCGTTCGTCGCATCCAGCGACCATGGTCCATAGAGTCGATCGATCTCGACATCGCTGATCGTCGAGAACCGCGTCCGACGCTCCTGGGATCGGGCGAGAGCGGGAGCCAGGTGCTCACGCTCCCAGGCGTCGCGGCGGCGGCGCCAGTCGGCTGCATCGGACATGGCCCCGACTCTAGCACGGGACAAGATCGACGCCGGCGGCGCGGGCGGTGGCAGCCGGCGGCGCCTCCGCGTCATGCCGGCCGGCGGCTGCGTGCCGGCCGGCGGCTGCGTGCGGGGCCAGCCGCCGCTCCGCGTCGCCGGCCGAACCGTCACCCGGAAGCGAGGGCAGCAGACACCGCGGCATCGACCATTGCCTCGTGCGCCTCGCGCGTGACGACATCGCGGATCGCGCTCGCGACGAGGACGATGCGAACCAGCCCGGGCGACCGCCCGGTGGCCACGATCACGGTCTGGAACGATTCGTCGTTGAGCGTATCGAGGCGCGGGAGGTTGGTCCCGGCGACCAGCAGGGAGCCCTCCGTCGTGGCGTCGGTCTTGGGCGCTGCCAGGGCGCCGGCCTTGTAGAAGTCGAACACGTCGCGTGCCTGGAGTCCGTCCGCTCGGAACAGCGCGATCGTCACTCCGCTTCGCCCACCCGTCTCCCACAGACCCCCGGCAAATTCGATCGTGGGCACACCGCGCTGGAGCAGGAGGCCGAGGCTCCGTGCCGTGCAGTTTCGACCAGAATCGACCCGGTCCGCCGGGCGGCCCTGGAACTCGGCGGGGATCTGCGCTTCGAGCTCCGGGTACAGTGCCGACCCCCGGTCGTCGCGCAGGCACGGGGCCGCCGGGTCGAACGACGGCGCGGTCACCGAACAGGCCGCGATGGACACGACGACGGGCAGGAGCCAGCGCAACGACGCGAAACGGGCCATGGCGCGAGCGTACCCGCGACTCGGGGTTCGCGCTGAGGGGGGCTGGGGTTCGATCCGGGGAGGGCCGAAAACCGGTGCGTGGATGCGCCCGACCTTCGCCGCCGGAGGGGAGGACGAGCGAACCATGGAGACAGGGCCCCACGAACTCCTACGGTCGGGTCGTCCGCAACGCGGCGAGCCGGGACCACCTGGGGCGTCGGCCACGGACTCGGCCTCGAACACGCGAGACGGAAGACGGTCCGCCTCATGTCGATCTCGGGCCCGGGTCACGAACCGAGTAACCATGATCGATCGGCCAGCAGGGCCCCCGACGCGTTGCGGCGCCACCCATCGCCGCATCGCCACCTCCGCTGACCCTCAGGCCCCGCCCGCTCCAGGGTGATCCACGGATACGTTTCCCCACGGTTGACCGTCGAGAGCCCCGGGGCAGAACGGGAGATACCGGCACGTCACGGCGCGGGGTCGTCCTCCGCCCTGTTCATCGACTACTCCCGGTAATGGGATCGGACGTCAGCGAGCGTGACGGGTCACCGATTCCGACGTTCCGGGTGCACTGCCACGCTCGCTGCCCCCGGATCTCATTAGCCGGGGTCATCACAGGTGGGATACATCCAGCCTGTTCGGGGATCACAGCTATGCCGACTCGCGGCGGCCTTTCGCGTCTGGTCTCACCCGACGGACGATGCCCCGCGCATCCAGGTCATCGCGGACGACTCGGGCGGCCATCATCAGGTCCGGATCGCGCTGGATGGTCCGCGCCAGCCAGTCGATGTAGGACGGTTCGAAGGCGGCAATATCTCCGAGGCGATGATCGTGGAACTTGCCGAAGGTGATCTCGACGGCTCGGGCGTCGCCCAGGGTGGGGCGAGCCGGGGGACGGAATCGCCGGACGCGAGCGCGGCGCAACGGTCCATTTGGCTCGGAGGCGCGCGGCGGCTCGCTTCCGACGGCGTCGTACCGTCGTGGCGGTTGGCCCACCATGCGGATCGCCGGACCCGTGGTGGCGTTCCCCGGCCGGAACGTGTCGGTCGTATCGAGGCGACCGGTGACCGGCCGCGTCGGCTTCGGGGGAGGGGGGCCGCCGCGCCGGGGCCGCGTGGCCGCCGTGGCGCCGGATCCCTCGTCGCCCTCGCCAGCCTCACCCGCGCCCGGGAGGCCGCGGCGGAGCCGCTCGTAGGCCGCGTTGATCTCGGCCATCCGACTCGTCGCCAGGCGGACGGCTTCAGGGTCGTCGGCGGTCAGATCGGGATGATTCGCCCGGGCAAGGCGGCGCCAGGCCGAGCGAATCGCCGTCGCGCTGGCGCCAACGTGCACGCCGAGGACAGCATGGGGATCGCGTCTGACCATCGGGCCCAGTGTAGCGGCGAGCGGGATGCCAGCGGCGGCGAGCGGAATCCGGGCGGCGCTTGACAGTCCGGCCGCGGCACGGTCCCCTATCGGCATGAAGGCTCTCCGGCTTGCCGGCCTGACCGTGGCGGCCGTCGGCGCTCCGTTCGCGCTCGCGTATCGGTTTGCGCGCGTGTACCGCGATCGCGCCGGCTTCCCGAAACCGACCCCTCCCCGCTTCGTGCCGACCGACCTGGGCCTGGCATTCGAGGAGATGACTGTCGAGACACAGGACGGCCTCGAGCTGCCGGCCTGGTTCATGCCGGCGCGCGACGGGCGTGTGGGACCGGGCGTCGTGCTCGTCCACGGCTGGGAATCGGCCCGCGACCGGACGCTGCCCAATGCGCGATTTCTCGTCGCCGCCGGCTTCCACTGCCTGACGATCGACATCCGTGGCCATGGGCACAACCCGCCGGAGCGCCTCCCGGTCAGCACCGGCGAGTTCGGGGTCGACGCCGGCGCGGCATTCGCGGCCCTGCTCGCCCGGCCGGAGGTCACCGTCGGCGCGATCCTGGGTCACTCGATGGGCGCCGTCGGGTCCCTGCTGGCGGCCGCAGCCGACCCTCGAGTGGCCGCTGTCGTGGCCACGTCCACGCCGGCCGATCCCGATCGACTGACCCGCCAGACCTTCCGGCTTGCCCACCTGCCGATCCCCGATCCGGTGGCCTATCCCCTCGCCTGGATGACGACCCGCGTCTTCCTCAAGCCACGGCGTCACCGGGCACGCGACATCAGCGCGACCCGTGCGATCGCCGAGTATGCCGGACCGGTGCTGCTGATCCACGGGGCCGACGATCGGATCGTGCCGTCTTCGCACCTGGACCGGCTCGATGCCGCGGCGCGCGAGGCTCGGGCCGGGACCGACACCCGCGCGGTGCGGCTCGTCGTCGAGGGCGGTCAGCACTCGTGGCTGTACGAGTCGCCGGCGTATCGCGGGGCGATCGCGCGGTTCCTCGCGGAAGCGCTCGGCGGGCCCTTCGAGCCGGACGAGGCGGCTGCGCTTGCCGTGGCGGTCGACGCCCGGCGGCTGCCCGACGCCGAGACGACCTTCAGCGCGATGGACGGGGAACCAGGCGGCGTCCGCACACTGGCTCGCGCGGTGACGGCGCGAGGCCGCCGGAAGACGCCGACGTCCCCCGGAGCCGAGCCAACGCCGGCGGTGTCCCAACGGGACGATGTCGTCGTCGGCGGCCAGGCTGAACGCTGACGTCGAGATGGACGTCGCCAGCGCAGTCCGGACGAAACGCGCGATCCGAGCGTTCGACGACCGGTCCCTCGCGGAGGCCGACCTCGAACGGATCCTGGATGCGGGGCGCCGCGCATGGAGCTCCAAGAACCTCCAGCGCTGGGACTTCATCGTGTGCCGCGGCCGCGAACATCTACAGGCACTGGCGGCCGTGGGGCGGGACGCCGGCCATCTTGCCGGTGCGGCCGTCGCGATCGCCCTGGTGACGCCCGACCCGCGGGGACCCGACGCGCCTCTGTCGATCATCTTCGACCTCGGCCAGGCCGCAGCCAACATGTCGCTCGTGGCGTGGGAGCTCGAGATCGGCAGCGTCCCGGCAACGGTCTACGACCAAGAGCTCGTTTCGCGACTCTTGAAGCTGCCCCCCGACCGCCACTGCGAGTACCTGTTGTCCTTGGGCTATCCGGCCGACCCTGCGCTGCTCCGCGCGCCCTCGCGGCCCGGCGGACGCAAGTTGCTCTCGACGATCGTCCACGACGAGGTCTGGTAGCCCGCCAGCATCCGGCACGCGTCAGCGGGTCGCCGACCGGTCCTCGTCGGTGGTCGCTTCGATCGCTGCCGACCAGTCGATCTGGAGCGTCATCCCGGTTGCATCTCCGGGGCCGGCCTCGGGTGCCGGGGCCCCGCGCTCGAGGTATCCGGAGATGGCCGCGTCCAGGCCGATATCGACGCCCGCGCGCTCGGACAGGAACCACTTGTGCTCCATGACGTCGCAGTACGCCTGGATCGTGTCACGTTCGGCCCCGATGACCGGGGCCAGGCGGCCGATGGTCGGCCCGAGAACATCGCGGGCCCACCGCTCGGCGGCCGCCTCTTCGTCGAGGTCGATCTCACCGGACCAGGCCAGCCAGGCGGCGTACTCCGCAAGGTCGTTGAGGAGCAGTCTTGCCTGACCCTCGAGCGCGACGATTCCCGTGCGGCGCTGGAGCTCCCGGGCGTGGAAGTCCCGGTTCGAAACAGCGAGGTGCAGCCGGACCGACCCACCGGTCGCAAGGGGGTCGACAGTGATCTCGTCGATCGCGAACCCCAGCTCGTTCAGGCGCCGGACCCGACTGCGGATCGCATGTCGGTCCCCCGCCGGCAGTTCCGGCGTGTCGTGGAGTTCTCGCCACAGCACGGCGTACCGGTCGCGAACGGATTCCGCTGCCTCGATGGCGTCGTCGTCATCATCCCGGCGGTCGTGGAGTGCGGCAAGGTCGGCCAGGCCGAATGCGACATTCTCGACCAGGATTTCGACATCGAAGGCCCGTTGCCCGTCGGACAGGGATGGATGGACCTCGGACGTCTCGGCGTCCACGAGGAATGCCTGGATCAGGTCGCCGTCTCGCCGGAAGAGCGTATTGGCGAGCGAGCAGTCCCCCCAGTAGACCCCGGCACGATGGAGGTCGACGAGCAGCCAGGCCATCGCATCGAGGAGCCGGTCGCGGTACCGGCCCGGCCCGAGCGAAAAGCGACCCAGGAGGCGCCGGTACTGGAGCGAGTGGGCGAGGTATTCGGTTGCCAGGATGGCCGTCCCGTTGACCGGATCGGTCGCCAGCCCGGCAGGGACCACGGCGGGCAGGCGGGCATCCTCGAGGTGGCGGAGGACGGCGAACTCGCCCTCGGCCACGGCGAGTGGCTCCTCCTTGAACGCGTAGAGGACCGGCCCCACCTCGACGAACCGGACCAGGTGGCGCGACGGTCCGACGGGAAGCTCGCGGAATGAAAGTCGATCCCCCGGCCAGTCGGCCAGGGGCAGCTCCCAGGGCATGTCGAGCAGCGCTTCAGCTCGTTCGCGCAGGCGCAGCCCGGGAAAGCCCGGGGTGACCGGTCCGAGCGGCTTCCCCGGATCTCCGGACAGCGCGTCAGTCAGAGTCGCTTGCGGAGGTACGCCGACACGGAGCCGTCGTAACCGACCGCCTCGTACAGGCGATGCGCCTCCGGCCGATGGTGGCCGGCGGTGACCTCGATGAATGCGGCGCCGATCTGCTGCGCGAAGGCTTCGGCCTCGCTCATCAGGCCGTGTCCAACGCCACGTTCGCGAACGCCCGGATCCACCACCAGGGCGAGGATCCGCACGATGCGATCGCCGTGTTCGAAGCGCGGCAGGGCGTGAACCGCGACGAAGCCCAGGACCTCGCCACCTGACTCGGCCACGATGACCTGCGAGTCCTCGCCGGCAAACCGGGTCAGTCGTTCGACGATGTCGGACGGACCCGCCGGATACCCCTCGTCGGTGAACAGGGACGCGATCCTCTCGGCGTCCTCGCCGCTTGCCCGGCGATACCTGATGGTCGGCGATTCGGTCATCGAACGATGGTACCCGCTCGAGCCCGTCGGGGGCGCCAATCAGCCATGCAGCAACAGGTCCGGCACGGGGTCGCCGACGACGGCGAAGCCGAGTCGTTCGTACATCTTGATCGCCGCACCGTTGTCGGCCTCGACCACGAGATGAACGCGCTCGGCCCCGCCGCGAAGTGCATCGGCAACCGCACTGGCGACAGCCAGCCGTCCCAGGCCGCGGCCGCGGAACGCGGGTCGGGTTCCGATTGATGAGAGGTACGTCGCGTCCCAGCGCGACGTTCGTTTGGCGACGGTCGCGAGCTCTCCGTCGACCCGGACCAGGATGAAACCGACGCCCGGCTCGAGGAGCGTGGCGAGCGCGTCGCGCTCGATCCCCGCCCGTCGCTCGGCGCCGACTTCGAACGCCTCGACCAGCGCGCCGGCAATCTCTGCAACCCGCTCCGTCACGTCTCCGGAATCCGGTGCAACCCGTTCGACCACGACACCGTGGGCGGTCGGACCGGAGGCGAGCGCACCACCCGGCCCGGGGTCGCGCAGCACCATCGCCCGGTCCTCGCCGACGACATCGAACCCGGCCCGCAGGAGGCGTGCCGTCAGGTCCGCGGGCTGGTTGGCGGCCGCGACGGGACGGATATGAGGGTATCGAGCGAGCGCACCGAACGCGACGATCGCCGCGGCCAGGTCGCGATCGAATGGGCCGGCCGCATCGGGAAACGTCGGGGCGACCAGGCGATTCCAGAACGGCTCGGCGTCGGCCGGGTCGTGCAACAGCAGGCCGTGACGGGTCTCTCGGAGCTCGCGGCGGCCGCCGGCATGAACCCGCGCCTCGTGGATCGCAATGGTCCGCGCAAGGCCGTGATCCCGGCCACCGTCGTCGATGACCCGCGACGGGATCGTCACGGTCGGCCTGTCAGATTTGCAGCGCAGACAGATCCGATGCCCTGCGGTGGGCGTACAGTTTCACGGACAGCCCGTGATCGGGTTGGACGGGGACGCAGGAGGAACATCGTGCGACGCAGCGCTTTTGCCACGGGGATTTCCATGGCGGCCATCGTTCTTGCCGGCTGCAGCGGTGCGGCAACGCCCGCGCCGGCACAGTCGCAGACCCCGGCGACGAATCCGCCGGCGGGCGTCTGCGCGGTCTCGAGCGACGCACCGGGTGTGACCGTCACCGTCGTCGACTTCGCGTTCGACCCGACGCCCGTCACGGCCACGGTGGGCCAGCCGATTGGCTGGACGAACCAGGACGGAGCGCCCCACACGGCGACCCTCGACGAGGGCGATTGCGCGACCGGCACCCTGGCAGCGGGAGGTGGAACCGGTTCGCTTGTCTTCTCCGAGCCGGGCACATACCCGTACCACTGCGCGATCCATTCACGGATGAAGGGCTCGATCGTCGTCACCAACTAGCTCGTCGGGCGCTCCGCGAGCACGACCGAGGCACCGGACGGCAGGTCGATCACGGTCGGCCGGCCGATTCCGGCGCCTTCGAACCACCCGACGAAGTGCTCGCGCGGCGCGAGATGCCGCCCGCCCAGCATCGCGTCGAGCTGGACACCGGCGATCAGCTCGCCGTGCCGCGTCCGGAATTCGTCGGGGGTTGACGGCAGGGGCCAGTCGAGGACGATGATCCTGCCCCCCGGCCGGACCGCGGTCCAGGCCGCACGGAGCGAGGCTGCCGGGTCCACCAGGCTGTGCAGCGCGTACTGGTAGTAAACGAGATCGAATGGACCTCGGTCCGTGGCCGCCGACACGTCGCCGGTATGGATCTCAAGCCGTTCGTCCAGCCCAGCGGCGGCGACGTGCACCCGGGCCCGCGCGACCGAATCCGGTTCGCCTTCAACGCCCACACCGGTCACCGCAGGAAAGCGCCGAGCCATCGCAACCAGCCAGAGGCCGCCACCGCAGTGCACGTCGAGCAGGCGCCCGCCATCCGAGAGGTCGACCACGAGCTGCGGCAGCGCCGAGAGCACCTCCTGGAAGAAGACGGCGATGTCCTGTTCGGTAAGCCGCTCGATCGAGGCGCGGTAGCGATCCGGGCGCGTTTCCAGGGCGCGCCCCGTTCGGAAGAATTCCGCCATGCGGTCCCAATCCATCGACGCCACGACGGCGTGCGTGAACTGGCCACCCAGGTACTCCAGCCGATCGGTGTCGAGGAGGATCATCGAAATCGCCTCGTTCGACACGAGGCGCCCCTCTTCGGTCAGTTCCACCAGGTCGTGGGCATCCGCCGCCCACGACCAGACGCCAACGGCATCGCGCGTCGTCGCGGTGGCATCGGCCAGCGCGTCCGGCGTCATTCCCAGGGGACCGGCGGCGCGCAACGCGGCAAACAGGCCAAGGTCCAGCCCGAGGTGGATCAGCCACGCGCGGTGGAAACCGCCGAGACTGTCGATCAGATCGTCGAAGCGTTCGTCGAGTTGCATCGGGTTCCCGGGATGCTCCTGGCCGATTGGCTCGGGCCGAGTCTACTCGACCGTTCGACCGCGGTTTCCGGGACGCCGCCCGGCGGGCATGCAACCATTTGCGGTCATGACGGGTTTCAGGTTGCGATGGACGATTCGACGCTGATCGAGGCGCTGGCGCGCGACGTCGACGGCGCCTTCGAGGCGCTCGTGCACGGACACCAGGACAGGCTCTACACGATCGCGCTGCGACTGCTCGCCGACCCGGCCGATGCGGAGGAGGTGACGCAGGACGCGTTCGCCCGCGCGCATCGGGCGCTGTGCGCCTGGGACGCCGACCGGATCCGGGCCCTCGCCCTGCGACCGTGGCTGGCGGCGATCGTCGTCAACGCCGGCCGGAATCGGCGACGCCGGCCGGTCGATCGACGCCCGGCGGTGAGCCTTGGGCCGCTCCTGGCGAGCGGCTTCGACCCGGGTGACGACCGGCCGACGCCCGAGACGGTCGCCGAGCGCCGGGTGGAGGCCGCGACGTGGACCCGGCGACTGGCCGGCCTGCCACCGGGAGTGCGCGCGGTCGTGATCCTTCGCCACGTCGACGGACTGTCCTACACGGAGATCGCGACCGCGCTGGGACGCCCGGAGGGCACGGTCAAGGCCCAGGTCCATCGGGGACTTCGCAGGCTCCGGGCGATGATCGAGGATGAACGCGCCGAAGAGCGCAGGGAGATGACGGCATGACAGGATCGACGGGATCGACGGGATCGACGGCACCGGCCGTTCCGGACGACATCGAGGCCGCGCTTGCGGCACTCGCCACATCGGCTCCTGGCGGCCTGGCAGTCGCCACGCTGGCAGCGCTGGGGTTGGCCGATCTCTACGCGACGATGCCCTCCCCGCTCGGCGACGTCCTCGTCACCTGGAACGGGCGCGGCGTGTCGGCTGTCAGCCTCGCCGAGAACGAGGAACCAGCGGCCCTCGAAGCCCGCCACTTCGCGGCGACGGGACGTCGAGCAACGAGGGCGACCGGCGGCCTCCCGGCCGTCCTCGCGCGTGCGATCGCTCGACGAATGTCGGGCGATCGGCGGGTGCGAATTGCACTGGACCTGCGGGGGCGGGGCGACTTCGAGCGCCAGGTCTGGCTGAAGGCGCTCGAAATTCCGTCGGGCGAGGTGCGGCCGTACGGCTGGATCGCCGCCGAGATCGGCCGGCCACGGGCCGTTCGCGCCGTGGGCTCCGCGCTGGGCCACAACCCGGTGCCGCTCATCGTGCCGTGCCACCGCGTCGTCCGTGGCGACGGAACCATCGGGCAGTACTCACTTGGTGGTCCCGCCAACAAGCGGGCCATCCTGGCCGCCGAGGGCGTCGATCCCGATGCGCTCGAGGCGATGGCGCGGGCCGGGGTTCGCCTCATCGGATCCGATTCGACCCGGATCGTCTGCCATCCGACGTGCCGCAACGCGCGGCGCATTCGAGCGGACCACCGGGTGCCGTTCCGGTCCATCACAGCGGCCTCCGACGCGGGGTACCGCCCGTGCCGCGTGTGCCGGCCGGCATCGTCCCTGGTTGGGACCGGCGCAGCCGCCTGACGCCGATGCCTGACTCGGCGCCGGCGCCAAATCACAACCTTGGCCTAGTGGACTAGGCCATCGGTTCACGATAGACTCGTCACATCTTGGACCAGCCAACTGTGCCAACGCCCACCGTCGCCACCGCCACATCGCGCATGCTGCTCGCGGCCGCGATGCTCATCCTGTACGTGGTCTGGGGTTCGACGTATCTCGGCATCGCCATCGCCGTCGACACGATCCCCCCCTTCGTCATGGCCGCAATCCGGTTCCTGATCGCAGGATCGGTGCTGATGGCCTGGTCGGCCGCCCGTGAGAGGCGGTCCTTCCGACTCCCGTCCCTCCGTGAGGCCCGCGACACGGCGATCGTGGGCGCGCTTCTGCTCGGCGGCGGAATGGGCATGGTCGCCTGGGGCGAACAGACGGTTCCGTCGGGGATCGCGGCATTGCTCATTGCGCTCATGCCGGTCTGGGTCGCGGTTTTCGGACGAGTCTTTCTCGGGGAGCGCCTTCCGGGAATCGCGGTCGTCGGGATCGGGGTGGGGCTGGTCGGCGTCACGATCCTGGTCTGGCCGTTCGGCACGACGGGCGAGGGGTTCGACGCCGCCGGGCTCGGTGCCCTGTTCCTGTCGCCGATCTTCTGGGCCAGCGGCTCCCTGTTCGCGGCACATCGAGCCCGTCAGCCGTCGCGCCCGCTGGTCGCCACCGCCACCCAGATGCTCGCCGGAAGCGCCACCCTCGCGGTCCTCGGGCTGCTGACCGGAGAATTTGCCGTGTTCCGGCCGGAGGCCATCTCGACCGAATCGATCATCGCCCTCGTGTACCTGACGTTCATCGGCAGCCTGGTCGCGTTCACCGCCTACGTCTGGCTCCTGAAAGTCGCGCCGCTGCCGCTCATCGCAACGTATGCCTACGTGAATCCGATCGTCGCGGTGGCGCTCGGCGCAATGCTCCTCAGCGAGCCCGTGAGCCCACGGACGCTGCTCGCCGGGGCGATCATCGTTGGCGCGGTGGCGGTGATCATCACCGCCCGCAGCCGGATGACGAGGCCGGCGGCGCGACCGGCGGAGCCGTCGTTCCCGGAGCGCCAATCCGGCGCCCAGCCGGCACCCGCCGAGGCGCCGAACACGTAACGCGGCCATCGAACCGCGTCAGGCCCGTCAGCCCATCAGCCCTCCGCCAGGACGGTTCGGGCCACCCGCCGCGCGAGCGTCATGATCGTGATCATCGGGTTCACCCCGATCCCCGTCGGGAACAGGGATCCGTCGCCGACGTAGAGGCCATCGACGACGCGCCCCGTCCGGTCCGCCCTGACCCGGCCGTCGGGATCGCAGACCGCATCGGCTGGATCCGCTCCGAGGCGCGCGGTCCCCATCTGGTGGGCCGAGAACACGGTCGCACGATTCGGCCCGAGGTCCAACGAGGCGAGGCGCGATTCGAACGCGGCCCACCGGCGAGCGGCACCCGTGGGGTCGTCGCGGCCGTCGCGGCCGTCGTGGCGGCCGTCGTCGCGGTACCAGACCGGTGGCGTGGCGGCGCCCATGATCTCGCGCGCTCCGGCGGCGCGGGCGAGGCGGGCCATGCGGACCAGGGCGTGGCGCAATGTGGCCTCGCCGACCCGATCCAGTCGATAGTCGATCCTGACCCGTCCGGACCGGGTCAGGCGCACACGTCCGGACCCCCCGTCGCGAGTGACCGCGATGACGCCGGCGAAATGACCGATGTCGCGAAGCATCGCCGCATGCTGCTCGGCTCCCTCCCAGGGGAAGGCCAGCGCGATCAGGCCCGGATGGCCGGGGGCCGATTCCAGGATGTAGCCATTGCGTCCCGGCTCCGAGGCCGAGAACGCGTCGATCCGGGCCGCCTGCATCGTCCCCCGCCACATGTCGATCCGCTCGTCGAATCGTGCCGCGATCACCGGAACCGGATGGAGCCGGAGGTGTCGTCCGAGAGCAGGGTGGTCGATCCCGGACCGCTCCAGGATCGCCGGTGTCCGCAGCGCCGCCGCCGCGACGACGACCTGTGGCGCCCGCACGATGAGCCGCCGCGCTCCATGCACCTCCCCCAGCGTCGCCTCCACACCGACGGCCCGGCCCCGCTCCAGGACGATCTTCGTGACGGTCGCGTCCGGCACGACCCGGGCGCCGGACTCGCAGGCAGCGGCAAGGTGGGCCCGGATGCCCGATCGCTTCTCGCCGCGGGTACAGCCGAACGGGCACGAGCCGCACGCCCCGCACGACGTGGCGTTGCGCAGGACCGGACCGGCCGCCCAACCGAGGGCCGCCGCGCCGCGCAGGAGCACCTCGTCCTTGGGCGGGATCACCGTGGCCGGGGCGAGCTCGAGTTCGCCGCCGATCGCCGCGAGGTCAGCGTCCCATGTGGCCCCGACGACATCGGCCAGACCATGGCGCGCGGCCCACTCCTCTCGAACGTCGAGCGGCGCGGGAGCGCAGGTCATCCAGTTGATCAGGGTGCCACCACCGACCCCGGTGCCGGCAAGGATCGGGATGCTGCCGTCCCAGCACGCGCTGAGCCCCCGGTTGAGATAGAGGCGCTCGAACGCCGCCAGCTCGTCGGCGGGCATCGAGCCCTCATCGACGAAGGGGCCTGCCTCCAGGACCACGACGGACCGGCCGGCGCGGGCCAGCTCGGCGGCGATCACGCCGCCCCCCGCGCCCGATCCAACGATGACCACGTCGACGTCGAGCGTCGCCGTGGCGCCACGACCCGCCGTGCCCGGCGGAGGCGGCACGATGGTCGGCCGGATCGACGTCCGTTCCTCGGCGACCGGCCGCTCGTCCTGGACGTAGCCCATCTCGTCGAGGCGCGCGTTGTGACCGCCGGCGTCACGTTCCGCGTACGCCAGGAACGTCAGGAGCCGGCGATACCCCGCGAAGCCGGCGCGCCACAGCGCCAGGCGCGAGGTGCTCCAGCGGAGGAGGAACCGCTCGCGCTCGACCGGCGACCGGGCGGCGAACAGGATCGGACGACCGCCGAGGACCAGGTTGGCGAGGCGCGATCGAAGGGCGAACAGGACGGCGCGCAACTGGAGCACCTGGATCGGGTCGAGGGCGCTCTCCATCGCCACGGCGGCGAGCCTGGCGCGCTGTTCGCCACGCCCCGGGACGAAGGCCTCGGCAAGCTCGGCGAGCGTGGCCAGATCGGCCGGCGAGAACGTGCGCGGCGACTCGTCCCGTGCGGGCAGCGACTCGTCCCGTGCGGGCACCGTCGCCGTCGTCGTCACGATCCGCGGGCGACCCCGTCGCGCCGGGGGTTGCCGCGCTCCCAGCCCTGCGCCGGCCACGCCTCGCAGCGGAGTGGCCGGTCCTCGCGATACCCGAGGGCGTAGTCGGCCTGGATGAGCGTGTGCAGCTGGCTCGTGCCCTCGTAGATGACGGCCGCCTTCGAGTTGCGCAGGTAGCGCTCCACGGGGAACTCGTTCGAATACCCGTTCGCGCCGTGGATCTGGATCGCGTCGAGCGCCGCCTGAACGGAGTGTTCCGTCGCGTGCCACTTGGCGAGCGACGTCTCGCGGGTGTTGCGCAGCCCCTGGTTCTTGAGCCACGCGGCCCGCCAGACCAGCAGCCGGCCCATTTCGATCCCCTTGGCCATGTTCGCGATCATCTGCTGGACGAGCTGGTGTTTCCCGATCTCCTGGTCGAACGTCCGCCGTTCGTGGGCGTAGCGGAGTGACGCGTCGAGACAGGCCTGGGCCAGGCCGACCGCGCCCGAGGCGACCGTGAAGCGGCCCTGGTCGATGGCGCTCATGGCGACGAGGAAGCCCTCGCCCTCCTCGCCGATCCGGTGCTCCTCCGGCACGACAACGTCGTCGAGGTTGATCAACCCGGTGTTGCCGGCTCGGATCCCGAGCTTGCCGTGGAGGGTGCCCGTGGTCAGGCCGGTCATGCCTCGCTCCAGGAGGAACGCGGTGACGCCCCTGTGCTTCTTCGCCCGATCGACACTCGCGAACACCAGGAAATGGTCTGCGAGATCGGCAAGGGAGATCCAGATCTTCTGGCCGTTCAGGCGGTACGCAGCGCCATCGCGACGCGCCGTCGTCTGGAGGTTCGCGGCATCCGTCCCCACGCCCGGTTCGGTCAGCGCGAACGTGGCCAGCTTCTCGCCCCGTGCCTGGGGGACCAGCCAGCGCCGGCGCTGCTCCTCGTTCGCCCACTGGAGGAGTGCGAGCGAGTTCAGGCCCACGTGGACGCTCTGGACCACGCGGAACGCCGTGTCGGCCCGCTCCAGTTCCTCGCACAGGATCGCGAAGCTCACGTAGTCCATGCCGGCGCCGCCGTAGGCTTCCGGGATCGGGGCGCCCAGGAGTCCGGCGTCGGCCATCCGCTCGAACACCTCGCGGTGGACCTCGCCCTTCTCGTCCCACTCGCGGATGTGGGGCAGAATCTCGGCCTCCGCGAAGGCGCGGACGCTCTGCTGGACGAGGCGGTTCTCGTCGGTCAGGGTGAAGTCGATCACAGACGTGCGAACCTCGAAGGCGGAGCCGGCGATGCTCGGCGCCGGGGGCATCCATTCTAGGCGGGCCAGAGCACGTCCTCCCGGCGCCGTCCGCTCGTCGCCCCGACCCGCTGTGGCTCCCTATACTCGGCCGATGGATACCCACCCTGGCAACCTCGCCGCGCGCGCAGCCGAGCACTTCTCCCCCGTCATCGGCCGCTACTTCGAGCGGAGCTGGAGCCACGGGATCGGCCATCGCCTGTTCGATACGGACGGCAGGTCCTACCTCGACTTCGCCAACGGGATCGCCGTGACGGCCCTCGGACATGCCCACCCGGCGGTCACCGCGGCGATCCATGCCCAGGCCGACCGGCTCATCGGACCCACCGCGGCCGTCGGCTACTCGGAGCCGCCGGTGCACCTGACGGAACTGCTCGCCGCGACGCTGCCCGATCCGATCGACACGATCTTCCTGCTCAACTCCGGCTCCGAGGCGATCGAAGGCGCGCTCAAGCTGGCCCGCCGTGTCACCGGGCGCCCGGGGATCATCGCGTTTCGCGGGGCGTTCCACGGCCGCACGATCGGGGCGACGTCCGTCACGAGCTCCAACCTGAACTACCGCGTCGGCTATGAGCCGCTCCTCCCGAACGTCTACCTCGCGCCGTTCCCGGCCGCCTACCGCGACTTTGGCGACGACGAGGCGGAGGCGACGCGGGCCTGCTTGGCCGAGCTCGACGCACTGATGGCGACGACCATCCCCTCCGGCAGCGTCGCGGCGATTCTCATCGAGCCGGTCCAGGGCGAAGGCGGCTTCATTCCGGCCCCCGGCGCGTTCCTGCGCGGGCTCCGCGATCGCTGTGACACGCACGGCATCCTGCTCATCGTCGACGAGGTCCAGACGGGCTATGCGCGGACCGGCCGGATGTGGGCGTTCGAACACGCCGGGATCATCCCCGACGTCGTCTGCATCGCAAAGGCGATTGCGAACGGCCTCCCACTCTCGGCCATCGCGACCCGGCGAGAGCTCCAGGAGCGCTGGGGGAAGTCCGCCCACGGGTCCACGTACGGCGGCAACCCGGTGTCGTGCGCGGCGGCGATCGCCGTGCTTCAGACGATGGAGGCCGAGGGGCTCGTCGCGAACGCGGCCGCGCGCGGCGCCGAACTGCGGGCGGGCCTGGATCGCCTGGCCGCCGAAGACGACCGAATCGGGGACGTTCGCGGGCCCGGGCTGATGGTCGGAGTCGAGCTGGTGCGAGATCGAGAGACCCGCGAGGCCGACGGTGAGCTCGCGACGGCAATGCTCGCGAGGTGTGCCGATCTCGGGCTCCTGGTCCTGACGTGCGGTCCCGCGCACAACGTCGTCCGCTGGATCCCGCCGATCGACGTGTCGGCCGCCGAAATCGTGGAGAGCCTCGAGTTGTTCGGGGAGGCGCTCAGGACCGTCGAGGTCGAGCGAACGGCGTGACGAGACGCCTGCCGCGCGGCAGGCGCCCCAGGGCGGTTGGCTGTCGGTCCGGAACTAGCGGTTCGCGGAGAGGAAGCGCATCACGTCGTCAAGACGGAAGCGTCGATCGCCGCGCTTGCAGACCCGATAGAAGGGCAGCTCGCCGCGATCGCCCAGGCGCTTCACCGTGTTGACATGCAGGTGAAGCATGTCGGCAACCTCGGTCGCCGTGAGCATCGGACCAAGTTCGTTAACGGCCATCGAAGCCATGCTGTCTGTTCGCCTCGTTGCGGGCACTTGAGGGCTGGTCCGTCTCTGTCGGGTGAGCGACGGTGACGTCCGGCCCGCTTCTGTGGGGAGTGTCGGGGTCCGGACCGCCCCAGACCAGCCGTACTTTGGGGTGTCCGGCAGTACCACGTGGGCATACGGCACCGCGGACCGGCGGGCAGGTGTGGCGTCCCCGGCAGGATTCGAACCTGCGACCGGCCGCTTAGAAGGCGGCTGCTCTGGTCCACTGAGCTACGGGGACCCGGCGCACAGATTAGCGCACGTTTGTGCGATTCGGACCTCCTTCCACCTTGCGCCGCAGCTGCCGGCGTGCGACACTCCGCGCCCCGTGCGCCGGTGAGACCGGCCAGGTAGAGGGATCCCCACCCGGATGTCGTCGCGCCCAACCACCTCGACATCGAAGCGGCCGATCGCGGCCGCCCAGACCGGCTCAACCGCCGGTCAGCTGGCGCTCGACCTCCCGGCCGTCGTCCCCGCCCTGCCGATCGAGCCTGAGTGGAAGACGCAGCAGCGGCTGTGGGGCCACAGCTTCCACCCGATGTGCTCGTACCTGGCCAGCTTTCCGGCGGGCCTGACGCACGCGTTCATCGCCCGCTACAGCCGGCCGGGCGACGTTGTTCTGGATCCCTTCTCCGGCCGCGGCACGACGCCGCTCCAGGCGGCGGCAGAGGGCCGGATCGGGGTCGGCAACGACCTCAACCCCTTCGCCCACCTGCTGACGGCGGCCAAGGTCGAGCCGGCCACGCCGCCCGAGGCGCGAACGCGACTCGCCAGTCTGCGCGTCGGCTGGGCGGGGCAGTCCGCCGATTGGCTCGCCCTGGCCGGCCGAATCCAGGGGGACCCGGCCCACGGTGGCCCGGAGCCCGTCCCGGTCGAGGTCGCCGTGGCGTTCCATCCGCGCACCTTCGCCCAGCTGCTCTACGTGCGGGCCACCCTCCGTCTCGAGAATCGCGTGGACCGCTTCCTCGCCGCCGCCATCACCGGGATCCTTCACGGCAAGAGCCCCACGTACCTGTCCGAGCTCATGCCGAACACGTTCAGCATGGCGCCACGGTACGTCCGCGAGTACGCCGCGCGGACCGACTTCCGGTCCCCCGAACGCGACGTGTTCGACTGTCTCTCGCTCAAGCTGGACCGCCTGTATCGCCAACCCGTGCCGCGAACATCGGGGATCGCCCTGCTCGGCGACGCACGCGACGCGGGCGAGAGAAGCAGGGCCGCGCTCCGCGCCCGGGGCCTCCCCGATCGCGCGCGCCTGGTGGTCACCTCCCCGCCGTACCTGCGGGTGGTGAAGTACGGCTACTACAACTGGCTCCGAACGTGGTTCCTGGGGTTCGACGCCGCGACCATCGACGCGACGCTCGACGACGCCCATCATCGAGAGCCCTATCTCGAGTTCCTGCGCCAGGTCCTGGCCGGGCTGCGCCCCGCCCTGACCGATGACGCCGTCGTGGTCCTCGTCGTCGGCGACGTCGAGACGGATCGTGGCCGGCGCCTCGAGGGCGGAATCGGGCTGGCGGAGCGCGTCTGGGAAGACGCCGCGGCGCCGGAGGGGTACCACCTCGCCGGCGTCGTCCTCGATGCCGTCCACGCCCACCGAAAGATGACGAAGCTGTGGGGCAGCGAGGCCGGGCGCGCGACCAAGACCGACCGCATCCTGGTCCTCGGGGCGACCGAGACCGGGCGCCGCCGCGCCGTTGCCGGTGCCGCATCTCCGGTCGACTGGACCTGGCCGCAGCGCGGGCTTCGCGCCCTCTGAGTCACGCGATCTGAGCCACGCGGTCTCCCGCTAGAATGCGCCGATGAAGCAGATGTACCACCCGTCCGATCTGGCCACGATGGATCCGCTCGTGCTGATGAAGAACCTGGACCACGTCCGGATGACGAGCCGACGGTTGAGTTACATCCTCCAGCAGCAGGTCCACCTGTACACGCCCGAGGCGAACCAGATGCGCCAGCAGATCGATGTGTATGTCGATGCCGAGCGCCAGATCGAGGGCGAGATGGCGAGGCGCCAGATCCGCGCCTGACCTGAGGCTCGACGTACGAAAAGGCTCGACGTACGAAAACCCCCGCCCAGGAGCGGGGGTTTCCTCGTAACCGATCGCTGGTGATCGGGATGATGACGTGATCGGGTGCCGCTCGCGTCAGACGACGGCGGCGGCAAACTCGTGGGTGGACTCAGGCACGGCAATGTCGTCGTGGGCCGGGTTGGCGTCCAGATCGGACCGGGTTGCCGTTGGCGCGGTGGGATGGGCGGCCGGCGAAGCGGCGCGTGCGGCCGGGACGGCGCGAACGGCCGGAGCGCTGACCCGGCGGCGCTCGGCATCCTCCGCCACGACTTCCCGGACGAGCACGGCCAGGTGCGGCATCTCGAAGAGGCTGAACCCGATCCCGTGCGCGCCGAGTTCGTCGGCACTCCAGCCGCGGAAGAGGCCACGGCCGGCGACGGCACACATCTCGTCGTAGAGCTCAGGCCACCCGACGGATCGTCGGCGGTGGCAGAACCGGACGAATTCGATCGCCTCCGGTGACGGAGCTCGATCGGCCGAGGGCGCACGCTCAGGGGTGCGCGATTCCATCGATGGGTACCCTCCTTTCAAGTCCGGACGCGGGCGTCGCAAACCATCCCGAGTTCGGCGAATCGAACCGAACCCCGGTCTCCAATCCCGGTGGAAGTCCGGCGGGGCGGCCCTCCCAGGCACCTCCGCGTCCTCGGGACATGGTAGGCGCCGGTCCCCCGCCGCCGATAGGGGTTTTTCCACCAAGTCGTCCACCAACTTGTCCACACGAACGGACGCTCGTCGAACGCCCGTCCGGAACGTGCGGGGCCCGACGGGTCAGCGCGAAACGGGACCCCCGACGGCCATCCGCCGTCGGACCCCCAGGCCGGCCGACACCCCCAATTGCCAGCGGCACGACGCGTCCAGCTCCAGACCCTCGAAGGGGTCGTCGGCCAGGAGGAGATTGCCGTCGAGATCCACCCAGTCGGCGAGTGAGGCAACCGCGGCCGAGGCCGCGATCCCGACCGACGTCTCCTCCATGCAGCCGAGAAACGTCCGGAATCCGAGGTCGCGGGCCCGCTCCAGCATCCGTTTCGCCGGCCCGACCCCGCCACACTTGGCGAGCTTCACGTTGACGCCGGCGACGACGCCGACGAGCGCGTCGAGATCCTCGATGGTGACCGCGCTCTCGTCGGCCACGATCGGGAGATCCGTGCTTGCCTGCAGGTCGCCCAGCCAGTCGTAGCGCCGCGGGGGGAACGGCTGCTCGATGAGCTCAACGCGGAGCCGGGCCATGTCCGGGAGCAGTGCCATCGCGATCTCCGGCGTCCAGGCGGTGTTGGCGTCGACCCGCAACGGACCCGTGTAGACGGATCGGACCGCCTCGAGGGTCGCGATGTCGTCGGGGCCGCCGACCTTGATCTTGAGGGCCGGGAACCGGGCTGCACGCCGAGCCCGTTCGGCAACGACGTCCGGCGCGTCGATGCCGAGGGTGAAGTCCGTCGGCGGGATGTCCGTCCCGAGGCCGAGGAGTCGATGGACCGGTTCGCCGAGAACCTTCCCGACCAGGTCGTGCAGCGCGATGTCGATCGCGCACTTCGCGCCGCCGTTCCAGCGCAGCGCCGCATCCATCGCCGCGCCCGCCCGTTCGAGGCCGGCGGCGCTGGGATCGGCGTCGCCCACGGCCGCAAGCAGCGTCGGAAACGCGGCGGTCATGGTGCCGACCGTCTCGCCGTAGTAGGCCTCGACATATCCCTCGCCGAGGCCGACCAGTCCCGGGAACCGGTCGTCGCTGATCTCGGTCAGGATCGTGGTCGCGCCGCGAGCGTTGTCGCTCCGAGCGATCCGGAAGGGGTCGGCGAAGGTGAGCTCGAAGACCTCGTGGCTCAGGTGGATGGTCACGGGGCAACCCGCCGGCCCGCGCTCATCTCGCCGCTGCGACGAGGGCCGTCACGCGCCCCTGGATCGCCGCCCACAGCGCGGTTGCCCCGAACCGGTACGGATCGTCGCAGGGGAGTCCGGTCTCCGCTGCCGTTTCGGCGATGGCTTGCCGGGCATCCGCGTCATCCGCGATGAGCGACGTGTTGAGCGCGACGGCGACGACCTCTGACGGCGCCACGAGGCCGGCGACCTGCTCGTGGAGCCGGATGAACTCGGGAAGCCGGGCGATCGGGAAGGAGCTGTCCGGCAGATGGTCGAAGTCGTGTTCGACGAGGCCTGCCTTGTGGACCATGACCATCGCCTGCGGCGTCGTCCCGTGCATGAGACCCAGGGTGACCGACGAGTAGGCCGGGTGATCCAACGACCCCTGGCCCTCGACGATGATCCAGTCGCCACGCTGTTCGGCTTGCTCGACGAGCCACTCCGCGGTGCCCTGGACGAAGTCGCTGATGACCCGGTCGATGGCCACACCCCAGCCCTCGATCATCATCCCGGTCTGGCCGGTCGGCACGAAGACGGCGGACAGGCCGGCGGCCCGGGCCGCCTCGCGCAGCTCGAGGGCAACGGACATCTTGCCGAGCGCACAGTCCGTCCCGACGGTCAGGATCACCCGCTTGCCGGGCCGGTGCCGCCTCCCCACCGAGGTCTCGTGGCGTTCGGGCGGCCGACGGTAGTCGACGATCCGTGTCCCCGCCGCCGCGGCGGCCGCGCTGAAGTCGGGATCGTCGCCGAGGAACGTATGCAGGCCGGAGTGCACGTCCAACCCCGCGCCGATCGCCTCGAGGATCGTCGTGCGCCACGTCTCGGGGAGCTTGCCACCGGTCGGAGCGATCCCGATGAGCAGGGTGTCGGGTCGCGGCTCCAGCTCGAGCGCCTCACCCACGCTGGCCACGAACGGGATGTCCTTGCCGGGCATCCACTCCCCCACGTTTCGGCCGGCGATCGACGAGTCGAGGAGCGCGACGACGTGATCGGGGCCGTAGCGGACGACGCCCATCGCCGTCTTCGCGTTGTGCACGTGCCACTGACCCTCGGTGAGGATCAGCAGGTTGCGCCGGTCGGAGGTGGTCACAGCGCCTGAGTCTACGGGCAAGAGAACGCCCCCGGGGCGCGGGTCCGGGGGCGCAGGGATGTGCGTGGTACCGCATACCGGATTCGAACCGGTGATCTCCGCCTTGAGAGGGCGGTGTCCTGGGCCTCTAGACGAATGCGGCGCTGTCGGCGGCCGAAGCCATGGCCGGGGCCGGATGATAGCAAGGACCGCCCGAACGCGGCAAACGGTTCGACCGGGATCGATCGGGAGTCCGCAACGACCGCGGCCGTGACTCAGACGCCCTGGCCCACGCCCTCCGCCGTGATGGGCGCCGACGCGACCTTCCCCGGCTGGGCGCTGAGCGCGGCGTCGAGCCGCTCGAGGTACGGTCGCATGCCGAGCCGCTCGAACAGGATGCGAGCTTCATCGGCTGCTCGCTGCCGCTCCCCGGCCTCCATGGATCCGGTGATGACAATGTCCAGCTGACAGAGAGCGAGCGGAACCGCAAGACCCAGGTCGCGGAACTCGCGCTGCGCCTCGCCAAAACCTGCCCGGGCGTCCTGGCTCCGCCCCTCGAGCGCAGCGAGGCCGGCCTCCATCGAAGCCCGGATCGCATCGGTCTGCCGCCCCGCGCGAGCGCCCTGCCACGCAGTCACCATGTCGCGCGCAGCGGCAGCGTCGCCGAGCCATGTCGCGGCGCGCGCCCCGTAGACGGCGCCTTTGAAACCGCGGTGCTCTCGCGCAATCGCCTCCCGACAGATCTCGAGGGTTCGGCCGAGATCGCCTGACGCCAGGGCGTGGAGAACGCTCGGCTCGTCGGCCTGCTCAAGGAACTGCGGGTCGTCGAACTGGCTCGCCAACGCCCGAAGGTGGCTCGTCTGCGCGGTCACATCCTCACCCCGCGACGCGCGGATCCGGGCATCGTACGATCCGTAGAAGATCTGGTCGGGCGGTTCGAGCTCACGGCTCAGCTCCTCGCCGACCTGTTCCATCACCCAATCCCACTCGCCGACCTCCAGCGCCGAATCACAGGCATTGCCGAGCAGGTAGCGGATTGCCCAGCGGTGGCCGAGCCGACGTGCCCGCACCAGGCCATCGAGCGAGACCTCGTAGCCCGCGCGGGGATCGTCGGGCTCCAACGAATACGCCAGGTTGATCGACGCCCTGAGGAACGCCGGCGTCTCGCCGTAGCGATCGGCCAGCACGCGCGCGCCGGTCAGCGTGGCGATCGCCTCCATCGGGCGGTCCAGGTTCGCCAGGGCCGTACCTCGTGTGATCAGGAGGTCGAGGATTGCCGGGCGGTCCCCGCGAGACTCCGCGGAGGGCAGTGCCGCGTCGGCAACCGCGACAGAACGAGTTCCCTCGCCGGTGCGCATCAGGAACTTCGAATAGACCGCGGCAATCTCGAGATAACCCTCGTCGTCGGGACCCAGCCCGGGCTCATCGAATGCCTCGGAGACGAGCTTCAACCCTCGCTCGTGGTGCCCCTCGGTCAGGACATCGCCGAGCAGGGCGATGGCCCGACGACGGGCGGGGTGATCGCCCGACTGCGCGGCCAGTTCGACGGCTCGCTCGAGGTGTCCGATCGAGACATCGAACAGCCCGGCTTCCGCAGCGGACTCCCCTGCCGCTCGCTGCAGCTCGAGCTCTTCGCCCGGCGAACCCGCTACTTCGAGCGCCAACGCGAGATAGCCATGAGCACTGGCGTTTGAACCGAGACCGGCCGCACGCTGCGCGGCCCCACGCAGGGCGAGGCGGGCCTGACCCGCCACCGCGGCGCCTTCCGGACCGTCCGGATGCGCGCGATAGGCGTCCAGGTAGTGCTGGGCCAGCACCCCTGCCAGCTCGTCGTCGCCGAGCGACTCGTAGTGGCGCGCGGCCGCCAGGTGCCGCGCCCGGCGGTCGCGCTTCGCGAGCGTCCCGTAGGCGACCTCCTGGATCAGACCCTGGACGAACCGGTACTGCCCGCGCTCCGGGGACCGGGGGTCGACATCGAGAGCCAGCAACTCCCGCCGCGCGAGATGGCGCACAACCTGCTCGACGTCGGCCGCAGCGACGCCGGCGACGGCCGCCAGGGACCCCAGCGTGAACGACAGGCCGAGCACCGCGGCGTCCTGGAGGATGCTTCGCTCGTTGGGCGGCAAGCCATCCATCCGTGCCGCGATGAGCGCGTGGAGTGACTCGGGAACCGCGAGGTCCGTCAGGTCCCCGACGGGTCGATACGCGTCGCCATCGCGCTCCAGCCGCCCGTCGTTGAGCAGCATCCGGACGGTCTCGACCGCGTACAGCGGGACTCCCTCCGCTCGTCCGAGGATCGTTCGGACCGCAGCCTCCGGCAGCCCAGGTACAAATCCGGCGAGCATCTCCCGCATCTCGGCGTCCTCGAGCGGCCCGAGCCCGATCGATGTGAAGGCGCGCTGGCCGGCTCCCCACGTCGGACGGCGGTCCAGGAGCTCCGGGCGAGCGAGCGTGATGATGTAGATCGATCGCCCCCGCGACCAGGCCAGCATCTCCTCGATGAAGTCGATGAGTCCCTCGTCGGCCCACTGCAGGTCCTCGAAGACGAGCACCACGGTGCCTGACTCGGCGATCCGCTCGAAGAACGCTCGCCACGCCGCGAACAGCTCGCCTCGATCGCGGCCCGGGCGCTCCTCCACACCCAGCAGCTGGAGCAAGGCACCCTCGATCAGGCGACGCTCGTCCGCGTCCGGCACGAACTGGTCGAGCGTCTCCGTGAGGCGGGCACGGGTGACCGCCTCGTCCTCACTTTCGCCGACGCGCAGGCGCATCCTCACCATCTCGCCGAGCGCCCAGAACGTGATGCCGTCGCCGTACGAGGGTGAGCGGCCCTGGTGCCAGTAGACGTCCTCCTTGAGTCCGTCGATGTACTTCAGGAACTCCCAGGCGAGCCGCGACTTTCCGATGCCGGCCTGGCCCAACACCGATACGAGTCGGACACCACGCTCGCGCGACGTCGCGTGAAAGAAGTCCTTGATGAGGCGCACTTCGGCGTCGCGCGCCACGAACGGTGCCTCGAGCTGCTCACGACGTCCCTCGCCGCGGCGCTGGGCGATGACGCGCAGGGCACGATACGCCGGCACCGGCGCCGCCTTGCCCTTCATCTCCTGATCGCCGGCCGATTCGTAGGCAATCGCCTCGCTCGACGCGCGGCGGGTCGCCTCGCCGACCAGCACCCACCCGGGCGGCGCCACGGATTGGAGACGCGACGCCGTATTCACGAGGTCGCCGGCAACCATGCCCTGGTCGGTCGCACCGAGCGTGACCGCAGCCTCCCCGGTCAGGACCCCGGCGCGGAGCGCGAGGTCCGGGATCCCGGCGTCCTCGCCCAGGCGGTGGACCGTCCCGACGAGGTCGAGCGCGGCGCGGACGGCTCGTTCCGCGTCGTCTTCCTGGGCGATCGGCGTGCCCCACACCGCCATGACGGCGTCACCGATGAACTTCTCGACCGTCCCGCCGTAGCGACCGATGACTTCACGGCACAGGTCGAAGTAACGACCGAGGAGCTCGCGCACGTCTTCGGCATCGCGGGTCTCGGAGATCGTCGTGAACCCGACGAGATCCGCGAACAGGACGCTGACCAACCGCCGCTCGGCAACGGGCATCCGCGCAGGTGCGGGTGTCGCGCCACCGGCCGGGCGTCGATCGCCGCTCGCGCCCGACGGTACGCCGCCGGCCAGGGTGGCCCCGCACTCTCCGCAGAACTTCGCGGCCGGGTCGTTCGACGTGCCGCAGGCAGGGCAGGCGAGCGCGAGAGAGCTGCCGCACTCGCGACAGAACTTTCGTCCCGGCTCGTTATCCGTGGCGCAGGTGGAGCAGGTCACGCAAGCCTCGGCTGCATCTGGGGAGCCCAGTATCGCCGCGGGCCGTGCGATGGGTCAACGAATCGGATCGCGACGCCCAACGCGCGCCGGATCTCGCTCCGCGCGCCCGCGCCTACAGGCGGTGGAGCTCGAGGAATCCGCGGATCGCCTCGGCCACCTGCTGGTGCCCGTGCTCGGCGAAGACCAGGCCGAAGTGCGAATGGGCTCCGAATGGCTCGTAGTCCGCCTCGAGCCAGTCGGCGAGGCGCTCGGTCGTCTCCTCCTCGACGTAGCGGTCGAGGCCGGCACCAATCACGAGGCGCGGGATTCCCTCCAGCCTCGATCGGTCGACCGATATGCCCTGGATCACCTGGCGACGCGCGGCCCCCGCCTCACGCGGCTTCTGACCCAGGAGATGCTGGATGCGCAGGACATCGGTGAGCGTCAGGTCGGCGTGCTCACGCTGGAGCTTTTCGGGCAGTGTCTCCCAGCCGATCGCCGCCCGTCCGAAGACCTCCGGGATCTCGCGCAATTCGTGCGATCGCGCCTCCGGTCGGAGATCGCGTGGCGGTTCGGGCGAGAGCAGGATGAGACCCGAGACGTCCACCCGTTCGGCGGCCTTCAGTGCCAGAAGACCGCCCATCCCGTGCCCGATCAGGACAACGTTGGGCCCGAAGTGGGTCGCCGCCGCGACCACATCCTCGAGATAGGTGTCGAACGACAGCTCGGCCGGATCCGCGGGATCGGACCAGAAGTGGTTGCGCAGGTTCAGGGCGTGGCCCTCCCAACCACGTCCCGCGAAGAACCCCAGGTAGCGCTCCCACAACCACGAGCCACCGAGCAGTCCGTGGATGAACAACAGGGGCTTCCGGCGCGATCGGCGTTCCGGCAGCCAGGACTCGATGTACAGGCCGCGGTCGTGCAGCTCGATCTCGTCCTTGCGAACCGGGCGTCCGTTCTGGGCCGGCGCCTGGGCGCGCGCGAGAATGTCGTCCGGGGTCACGTCCATCGATTTCACCATTCGTGGGGGTTGATGACCAGGCCGGTCAGGGCCTTGGGATAGAAGTAGGTCGACTTCTGCGGCATCACGTCGCCGTCGCCGGCGACCGCGACGACGGCCTCGACGGGCGTCGGGGCAAGCAGGAAGGCCGCGTCGGCCCCCTCCGGGTCCGCGTCGACCCGCGAAACAGCCTCGGCAGCGTCGTGGACGTAGCTCAGGCGGTCCCCGCCGCGCACGGCGGCCGCGTCGATCCCCGCGATCCGCTCCAGGGCGATGCCGAGCAGGGTCACGTCGAGGGCGCGCAGGGTCGAGCCGCCCGCCGGCAGGTACGGGTCGAACGCCGTGGGACGCGGAGACAGGATCGCGCCTCCGGTTCGGGTCCACAGCCCGAACGTGCCGCTGGCCCGACCCTCGGGGCCGAACACGACGCGCAGCTCGTCGGCAGCGACCCCATCGCGGACCTCGAACAGCTCCGCGGCGCGCGTGAAGAGAGCCTGCACGCCGCCGTCGCCGAGGTCGCGCAGGAGCCGATGGGTCGGCAGGACGGTCAACGTCTGCGCCGTCGACTCGAGGAACAGCGCGAGCAGGTGGTCGTACCCATGATCGTCGCCGTCGGTCGCGCCGGTTCGTCGCTCGTCGCGGTAGCGCAGCGCCGTCTCGTACCGATGGTGGCCGTCGGCGATCGTGACCGGGCCCGCTCCGGCAAGCCGGGCAAGTTCCGCGGACGCACCCGACGGATCAGCGTCGTCGACGACGATCCACAGCCGGTGGCGAACACGATCATCGTCCTCGATGTCGGTGACCGGCGGCGTGGCCGCGATCGAGTCGAGCACGGCAGCGCTGCGGCCCGTGCGATCCGCATACAGCCCCACGACCGGGCTGGTGTTCACCGCCGTCGCGCGCAGCAGCCGGTAGCGGTCTTCCCGCGGGCCTGCCAGCGTCCGCTCGTGCGGCAGAACACCGCCCTCCGGCCCGAACGATTCCAAGCGCAATCGCCCGAAGAACCCGCGCTGGCGGCGCTCGACGTTCGATCCGGGTACACGATAGGTCTGTTCGTACACGTAGGTCGCCGGCCGAGGGTCGCGATGGAGGATCCCGGCGGAGCGCCAGGCGGCGAGCGTGCGCGCTGCGCGTCGATAGCGCTCGTCCGGCTCGTCTCCCGTGTCGCCGGGGGGCAGGTCCAGGCGAACGACATTTGCCGGGTGACGCTCGAGCAGGGTCTGCTGAAGCTGCGGCCCGATGACGTCGTACGGCGGGCTCACCACGGCGGCCAGATCGCCGACGGCCGCGGGATCGTAGCGGAGGGCGCGGAAGGATCGAATCTCGGGCAACGGGCTCCTCGCGGGTCGGTCACCATGCGCGGGCGCGACGTGACCTGGGCCACATCGGGGCGAATGGACTGCATCGTACGATAGCCGGGCGAGTGACGGGCTCGGCGACAGGCTCGGTGCGCGCGGCACTCCGCCGGGAACCACCGGCTCGTGGGGCTGACGGTGGTGCCGGCGCGACCGACCACACGACGGCACCACCGCCGAGCGCCCCTTCGGGTGCTCCGACAGCGACGGATGAGGGCGACACGATCGCACGTCTCCGCGAGGCGCAGCGCCGCGCCCGAGGACGATGATGTCAAGAGACCGACTCGACTCGTCCTGGATGTAGATTCACGAGTACATTGTTGACGGACGAGAGCCTCGGGACGGGACGGAGGACCCCCGGGGGCGCGCACGACCCCGGGGACACGCACGATGACCCCGGCCGTCACGGAGCTTGGTCGGCGTCTTCCTCCATCGTTGATTACTCCCGGTAATGAGATCGGGCATCGGTGAGCGTGACGGGTCACCGATTCAGTCGCTCTGGGGGTAGTGCCACGCTCGCTATGCCCGAATCTCATTGCCCGGGCAAATACCAGCGCGGGCACGCGTCGCATGGGCGCACATCGCATGGGCGCACATCCCCGGAACACCTGTCCGGGAAGATCTAGACCCGCCCGCGCGATCCGCGCGCGGCGGCCCTGATCGCCTCCAGGCTCGTCGGGTTGTCGAGCGCGGAGACGTCGCCCGGGTCGATCCCAAGGAACGCGGCGCGCGCGACGCGGCGCATGACCTTTCCGGAGCGCGTCTTGGGCAGCGCGGAGACCACTGCGACGATGTCCGGGCGGAGCGGTTTCCCGAGCTGCCGAGCTACCTCCGCGGCGATCGCCGAGCGGAGATCGGGCGAGTCGGCGGCGCCCGGATGCAGGACGCAGAACAGGGCGATTGATTCGCCCTTGACGTCGTGGGGGATTCCGACGGCTGCCGCCTCCAGCACCGACGGGTGCACCGCTGCCGCCGACTCGACCTCGGACGGCCCGACCCGCTTGCCGGCCACCTTGAGCGTGTCGTCCGAGCGCCCCTGAATGTACCAGTAGCCGTCGTCGTCGATCAGCGCCCAGTCGCCGTGGACCCAGACGTCGGGGAAGCGCGACCAGTACGACTCGATGTAGCGTTCCGGGTCGTTCCAGAAGCCGCGGGTCATTCCGGGAAGCGGCTGACGGATGACCAGTTCGCCGACCGTGCCACGCAGCGGCCTGCCCGCACTATCGACGACGTCCGCCGCGACGCCGACGTTCGGTCCACCAAAGGACATCGGGCGGATGGGCGTGATGAGGTTTCCGGACACGATTCCGCCCGACACCTCGGTGCCGCCCGAGTAGTTCACGACGGGGCAGCGACCCTCGCCGACCTCGCGGAAGTACCACCACCATGGCTCGGGGTTCCACGGCTCGCCGGTGGATCCGAGGACCCGCAACGTGGAGCGATCGTGACCCCGGACAGGCTCCCGGCCATGGGCCATCAGGGCGCGGATGACCGTCGGTGACAGACCGAGGTGGGTGACGCGATGACCGGCGACGATCGCCCACAGCCGATCCGGCCCGGGGTGATCGGGGGTGCCCTCGTACAGGACGAGCCGCGCACCGAGCAGCAACGCGCCCGAGATGGCCCAGGGCCCCATCATCCAGCCAAGGTCGGTGAACCAGAACAGGGTGTCGCCGGGACCGAGATCGAACGAGTGGGCCAGGTCCTGGGCGCCTTTCAGCGGGAAGCCCCCGTGGACGTGGACGGCCCCCTTGGGACGACCCGTGGTACCCGACGTGTAGATCACCATGTACGGCGTCTCGGGATCGGTCTCGGGGCGCTGGACGTGCGGCGACGGAGCGCCCGGGGGCGCGGCAGCGTCCATCGCCTCGTCCCACCAGGCATCTCGGCCCTCCGTCCAGGGAACGGCGCCCCGTCGCTCGCCGAGACGGCGGACGACGACGACGCGGCGCACGCTCGGAGCCTCCGCGACGGCGGCATCCGCGGTCTCCTTGAGCGACACGATCCCGCCACGCCGCAGGAAACCATCGGCCGTCACCAGCACGGACGCCTCGCAGTCGCGCAGCCGGCTGGCCACGGCCGCGGCCCCATAGCCGGAGAAGATCGGGGTATAGATGGCCTCCAGGATCCCCAGCGCGAGCACCGCGACGACCGTTTCGACGAGCATGGGAAGGAAGATCCCGACCCGGTCACCGGGGCCCACGCCCAGCGCCGAGAACGCCGACGCCGCTCGATCCACCTCGTCTCTCAGCTCCCGGTTCGTGAGCGTCCGGACGGCTCCATCCTCCCCTTCCCAGGCGAGGGCGGACCCGTCTGGATCACGATCGGCACGGGGATCCAGCGCCGCGGCAGCATAGTTGAAGCGCGCCCCGGCCCACCACCTGGCCCAGGCCGGTCCCCGGCCAAGATCGAGGATCGAGGTCGGGCGACGAATCCACGGAACGGCGAGGTCGTCGGCGGCAGCCGCCCAGAACCATGCCGGATCGGCCGCGGCTCGGTTCTGCAGCGACGCCAGGTCGGGCAGACCGGTCGCCCGGACGAAGCGTCCGAGCCGGCTCCGGCCAAGGTCCGCCGGAGAGGGCCGCCAGGCCGCGTCGGGCACGTCTCGACCGAAGATGGGCCAGTCGGTTTGGGGCACGGCCGGATGCTAGCACCGCACCCCCGCTCCGGACCTGCGGCGACGCGGGGTCCGCCGCGGGGTCGGTCCGACCGCGGTCAGCCGCGGGGTCGGCCGCGGGCGATGGGCCGACCGCGGTCGGCGCCCCTGGGTGAATCGGACGCCAACTCCTCGATCTCGGGCAATGGCAGGTCGTCACGCTCGTCAGCACCCCAGGCGACATCCAGCCGCCGACGTCTCCCGCGCTGACCGTGCGCGACACCGGGCGAGCCGCCCGGGGTCCGCGGAGCCGCCACGAGGCGGGCCTGTGCCCGGCGGCCCTCCACGATGGTCCCAGCGATGACGGCGGCCAGGATCACGATGGCCAGGATCACCTGCCAGGGCAACTGGCGGACGTCGATGCCGCCGATCATGGAGACAACCCTGACCGTCTCATTGCCGGCGGCATCCACCGCCCGAAATTCCACGGGTTGCGGCCAGGGGGCCAAGGTCAGCCGGGATTCGAAGGCGCCGCGGCTCGTCGTGGTCAACGGCGGACCGCCGTTGACGTGGACCACCGTACCCGGTTCGGCGATTCCCAGGATTCGCGCCGAGAGCGGCCACGGCATCGAGAGGAACGGCGCCGTCACGGTCAATGCCGGCCCGCGGATATCGCGCAGGACAACGCCCCGAATCGGCTCCGCGAGCTCTCCCCACGCGTTGACGGCCACGAACGTGACCGTCCAGCGGTTAGCCTCTGCCCCGCTCGGGGTTCTGACATCCTCGAGCGGAATCGTGGCCGCCGCGGTGTCGGTGCCGGCAGCATGACCATCCGGGACGCCGATTCTCACGAGCCTGCCGAGCGTCCCGGGTACCGGTCGCGGCGACGTGCTCCCGATGGGCGCGAGGAATCCCGCGAGACCCGGAGCGTTGCCGGGATCCGGATCGCCGTCCTCCATCCCGACGACCCGGACGAAGTAGTTCGTGCCCGTCCAGCCCGAGGCCAGGACGACGCTCGGCCGACCGGTGGCGCGGAGCTCCATCGTCGGCGACGGGACCGGGTACGCGGGGAAGTACAGGAGGTCGGGAAGGCTCAGCTCGGCCAGGACGAAGGGCCGCGACGGCCCGGTCCGCCAGCCACTGTGGCCGCCGGCCTCCCAGGCGGGCAGCGGCGTCGGAGCCCGCAGGCCGGACGAGCCGTCCCAGTCGACCGATTGGGCGATGAGCATCCGTCGAAGCGTGCCGGTCCCAACGAGCGCCAGCGGTCGCGCGGCGTTCCAGGCGGGGCCGTGCCGAAACACGTAGGACGGTGCGACGTTCTGACCGGGGTGAGATCCGGGCGGGGCCGCCACGCCGCCGAGCGGATCGCCACAGGCGACGATGAGCAACGGCATGATCAGGTCGGGACAGCCATCGCCCCCGAGATCGGCCCACAGACCGATTGCCGGCTCCCGTCGCTCCACGGCTTCGCGCGCCGCTGCAAGGGCGCGCGACCAGCGGGTCCCGGCCATGGGTTCGGACAGCACCGCAGGCATCGGAACGGGTCCGCCTGCCCCGATCGACAGCGGTCCGACGACGACCGCGGCGGAGCCGGCCGCCATGGTGGCGACGACCGGCGGACCGCCGTCCGAGCGGCCGACCGCGGAGTAGGCGAGCAGGCCGATCGAGCCGATCGCCGGCTCGCTTTCGATGTCGCTGGTCCGCACAGGGGCTGCGCTCGTGTCGATGACCACGAGGCCGTGCGCCATGGACGCGACCAGTTCATCCCGCCCGTCACCATCCAGATCGACGGCCAGCGGATTGCTCGTCGGATCCTGCTCGGCCGGCGTCTCAAACGTGACCCGCCCATCGGCAAGGCGAACACCGACGAAACGGGTCCCGCTCAGCGTCGAACCCGGCAGCTCACACGGCGTAACGCCGGCGAGATCCGCACCGGGAAGTCCGTCAAACTCCCCGAGGGTGGCACCGTCGAGCTCAAGCTGACGAAGGTCCACTGCGCGGGCGTCGATCAGGTGCCGAGGGTCGAGGATGAGCAGCCGCGTCCCAAGGCAGACCCCGAGCCGGCGCCGCTCCGCCCGTCCGGCCACAACGAGCTCGACCGACCCATCGCCATCAACATCGGCGCCCGCCGCGGCGTCGACGTCGAGCTCGACCTGTGCCTCGTCGAGGATCTCGAGTCCGTCCTGGCGGACGACCGCCGTCGTGATCGCCGTCACTCCATCTGCGGGCGTCGAGAGGACGGCGGAGATGCTCTCACCGAGGTCGATCAGCCACGGGTCGCCGGCACCCGTGATGTTGAGCGAGGTCAACTCCGCCCAGCGTCCGTCCGTGCGCTCGAGGAGCGCGAGGCGATGCCACCCGCGCGCTGCGTCGGGCGAGGGCTCCAGCGTCAGCAGGCGCTCGCGTGGCACGGCTCTCGGGACGTTGCTCGGGGACACGATCGCGACGTCGACGATGTGGCGGTCGAGAACGTTGGCCGGGTCGTCGGCAGCCATTGCGATACCTGTCCTGCCGGGCCACATCCCGGCAAGGACCACGACAACAACCAGCACGGCCTGGACGGCTCGGATTTTGCGGTGCGCGGTGGGGACGATCATCGGCGGCACATCACGTCGGGCGCCCATCGTACCCGCCGACGCAGGCGAGCCCGCCCTTTGGTAGCCTCCGTCGGTGCCACGACCCACGTCCGCGCGCGGCCGACTCCTGCCGGCCGTCGCGGCGCTGGCAGCCGCGCTGGCGATCGGAGGTTGCTCGGCACTGCGGGCCACGCCGCCGGCACCCACGCCGGCCGACTTTCCGGGCCTGGCCGGGGTCCTCGCCCAGCGGGGCGTGCTGGTCACCGACTATGTCTCGGGCGATCCGGGCTGCGACGACCCGACGCTCGCACCCACCGCCATCCGCTTCGAGGCGACCGGGTTCGAGCTCGCGGAGGGCACCACGATCCGGATCTACATCTTCCGAAACCGCGAGGCATACGAACGACGACGCGGCGACGTCGATATCTGCGCACTCGCGTGGGCCGGCGATCCGGCCGCGATCGAGGCCATCGACGTTTCGCCGTACGTGCTGGTGGGAAGCGGCCCATGGCCGCCGGAATTCAAACGGGCATTGCGAGATGGACTCATCGAGGCCGGTGGCACCGGCGGCTGAGCAGCCACGGGGGAGCGGGCGCGGTCGGGCCCGTTCGGCCCCGTGGTACTCGCACAGCTGGTGCCACTCCGCGTTGCGGGGCCGATCCGGTATCGGGTACTCGGGTAGGTGGTGCCACGGGGCGGTTCGGGGCTCCAGGGGCCCTTTCGGTCCCCTCGTACTCGCACAGCTGGTGCCACCGCGCGTTGCGGGGCGATCCGGCATCGGGCCACGCGTATGCCTAGTACGGGCACGGAACCCTGTACGGGCACGGAACGCGAGCTCCCGGATCTGAACCTGGACCTACACCACCCGCAGGTCGAGGATCTTCCGGGCGATCACGAGACGCTGGACCTGGCTGGTCCCCTCCCCGATCTCGGTCAGCTTCGCGTCGCGCATGAAGCGTTCCACCGGGTAGTCGGTGACATAGCCGTAGCCGCCGTGGATCTGGATGCCGTTGTTCGTCGCCCGTGAGCTGACCTCCGAGGCGAACAGCTTGGCCTCGGCCGCGGCGAGCCCGTACTCGCGCCCCTGGTCCTTCAGCCATGCCGCCCGGTAGACGAGCTGGCGCGCCGCCGCGATCTCCGTCGCCATGTCGGCGATCATGAAGGCGACGCCCTGGAAACTGCCGATGGGCCGGCCGAACTGCTCGCGCGTCTTCGCATACGGGATCGAGGCATCGAGCGCCGCCTGCGCGAGGCCGAGGGCAAGGGCGCCGATGCTGATCCGGCCGCCGTCGAGGATCTTGAGGAACGTGCGAAAGCCGGAACCGCGCTCTCCCAGCATGTCGGCCGCCGGCACACGAACGGCGTCGAACAACAGCTCGCCGGTTGCGGACGCGTGGAGGCCGAGCTTGTCCTCGATCCGCCCGATCGAGAAGCCGGGCGTCTCGGCCGGGACGATGAACGCGCTGATCTCCGCCTCGTCGCGTTCCGTGGTGCCCGTTCGTGCGGTGACGATGTAGGTGCCTGCGTGCCCGGCGTTCGTGATGAACCGCTTGCTGCCGTCGATGACCCACACGCCACCGTCGCGCCCATCCTCGAACCGGGCGGTCGTCCGCGTGCCGCCCGCATCCGAACCGGCATTCGCCTCGGTCAGCCCGAAGGCGCCGAGGACGGCGCCGGAGGCCATCGGTCGCAGGTAGCGTTCCTTCTGCTCGGGCGTCCCGGCGACGACGAGCGGACTGCTGCCGAGGCTGGTATGGGCGGCGACGATCAACCCGAGCGAGCCCCAGACCCGCCCGATCTCCTCGATTGCAATCGCGTACGCCAGGGTGTCCATCCCGGAACCACCGTCCGCCTCGGCGAAGGGAATGCCCAGCCAGCCCATCTCGCCCAGGCGCTGGACCACTTCGGACGGGAAGCGGTGCTGGCGTTCGTGCTCCTCGACGACCGGGGCGACCTCGGTCTCCATGAAGTCGCGGATCGTGTCACGCAGCAGTGCATGCTCCGGGGAGAGGTCGTAGTCCATGGTCCCGAGCGTACCATCCGGGACCGCGGCGGCTCCGGTCGCCGCTGGCCACGGCGCAGCCATCAGGGCGACCCGGCGCGCTCCGTGCTAGCCTCCCCGACATGCCCGATATGAACGGCGTCCCGGGGCAGGCCAACGTGCGCGCGCTCGCCGCGTCGATGACGAACGGCCACGCCGCCGGGCTCGCCTCTCCATCGGCGCTCCGCCGCGCCATCCTCGTTCGTCTGCGGCGCGACGGCGCCGGATCGCCCGATGAGATCGCCGGCGCGCTGGACGCGAGCCGCACGGGCGTCCTGCAGCAACTTCGAGCCCTCGAAGTGGCCGAACTTGTCGAGCACAGGACCGTCCGTCACGGCGTCGGTCGACCCCGCCACGTGTACGACATCACGCCCGACGCCCAGGAGCTGTTCCCGGCCAACTACGACGGGCTGGCCGCCGGGCTCATCGCGGCCATCGAGGCTGTGGGCGGGAACGATCTCATCGAGCAGGTGTTTGCCGCGCGTTTGCGACAGATGGGTGACCGCGTGCGCCAGCAGATCGACGAGCGCCTCGCCCCAGATGCGCCGCTCGTGGACCGGGTGCGCGAGCTCGCCGTGATCCAGGACGAGCTGGGCTACCTGACGTCGGCGTCGGTTGGCGAGGACGGGGCAATCCGCCTCACCGAGCACAACTGCGCGATCTTCCACGTCGCCAAAGGTGAGCCGGCGGCATGCGAGGCCGAGCTGGATCTCTTCCGCCAGGTGCTCGGTGCCAGCGTGGAACGCGAGTCGCACATCATGGCCGGCGACCGCTGCTGCACCTACCGGATCGAGGAGACCGCGTCCCACTGAACCGACGCGCAACAGAGAACCGACGCGCGACAGAGAACCGACGCGCGACAGATGCGGGCTAGGCTTCCTCGCGCTCGACGGCCACGCGCGACGCTGGCTGGAACACGGGGGCCGGAACGTCCGAGACATTGGGGACGAACGACGCGGTCAGGGCCGTGCTCGCGGCCAGCTCTTGGTCCTCGATCGACAGGATCCCCAGGCGACCGAGGGCTGCCATCTCGTCGCGGATGTAGGTCTTGAGCATCTCGGGGCCATCCGTGCTGATCGTGAAGCGGACCTCGTTGCGCCGGAAGGTGTCGAAGATCCAGCGGAACTCTTCCCAACCCGAGACCACCCGCGTGTTCAGGTTCGAGGTCGGGCAGATCTCGAGGACGATCCCCCGCTCGCGGATCATGGCCATGGCCCGCGGGTCGTAGGCGGCCTTCACGCCATGGCCGATCCGGTCCGGCTCGAGCAGCTCGACGACCCGGGCCACTTCGTCGATGGGACCGGATTCGCCGGTGTGGATCGTGAGACCGAGGCCGTACTGGCGGGCGCGGCGGAACAGCTTGCGGTAGTCGGCGACGCGGAAGGTGGCCGACTCGGGGCCGGCGATATCGATCCCGACGACGCCCCGGTCTCGCCACGCGATCGCCTTCTCGACGATGATCTCGTTCAGCTCGTACGGGAATGCGCGATCGAGGCAGAGGATCAGTCCGGGCTTGACCGGGTACTCGAGCATCGCCCGGTCCATGCCCCGCACTGCGGCCGCGATGATGTGATCGAGATCCTGCTCGCCGCCCCGGTTCCGCTTCATCGGGTTGAAGCGGAGCTCCATCGTCGTGACGTTGTTCTTGCGGTAGGCGCCGCCGACTACCTCGTAGACCGAACGCTCGACCGCCAGCGGCGAGCTCTGGATGAGCTCGGTCAGGTGGAACAGCTGGAGGTAGCCGTCGAAGGAGCGGTTCCGCCGCGGGTTCACGGTGATCATGTCCCGGAATTCCCAGTAGTCCTTGGTCGGGAGCTTGATCCCCTGGGCATTGGCGATGCCCCACATGATCGCCGGCGCCACGGCCCCGCCGAGGTGGCAATGCAGTTCGGCGAGCGGCGTCTTGCGCGAGAGCTGTCGGGGCATCGCATTCAAGTCTAGCGGACGCGCGACGGCCGATGAGATTGCTGCGGCTCAGGTAGGACGGGGCCGAGGCATCCGGCACCCGCCCGATGTGCAAGCTTCGTGCCGCGTCGATCCTGGAATCTGGATTGACGGCGTTCGCCGCCGACCGGCCTGGAGGCCAGCATGGTTCGGAGCCTCGGACTTCGCGTGATGCTCGCGGCCGCACGGGGTATGCGGGCCGAGACGGACCCGAAACGCGCGCCGGCACCCATTGCGGGCAGCGCCCGCCGCCCTGACGGGGTGCCGCTGGGCGAGACGTATCATCCGCCCGATGGTGGGACGCGTTTCAAGCCCGCTCTATGTCGGCCGACTCCCGGAACTTGAGCGACTCGGCGAGGCTGTCGCGGGCGTCCACGACGGCGCCAAGCTTGTCGTCGTCGCCGGCGACGCAGGAATCGGCAAGACGAGGCTCGTCGCTCAGTTCCTGGCGCGGTTCGCTCCGGACGAGATCCGGATCCTCGCCGGCGGGTGCCTGGCCCTGCCGGGCGGTGGCCTGCCCTACGCGCCCCTGGCCGAGGCCCTGCGCCGGTTCGCACGTGACACCGAGCCTGCAGAGCTCGGCCGCCTGCTTGGGGCGGCTCGTCCCGAGCTTGCCCGGCTGGTTCCGGACCTGGACCCGACCTGGGTCGTATCGCCGGATCGGGACGCCCGAGGCGACCGCGCGGACCAGGCCCGCCTGTTCGAACTCGTCATCGGGCTGATCGGCCGCATCGGCGCCGAAGCGCCCGTCGTGTTCGTGATCGAGGATGTGCAGTGGGCGGACGACGCGACGCGCGACCTGTTGACGTACCTCGCCAGAAACCTTGGGCGTGAGCGGGCCACGCTGATCCTCACGGTCAGATCGGACGATCCCGCCGTCGAGCGTGTCGAGCCATGGTTGGCGGATCTCGTCCAGCACACCGCGGCTGAGCGGATCGACCTCGGGCCGCTCACGAACGTCGAGACACTCGAGCTGCTGGGCGGCATGCTCGGTGACGCCACCGATCCGACCCTGGCGCCGTCGATCGTCCGGCGAGCCGCCGGCAACCCGCTCTACGTCGAGGAACTTGCTGCAGCGTCGCGCGCACGCGGCGATGCCCGACCTCACCTGCCGGCGACGCTCAAACAGACGCTCGGCGCACGCACACGACACCTCCCGGCCGGAGCGACCGCGGTCGTCCGGGCACTCGCCATCGCGGGCCGCGAGGTCGATGAGCGACTCCTGGCGGCGGTGACCGGCCTGTCCGCGACCGAGCTTCAGGCCAGCATCCACGAAGCCATCGATCTCCGTGTCGTCGTCGCCGACCCGGACGACGAGAGCGTCGCGCTCCGACATGCCCTGCTCGCCGAAGTGGTCCTGTCCGATCTCCTGGCCGGTGAGCGACGGCAGCTTCACCAGGATCTCGCGATCGCGCTGACGAACCATCCGGATCTGGCCGACCCGAGCCCGGCCGGCGCCGCCGGCGAGCTTGCCCATCACTGGTGGGCGGCCCAGCGACCGGTCGAGGCGTTTGCTACCGCCCTGCTCGCAGCCGACGCCGCATCGGCGGTCTACGCCCACGGCGAGGCCTTCAGGCATCGCCACCGAGCGCTCGAGCTCTGGGATCGCATCGCGCCAACGGATCGGCCGTACAGCGCCGACCGCGTCGCCTTGATCCTCGAGACCGAGGAAGCGGCCGACCTGGCGGGTGAGCTCACGACGGCCGAGGGGCTCATTCGCGAGGGCCTGTCGCTCGTGGATCCTGTCGCCGAGCCCGCCGTCGCCGGCGTGCTGCACAGCCGTCTCGCCTATCACCGCTGGCTTGGGGGCCACGTCGAGGACGTGCTGCGCGAGCACCGCCGCGCCGTCGAGCTTGTGCCTGCGGAGCCGCCGTCGGTCGAGCGAGCGCGGGTGTTGCGCGGGCTCGGTGGCGCGCTCATGGGCGACGGTCGGTACCGCGAGTCGCTCGGCGTGTGCGAGGACGCGATCAAGGCCGCCCGGGCGGCCGGGGCGTGGGTCGAGGAGGGCCGCGCCCTCGACATGATCGGCATGGACCGCGTCGGCATCGGCGACATCGATGGCGGAATCGAGGCGCTCGAGGCCGCGTGCGCCATCGCCCGGGAACACGACCCGATCAACGGGCTGATCGCTGGCCTGCACAATCTCGCGTACCACCTGTCCCTGGCCGATCGACTCGAGGACGCCCGTGCCGTTGCCTTCGAAGGAGTCGCGGCTGCCCAGCGCGCCGGGGTCGAGCGCCGATACGGCGTCAACCTGCGCGCCGTGGCGGCCGACATCCTGCTCCGACTTGGCCGGACGCCCGAGGCCGAGGCCGTCGTCGAGGAGGCACGACGGCTCGACCGTTCGGGAGAGGGAACGCTCTATCTCCAGATCGAGCGGATCCGCCTCGAGACGACCACGGGTCGCTTCGAAGCCGCCCAGGCGATACGCGAGCGTGCCGATCGATCGGCCACCGGAGATGTCGACTTCGATCTCGTGGCGTACCTGCGCACGGCCGAAGCCGAACTGTGCGCGTGGACAGGCGAGTTCCGGTCGGGGGCCTCCGCCGTGGACCAGGGTCTCGCGGTCCTCGAGGGTCGCGACGATGTCTTCCTCAGCGCTCCGCTACTCGCGCTCGGGTACCGCCTCGCGGCCGATCGGGCCGCGGCGGCGCGAGTCGCGGGCCGTACAGACGAGCTCGCCGCGGCCGGCGCGACGGCCGAGCGGATCGGCGCCCTGCACGCCGAGTTCGTTGCTGCCCGGGCGGCGATGGGCCACCCGATGACACGGGGCCTCACCGCAACGCTCGACATGGCCGCAGCCGAGCGATCCCGGGTCGAGGGCGGGTCAGACGCGCAAGCATGGCGACACGTGGCCGGGGTCTGGACGAAGCTCGACAGACCGGTCGATGCCGCCTACGCCTGGTGGCGTGCTGCCGAGGCGGATCTCATCGGTCGACCCGAACGGGCTGCGGCAAGTCGCGACCTCCGCGCGGCTGCCGCCGCGGTCACGGACAGCCAGCACGCTCCGCTGCGAGCGGCGATCGAGTCACTCGCGGGGCTGGCGCGAATCAGCATCGATCCCGAGCTTTCGGTCTCCGGCGATGGGGCAACCGCCCGGCCCGCGATGCCCGGACCGGGAGGTGACCGTCTCGAGACACTCGGCCTGTCGGGCCGCGAGCGGGAGGTCCTGTCACTCGTGGCCGCCGGGCGGTCCAACGGGGAGATCGGACATGCGCTGTTCATCTCGACCAAGACGGCAAGCACCCACGTGAGCCACATCATCGCGAAGCTGGGCGTGACCAACCGGATCGAGGCCGCCACGATGGCGGCGCGCCTGGGCCTCGTCGACGGCCCGCTGAGCGGAACGCTGACCCCGTCGACCGGCTCCGCCGGCAGCGCCACGCGGACCTTCATGTTCACCGACATCGTCGGATCGACGGCGCTGATCGAGGTCATCGGCGACGAGGCGTGGGTCGATATGCGAGGGTGGCACGACCGGACCTTGCGGCGCCTGTTCGTCGCACATGGCGGCGTGGAGATCGATCACGCCGGCGACGGGTTCTTCGTTGCCTTCACACCGGTCGGGCCGGCGCTCGGTTGTGCCGTCGCGATCCAGCGCGCGCTCGACGATCACCGCCGTGAGGCCGGTTTCGCGCCGCAGGTGCGGGTTGCCGTCCACACCGGCGAGGCGGCTCGTTCAGGCCGTGGCTACACCGGCCGTGAAGTCCACCTCGCCGCCCGCCTGCTTGCTCACGCCGAGGGGGGCGAGATCGTTGCCACGGCGCCGACCATGCGGGCCGCCGGCATGCGCTCGGCGCGCGCCACCCAGCCCGTGGAGCTGGCCGGGATCGCCGAGCCGATCGAGATCGGCTGGGTCAGCTGGCGCTAGGCGGCGTCAGCTGGCGTTAGGCGGCGTCAGCTGGCGCTGGACCTGGTCAGCTGGCGGCTGCGTCGTCCAGTTCGCCCCAGCCCCCATGGTCTCGCCACTCCTTCTTCGTCATCGGCCGGTCGATCCCGATCGATACCAGGACATCGGCCCCGGCCTCGCGGCTGGCCAGGACGATGACGCTGCTCGGGGCGAACCCGGCCTCGATCAGCTCACGAATGATCCGCTCGAGACCGCCCGCCCGGTGCCCGACCGCGGTGGTGAACGCCGGCATGAGCGTTGGGCTCCACTCCGCGAGGGCGTCGAGTGCGGCCGCCACGTCGCGGTGCTGAACCACGAAGAGGATGTGGGTCGAGTTCGGCTCGGGCGCGACGCCCTCGATGCTGACGTTCTTCTTCGCGAGCTTGTCGAGGCGCGCCTTCAACTTGTCCGGAAACGGCCTGTCGTTGTCCGGGGACGTGCGAATCTGCTGGTGCATCTGCGGATCCCTCCAGTCCATCGGTCGTGAAGGCCGGCATCGTACGCCGCCAACGAGTGGCTGGCTAGGGGGAACCGATGGGCTCCGGAGTGGGCGCGGGTGCGCTGTCTGGCCTTGATTTCGCAGCATCGTCGCGCCGTTCGGTGCCGCCCGCCGCAACCCGTGGCGGGCGGTCGCGTCAGCTCGCGATCGGGACGACGCGACCCTCGGCGTCGAGCGTGGCCTCGCGGCGGAGGCGCTTGAGTTCGGCGCCGGGAACCTGGTCGCGGGCGTGGTAGCTGGAGCGAACCAGCGGACCTGACTCGACGTGCTTGAAGCCGAGGCCCAGGGCCTCTGCCTTCATCTCGGCGAACTCGTCGGGGTGGTAGTAGCGCTCGAGCGGCAGGTGCTGGAGCGTCGGCCGCAGGTACTGGCCGATCGTGAGGATGTCGGTGTCGACCGCGTGAAGCGCTTCGAACGCCTCGGTCATCTCTTCGCGCGTCTCGCCGAGCCCGACCATCAGCGACGACTTGGTGTGGACGGCGTAACCGATCTCGGTGGCGTACGCCTTCGCTCGTTCGAGCACCTGGAGTGTCCGGTCCCAGCGGGCGCGCTTGCGCACCGGCTTCTGGAGCCGCTTCACGGTCTCGAGGTTGTGGTTGAGGATGTCGGGTCGAGCCTCCATCACGGTTCGGAGCGACTCGGCCTCGCCGTTGAAGTCCGGGATGAGCACCTCGACGCCCATCCCCGGCGAGCGGTCGCGGAGTTCGCGGATCGTGGCCGCGAATGCGCCGGCGCCGCCGTCGGGCAGGTCGTCACGCGCCACCGACGTGACGACGACGTGCTCGAGGTTCATCGCCGCGACCGCCTCGGCGACCCGGCGCGGCTCATCGTCGTCGAACCACGTCGGACGGCCGGTCTTGATCGCGCAGAACCCGCAGGCCCGGGTGCACGTGTCGCCGAGGATCATGACCGTCGCGGTCCGCTGATCCCAGCACTCCCCGATGTTCGGGCAGCGCGCCTCCTCGCAGACGGTGTTGAGGTTCAGTCCGCCCAGAAGCCGCTTCAGGTCGTGATAGTTGTCGCCGGTGGGCATCCGCGCCTTGATCCAGTCGGGGTGGCGGCGGAGTGCGGTCGAACCGTCGGCGGCGGTCGTGTAGGCGCCGCCACCCATCGCGATCGTGGGCGGCATTGCGCTGCCGTGATGGGCACCATCGCCTGTTCCGGACGGCTCGAAGATCGGGAGATCGCGGTTCACGACCCGAGTCTAGACGGCATCATGGCGCCGCGCTGCCGGGCGGCGTGGTGCTGCCGGCGGGGCTCGGACCCGGTGTGGGGCTGGGCGCCGGCGTGACCGCCGGATCGATCGGTCCACCGCGCACCACCGTCTTGTAGATCCCGCGTGGCGAGTTCCCCTCCACGCCGATCATCACGATCCACCATTCGGGAGCCGAATCGAAGGCTGCCCGTCGGCTGGCATCGATGTCACCGAGGCCCAGGCGCAGGTCGATGCCGCCGTCGGTGTCCTGCAATCCGTATGACTGGCAGGAGGGGTCGAGCTGGAGTGTCCCGGCATCGGCCAGTCCCTCCTGCGACTCACTTGGCTCGATCGGACACAGGACGAACAGCGTCTGCTTCGCCGACCAGGCTCGCGACTGGGCCGTCAGGGCCCCCGGCTCGCGACCCACGATCAGCTGGGTCGCGCCGAGGTCGTCGGCCGCCTCGAACTGGGCACAGCCGGCGACCACGATCGCGAGCGCGATCAGGGTGGCCCGACCGATGAAACCCGCGGCGCCGGTCACGACGACCTTCATCGGGAGCACTTCACCTCGGCGACCTCCCGGAGGGAGCAGGTCAGGGTTGTGGCCTCGCTAGAAGATCGCGGTGTCCGGCCCGATCGATTCGAGCCAGGCCTTGACGTCGGCCACGAACCGGCCGATCTGGGCGCCATCGGTTGCTCGGTGATCGAAGGCAGCCGGCAGGTTCATCATCGATCGAACGGCAATCACGTCGCCCTCGGGTGCCTCATGCACGACCGGCCGCTTGACGATGGCCTCGAGGTTGACGATGACGACCTGTGGCGTGTTCACGATCGACTGGCTGGCCACGGAGCCGAACCAGCCGGTGTTGTTCACGGTGATCGTCCCGCCGTTGAGATCGTCGAGGCGGAGTTTGTTCGATCGGGCCCGATTCGCGAGGTCGATGACGGCGTGGTTCAGGCCGTTGATCGAAAGCGTGTCGGCGTCCTGGATGACCGGCGTGATGAGCCCGTCCTCGATGGCGACCGCGACGGCCACGCCGATGCGTCGCTTGACGAGAAGGCCGTCCTCGGTCCAGTGAGCGTTGAGCCGCGGATGCTTGCGGAGCGCCTCGACGACTGCCTTGATCACGAAAGGCACGTAGCTTAACGAGATCTCTTCACGCGCCTGGTAGGCGGCCTTGTTCGCGTTACGGAGGCGGACGAGACCGCTGACGTCGACCTCGACCATCGTGTACGCGTGCGGGACGGTGGTCTTGGATCGAAGCATCGCGTTCGCGACGCCCTTGCGCATCTGGGTCCAGGGGATGAGCTGCTCGTCCTTTCCGGGATCGAAGGTGACGCCCGCACCGGCCGGCGGCGGGGCGGCCAAGGGCGCCGAGGCCTGGGCGGCGGCCGACGGGCCCGCGGTGGCTGACCGAGCGGCGGCCGACGCAGCCGACGATGCTGGCGTGGCGATCAACTGCCCGGTGCGCTGCGCCTCGACGAACGCGATCACGTCGTCGCGGGTGATCCGGCCGCTGTGCCCGGTCCCCACGATCTGCGCCGGGCTCAAGTCGTGTTCGCGCAGGAGGCGCCGTACGGCCGGTGTCATCCGGGCATCTGGATCGCCATCCCCGGCGGCCGGGGCGGTTGCGGCACTCGGGGAGGCACTGGCCATCGCGTCCGTCCCGTTGGTCGATCCATTGCCGCTCGTCGAGGCTCGGGCCCCGACAGGTGTGGGGGCGTTCGCCGTGGCTGGTTCGGGCGCGGCCGCCTCAGCCGTCCCCGCAGCTTGAGGTGGCGCGACAGGTTCAGCAGGGATCGCTGCAGCGGAGCCTTCGCCGACGGCCTCGATGATCGCGATCTCGGCGTTGTTCGGGACGGTCGCTCCCTCCTCCGCCAGGATCTTGGTCAAGGTGCCTTCAAACGGCGACGGCACCTCGGCGTTGACCTTGTCGGTGATGACCTCGAGGAGCGGCTCGTACTTGGCGACATGGTCGCCGGGCTGCTTGAGCCACTTGCCGATCGTCCCCTCGGCCACGCTCTCGCCGAGCTGGGGCATCGTCACCTTGGCCACTGGTCAATCCTCCGGGTCGCTGAACGGCGGTCGCCCGCCGCCGTGGTTCGGGACAGTGTCGCGCATCCGGGACTGTCGCGCCCGTTGCGACTCGGTGCCACACCCAGGACGAGTTGACCTCGCAATAAGGCGCTCGTGTGAGGATCGAGTATGGATGTGGTCCGACTCGGGCGCGTGATCAGGACTCTGCGCGCACGCAAGGGGTGGCGTCAGGCGGATCTTGCCGCTCGGGCGCGGGTCGGCCGAACCACGATCTCCAATGTTGAGCTCGGTCGCATACGCGGCCTGTCCGTCGGAGCGGTCGAGGCGATCCTGGGTGCGCTGGGCCTGAGCCTCGATCTATCGGTCCGGGGGCTCGGCGGCACGATCGATCGCGTTCTCGATGAGCGCCACGCTCGGCTCGTGGCCCTCGCGACCTCGTGGCTGCGCCGTCGTGCATTGTCGACAGCGGCCGAAGTCTCGTACTCGGTGTGGGGCGAGCGCGGGTCGATCGACCTGATTGCATGGCATCCGGCCACGCACGAGCTCGTCGTCATCGAAGTCAAGAGTGAACTTACGTCGATCGAAGCGACCCTACGAAAGCACGACGAGAAGGTCCGTCTCGCGCCATCGGTCGTCGAAAGCCGATTCGGCTGGCGTCCCACGAACGTCTCGCGATTGCTTGTCCTTCCAGAGGACCGAACCCAGCGTCGCAGGGTTGTCGATCACCGCGTCGTGCTCGACGCGGCATACCCGGCCCGAAATCGAGCCGTCCACGTATGGGTCGGGGCCCAACGTGGGGCCGACTTGCTCCCTCCGGCGCTCTGCGGGATCGTCTTCTTGTCAGATTCCGCTTTGAGCGACGGTAAAGCTGGTCGCGCGCCTCGCGAGCGCATTCGTGTCCGCTCGGGGACGAGGATTCGTGCGTGAAGGCGGGCTCGGCCTGGATCAGAGTGCGGCCGGGGGGGTCGGCGGGGGCATCGAGCCGCCGTAGTGCCGGCGTGGGCGGAATCTGGCATGAACTGACATGAACTGAGACGAAACCTGGATGGACCTCGGTCAGTACGCCGCGAGCTTGCGGACCCCGGCGGCGATCTTCTCCGGGCTGACCATGAACCACTCCTCGAGGACGTGGTTGTAGGGGACGCCGGGGACGTCCGGGCCGGCGATCCGGGTGATCGGGCCGTCGAGGTAGTCGAACGCCTCCTCGGCCACGATCGCCGCGATCTCTGCCCCGTAGCCGCCGAACCGGTTGTCCTCGTAGACGATCAGGCACTTGCCGGTCTTGCGGACCGAGCCAAGGACCGTCTCCTTGTCGAGCGGGCGCAGCGTGCGCAGGTCGACGACCTCGACGCTGATCCCCTCCTCCGCGACCAGGTCCGCGGCCTCCAGGGAGTAGTGCGCCATCAGCCCGTAGGCGATCACCGTGATGTGCGTCCCGGGATGGGTGACCGACGCCTTGCCCAGCGGTACGACGAAGTCGCCAGAGGGCACATCCCCGCGGACACTCCGGTACATCTTCTTGTGCTCGAAATAGAGCACCGGGTCGTCGTCGCGGATCGCCGAGCGGAGCAGCCCCGCGGCGTCGTACGGCGTGGACGGGATGACCACCTTCAGCCCTGGCACGTGCGTATAGAACGCCTCGACCGACTGCGAGTGGTACAGCGCACCGTGCACCCCGCCGCCATAGGGCGCGCGGACCGTCATCGGCACGCCGATCGCGTTGTTCGAGCGGTAGCGCATCCGCGCCGCCTCGGACACGAGCTGGTTGAACGCGGGGTGGATGAAGTCGGCGAACTGGATCTCCGCCACGGGCCGCAAACCATTGACCGCCGCACCGATCGAGGCACCGATGATCATCGACTCCGTCAGCGGAGTATCGATCACCCGGTCGTCGCCGAATTCGGCCCACAGGCCATCCGTCGCCAGGAAGACGCCGCCCTTCTTCCCGACGTCCTCGCCGAGGACGATGATCGATTCGTCGCGGCGCATCTCGTCTGCGAGCGTCTCGCGGATCGCCTCGATGAACGTCTTGAGCGCCATCAGGCCCGGTCCATCACGTCTCGTCCGCTCCACCGGGGCCCGACGCGGTCGAACCGGCCGGACCCGGACCGTCAGCTGCCTCATGCGACGCGTGGACCCAGCCACCACCCATCCCCCACGGCGGCGGCGTCTCGGACGGCCAGTCCTCGGCGTAGACCCACTTCATCGCGGTGGAGGGATCGGGGTCGGGCTCGCCTTCCGCGAAGTCGGTCGCGTCGTCGACGATCGCCTTGATCTCTGCCGAAAGCGCCGTCTCGAGCTCATCGGTGAGCACGCCCGCCTCGCGCAGCTGAGCCCGGAAATGAGGCAGCGCGTCGTGCCCGCGGCCCTCCTTGAGGTCCTCCTCCGAGCGGTACTTCGTCTGCTGGTCGTCCGAGGAGTGAGCCGTCAGCCGGGTGACCTTTGCCTCGATGAGCGTCGGGCCCTCGCCGGCACGCGCACGCCGGACCGCCTCCCTGGCCGCCGCATAACACGCAAGGACATCCGCCCCATCCACGACGATGCCCGGCATCCCGTACCCTGCCGCCCGGTCGGCCACGTCCTCGATGGCCAGCTCCTTCGACGACGGAACGCTGATCGCGTACCCGTTGTTCTCGACAACGAAGATGAACGGCAGCTTGTGGATCGCCGCGAAATTGAGCCCCTCGTGGACATCGCCCTGGTTGGAGCTGCCCTCGCCCATCACCGTCAGTGCGACCTGGCCGGTCCTGCGTACTTTCGCCGCGAGGGCGATCCCAACCGCGTGCAGCAGCTGCGTCGCGACCGGGGATGAGACCGACAGGATGTTCCGCCGCGCGTCTCCGTAGTGGCCGGGCATCTGGCGGCCGCCCGACGAGTTGTCGTTCGCCGTGGCGTACTGCGCGGTCATGATGTCGCGCGCCGTCATGCCGAACGTGAGACACGTGGCGATGGAGCGGTAGAACGGCGCGATCCAGTCATGGCCCTTCTCGAAGGCCCGGGTGATCCCGACCTGCGCGCCCTCGTGACCCTGCCCGCTGATCACGAAGGGGATCCGGCCGGCACGGTTGAGGATCCACATCCGCTCATCGACCGCGCGCGTCAGCGCAACGAGGCGGTACATCGCGATGAGGTCGTCGTTCGTGAGGCCCAGGTCGGCGCCGAGGCGGGCCTTCGACGTAAATTCGGCCTTCGCGGCAGGTGTCGCGGCGGGCTTGGGGTTCGGGACCGCCTTCGTCGCCATCAGCGATGCGCCATCAGAAGTTGATCGACCGCTTGTCGACCGCCAGCGCCGCCTCGCCGAGGATCTCCGAGAGCGTCGGGTGGGCGTGGGTCGACGCCCCGATCTCCCACGGCGTCGCCTGGAGCTCGAACGCCACCGATGCCTCAGCAATCAGATCCGTGGCATGTGGGCCGACGAGGTGGATCCCCAGCGTGTCGTCCGTCTCGGCATGGGCGATAACCTTCGCGAAACCCTCGTATTCGCCGCCGATCAGCGCCTTGGCGATCGCCTGGAACGGGACCTTGCCGATCTTGATCGGGATGCCCTGGTCCCTGCACTGCTGTTCGGTCAGTCCGATCGACGCGATCTCGGGCCGGCAGTAGGTGGCGCGGGGCTGCTTGACGTAGTCCATCTCGTGGACGTCCTTGTCGCCGGCGATCACGTGGGCCGCGAGGATCCCTTCGTGAGCCGCCGTGTGGGCGAGCCACAGCCCGCCGATGATGTCGCCGACCGCGTAGACATGCGGCTCCTTCGTCCGGAGCTTGCCGTTGACCTTGATGATTCCCCTGTCGGTCTCGACCCGGGTGGTCTCCAGGCCGATGTCCTCGATGTTCGCGGCCCGCCCGGTCGCGACGAGCAGCATCTCTGCTGTGAGTTCGGCCGGATCCTTGCCGTCCGGCCCGACCATCACCGAGACGCCGCTCGCCGTCGTCTTGACCGCCTTGGTGTCGAAGCGGGCGGAGGTCATGATCGTCACGCCGCGCTTGGCCAAGCTGCGCTCGACGATCTGGCTGACCTCGGCATCTTCGAGGGGCGCGATCCGCGGCAGGTACTCGAGGACTGTGACCTTCACGCCGACGTCGTTGAAGAACGAGGCAAATTCGAGGCCGACCGCCCCGGCTCCCACGATGATCATGTCCTTCGGCAGGGTGGGCATCGTGAGGACATCGTCCGAGGTGACGATCCGCTTGCCGTCCGGGTCCAGACCGGGCAGCGACTTCACGCGCGATCCGGTGGCCAGGATGATGTCGGTCCCCTGGAGCACCCGTTCACCGCCCGCGCCCGGGGTCCCGTCCTCGCCGTGCATCGTGACCGCGACCTTGCCCGGCCCGGCGAGACGCCCACGACCGCCGATCCAGGTGACCTTGTTCTTGTCGACGAGGCTCTTGAGTCCCGTCCACATCCGCTTCACGACCTGGTCGCGCCGCTCGGCCATGCGGGTGTAATCGACGACGGGCTCGCCGACGTCGATGCCGAATTCCTTCGCGTGCCGGATCCGGTCGGCAAAGGCGCCGCTCTCGAGGAGGGCCTTCGTCGGGATGCAGCCGCGATGGAGGCACGTGCCCCCGATCTTGTCCTCGTCGACCAGGGCGACTTTCAGACCCAGCTGGGCCGCCCGGAACGCGGCTGCGTAGCCGCCCGTGCCGGCGCCGAGCACCACCAGATCGAAGTCGTTGGACGAGCCGACGGCCATGGGTCAGCGATACCTCGATGGGACGCGCAGGGCGCGGGGAGCGGACGGTGGATTCGCGGTTCCGGCGTTCGTGGGCGGCACTGCGACGGGCCGTCGGGCCGGGTGGATCATCAGGGTCGATGGTACGCGTCCCGTCGCGCAGGGCGCAACCGACACGGGTTCGATGGAGCCGCCGCCGAGTTCGACGCCGGTGCTAGACTCGGTCTGGCCGAGTCCCGGGCCGTCCAGGGCACGGGTCGGCTCGCGCTCGGGACGAACGGACGTGAACGAGGAGCTGCTCCTTCGCCTGCTCCTGGTCGTCGGTGCCTACCTGATCGGCTCGATCCCGTTCGGCGTCCTCATTGCCCGTCGGGTGGGCGGGCCGGATCCACGAACGATCGGCTCAGGCCGCACGGGTGGCACCAACGCCCTGCGCGCCCTCGGTCGCAAGTGGGCCGCCGTCGTCGTGACCGGCGACCTGTTGAAGGGTGCGACGCCCGTCATCGCGGCACGACTCATCACCGGTGACAGCGGCCTCGAGGTTGCCTGCGCAGCGGCAGCCGTGATCGGTTCGTCCCGGTCGATCTTCGTGCGGTTCGGGGGAGGTCGTGGCGTTGGAACCGGCGTGGGGACGATGCTCGTGATCCAGCCACTTGCCGTATTCCTGGCCGCGCCGGTCTTCGTCGGTGTCATCCTCGTGACGCGCTACGTCTCCCTGGGCTCCCTGCTCGGTTCGGCAGCCATGTTCCCGGCGATGCTCGTGCTGTGGGCCGTCTGGTCGGGGGCCGTCCCGCCGGCCTATCTGACATGGGCCGTCGTGGGACCGGCATTGATCTGGTTGGCGCACGCCGACAACATCGATCGGCTGATCCATGGCACCGAGCGCAAGTTCGATCTCAACCTGCTCGGCGGCGATCGCGGCTCGTTGCACGGCTGAGGGACATGGAACGACCCGGATCGGCTGACGACCCGGGTCGAGGGTTCTCGCTGAAGCCAGACCCCACCGTGGGGTCCGTGCCGAGAGGAGACTAGCCGCGCATGCTCCGGAAACAATCGGAGCAGTAGACCGGCTTGCCGCTGGTCGGGCGGAACGGGACCTGGGCCTCACGGCCGCAGTTCGAGCACGTGGCTGCGAACATCTCGCGCGGGCCGCGGTCGCGATAGCCACCGCCGGCACCGGCGCCGGCTCCGTAGCCACCGCCACCACCACTACCACCGGCGCTGTAGCCGCCGCCGGCGCCGTAGCTGCCGTAGCTGCTGCCACCGCCGTCCGCGTTCCGGGCAGCCTTGCGGCTCGCGCGGCACGAGGTGCAGCGACGCGGCTCCGTGAAGCCGCGCTGGGCGTAAAAGTCCTGCTCGGATGCCGTGAAGACGAACTCCTGGTTGCAATCCGCACAGGTTAGATTCTTGTCTGCGTACACGAAAACGAAACTCCTCTCGGTAGCTGCGCGATCCCCCGTTGTTCTCGCGTCAGCCGTGAGAGGAGTCCGAGTCGTCGTGAGCTACGTGTTCTTTGGCGGCGGGACGCTTCCCGCTGCGTTACGGGCGGGAGTCTACGCGGCTCCGACGATCTTGTATAGCCCTATTCGTGAACGGGCGTGAAGGATTCGCCGAAGCTGGCACGCATCGGGGAGCGCCGGTCGGCGACACCGTCGGCATCGACCTTTGAGAACGTTCACGCCTCATCAATTCACACGAGTCGCTGCCCGTACCAATGACCGACAGACGGGTCCGGCCTGCGCCGTTAGGGTCACATTCGCGATAGCGCCCGGGCACCGGGAATCTGGACGAGGGATTCGATGCGGCACAGGGCAAGATTCTCAGACATCCCGCGCGAACTCAGAGCCTCCCCTGCGCTGGCGGTCGCCTCGAGCTCGATCGCGGTTCGGCGATGAACCCCACGGCAAGCCCGCTGACGGGAAACTACGGCCGGACCCTTCCTGCCCGCGTCGCCGAGGTTGCGTCTTCGATCCGGCGGGCTCTGCCCCAGGGGCGGCTCGTGTCCGAGTCGGTCTGGAACCGCCGGCATCGAACGATCGTTACCCTCATCTGGCTGCACGTCGCCGGCCTTACCGTCTTCGCGCTTGCCGCCGGCTATGAGCTTACGCACGCCGTGACCGAAGGTGCCCTCGTGGCGCTTCCGGCGTTGCTCGCGTCGTACGAACGGCTCGGACGCGGCCTGCGCTCCTGCGCGGCCGCCTTCGCGCTGGTCACGGCGTCGGCTGTGCTCGTCCACCTGTCCGGCGGCTATATCGAGGCACACTTCCACTTCTTCGTGATCCTCGGCGTCCTCGCGCTCTATCAGGATTGGGGACCGTTCCTGGTGGCGATCACGTACGTCGTCGCTCATCACGCCGTCTTCGGGCTCCTTGATCCCGCATCGGTCTTCAACCACCCCGCCGCCCTGGCCAACCCACTCCTGTGGTCCATGATCCACGGCGCGTTCGTGCTCGCGGCCAGCGCCGTCTGCCTCGTCACCTGGCGGATCGTGGAGCGCCAGAGCCTCCACGATCCCCTGACCGACCTCCCGAACCGGGCCCTCTTCGGCGACCGCCTCGCCCGCGCAATGGCTCGCGCCGGCCGGACCGGCGCGGCAGTCAGCGTCCTGTTCGTCGATCTCGATGACTTCAAGTCGGTCAACGATCACCTCGGGCACGCCGCCGGCGATGAACTGCTGAGGATCGTGGCCCATCGTGTCCGGTCATGCCTTCGGGCCACGGATACGGCGGGGCGCCTGGGTGGCGACGAGTTCGCCGTGCTCATCGAGGACCTGCGGGATCCCGATGAGGTGCAGGTGATCCTCGACCGCCTCACCGAGGCGCTCCAGCAACCGGCGGAGATCCGGGGCGAGTACGTGTCGATCGCCGCCAGCATCGGCCGGTCCACGGCCCACGGAGCCAGTCGCCCGAGCGAGGATCTCCTGCGCGAGGCGGATCAGGCGATGTACGCGGCGAAGCGGGGCAGGACGGATCGGCGGGCCCGATTTGGATCAGAAGCCCAACGGCGGCCGCATGGGGCCGAAGCACCGGCGTAGGTCTGCGCAGGCGTAGACCTGCGCGCGCGCAGCGGTGGTCGCCGGTGAGGTCGGGCCTCCCGGTCGGGCGGCCGGGCCAGGCAGGGCATCAGCCCGCATCTCCGATCGAAGCAGACGCGAACAGGACCGCAAACTGCTTGCACCAGACGATGACACTGCCGATCGTGCTGGGATCCGTCCCCGCAGGCAGCACGTACTCGAACGAGCCCTCGGTGGCCTTGAGCGCGCCGAGTTCCAGCCCGTTCGTGACGTCCGCATCCTTTCCGGGCACCACGTAGACGAAGAGGTCCGGGCCGTTGCGCACGGAGAAGTTGTCGAAACGGACGCGCAGCGTGCCATCGCCCGACGCGACGACCGATGCCCGACCCCTCCCGAAGTGGAATTCGTCTGCCCCCTGGAATGTCCCGGTCGAGACGACCGAGCCACCAACGGCGGGCTCCTCCACCAATTGTGTGGTGATGAACAGCGGTGAGCCCAAGTACCAGGCAAGGGGAACACCGACGATCAAGGCGGGGATTGCCACGGCGAGTGATCTCCGCGGGTTCCGCCGGATGACGAGATCCCATCGTCGACGTCCGGCGATGATCAGCAGTAGCGCCGTCGCGATGGCGAGCCCGATGGCGATCGGCCCCCGCAACGGATAGAGGTTGGTCGCAACCAACCGCTCGATGTCGCCGATGAATTCCATGTCGCTCCAGGGTTAGGGGTCCGCTCACGCGGCGCCGGTGGCGATCCCGCACGCAGCACGATGAGCCGAGACGATGACGGTGCTGTGTCGTTCCGAGTGACGTCAGATGTCGGGTTCTACCCAGGCGCGGGTTCGCTCAACCGCGCGCTGCCAGCCGCGATAGAGGCGATCGCGGCGCGACCCGTCCATTGCCGGCTCGAAGCGACGATCGGGCACCCAATTGGCGACGAGATCGTCCGTCCCCGACCAGAACCCGGTTGCCAGTCCCGCAAGGTAGGCGGCGCCCAGCGCGGTCGTCTCCGTCACCTGCGGGCGCACGACCGGAACGCCGAGGAGATCGGCCTGGAACTGGAGCAGATCGTCGTTGACCGACGCCCCGCCGTCGACACGCAGCTCGGCCACAGGTGCCCCGGTGTCCTCGATCATCGCGTCGAGAACGTCTCGAACCTGGTAGGCGATCGATTCGATCGTGGCCCGGGCAATCTCGGGCAGCCCGGTCCCGCGCTCCAACCCGATCAGTGCGCCTCGTGCGTACGGATCCCAGTACGGCGCACCGAGCCCGACGAACGCGGGCACGAGGTAGACCCCGCCGGTATCCTCCACTCCATCGGCCAGGCGTTCGATCTCGGCCGATGCGTCGATGGCCCGCAGGCCGTCGCGCAACCACTGGACGGCAGCTCCGGCGACAAAGACCGAGCCCTCCAGCGCGTAGGTCACGGGACCCGCGGCTCCGAGCTTCCAGCCGATCGTGGTCAGGAGACCGTGGGCCGAGGCCTGCGCACGGTCACCGGTGTTCTGGAGGAGAAACGCGCCGGTTCCGTAGGTGTTCTTGGTATCGCCCGGCTGGAAGCAGGCCTGGCCGAATGTCGCCGCCTGCTGGTCGCCGGCGGCCCCGGCGATGGGAATCGACGCGCCGAACAGTACGGGCGACGTTTCGCCGTAGACCTCCGAGGACGAGCGCACCTCGGGCAGCATCGCCCTCGGTACACCGACCAGATCGAGGAGGTCATCGTCCCAGGCGAGCCTGTGGATGTCGAAGAGCAGCGTACGGCTCGCGTTGGACACGTCGGTCACGTGCACTCGACCCGCGGTCAGCCGCCAGATCAGGAACGAATCGACGGTTCCGAAGGCCAGCTCCCCCCGCTCCGCCCGGGCCCGTAGACCCGGCTCGGCATCGAGGATGTGGCGGATCTTGGGTCCCGAGAAGTAGGCATCGAGCGGCAGGCCGGTGCGCTCGCGAAAGAGTGCCTCGTGCCCGGCCTCGCGCAGCGCGGCGCAGAACGGAGCCGTGATCCGGCTCTGCCAGACGATCGCGTCGGCCACGGGTGCGCCCGTTGCGCGATCCCAGACCACCGTGGTCTCACGTTGATTGGTGACCCCGATGGCGGCGACGCGCTCCGGCCCGCCGATCTGCTCCACGACCTCCCTCGCGACGGCAAGCTGGCTTGCCCAGATCGCCTCAGGATCGTGCGTGACATGGCCCGCCGCGGGGAACCGTTGCTCGAGTTCGCGCTGCGCCCTCGCGACGGGGAGGCCGCGCCGATCGAAGGCGATGGCCCGCGACGAGGTGGTGCCCTGGTCGAGCGCGAGGATCAGGCGGCCACGGCCCGATTCGCCACCGACGCCCACGTTGTGCGCTCGCTCCGTCAGCCCGCGGATCCGCCGGCGGAAGCGGGTACGTCGTATTCGGCGTGGGCGCCGGCGAGGTACGCGTCGACCGCGACGCGCCGGTGCTGCGCATCCCAGCCGAGGTCACGCCCGGCGATCTCGGCGACTCGCGGAGCAATCGAGGCCCCTCGATCGCGCAGGACCATCGACAGCCGCATGCGGCGCGACAGGATGTCGTCGAGCGACAGGGCGAGTTCGCGACGCACGGCCCAGGCCACCTCGGCCTCGAGCTGACGGATCTCCGGGCCTAGGCGCCGGTTCAGATCACGTTCCTGGCCCAGCTCGAGGACCTCGCTCGCCTCCGTGCCGTGCCGGTCCACCAGCGCCGCGGCGATATCGGGCGTGAGCCCGTGACGATCGGCCAGAGCGTCGGCCACGCGGTCCAGTCCGGGGCGGTCCGCGGCCCCGACGAGCAGGAGGTCCGCCGTGCCGCTCGGGCGGGCGCGCGCCGCGTCGTGTCCCAGGGCGGCGTCGATCGTGTCGCGGGCCATGATGCGATAGGTCGTGTACTTGCCGCCGCCGACCCGGACCAGGCCATTCGGTTCCCGGCGGACTTTGTGTTCGCGGGACGCCTTCACTGTTGAGGCCGTTCCCTCGGGGGCCACCAGCGGCCTCAACCCCGCATAGGTGCCGAGGACGTCTTGGCGACGCAGGTCGACATCGAAGTACTCGTTGACGGTTGCCAGGATCTCGTCGACCTCCGCGCCGCTCGCGTGCGGTCGCTCCGGGGCGCCATCGAACGCATGGTCCGTGGTACCGATCAACCAGTGATCGGGCCAGGGAATGACGAATACGACCTTCCCGGGAACGCGCAGAGACACGCCCTGGCGGCTCGGGATTCGATCGCGCCTGACCACGAGGTGAGCACCCTGGCTGGGCAGGATGCCGGCCGCTCCGTCGCCGGTCAGCGGGCCGTTGGGATAGGCGGACCAGACCCCCGTCGCGTCGACCACGTGCTGCGCCCTGACCTCGAACGTCCGGTCGTCGAGGAGGTCGCGCACGACGACGCCGCCGACCCGACCATCCGCCTCGATGAGCCCGGTCACTCGGGCCCGCGTGACTGCCCTGGCTCCGCGCGCCAGCGCGGTCCGCAGCACCGCGAGCGTGTAGCGGGCGTCGTCCTCGACACCGTCGTGATACACGATCCCGCCCTGCAACCCGCGCCGCCGTACCGACGGGGTGCGCGCGCGTGTACCGCTCGGCCGCAGGTGGCGGGCGAAACCGCCTTCCCGGCGCGCGCCGAGCAGGTCGTAGAGAAGGAGGCCGGCCCCGTAGAACACCTGGTGGACAAGCGGCCAACCGAAGATCGGAAACAGGAACGGCTCAAGACGGACGAGATGTGGCGCCAGGCGGAGCATCCGGGACCGCTCGTCGAGCGCCTCGGCCACCAGCCCGAAGTGGAGTTGTTCGAGATAGCGGAGGCCTCCGTGAATCAGCCTCGACGAACGCCCCGAGGTGCCCGACGCGATGTCGTCCTGCTCGACCAGCGCGGCCTTCAACCCACGGCTGGTGGCATCGAGCAACGCGCCGCAGCCGACAATCCCGCCGCCCACGATGACGATGTCGAATTCCGTGGCCGCGAGGTCCTCGATGGTTGCGCGGCGGTCGTCGAGGGGGCCGGGTGACGCCGACGACGGCTCGCCTGTCATCGGCGGTCCCGCGCCGGCCTGCGCGTGATGCGCCAGAGCAGCCAGCCGGTTCCAACGACGAGGACGCCGATCGCCAGTGGCGTGTGAAACACGAGGCGCTGAAGCTGCTCGGGCAGAAAGCCGGTCAGCCCGGCCGCGCCGAGCACGACGGCGACGGCCGCGATGGCGACCACGAGCGCGTTCCCGATTGACCGCCGCCAGGAAGGCTGAGCCTCTCCCGACAGCTCAGAGCCAGGTGGCAGCCCGGGTTCGGCAGGATCAGCCACGATCGGCCTCGGGCGGGATGCCGATCGGCGCGACAAGCACGCGCCCGGCAAGAGCCGCACCCTTCCTGGTCAGGAGGCCGATCTTCGGGCGGTGGAAGGTCACGGTGAGGTCGGCCTGGACGACGGGATCCGACGGTTCGCCCGACGACAGGTCCAGCGCGGTCGGGGTGTCCACGGCGACAACCGGAATGCCCTCCATTCGCGCTCGCGCGACCAACTCCACCGCAGCCTTGATGGGATCGCGAAGCGCGCCCCGGATGCCGGTGCCCAGCAACGCGTCCACGACGACCGACGCCTTCTCGATGCCTTGCCCGATGATCGCCAGGTCACGAGCGGCGGGCGCGTGGATCCTCTCCACCCGATGATCGCCCTGCAGGCGGTCCCAGTTCCGGACGGCGTCGGCTCCCGTGGGTCGTGCCGCCGGGGCCACCAGCACGGCCACGACATCGGCGCCGGCGCGCGCGAGGCGGCGGGCGGCAACAAACCCGTCACCTCCGTTGTTGCCCGGCCCGCACAGGATGAGGATCCGGCCACTCCCCCATCGCCCGAGGTCGACGGCGAGCGCCTTCACTGCGGCCGCGACCGCTGTTCCCGCGTGCTCCATCAGGCGCTGCGAGGGGACGCCCAGGATCTGCGCCCTGCGGTCCGCTCCGGTCATGGCTTCGGTCCCGATGGGCGATCGCGCGGCGGCCAGCGCCCAGCGGACGCGCAGACCGCGAAGATCGAACTCGAAGAGTTCCGGGTCGTCGGCGGGCAGCGGAATGTCGAGGGAGCGCTCGTCAGAGCGCTCGTCCGGACGCTCGTCGGCCGTCGGCGGGCCGGCGAGCGGCACGTCGGCCGTCGGCGGGCCGGCGGGCGGCGCGGCGGGCGGCGCGGGCGGCGCGGCGGGCCGAGATCGCCGCGCGGGGGGAGTCGTCGAGCTGGCCATGACGGGCGAAGCGTAGCCGAGGGCGAGCGGTGACGTTCAGGTGGGCGACCCGAGGTCAGGCTCGGGCCAGGCGGGCATGCGGGGCCGAGGGAGCGGAGCTCGCTTCAAGTTCGACGAGGCCTTCGGCGGCGAGGGCGGCCAGGGCCTCGTGCACGCTGGGCAGGTCATGTTCGCCGACCGCCTCGCCGAAGGTGATCCACGAGTCTCCATCGGCATCGCGGAGTCGATCCATCACCCGCCCGCGCAGCCATCGCCTGGTGGCCGCGAAGGGCGGGGTCGAGCGGCGCCGGGCCGCGAAGGGCGGGGTCGAGCGGCGCCGGGCCGCGAACGCCGGGGTCGAGCGGCGCCGGGCCGCGAGCCGGGCACCCTCCGCGGGCCGCTCGCCGGGCCTCTCGCCAGAGCCGGACGTCGCGAAGCGGCACCATCGGGCGGCCGGACAGGACACGCACAACGGGTCTCGCGGGCGGCAGAACGTCGCACCGACGTCCATCATCGCATGCGTCCACTCGCCGGCGGCGTGGTGCGGGATGGCCGCGTCGGCCAGGACCTGGAGCTCGTGCGTCCCGAGCGATGCATGGTCGCGGCCCGCCGACACGCGCCCGAGGACCCGTCGGACATTCGTGTCGACGGCGCCGACGGGCTCACCAAACGCCAGCGCCGCGACGGCGCGTGCGGTATACGGGCCGATCCCCGGAAGCTGCTCCAGGGCATGCAGGTCGCGCGGCAACTCCCCGTCATGCTCGGCCACCACGATCCGGGCCGCGCGCAACAGGTTGAGCGCTCGCCGGTTGTAACCCATGCCTCGCCACTCGCGCAACACGTCCGCAGGGCTCGCTGCCGCCAGCGCACCGAACGTCGGGAAGCGAGCGATGAATCGCGTCCATGCCTCGGCGACACGCGCGATCTGCGTCTGCTGAGCCATTACCTCGGACACGAGAATCGCGTAGGGGTCGCGCGTCGCCCGGAACGGCAGGACGCGGCCACTCGTGCGGTACCAGGCAAGGACGGCGTCGCGCATCGCGGGCGGGATCGGCTGGGCGTCGGGCACACACCTACGATAGCGCCATGACCGATCGTCGCCCCAAGCACGTCCGACGATGAGATTCGGGGCCGCCTTCTGGATCCAGATGACCGATTGGCCGGCGCTCCGCGAGGCCTGTCTCGCCGCCGAGGCGGCGGGCTTCGACGCGCTCTGGATCGACGATCACCTCGTCTCCGACGAAGGCGACTGGCGAACCGGCAAGCTCGAGGGATGGTCCGTGCTTGCCGCCCTGGCCTCGGTGACGACCTCGCCGACGCTGGGCCTGCTGGTCGGTGCCAACACCTTTCGAAATCCTGGGTTGACGGCCAAGCTGGCCACGACCCTCGACCACCTCTCGAATGGGCGAGCGATCCTGGGCATCGGGGGCGGCTGGTTCGAGCGGGAACACGACGCGTTCGGCCTCGATCTCGGGGCGAGCGTCGGTGAACGCCTCGATCGGCTGGACGAGGCGGTCGGCCTGATCCGACGACTGCTCGACGGAGAGCGCGTCACCCACGCCGGCCGGTTCTATGCGATGACCGACGCCGTCTGCGAGCCGCGCCCGATCCAGGCCCGGCTTCCGATCATGATCGGCGGCGCAGGACCGACCAAGACGCTGCGCACGACCGCCCGCTACGCGGACCTGTGGAACGGATACGGGCTACCCGATCGGATCGCCGAGGTGAGCGCGGTGCTCCGCGAGCGCTGCGTCGAGGAGGCTCGTCCGTTCGAAGCGATCGAGCGGACGGTCGTCCTCGACGTGGTCGTCCGGGACAGTGCATCGGAAGCCCGATCCGGCTACGAAGAGATCGCGTCGCTCCACCGCCTGGCGGGTCGGATCGGGTCGGATGGCCGGCACCGCGACCTCTCGGCCGGCGGATCCCCGGCTGTCGTCGCCGAGCTGGTCCGTGACTACGCGGCCCTGGGCGTCGGGCAGGTCATCTGGATCTTCCGCTCTCCGTTCGATCTCGAGACGATGCGCCGGCTCGGCGAGGTGCGCGCCCAACTGTCCTGAGAGCCCCGCGCAGGAGCCGAACCTCGAAGGCTCACCGGCCGCGGTCGACCGACCAGGCCAGCAGGCCGTCGAGCCCACCGATCGCGATCGTGGCCCAGCCGGGCAGGTACGTGGCGGCGTAGACGAACTCGTAGCAGGCCTTCTCGAGTTCGAACGCGAGGAGCAGGTCCTCGTCGACGGCGACCTCCGCGCCCGCCGCGCGCAGCCCGCTCCGGTAGGCGGCGAGGAACCGCTCGCGCGACCGGAGCAACCACCCGTCGAGATCGAGGCCCGTGCTCGCGAGCGGACCACCGTGGCGCTCCTCTGCGCGCTGCGCGGCCGACAGGCCGATGTGATGGAGCGAGCGGAGCATCGACGCCACGTCGCGCAACGGCGACGCGTGGCGTCTGCGTTCGTCGAGCGATCGGGTGGGCTCGCCTTCGAAGTCGATGATCCGCCAGCCATCGGCCGTACGCATCACCTGGCCGAGGTGGTAGTCGCCGTGGATCCGAGCGACGAGCGGAGACTCGGCGAGCGCCTCGTAGACCGTGAACCTGGCCGAGATCGCCGGCGCGGCCTCGCGCAGTCGTTCGCGCACGTATCCCTCGCTGACCTCGATCGCGCGCCCCAGCCCGGTCTCCGCGTCGACGCGCCAGCGGCGCAACTCATCGCGCGATGCGGGACGCAGCTCGAACCCTTCGATCCTCGGTCTCGAGAGCAGCGCACCGTGGAGAGCGGCCGTCAGCAGGCCAAGATCCTGGGCGTCCTCCGTGGCGAACTCGACCGCAACGGAGCCCGGCGCGAGGAGCCAGCCGGTCAGCATCTCGGCGGTGGTCTCGTAGCCGTCCTCGGCGTCGGGGACGAACTCGGTGAGCAGCGCGACGGTCGCGACGCCATCGCTGGCCGTCACGAGTTCGACCGAACCGGCGAGCGGCGGGACGGCACCGAACGCGGCCTCCTCGGACAGGAACGCCGTCAGTTCGAGATCCGGCTCGAGCCCCGGCTCGATGGCGCGGAATGCCTTCAGGACGATGCGCTCGCCGAGGACGACCGATGTGTTCGACTGGTCGACTCCGAGCGGACGCTCGGTCTCGAGATCCAGCAGCGAGCGGGCGCGGCCGGCCGGGCGGCAGACCAGCACGGCCGAGGTCGTGGGAGGAGGGCCTGCTGTGGCAGAACTGCCGATGTCGGGGGTGATGGCCGGGATCACCCGGCCATCGAAAGCAGCGGCCGCAAGCGCTCGCCAGGCGCCGTCCCCCGGTTCGGCCGCACGCAACTCCGGAGCTGTTTCCGGGCCATCCCGATCGGCCACGAACGGCAGCGAGATCCGGGACCGGGACCCATTGCCAAACGAGACGTCGACGAAGGCCAGCACCGACCGCTCGTCGAGGGCGAACGCATGAGCAAACCTCAGGCCGCTGATCGCGGCTCCCTTCCGTCCGAACCAGCGCTGTTCGCCCAGCCAGCCTGGGTCGAGTCCTTCGATGGCCCGCTCGACGACGCCGCGCTCGAACAGCCGTGCCGTCACGGGCCCACTCCGGCCACGAGATGGAATCGAACGGC
>ERZ1292630.83-Hain-H41-02um-R3-83-length-106601-cov-10_pt3 | contig 67176 bp, 63 predicted proteins | sample MGYA00564408_ERZ1292630 | MGnify/ENA primary metagenome ERZ1292630 (study PRJEB36523, sample SAMEA6512641) | groundwater metagenome | collected 2019-01-08 | study: AquaDiva: Metagenomics assemblies of 32 groundwater samples
CACACTAAGGCGCCGCGCCTATCGGCGCGGCTCCCTGGTCCCCCGCAGCGAACGGATCGGTGTCGACCGACCCAGCGACTATTGGCCCAGGCGCGGCTCGAGCAGCACGGGGGTTGTAGAGTCCGGTCCGTCGTATGTCTGGAAGATCTGCGACCCACCCGTGAACTGCGCGGTCCAGGCAACCAGCTGCCCGATGTTGTTGTGTGTCGGCTGCCCGGCCATCTTGACGTTGTCAAACGGGGCGTAGATCAGCCCTCGGTAGTCAATCCCGGATCCGGAGGTCATCTGCAGAATATTCGTCGACGGTCCTCCTCCGGAGCCACACGACGCTGCACTCTTGCAGACATATACGGCCATGCCCTTCATGAAGGGGTCGCTCGGTGGCGTGTAGGCAACCGTTGTTCCAGCGGCCCAGGTAGTAACCCCGGCTGCGCCCGACTTTACTGCCCAGGCCCCGTACTTGCAGGTTGTGTCGCCCCCTAAGGCGGTCCCACCGCAGGCAGTGGCCAGCGGATTGAGCGTCGCATTGCCGCTGTTCAGTGAAATGGTCGCCCCAGCATTCATGTCGAGGTCGCCACCCCGAGCGAAGACGAGGGTCACCCCATCACCGATGACGAGGCCAGAGTTGTTGATGTCGAGCGTGCCCGTGATGTAAAAGATCCCGTTCGTCTTGCCACTCACGAGACTGTACGTCGGGTCGAGGACGAGGCACCGGCCGTTGGGCACCGTGATGTCGTCGTATCGCCCGGCCGGCAGCCGATCAACATTCCCGACGATCGGGCAGCTATCCCCCGTCCGGTTTGTCGATGCATCGGGTGGAAAGGCACCGATGTCCCGATTCTCGAGACACCCACTGCCGACACCGACGCCGTACGTGAGGCACGGCGCCGGATACGCCGGGTCCGCAACCTCCGCGAGGTACTGCGGCGTGACGGGGTTATTCGCAGCATCGACGATCTGGCTCGGTGTCCAGCCATTGCCGCCCGCAGGAACGTACTCAGTGAGGAAGACTCCGTAGGTATCAGGTGTCGAACCCGTGAACCTGATTCCTGAGGTCACGCCATTCACGCTGAGTCCCCAGTTCCCCCCCAGGTCGCCGTCGATCACATTCAGGATCGTCCCACCGTTGACGTCCAGGTCCGTGGGGTTCCCATTTGTCGGTTGACCGTTCTTTCGAAGGGTGATGACGGCAAATCTGTTCGGGAACGATCCGGCGGAAGCCCAGCTGCTGATGGTCGGGTTCCCCAGGCCGTAGATGCGCCCCAGGAAGGCTTCGCTGTTTCGCTCGACCCATGCGTACGCCACGCGATTGCTGCCGGAATAGGCCCCTGCGTAGGCGGCCTGAGCACCGAGCGGCGGCGTACTGACCCACATTCGGTAGCCGCCTGCGGTGATCGGAGCTCCGATCGCGGTGTTGGCGTTCCACAGCGGCTGCCCGAAATTTGGTCCTGGGTTCGGGTCCGTCACGGGCAGCGTGACACTCAGAGAGGCCGCGAGGGACGTCCACACAGCTTGCCGGGCCGCGACCTGCTTGGCCACGGTCACCGGGCGACTCAGGAGCACGGATCCCTGCAACACGGCGGCGTCGACGGCGTTCTGGTAGTCGCGCCGAACCTTCAGCCACGAACCGTAGTCAATGACAAGCGCGGCCGACAGGAGCAGGACGAAGGTCAGGAACAGGGCGAAGATTGCGAGCGCCTGGCCACCTTGCGGGGAGTTGGTCACGTGCCGCTTGAAACTCAGCATGACGGAAGGCTCCCGGTAGAGGTAAGGCGCGGATTCTCCACGCGCATTTCTTCAACGACTCGACTGGTGAGTGCGTTATCGGTGGACCCATCAAGCGCATCAACGATCCCGCCGACGAGCGGGATCAACAGGGGATGCCGGTAGACGGCAATCACCCTGACGCGGATGGCGTAGCTCGGATACCCAGCATTGTTGTTGGGATTTGCCGCGCCGCAGTAGGCGATCGTCGACCCGCCCGCCCCAAGGACCACATTGCCGGGTCGAAAACCCAGGATTGCCTTCGGCAACTGCCTCGCGGTCAGTTCGGTCAAGACCTGTGCGCTCGTGGCTGTGGGGACCGTCGCCGCGTACCTGGCGGTTTCGCGGGCAGCGTTGCTCATGCCGATGTAGCCGCCCAGTGTGAAACCGAACTGGATCACCGCAAACAGCATGAGGAACAGGACCGGCGCGAGCAGCGCGAACTCAGGTAGCGCCTGCCCACGATCGCCGGATCGCCCGGGGAGCCGCGCTTTCACGGGTTGTAGCAGGATGGCGTTGCCGTCAACCCGCCCCCATAAGGAAGCACGATCTGATCGTTCTCCACGCGCATCTCCTGGCTTGCTCCCACCCTCAGCCCTCCATCGCCTGAGTTCCCATCAATCCCAATGAGGATGGGCCCCAGGAGGGGAACGAACACGGGATGAACGTATGACGCGTCAATACGGACAACGACGATCAGGTTTCCCGAGGCGTCTGTTTCGGTTCTGTAGCAGACCATCGTGTCGCCCGGCCCGGACGTCACAAGGCCGCTGGCCGAGTATGCAAAGACATTCTTCTTCAGGAAGCCGCTCGACGGATTGGCCAGGGCGTCGTACACACCTTGGCCATTGCCGGTCGCGGCAGCCGTCGTTGTCGTTGGGGTGGTGGTCGCCGCGAGGCGACCAGCCTCGCGAACAGCATTCGTAATGCCGACCTGCGCCGCCAGGATGAAGGCGAATTGAATCACCGAAAGCAGCAGGACCGCGAGCACTGGAAGGATCAACGCGAACTCGACGAGCGACTGACCGCCATCACGCTGGATGCTCGTGCTTCGATGATCCACGCCAGCCCTCAGTTGCCATCCGGGCACAACATCGCCGCGCACCTTTGTTCGCGGGACAATAGCGAGGAAACCTGTCAGACCGCCTTGCGACGGGGCGAGTCCGGCACGGCCCCTATTCAGCCTTGCGGCCCCAGTACGAATGACGCCTAGCGTCTGTGCTCGGGGCCGGAGTAACTTCCCTGCATGAAGAGACCCGCTCTCGCCGCTGCCCTCTGGGCTTACGTCGGCTGGACAGCCGGCTCCCTCGCTGTCTGGTTCTTCGGAGCCCCGGAACTTGTCGGTCCGCTGGCCGGGCTCGCTGCCATGGGAGCCTGCGTCGGACTGCACCCGGCGTTTCGTCGCGCCGCCTGATAGGCCTCGACCGCGGACGAGCCCGAGCGCCGTCCTCTCCCACGAGCAGTCTGGGCCGTAGCCCGCTCGCAGCGGGCCCGAACGTATGATCACTGGGCCGACCGTCGAACCATGAGCGTGATCACGGGCGGGGGTTCCATGGTTCCGCATGATGACCGGCAGACCTTGCAGCCGACCTTACGTCGGTGCGTAAGCGCGCCAAGAGTCCCATCGTCTCACGGTACGGATGAGCCATGTGCTGGTCGGGCCGCGGGGATCAGGATGAAGCCATGAAACGACTCTTCGCCGCCGCCCTCTGGGCGTACGCCTTCTGGTACCTCGGTGCGTTCATCGCGCTCACGATCGGGATTTCCGACCTGTTCGGCCTCATCCTCGGCACGTCCGCGGGAGTCCTGATCGCGGTCGATCCGCGACGGGTCGTCTTCCGCCCGGCGATGCCCCGGATCGCGTTGCCGGTCTCGCGATCGGCCGGCGAGCCCGCCTGAGCCGTCTCGAGACCCCACGACTCGAGACCCTAGGACTCGCTCGGGGTTTCACCCGGCAGGAGCACGCTGAATACGGCGCCCCCGCCTTCCTGCCGCGGCGCCAACACGAGGTCGCCACCCATCGCGCGGCACAGCTCGCGCGACACGTACAGGCCCAGGCCGCTGCCCTCGTGGTGCGCCTGGCGGCCGCCCCGCTCGAATCGCCCGAACAGTCGGTCTCGATCGGCGTCCGCGACGCCGGGTCCCCGGTCTTCCACGCGCAACCGCAGCCGTCCCGCGCGCTCATCGGTGTCGATCGCCACGGAGACGGCCGTCCCGCCACCGTACTTCACGGCGTTGTCGAGCAGCGCCCACAGCACCTGGTCGAGCTGGTCCCCGTCGACCACGGCCAGCCAACCGGACGAGCGATCGTCGAGGACAAACGGTGTCTCACTCCCGCCCAGCGCCTCCCAGGTGCGACGAACCCTCGGAGCGAGCGCAACCACCTCCGTGCGCGGCCGGAGGGCCCCCGATTCGAGGCGGGTCACCGTCAGGAGCTGGCGGACCATTCGCGACAGGCGCTCCGACTGCTCGGCGATGATCGTGAGGCGCCGGTCCGGCTGCGCCGCGGCCAGCTGATCGGCGTACGCCCGGATGCTCGTGAGCGGTGTCTGGAGGTTGTGGCTCACACCCCGCAGGAAGTCGTCCTTCGCCGCGTCCAGTTCGAGCAGCTGGCGATTCTGGGCTTCCACTCGGGTGAACAGCTGGGCATTCCGGATGGCCACGGCGATGCCGCTGGCGAAGACCGCAAGCAATTCCTGGTCTGCGCGCTCCCAGGCTCGTGTCGCGGGGAGTCGTCCGATCAGGATCCCGAGCTCCTCGTGGCCGACACGCAGGATGGCCCGGGCCGGTCGTGGCTCGCCCGGAACGTCCTCCTGGATTGGGGCGAGGTCGGGGTCGCCGAGCAGGATCGTTGCGTCGATCATGCCGAACGCCGCCCGGGCATCGTCGGCGGCACGGTTGACCAGCCACTCGACCCCCTCGCGCGGCGTCGCCGACTCGAGCGCGGCCAGGATCCGGCTCAGTTCTTGATCGCGGCGGCCGAGGTCGTCGGCGAGTCGATTGTGGCTCTCGGCGAGTCGGGCGAGTTCGTCATCGCCGTACACGACGATCGGCGTGGAGAGATCGCCGGCCGACACACGGTCGACGGCTGCCGCGATGGCCCGCAGGGGCCGGGTCAGGTCGGCCGCCAGCACGTACGCGATCAAAACGCCGAGAACAGCTGCGACGGCGATCGCGAAGAGGACCAGCGGCCCGAACGTCGGGTCCAGGTTTCCACTGGCCGCCTCGATTGCGAGGACCGCGATTCCGAAGCCCGTCAATGGCAGGACGGCAGCCGCCACGAGGCCGGCCGTGAGCCGCGTCCGGAAGGAGAGCGGCGGCCCGATTCGCTCCGGCTCGGGCGGTGCATCGATCGACTCGAACGGATCTCGAAGTCGGCGCTCCGGTTGGGTCACCGGTCGTGCGCCGGCCGAGCTTCGTCGCCATCCGCGGCGACCAAGCGGTAGCCGATTCCGCGAACGGTCTGGACGTGGATCGGATGGTTCGGATCTACCTCCACCTTCTGGCGGAGCCGGCGCATCGTGACCCACACGTACGTCCGGTCGGCGTCCTCGGTATCGGCCCAGCCACGGGCCAGGAGCGTGTCGGTGGTGACCGTCCGCCCGAGATTGGCGGCCAGTGCGTAGAGCAGCCGCGACTCGGTCGGCGTCAACTGGACGGTCGCTCCACCGACGGTCGCCTCGCGGCGGTGCAGCTCCAGGCTCAACTTCGGACCCAGGACGAGCCGCTGACGGGGAACCTTGTCACCGAGCCGGCGCAGAACCCGGTTGATCCGCGCCCGGAGCTCAGGGTAGTGGTAGGGCTTGGTGATGTAATCCTCGGCAACCTCCTCGAGGAGATCCGCCTTGGAATCGCCGGCGTCGATCGCCGACAGGACGATGATCGGCAGGTCCGCCTTGGCCTTGATCTCGCGGGCCATCGAGAGGCCGTCCATCCGCGGCATCATCATGTCGATGATGAGCAGGTCGGGCCACGAGATCTCGAGCCGTCGGAGGGCCTCGTCGCCGGCGCGTGCGGTCGAAACCTCGTAGCCATCGGAGCGGAGCTGCTCGGCAAGGACCACGAGAAGATTCGGGTCGTCGTCGACGATCATGATCCGCGGTGCGACTCCGGCGGCCGGACCGCCGCCCCCGCTGCTCATCATGGCGTCGAGGATAGCAGCGGGGCCGAAGCTCGCTCCGGACCGTGTGAGTGCTCAGGACCGTCAGGGCGCGCACTGACGACCCCGAGTAATGAGATCCGGCCTCGACGAGCTTGGCGGGACAGGAAATCCGACGATCTGGGTGGACCGCCACCCACGCTCAGCTCGATTCCGATTACCGGGGCTAATCTCAGGCGCGGGGACGGCGGTGTCGAGGCGATTCCCGGACGCGGCCGCGCGGCGTGGCGATTCCCGGACGCGGCAGCGCGGCCTGGCGATGCCTGGCGCGGCGCGTGGTGATGTGATCATTGCCCGGTAAGTGCGTTCCGCTATGAATCGCACCGATGTCGCAACGGGGCCGAGCGGCGACGGAGATCGGCGCGGACGTGCGTCGGCTTCGAGCCGAGGTCGGCTGGACGCAACGAGAGCTGGCCGGCCGAGCGCGCGTCTCACAGGGGTGGATCTCCCTGGTGGAGCGGGGCCACGCGGGCGGTCTGTCGATCGCCGCCGCGGAGCGGATCATCGACGCGATCGGCGCCCGGCTCGTCGTCACAGTCGACGCCCCGTACCTGGGAGATCGCGTCCGGCAGCGAGATCCGGCGCACGCGAGGATGAGCGCGTACGTCGGCGATCGAATGCATGCGCAGGGCTGGCTCGTGAACGCGGAGGTTGAGGTCGGTGGCGACCGGTCGCGCGGCTGGATCGACCTCCTCGCGTTCCACGCAGGTTCCGGTGTGGTCCTGGTCATCGAACTCAAGACTGAGATCCACGACCTGGGGAGGATCGAGCGGTCCCTGGACTGGTACGCCCGCGAGGCGTGGGCAGCCGCCCGACGCTGCGGCTGGCGGCCACGGACGATCGCGAGCTGCCTCCTCCTCCTGTTGACCAAGGCGAGTGATGCCCGCGCGCAGGCGAATCGGGTCGCGCTCGACGCGGGGTTCCCGCTGCGTGCGAGGCATCTGGCTTCCCTGGCGGACGGACTGTCCGACGTTCAACGCGGCGCGCGGGCGGTCGCGATGGTCGATCCGCGGTCGCGCCGCTCGGCCTGGATCAGGCCGCTGCGCATCGATGGCCGCCGGACCGCCGCGCCGTACGAGGACTACGCGGGCTTCCTCCGCACCGCGCAGCGTGTGCGGCGCCGGAGGGTCGGGAACGCGCCGGACGCCCGTCCGCGGACCGCAGATGAGTCCGGGCGTGGACCGTAGATGAGCCCGGGTAATCAGAATTGGCCTGAGCACGCTTGGCGCCACGAGGAAACCGACGGATTCGTTGCGCCGCCACGCTCGATGAAGCTCGCTTTGATTACCGGGATTCGTCAGCTCGCCGGGCAAGGGCCGGGAAGCGCCGGCAAGCGCCGGCAAGCCGTATCAGGGCGCCTTCGGGTCGACGTGGCGACAGCGGGGGCGAATGGGGCAGCCATCGCAGGCGGGCCGAAGGGCGTGGCAGACCAGTCGGCCGTGGCGAATGAGATTGACGTGCGCCTCATGGATGTCGGCCGGCTCAAGGAGCGCCAGGAACAGTTCGTGGGCGTCATCGGCGCTGGCCTTTGGTGGGATGAGGCCGATCCGCTTCGAGACCCGCTCGACATGGCGGTCCACCGGCATCAGTGGGTGATCGAACGAGAACAGTTGCAGCACCGAGGCCGTCTTGCGGCCGATCCCGTCGATCGAGGTGAGCCAGTCGCGGGCGTCCAGCGGCGCCATCGTTCCGAGGAACTCGAGTGAGTAATCGCCGCGCTCGGCGTGAATTCGGCGAAGGGTCGCCTGGATCCGTGGCGCCTTCTGGGGTGCCAGCCCGCCCGGGCGGATCACGTCCACGAGTTCGTCGAGCGGTGCGCCGGCAACGGCCGCCCAGTCCGGCGGCGGAGCCTCGCTCAAGCCGATGCCGCCCCAGCCTCCGCCGGGAAGGTGGGCCTCGGACGGCAGGTCGGACGGGTACCGGAGGCGGAGCGCCTCGAACGCCTTCTCGGCGTTCACGTCGGCGCTGTTCTGGGTGAGGATCGTCAGGATCAGCTCACTCGTCGGGTCGAAGCGTCGTTGCCACACCGGATGGCCGTGCAGTCCGGCGAGGAGGTCGAGCGTGTCGCGGACGAGACCCGGACGGGTTCGGTCGAGACGACGCACCCAGGTCCGGATCGGGTCTGGCTTGCGGCGTCGGGTCGGCCTCGGACGCCGGGCCGCCGTGCGGATGGCTGCGGCCGCGCGGGACGAGCTCATCGGCGGAGCGCCGCGCCGAGGTCGATGAGCCGGGCGATCCGCTCGCCGCAGCGCGCCACAGGCTCGCTGCCGCCGGCCATGGCCTCGGCGATCGACTGCGGACGCTCGACGACGGGGACGACGGTGACGCCGAGTGGATGGAGTACGGCGATGCCGTCGGGTTCGACCCCTCCGCCCACGGCGATGCACGTCACGCCACGTTCTCGCGCTCGCTGGGCGACGCCGAGCGCGGTCTTGCCGAATGCCGTTTGAGCGTCGATGCGGCCCTCGCCCGTCACGACGAGGTCGGCACCATCGAGCTTGGACGCAAGGTCCGTTTCCTCCGCCACGAGGTCCAGCCCGGGTACGAGCACGACCGAGTGGAACGAACCCGCCACTGACAGCAGCCCGAAGGCCGTCCCGCCCGCGGCACCCGCGCCGGATGTCACGCGCTCGTCCCGGCCCGTGGCCGCGATCATTCGTTCGGCAAAGGCACCCAGGCGCCGGTCCAGTTCCTCGACCTGGGCCGGCGTCGCCCCCTTCTGTGGCCCGTAGGTGGCGGCCGCCCCGGTCGGACCGAGGAGGGGATTCGACACGTCGCAGGCAATCCGCAGGTCCACAGCTGCGAGGCGCGGGTCGAGCCCGCCGATGTCCACCCGGTCCGGCTCGACGATGGCTCCGAGTGCGCGCAGGATCCCCGCCCCGCCGTCGTTCGTGGCACTCCCCCCGATCCCGAGCGTGATCCGATTCACCCGCGCGTCGAGAACGGCTCGCAGGACCTCGCCGGTCCCGAGGGTCGTCGCCCCCATTGGATCGCGTTCCTCAGGCGTGAGGCGCGACAGGCCGGAGGCCTCGGCCAGCTCGACGAACGCCCGCTTGCCGTCGGTGGAGATCAGCCATGCCGCTTCCACCGGCCGCCCGATCGGATCGGAGACGGTGCACGTGCGGCGCTCCCATCCGCCGGCAAACTCGATCGCCGTCAGCGTGCCTTCGCCGCCATCGGCGAGGGGGGCATAGGTGAGATCGTCATCGGGCCGAGCGCGACGCCAACCCTCGGCGAGCGCCCGGGCCACCTCCACCGAGGTCAGGGAGCCCTTGAACGAATCGGGCGCGAACACCACCCGGAACCGCGAGCCACCCACCGATCCCACGGCGGTCCCTAGCGCAGCGACGTTTCGAGGACCGGGCTGCCCGCCGCCTGGCGGCGCTCGAGGTACTCGGGGATCCGGATCATCGGCGGTCGCTCGACGTCGGCAAGTTCGATGACCTCGAGCGACAGTCGCCCCCGTCCGGAGCGCGGCAGCTTCATCGTGGAGCCGAGTTCCGCGAATAGGCGCGCCTTGCGTCGCTCCTCGAGCCGCTTCATGACTGCCTGGAGGATCACGAACGACATGCGCGACAGGCCCTCGAGCTCCTGGTTACGGTGGACGCGTCGCTCCAGGTCGACCTGGCCGAGGCCCTCCACGCCGACGCGCTCGGCGGCGTCGATGAGGTGGCCGATCTCGACGGCGTAGCCGGTGAAGAACGGGATCGATTCGAGGAGCGAACGGCGTCCGGCATACTCGCCGGCGAGCGGCTGGATGAGGCCGGACAGCTCGGGGAAGAACAGGTTGAGCAGCGGCCGCGCGACAAGCTCGGTGACCCGTCCCCCGCCGCCCTCCTTGAGGATCCCGTCCTCGACGATGGGGCGCTGGTAGTAGCCCTTGACGTACTGCAATCGCGGCTCGTGGAGCAACGGCCCGAGCGTCCCGTAGGCCATCCGCGGATGCCAGCTCTTCACGTCCGTGTCGGCCCACACGATGATGTCCCCGGTTGCTTCGTAGAGCGACTTCCACAGCGCCTCGCCCTTGCCGTGGAACGATCCGTAGCGCGGCAGGATGTCCTTGTGGAGGACCACTCGAGCGCCCTCGGCCTCGGCGATGTCTCGGGTCCGGTCCGTCGAATCCGAGTCGATCACAAGGACCTCGTCGAAGAGCGGGATCCGCTCGACCATGTCCCGGATCGCCCGGCGGACGATCGGGCCGATCGTGTCCTGCTCGTTGAGCGTGGGCAAGACCAGGCTGACCGTGACCTTCTGCTTCTCCTTCAGATGGACGAGACGGTGCAGGTCGCTGAACTCCGCGTGGTGGAAGTTGGCCTCGCCGAACCAGCGTTCGACGCGGGCCGGGATGGACCGCGACGCCTCGGCGGCGCGATCGGCCGCGGCCAGCGTTTCGGCGCGCTGAGCGAGTTGCTCGAATGTCTGGCGACCAATCGGCTCGCGCGTCTTGACCACGACCACGGCCGCCTTGGCCCGCGCGGCAATGGCCTCGGGCATGGCCCCGAACAGGTGCGTCGAGCCGTCCTGCGACGTGGATGCGGCGGCCGCGCCCATCACCACGAGGTCCACCTTGTCGGCCTCGCGGAGGATGGCGCTGCGCACGTTGGCTGCCTCGCGCACGATCCCCTCGGCGCGTCCACCGGTGTGCTGCTTGATGAAGGCATTGAGGGCCCGCTCGGCCTGGGCTCGGACCGCGACGGTGATCCCGGGTGGGACCAGGTGCAGGACCGACAGCTCCGCGCCGTGTCGCTGGGCGATGGCGTGGGCGAACCGGATTGCCAGCTCCGCGTGGGGGCCGCCGCGGACCGGCACGAGGACACGCTTGATGTCGCGCGAGCCGCGCTGCTTGACGACGGCGATGTCGCACGGGGTGTCGCGCACGACCTCGTCGATGGTCGGCGAGAACACGAGGGGTCCGTTGCCGTTGCGACCCGCCGGCGTCTTGCCGCCCCAGCCGAAGACGATGAGATCAGCCTCGAGTTCGGCCGCGGCCTCGACGATCCCCTCGGCCGCATGACGGCCGATCCGCACGATCGGATGGATCGTCGTCCCATCCGGGACGAAGTCGAGCACTTTCTGGATCAGGCGGCGGGCGTGACGAGCCCGGGACGCGCCCTCGGACAGCGCCATGCCCTCGGGCACCTCGACGATGCCGAGGGCGGTCAGCTCGCCGGTCCGCGGCTCCAGCAGGTCCGCGCCGAGGCCGATCAACTCCTCCGCGGTGGCCGGGTTGGCGACCGGGATCAGGATCCGCGCGGGGAGAGGCTCGTGACTCATTCGGCCCCGACGGGCGCGGCCCTCGGCGGCGTCACCGCGCCGGCGTCGGCTGCGTCCGCGGCCTCAGCTGCGTTCCATGCCTCGATCAGGTAGGGCTTCAACAGCTCGAACTCGCGCGCCTGGCGCATCACCCGCTCCTCTGCCTGGTCCGTGGTCAGGTCGCGGTTCTCGACGATGAAGCTCGCCACGCGCCCGAAGTAGACCGGAACGAACGACGCGACCATGCGGTCGACGCCGTCGGGATCGTTTCGGGCGACCACGATCAGGTCGTAGACCGCGCGCGCCCACAGGTCGTCGGGAAAGTGGTAGCCGGCCAGCGCTTCGGCCATCTGCGCCGTCGTCGGCGTGGCGGCACCCGGCGCATCCATGTCCAGCCTCACCCGAGCGGCCTCGCCCATGCGGCCGGCCTCCGCCGCGAGCTCGAGGATTGCTTCGGCGTTGGCGGGGGCGAACATGCCCCGCCAGGTGGCGGCGAGGGTCAGCGCGCCAGTGTGAAATTCGGACACGAGGCGCACGGTATTGACGTCGAGTGGCGGCGGCTCGGCGATCCGCTCGAAGCCGTAAGCGGGCACCTCGTGACTGCCGCTGATTCCCTGCCAGCGGTCCCTGTGTCGAACGGCGAGGCGCAGGATTGTCCCGACGACCTGGCGGAACATCGGCCCGAGGTCGGACCCGGGGTCCTTCGGGTCATGCACCTTGGACCCGAGGCGCGTCTGGCAGATCGCGAACCCGCCCGCGAGCGCCGTCGTCGTCATCCAGATGTCGATGCCGAACTTGCTGATGTCGTCGGTCCAGTCCTCGGCCGCGAGGTACGCCTTGACCAGGTCGCCGCTCACGCCGAAGTCGCCCCCGATCGGCTGTCGGATGCGATGCCCGTACAGGCTTCGGGTCAGCGGGTAGGTCACGGTGTTCGTGATCGTGCCGTCGTACTTGTAGCGCGAGTAGAGCGGCGCCACGAAGTCGTAGCCGCCCTTCAGGATGGGTCCCGCCAGCAACTCGACCCACTCGGGCAGGATCGAGCGCAGGTCCGAGTCCACGACGACCAGCGCCTGGACCTCGAGGGCGTCGGCAATCTCGAAGATCGTACGCAACGCGGCGCCCTTGCCGCCGACCCCGTCGATCTCGGGATACGTCAACGACACGCGTGACAGCTTGTTGGTGGGCCGGACGAGGAGGATCTCCTCGACGTAGTCGGGTGGTTCGGTCTCGACGACCACACGCTGGGTCCCGTCGGGTGAGCCGGCGTCCGAGTTGACCACGACCGGGCGAAGGTCGGGAAAGTACTGGACGAGCCCGGCTTGTGCGGCATGGACCACGTAACCGATCGTCGCGGCGTTCTTGAAGCTGGGGATCCCCACCATGATGTCGGCCCGTCCGAGGCGGGCAATCTCGTCCTTGATGGCGGGGGTCAGCACACTGGGGGGCATCCAGCCCACCGTACCATCCCCCGACCGAGGTTGCCATGCGGCCGTCCGCCGCGGGCCGGGTTCAGCGACGTGGAATCAGCGCCGTCGCCCAGTCGTCGGCCCGTTCCCCGGGACGGTAGCGGCCATTGGCGTCGCGAACGGCGACCTCGTGGAATCCGAAGGCGCGCCATTGCCCATACCAGGCCTCGAGAGGCGGCCGAACATGCACGCTGGTGCGCACAGGCTCGGACTCGGCGAGGACGGACTCGAGGAGCCGCTTGCGCTCGAGCAGCGGTACGTCGACGAGCGGGGTGTCGTCGATCCACAGGAGGTCGATGGCGACGAAGGCGAGCGGCCCCTCGGCGGGTATCGGCGCGCGCCGGGCGAGGTCCGCCTCCAGCCGATCGCGGCGGCGATCCCGCCGGTTGCTCCCGCCGAGCAGAAGCTGGCGGCCCATGTCGGCGGGATGCACGCCGTCTAGCGCCTCGAGGCCGACGCCCACCCCGACCGTGCCGCGCATCGGGGCGGCCGTGAGGTGGCCGTCGAGGATCGCGGTTTCGGTCCCGGTTACCGCGACCGCAGCGGCGATGGCCTGAGCGAGGTCGACCGCGACAGCTGGGCGGTCCCCCCGCTCGTCGCGGATGTCGACGGTTGACCCGGTCACGAGGACGAGGACGCGCGGGCCGTTCCAGGCCGGCTCGACGATCGGGTTGCGGACGTCGCGAGCCGGTCGGGATCCGAACTCCATCGGCCGCCAGGCCAGGGCGGCGTCGAGCGCGTTGCGGGGGAGGGTGGTCGCGCCCATGGGCCGATCGTACACCGGCAGCCGGGACGGCTCGACGGGAACCCTCCCTGAACCGGACCAACACGGCGCCCGAGCGGAGACTATCATCGCCCCGTGGCGACCGCCGACGGCCGATCGACCTCCGCGTCCCCGGGGCGAGGCCTCGGTGGGATGACACCGTCCGGCCGCGCGATTGTCCCCATCGCCTGGTCGCTCTACGACTTCGCCAACACGATCTTCAGCTTCGTCGTGGTGTCGAGCGCGATCGGCCTGTGGCTGACCGCACCCGGACAGTTCGGCGAGCGTGACGGCAATTTCCTCGTCAGCGTCGCGATCGTCGCGAGTGTCGGGCTGAACGCGCTGGTCTCCCCGATTCTTGGCGCCCTGTCCGACATCGGCGGGCGGCGCCTGCCGTTCCTGCTGGCGTTCACGCTGGCGTGTGTCGCTGCGACCGCGTTCATCACTTCGGGATCCGCGACGACGGGCCTGCTCCTGTTCATCGTCGCCAACTTCTCCTACCAGGCTGCGCTCATCTACTACGACGCGACACTGCGCATCGTCAGCCGCCCCCAATCGCGCGGCCGCCTGTCGGGGATCGGCGTCGCGATCGGCTATCTCGGGACGATCGTCTCGGGCCTGCTCATCGTGCTCCTCGATGTGGAGCTCGCGGATCGCTTCCGTTTCGCGGCAATCCTCTTCGCGATCTTCGCCGTGCCGATCTTCCTGATCGTGCGCGAGGGGCCCGCGGGACGCCAGGTGAACCGCACCGACGTGACCGGATCCTGGAACCAGCTCTTCCGGACGGTGGCCCATGCTCGCGAGGTGCCGGGCCTGTTCCGGTTCCTGGTCGGTCGATTCTTTTACTCCGACGCCGTGAACACGGTCATCGTCGTGATGAGCATCGTCGCGGTTCGAGCGATCGGCCTGACCGAGGAGACGGCGCTCCTCGTCCTCCTCGGGCTGACGGTCGTGGCCGTCGTGGCGAGCTTCGGCTGGGGCCGTCTCGTCGACCGCTGGGGCCCGCGGCGAACCCTCATGGTGATCCTCTGGTCGTGGGCGATCGGTCTCCTCCTCGGCGGGGCCGCGCTGGGGTTCGGGGCGTCTCCGATCGGCCTGGCGATGTTCCTCGTGGCCGGGGGGATCCTGGGCAGCGGCCTCGGGGGCGTCCAGGTGGCAGATCGCGTGTTCATGATGCGGCTGTCTCCGCCGGAACGGCTCGGTGAGTTCTTCGGGCTGTACGGGCTCGCCGGCAAGGGCGCGCAGGTCATCGGCCAGCTCCTCTACGGCCTGATTCTCCTGCTGTTCTTCGACACGCTGGGCGTCGGCGCGTACCAGCTGGCGGTGCTGAGCCTGCTGGTCACGATGCTCATCGGCGTCTGGTTGATCCGCCCCGTGTCCGATCTCTGGTCGGGATCTGGCGAGCTCGGACCGGACGAGGGCGCGGCGCCACCGCCGCCCAGCCTGATGCCGTCGCAGTCGCCGCTCGAGCCACGCTGAGCCGTCGCCCCCACCGTGCCGTCGCATCGGCGCGGGCCCGAACCTCGGCGGGCTCCGAACCTCGGCGGGCGTGAGAACCTCGGCGGGCGCGAGAACCTCGGCGGGCTCCGAACCTCGGCGGGCGCGAGAACCTCGGCGGGCGTGAGAACCTCGGCGGGCGCGAGAACCTCGGCGGGCTCCGAACCTCGGCGCGCTCCGAACCTCGGCGGGCGCGAGAACCTCGGCGGGCGTGACTGCAGGTCAACACCAGAGCCTCGAAGCCGATCGATGCAGACGCCCGCGACGTCGGCAGACCTCTTGAGTCCGTTTCCCGTGACCGGGAGACAGCACGGAGGTCCGGGCATGGAGTCTGAGCGGGTGTCGGACGTGCTCGGACCCCGGCTGTTGACTACGAGTCACGGTATCGGTTGAGACTACGGCGTGGATCCGACCTCAGGCCCCGTAGCCGTCCGGGTTGCGCCGCCGCCACGTCCAGGCCGCCCCGATCATGCCCTCGAGCTGTGACCGTCTCGGGGTCCACCCGAGGACCTCGCCTGCCCGCGCGGCCGACGCGACGAGGACGGGCGGATCACCGGCCCGCCGCTTCGCGACCTCGTGCGGGATCGGCCGCCCGACGACGGCCTCGGCAGCCGCCAGCACCTCCCGCACGCTGAAACCAGCGCCGCTGCCCAGGTTGCAGATGAGCGGCACATCCGTCCGCGGGTCGTCGGGCGCGGTGGCCTCGATGGCCGCGAGGTGTGCGTCGGCCAGGTCGGCCACGTGGATGTAATCGCGAACCGCCGTGCCGTCCGGGGTCGGGTAGTCGTCGCCGAACAAGGAGAGCTCCGGGCCGCCATCCGCGGCACGGAGGACATTCGGGATCAGATGCGTCTCCGGATCATGCCGCTCCCCGACGCGCTCGGTCGCTCCGGCCACGTTGAAGTAGCGCAGGCTCACGCTGCGCATCCCGTGCGACACGCCGTAGCCGGCAAGTGCCCGTTCGAAGGTGGCCTTCGTCTCGCCGTACGGGTTGATCGGCCGGATCGGGTCGTCTTCCTGGATCGGCGTTCGGTCCGGCAGGCCGTAGACCGCGGCGGTCGAGCTGAAGACGAACCGCCGGACACCAGCCGCGCGTGCGGCCTCGAGCAGTGCGATCCCGCCGGCCACATTGGCTTGCCAGTAGCGCGCCGGGTCGGCCACGGATTCACCGACCAGGGAGCGCGCCGCGCAGTGCAGGATGGCCTCGATCCGCTCTTCCTCGAGGATCGACGACGTGAAGTCGGCGTCACCATAGGAGCCGACTCGGACGGCGACGGATGGCGCCACAGCCGAACGATGGCCGGTCGACAGATCGTCGAGCACGACAACGTCGTGGCCCGCCGCCAGCAACGCGTCGACGGATGCCGCGCCGACATAGCCTGCTCCACCGGTGACGAGGATCCGCATCAGCGACGCCCGAACAGGCGGGGCACGAGACCCCGCGGGTGTTGATCGTCGCTGCCAGGCATCGGCCCAGACGATATCCGGTCGGCAGCGACGCCCGCATCGTTCGGGGCGTTCGGGGCGTTCGGGGCGTTCGGGGCGTTCGGGGCGTTCGGGGCGACCGGGTCGACCGGGTCAACCGGGTCGGCGGTCGCCAGCAACGCGGCGTGGCTGCGCGCGGCGGCGTTGTTGGGATCGATCGCAAGGGCTCGATCGATCAGCTGCCAGGCAGCCGGCACGTCCTCGCGGGCCAGTGCGATCCTGGCCAGGCCGACCACCGCGATGGCATTGCGGACGTCGGACGCGACGGCCTGGCGATATCGGCGCTCGGCTTCGTCGAGGCGTCCCTCGGCGAGAGCCCGATCGGCTTCGAGCAGCCACTCGATCACGGCTCGTCGTCCATCAACCTGCGCGCCAGCAGGAGGAGCGTCGGTCGATCGTTGAGCGCCGGATCCTCCACGACTCGCTCGAGGAGCGCGTCCAGCAGTGCGCCGATCGATGGTCCCTGGACAAGTCCGAGCTGTTCGATGAGGTCGCCGCCGTCGATGGCGAGGTCGGCAAGGTCGAGCGCGACCTGCGCCTGGAGTTCGCGCACGATCCGGACTCGCAACTCGGCGAGGCGGCCGGCGTCGGGATCCTGGCCGCTCCCGACGTTGTCGGCCGTACGAAGGTCGAGCAGGTCATCGAGGGCGTCCCGACCGACCGTGCCGATGAACCGTCGAACGGCGACGTCACTCCACGCGGGCTCATAGCCGAACATGTGCTGCCGAACGAGGTGAACGACGCGGTCCACGACCGACCGTGGATAGCGGAGTCGCTCGAGGAAGGTCCGGGCCATTTCGGCACCCACCGTTTCATGCCCATGAAAGTGGCCATCGGCGGCCGACGACGGCTTCCCGATGTCGTGAAGCAGAGCGGCGAGCCGAACGGTCGGCCGCTCGATCGGGGCCGCGTCCACGCTTCTCAGGGTGTGGTCCCAGAGATCCTCGCCGGGCGTCTTGTTCTGGGGCACGCCCCGCTGGATCGCGAGGTCAGGCCAGAGCACCTCGAGCAGGCCCGTCTCGGCCATCAGGCGCAGCCCGACCGACGGCCGCGACGCGCCCAGCAGGCGATCCAGCTCGGCAGCGACGCGCTCCTTTGACAGGTGAGCGGCCAGCCCCGCGTTCTCGCGGATCGCGCCAAGTGTGGCCGGCTCGATCTCGGCCGGCAGCGTCGCGGCCAGACGGATCGCCCTGACCATGCGCAGGGCGTCCTCGCGGAAGCGCAGGCCTGGGTCGCCCACGGCGCGGAGGATCCGAGCCGCCGCATCGGCCCGGCCGTTGAACGGATCGACGAGCACGGGAGCGGGGTCGGGCGGCGCGTCCGCCGCCGAGCCGTCCGCCGCGGAACCGTCCGCCACCGAGCCGTCCGCCGCGGAACCGTCCGCCACCGAGCCGTCCGCCGCGGAACCGTCCCCCAGGGACACGGGCGCCGGGGCGCCCCAGGCCATCGCGTTCATGGTGAAATCCCGGCGGGCCAGGTCGTCCTCGACGGCATCCCCAAACTCGATCCGGTGCGGGCGTCGGAAGTCTGCGTACTCGTGGTCGATCCGGTACGTGGTGATTTCGTGAACCGCGCCGCCCTCGCGGACAGCCACCGTCCCGAATCGGTTCTCGTAGGCGGCGCCGGGGAAGATCTCCAGCATACGGTCGGGACGCGCCTCGGTGGTTAGGTCCCAGTCGGCGGCCGGTCGCCCGAGGACCACGTCACGCAGCGCGCCGCCCACGACGTACGCCTCGTGCCCGTTCGCCCATAACCGGCGCAGGAGCGCCCAGACGGGTAGCGGTATGGCCGACGCGAACTCGTCGGAGCTCGACACCAAGCCCGCCGGCCCGATCAGTTCCGGCCGAGGAACAGGTAGGTCCGCCAGGCCTCGTTGCGTTCGTCGGCGAGATATGGCGCGAACAACGAGTAGAGATCGGCGCGCGGCTCGAACGGCTCGCGGACCAGCGGCAGGTGGACCTCTGCGAGGGATTTGCCGCCCTTCCGATGGTTGCACGCCTTGCACGCGGTCACGAGGTTGTCCCAGGAATGGGTTCCGCCGCGATGGCGCGGGACCACGTGATCGAGCGTCAGGTCGTTGGTCTGGCGACCACAGTACTGGCAGGTGTGGCGATCGCGTGCGAACACCTCGCGCCGCGTCAAGCGAACGCGGGGTCGAGGTCGCCGGACGTGGTGCTGGAGGCGGATCACCGAAGGAGCCCGGAACTCCCGGCTGGGGGTGTGGATGACCTGGTGATTGAATTCGATGATCTCGGCTTTCTCGCCGAAGAGGAGCCGGAACGCACGCGGAAGGTTCGTGACGTTCAACGGCTCGTAGTTCTGGTTCAGGACGAGCACCACCCCATTCATGCGCGGCATGCTAGCAAACGCTCCAGATCGCGCTCGGCGTTCAGCCTCGCCCGATCGCCGCTCCGGTGGCCGAGTCCCAGCCACCAGCCTGGCCAACCTTGGACGCAACCGGACGCCCAAGGGCTCCAGCGATGAACCGCCCGGCCTCCAGCACGCCGGCGAGATCGACGCCGTGGTCCCAGCCCGAGGCATCGAGGTAGTAGATCAGATCCTCGGTGGCGAGGTTGCCGGCCGCACCGGGAGCGTACGGGCAACCACCCGTGCCGCCCGTCGACGCGTCGAACGTCCTGATGCCTGTGTCAAGACCGGCGGCCACATTCGCGAGGGCAGTGCCTCGCGTGTCGTGGAAGTGATAGGCCATGCGCTCGATGGGGATCCCGGCCGCAACCGCCCGATTCGTGAGCGTCGCGACCTGGCGTGGCACGGCCACCCCGATCGTATCCCCGAAACAGACCTCGTCCACGCCAAGGTCCAGCAATCGCTGCGCGACGTCGATCGCGTCGTCCGGATCCACGGCGCCGGTATAGGGACACCCGAATGCGGTCGACACATAGGCCCGCCGCCACCAGCCCCGGGCCTCGGCCCGGCGCAGCACCGGCCCGAATGCCGCGAGCGACGCCGCCACCGTCATCCCGATGTTGTGCTCGGTGAACGCGTCGGTCGTTGCGCTGAACACGGCGATCGCATCGGCGCCGGCAGCCTCGGCCCGGTCCATGCCACGCTCGTTCGGGATGAGGACCGGGTAGCGCAACCCGGCTCGACGCGGGAGCGACGGGAGGAGCACGTCCGCGTCGGCCAGTTGGGGGATCGCGCCCGGCGAGACGAAGCTGGTCGCCTCGATCTCCCTGAGGCCGGCGGCGGCGAGGAGCTCGATGAACCGCCGTTTGTCATCCGTGGTGACGACGCCGGCCTCGTTCTGGAGACCGTCGCGAGGGCCCACCTCGTAGACACGGACTCGGTCGGGCATCGGGCTCTCGGCGGACGCGGCGTGCCGCCCGGACGTCCCGGTCAGACCCGTGGTGGCGTCATCGCCCGTTCGATCCGGGCGATCTCCACTTCGATCTGTCCCAGCTCCTCGACGGCGTCGCGGAAGGCCTCGCTGCCGAGCTCGGCCGCGGAGCGCGCACGACGCGCTTCGGCATGGCGCTGGAGCAGCGCCTCGCGTGTGCCGGGGAGCCTGGGCCTGGCCGGGCGCTCGGACATGGGATCGAGCCTCCTCATCGTGGTTCGCGAGAGCGTAGCGCGAATTCTGTCACGACGGGGTGATGAGGGCGAGGATCTGGCCACGACCGACCTGATCGGTGGCACGCACGGCGATGTCGCCAATCAAGCCCGAAACCGGCGCCGCGACAACATGCTCCATCTTCATGGCCTCGATCGTGACGATGGGTTGGCCCATCTCGACGGAGTCGCCGTTCGAGACGTGCACCGCGAGGACGGAGCCGGGCATCGGCGCGACCACGTCACCACCGGCTCCGCCACGGGCGTGGGCGAGCGCCGACCGCGCGGCACGATCGACATCGGGCGGCGATGCCAGTCGGAACGCAACGCTTCGGCCACCGACATCGACGTGGACCTCGTCAGCGGTCGGGACGGCCTCGCGGGCCACGGCGGCCGAAGGATCGAGCCGAACGACGCGGACAACATCGTCGACGGAGACCGATACGGCGGAGACCGATACCGCTGCCGGTGCATTCGTTCGCCAGCCGCCCGTCCACGGGGTCGCAGCCGCGCTGCCTGTTGCGGCCGCCCTGCCGGTCGTCCCCGCCAGCAGGCGCGCGGCCCGCTGCCACGCCGCATCCGGGGCGGCAGCCCGGTCTTCCCAGCCGTCGGGCGGCCAGATCCGTTCCAGCGTGTCGATCCGCGCCTGGCCTGAGAGCACTGCGGGTTCCCGGACAAGCCAGCGCAGGAAGCGAAGGTTCGTGGTCAGCCCCAGGACCAGGGTGTCGTCGAGGGCGCCCGCCAGCCGGGCGAGTGCTTCGTCCCGATCCTTCCCGTGGGCGATGATCTTGGCCAGCATGGGGTCGAACCGGCTCGAGATCTCCGTGCCGAGCTCCACCCCCGCGTCCACCCGGATGCCCGGACCCTCCGGCCAGCGCAGGGCGGCGATCCTGCCGGTCGCCGGGAGGAATCCCGCTTCCGCGTCCTCGGCGTAGAGGCGCACCTCCACGGCATGCCCGGTGTGTCGTACATCCTCACGGTCGAAACCGAGCGCCTCACCGGCGGCGATCCGGAGCTGATCGGCGACGAGGTCGCGGCCGGTCACCGCCTCCGTGACCGGGTGCTCCACCTGGAGACGCGTGTTCATTTCGAGGAACCACGCACGGTCGCGATCGTCCACGAGGAACTCGCAGGTCCCGGCACCGACATACCCCACGGCGCGGGCAAGGGCAAGGGCGTAGCCACCCAACCGATCGAGGACGGCAGGGGTGAGGCTCGGGGAGGGCGACTCCTCGAGGATCTTCTGGTGGCGGCGCTGGATGGAGCAATCGCGTTCACCCAGGTGGACTCCGTTCCCGTGGGCGTCGAACAGGATCTGGATCTCGACATGGCGCGGCCCCTCGAGGAGCCTCTCGAGAATCAATCGATCATCGCCGAACGCGGCTCGCGCCTCGCGCCGCGCAGCGGCAAGCGCGTCGGCCAACCGCGCCCGGTCGCGGACGGCGTGCATTCCCTTGCCACCGCCCCCGGCGGCAGGCTTGACGAGGAGCGGGAGGCCGATCCGATCTGCTTCCATCGTGAGTCGTGCGTTGTCCTGATCGTTGTCGTCATAGCCGGGGATCACCGGCACGTCGAGCGAGATCGCCAGCCGACGCGCCGCGCCCTTGTCGCCCATCGTCCGGATCGCGGCCGCGGGTGGGCCCACCCAGATGAGGCCGGCAGCATCGACCGCCTCCGCGAACGCGGGGCTCTCGGCCAGGAAACCGAACCCGGGATGGACCGCGTCGGCGCCCGCGGCACGCGCCGCCTCCACGACGCGGCCGACGTCCAGGAGGTTCAATCCTCCCGGGCCGTCGGTTTGCGGCACGATCGCGAGGATCCCGAGGCGGGCACACGTGCGCGAGATGCGCGCTGCGATCTCGCCCCGGTTGGCCACGAACAGGCGATGGATCTCTCCCAATCCGGTCGAAGCAGGCGGGGCTCCGGCTCGCGGCGCTGAATCCGATGTCCCCAGCGCGTCAATCGCGTCAATCGCGACACGCCAACGCCCCCCAACGCGTCGAGCAGGTAGCCGACCCGTCACGATCCAGCGCTGCACGGACCGCGTCGTTGCCCCGATCCGATCCGCTGCCTGCCGTGGCGTGAGTTCATCGGGCATGAGTGGCGCGATTGTCGCATAGTCCGCGTCGCCTGCCGGTGCCACAATCGGATCGATGCCGAAGCTCGTCCCATGAAGCTCGTTCCACCTCGACCCGCCCCGCATGTCGCGGTGCTCTTCGGGTCGGGCTCGGAGCCACCGAACTCCGGTGATGCGTCCTGGTAATGAGATCGGGCGTTGGCAAGCGTGGCGCTACACGGATTCTGACGTTCTGGGCGCAGTGCCAAGCTCGCTGATGCCGAATCTGATTACCCGGGTGCATCAACGGGCGAGCGGATCGGTTTCGGCCTCGGGGCCTAGCCGGCTCCGGTGTCCCGGTCGTCGTCTCGCGCCCAGGCGGGAGGACGTTTCTCCGAGAACGCCCGGAACCCTTCCTGCGCCTCATCTGAGATGCGCTGCCGGGCGATCACCCGGGCGGTATGCCATTTCGACGAACCGTGGCCGAGGCCGCGCACCTCGCGCACGATCGCCTTTGCTGCACGGGTCGCGGTCGGCCCGGCGTCCAGCACGTCGGCGACGGCCATCTCGACGGCGGCGTCGAGGGCCGCCTCGCCCTCGACGACCTCGTGAACCAGACCGATCCGCTGGGCCCGGATCGCGTCGAACCGGCGGCCGCCGGGGAAGAGGGCGCGTGCGTGGGACTCGCCGATCTTGGCGACGACAAACGGTGAAATGACCGCAGGCAGGATCCCAAGGCGCGTTTCGGTGAATCCGAACCGTGTCCCCGACTCGGCGATGACGACGTCTGACACCGCGCAAATGCCCATCCCACCGCCGAGTGCAGCGCCGTGAACCCGCGCGATGATGGGGACCGGGCACGTGTCGAGGGTCTCGAACATGTCGGCCATCGCCATCGCATCTTGTTCGTTGCCTTCGACATCGAGCGCCATCGCCGCCCGCATCCACGCGATGTCCGCCCCGGCGCAGAACGACGGCCCGTCACCGGCCAGAATGACGACCCGGAGCTGGTCCGGCGCCTCCCGCGCAAACCCACCGAACGCCGCGCGCAGCTCGGCGATGAGCGACGCGTCGAATGCGTTATGGCGGTCCGCCCGCGTCAGCGTCACTCGCGCCACGACCTGGCCACGGCCGGTCCGCTCGATTCGCAGCGCCTGCGTCATGCGCCCATCCTAGCGGCCCGTGGCGGCCTTCGAGCGCGGTTGCTCTCCGGGCGCGGTTGCTCTCCCCAGGCGCCGACGTTCGGTGTTGCCGACCGACGCCCGAACGCCGACCCGGGGTTTGCTTGCCGGCGGCCTACGGACCGAGGTAGGCGGCCAGCGCCGTTGCGACACCCGCCGAGATGACGCCGGTCCCACCGAGGACCACGATCCGACCCGGCTTCAGGCGTGTCAATTCGGCAGCCACCGAGGCTGGAATCGTATCCCTGGTCACGAGCAGAATCGGTCCCAGCTGATCGCCGGCAGGGGGCGTCCCGGCGAGGGCGTCGGGGAAGTTCGCTCCGGTCGCCACGAAAACGACAGGCACATTGGGCGCGTAGTTTGCCTGCGAGATCGCGACGGCCGTCGCGTACCGGTCGGCACCCGAGAGGCGGCTGACCTTGCCGGACCCGAACATGCCCACCAACTGAGCCTCCACGGCCCCGCTGACGGCACCCGTCCCGCCGAGGATGACCACCTTCGCCGGATTCAGTCGCACCAGCTCGGCCTGGACCGCCGCCGGGATGGCGGTCGGCTGGACCAGCAGGACCGGTCCGCCGAATTTGCCGCCGGGAGGTCCGCCGGCCAGCGCGTCGGGGAAGTTGGTTCCGGTTGCCAGGTAGGCCACCGGGACGCCGGGGCTGAAGTACGCCTGCGAGATCGCCACGGCCGTGGTATAGCGGTTGGCACCCGCGAGGCGGCTGACCTTGCCGGACCCGAACATGCCCACCAGCTGGGATTCGACGCCCCCGCTGACAGCACCGGTCCCGCCGAGGATGACCACCTTGGCCGGATTCAATCGCTGGAGCTCGGCCTGGACGACTGCCGGGATCGCCGTCGGCTGGACGAGCAGAATGGGACCGCCGAGGATGCCGCCCGGAGGTCCGCCGGCCAGCGCGTCGGGGAAGTTCGTCCCGGTCGCGATGAAGGCGACGGGGACCCCGGGGGCGAAGTTTGCGGCCGAGACGGCCACTGCGGTGGCATAGCGATCGGCGCCCGACTGCCGGACGACGGCGCCGGCAACGGTAATGTACGCCACGCGGGTCAATGTGTTCGGACCCGTACCGTTGGAGGCCGTCAGGGCGACGGTGTAGGTGCCGTTAAGCGCGTATGTATGGCTCGGGTTCTGGAGCGTCGAAGTCCCTCCGTCCCCGAACGTCCACGCCCAGCCGGTGGGTCCGTTGGTCGAGAGGTCGGTGAAGGCCACCGTCAACGGCATCGCTCCCGACGTCGGCGTGCCTGAGAAGTTCGCGACGGGCGCCGGTGGCGGGCTGACCGTGATCAGGCTCGCCTTGGTGACCGGGTCGGATCCGGCGGCGTTCGTGGCCGTGAGCGCCACGGTGTAGGTGCCCGCCCCGGTGTACGTGAAGAGCGGGTTCTGGGCGGTCGAATCGGTTGACCCGTTGTTATCAAAGTCCCAGGCCCACGAGGTCGGGCTATTCGTGGAGGTGTCGGTGAACTGGACGGCGAGGGGGGCCTGGCCGGACGTCGTGTCCGTGGTGAAGTTCGCCACCGGCGTCACGGGGCACGGGTCTCCGATGCAGGCGTGCAGGTAGGCGCGGGTCGGGATATTGGCCGCCAGTACGAGCATCCCGCTCGGGGCGGTGCTCGCCTGCTTGGTCGAGGTCGCGTCGTTGATGGCGAGTTCGGTGGCGCTCTGGATGACGGGCGTGCCGATCGAGGCCGAACCAAAGTTCAGGGTCGTAAGGGAGGCCGTCCGGCGATAGATGGCCTGCACCCCATCGGAAGCAAGGGTGGGGTCGGTGAGGAACACGTTGGCCTGGCTGTTCTGGCCGTCGATCACGAGCATCGGGCGGGTGCCCTCGACCGCAACCGTCGTCACCGTGTGAACCGTCCACGCGCCAACGGCGTCGGCCGCTCCGGTGCGACGGACCACCGCGATGAGCGGATCGCCGCCGTTCGGGGCCAGGTTCTCGTTCCGGCCGGTCTTGATCGCGGCGATCGCCTTGCCGTCGGGGTCGGTCTTGAGGCTGATGTGGTCGTCGGCGGTATAGGTACCAATCCCGCCGATGACGGTTTCGCGCGCCCCCCAGGTTCCGACCGGATCGCCGTCCTTGTGGGCCTGGTAGTAGAAGGCATCGTCAGTGAGCGATTGGTTGCTCCACATGACACCGACGCCGCCGGTGATCGGGGCGATCGCCGAAATGACGTCGTCGGTCGCGTTGTTGCCCATACCCGGGATGTCCACCCCCGCCGCCCAGGTCGCCCCGTTGTCGGTCGAACTCGAGACTTTGACCCGCCACAAGAGCGGTTCGGGGTCGAGGACGTCATTGATCTGCGTGTAGGCGACCCACAGGAGGCCGGCCCCGTCCTTCGCGATCGTGGCGTTCCTTGTCCCGACCGTCTCCGTGCCCGGGATGACCTTCGGGTAGCCCGCGACCAGGGCGTAGACCTTGGTGGTCGTGTTGTACGTGTACTTGTAAATACGGAGGTGCGTGGCCGTGAGTGACGGAGTGACGTACCAGGACGAGGCCACGTAAAGGTTGTTGCCGTCCGACAGGGCGTCGGCGTGCGAACGGTTGCGTGGATCGACCGCGACGCCCGTCGACGTCCAGTCCTGGGTCGTCATGTTGAACTTGTAGATCCGGTACGTCTCGGTCAAGTTGTCGAGCATCAGGGCGAACCAGGTGCCGTCATTGAACCACAGCTTGCTCTGGTTCCGTGGCGCGGTCACGTCGTCGCCGCCGGCGACGTTCGGGTTGCCGTACAGGTGGTCGCGGTAGCCGGCCGTGACCGGGGTCGCGGCGTGGATGGTCAGCGCGGCGCCCAGTGACGCGGCCATGATGAGCCCGACACCGGCGAGCGAGACGAGGGCATGCCTGCGACGCGGACGTCGATCGACGCGAAGTGGAGAAGACACGGCGGAGTGACCCCCATGATGGATGATGGCTGCGATAGATGAGTGATGAAGTCCGGATCTTAGTCGAGATGGGACGAAAGTCCTACCACCGTGCGCGAATTGCCGGTGCCGGCTGGCAACCCTGCGGCGCTCGCGGCGGCCAAGGCTGGTGCCGCCGCATGCGGGTCGAGTCAGACGGCGCCTGGGCCGGCGGACCGGCGCGCTGACCGTGGGTCCGTGGAGTCCCGACTGGCTCCCCGACCTCAGCGGTCGGCGGCTCACCGCGATCCGCGCCGCCCGCCGCGGCGCCGTGGCCGCCGCCGCCATCTTCGGGACGGCTGCCGCGATCGCCGTGATGCTCAACCCTGCCGTCGCGCTGGATCAGCCCGTCTTGCGCGTCGGATCCGCGCTGCTCGTGGCCGCGGGCAGCATCCCGGGCCTTGCCCTGCTCGGCGCCGCGCTCACGTCGTCGGCGCTCGATTCGCGGCCGACGGCACTGGTCGCCGCGCTGGCGATGGGCCTTGCAGCGCCGACAGCCGCAGCCGTCTCGGCCATGATCGGCGTGTTCGTGATCGTCGGCCTGGTGCGCGGGATCGGGCCCGGGTTCGAGATCGCGGGTCAGACCCTGGAGGCCGGCGTCGAGGCGGCCCTCGGTATCGCGCCGTTGCTCGTGCTCGCGTCGTCGGCCTGGGTGCTCGTCGTGCGCCGCTGGGCGCCGCACGCGGCGATCCCCTCGGCGTAGGCCTCAGTCGAGCAGCGCGACCTCGTCGCCGACCCGGATCGTGCCCGGGCGTTCGACTTCGCCCCAGACCCCGAAGTCGATGTCCTTGTCGTTGCGCAGTCCGCGGTAGGCAATGATCGTTCTGAGCGTGTCGAGATCGCGGACGCCCGTGTCCGGATCCTGGGTCGTGATGGCGCAGCGCGGCACCGGCTTCGAGATCCGGAGGATGGTCCCGCCGATCGCCACGCGCCGGTCGCACCAGGTGTCCTCCTCGTGGGGCGCTCCCCCGACGAGTTCGATGAGCATCCGGAATCGCCGCGGATCGACCGATGGAACCCCGAGATGCCGGGCAAGCTGGTCCAGCGATCCATCGCCGATGAGGGTCGCGGGATGATCGGTTCGGGTCCGACCCGGTTCATCGACGCGGACGAGCCGCAGTGGCCGACCCGCGATCGGCTCAAGGACCGCGGCCCACGGGCCGTCGACCACGTGCCCCACCGCGGTCCGCCCGTACATCGCCGTCTCGATGGGATCGGTCACGCGCACGTCGTCTTCGACGACAAGGCCGTTCGGAAACGTGAGGCGAAGCCGCTCGCCGCCCGGATCGGTCCACGCGGCGACCTGGACGAGAGGACCGGCGATCAACCCGTCGACGAGCCTCCCGGTCGGGTCCACGAGATAGAACCGGCGGTCCTCGGCGACGCCCCATGGTTCCAGCCGGATCTCCGGGCGCGATTCAAGCGCGAGACCCTTGACGGGCGCGATGTTCAGGCGGCTGACGGTAGGCATGCGGGCACCCTACATTCGGAACACGCCGAAACGTGTCTCGGGGATCGGGGCGTGAAGCGCGATCTCGATGCCCATCGCCAGGACCCGGCGCGTGTCGAGGGGATCGATGACCCCGTCGTCCCACAGCCGCGCCGTCGCGAAGTAGGGGGAGCCCTCGCGCTCGTAGGTCTCGAGGATCGGCGCCTCGAAGGCATCGCGTTCGGCTTCGGACGCCCAGGCGCCACCCGGCGCGGACGCCTCGCCGACCGTCGACAACACGCGCGCCGCCTGCTGGCCGCCCATGACGCTGATTCGTGAGTTCGGCCAGGTCCAGAGAAAGCGCGGCTGGTAGGCGCGTCCGGCCATCCCGTAATTGCCGGCGCCGAAGCTGCCGCCGATGAGCACCGTGAACTTGGGCACCTCGGCACTGGCGACCGCGGTGACGAGCTTCGCGCCGTCCTTGGCGATGCCCCCTGCCTCGTACTCGCGGCCGACCATGAACCCGGTGATGTTCTGGAGGAAGACAAGCGGGATCTTGCGCTGGCAGGCGAGTTCGATGAAGTGGGCGCCCTTCAGCGCGGACTGGCTGAACAGGATCCCATCGTTGGCCAGGACTGCCACCGGGTAGCCCTCGATGTGGGCGAAGCCGCAGACGAGCGTCTCACCGTACAGCGGCTTGAACTCGTGGAGGCGCGAGCCGTCGACGAGGCGGGCGATGATCTCGCGGACGGGGACCGCGCGACGCGAGTCGGCTGAAACGGCGGCATACAGGTGGGCACTCCCGCCGTCCCGCCCTGCGGGGTCGACGGCGGGAGGTTCGGGCGTTCGACGATCCCACGGAGCCGGCGGCGGACGGCGATTGAGGTTCGCCACGATCGATCGACCAAGGGCCAGCGCGTGCTCGTCGTCGAGCGCCTCGTGGTCGGCGACGCCCGAGATCCGGGTGTGCACCTCCGCCCCACCGAGGTCCTCGGCACTGACCTCCTCGCCGGTCGCGGCCTTCACCAGCGGAGGGCCACCGAGGAAGATCGTTCCGGTCCCGCGGACGATGACCGTTTCGTCGCTCATCGCGGGTACGTAGGCGCCGCCGGCGGTCGACGAACCCATGACCAGCGCCACCTGCGGGATCCCCGAAGCCGACATCCGCGCCTGGTTGTAGAAGATTCGCCCAAAGTGGTCGCGATCGGGGAAGACCTCGGCCTGGAGTGGCAGGAAGGCGCCGCCGCTATCGACGAGATACACGCAAGGGAGCTGGTTTTCGAGCGCGATCTCCTGGGCCCGGAGGTGCTTCTTGACCGTCATCGGGTAGTAGGTGCCGCCCTTGACCGTGGCGTCGTTGGCGACGATCACGCAGGTGGTGCCCTCGACCTTGCCGATCCCGGTGACGATGCCCGCGCTCGGTGCGTCGTCCTCGTAGAGGCCGCTCGCGGCGAGCGGGGAGAGCTCCAGGAACGCGCTGCCCGGGTCGATGAGGCGGTCGATCCGTTCCCGGACGGGGATCTTGCCCCGTTCCCGGTGTCGGGCGATGGACCGATCGTCGCCGCCGGCGCCTCGCCCGGCAACCTGCGCCTGGCGGGCTCGGAGGTCCTCGACGAGCGCGGCCATCGCGGCATGGTTCGCGCGCGCATCCTCAGCCGCGGGATCGATCCGACTGCGAAGGACGGCCATGCCGCGAAGTGTATGACCGGGGGTCATTGCCGGTGACGAAGCGTGCGAGATCGTGTCGCGACGCTCGCGCCACGAAGGCGGATTGACGTCTGAGCCCGCGGACGTGATGATGTTCTCGTCATCAGGAGGGTGAAGCGATGGGTATGGCCGCACGGATGCTCCGTCACGCGAGGCGGTCCGCCGGTCTCACGCAGCGGGGCCTCGCGGCGCGGGCGGGTGTGCCGCAGGAGACGATTGCGCGGGTCGAGGCCGGACGCTCGGATCCGCGCGTCACGACCCTGGACCGGCTGCTCGAGGGTTGCGGATTCGGCCTCGAGCACCTGCCGCGACTGGGGATCGGCATCGATCGGGCGCAGATTCGGGAGCGGCTCGCGATGAGTCCGAGTGAGCGGTTGGCAAGAGCGATCGCTGAAGATCGGAACATGCTGGAGCTCCGAGCCAATCTCAAGCGGATCGCCGAGTGAGCGAAACGTCGGTCTTCCAGCCCGCCGAACTCATGCGACGGCTGAATGCGGGTCGAGTTCACTTCGTCGTCATCGGTGGTCTCGCTGCCCAGGCACACGGGTCGCCTTCGGCCACGTTCGACCTTGACATCGTGCCGTCGTGGGACTCGGCCAACCTGGTCCGGCTCGAGCATGTCCTCACCGAGATCGCAGCCGTTCGGAGCGGACTGCCGGAGGATGCGCCACCGATGCCGCCACTCGACGCACGAACCCTGCTCGCCGGTGCGGTCTTCACGCTCACGTCGCGCCTGGGGCGGCTGGACGTACTGGCGAACCCCGACCCCGGGCTCGACTTCGATCGGCTGATGCAGTCGGCGGAGGCGCGGGAACTCTTCGGCGATCACGTCCACGTCGCGTCGCTGGACGACCTCATCGCCATGAAGCGCGCGGCGGGACGCCCAAAGGACCGCGTCGAACTCGAGATCCTCGGGGCCCTCCGAGAGGAGATCGATCGCGGCAACGCGTCGCGCCGTTAGCGACCTTGCGCCTCCAGGAACCGGCGCGGCCTCCAGGTCGTCTGCCGGACCATGACGATCAACAAGGCCTCGATCCTGCCGTCGCTGCGCCTCGCTTTTCTCGCGGCGCTCGCGTTCGTCGCCGTCGCCTGTTCAGCGCTTCCGGTCCCTGGCGTCGTCGGCACGCTTGTCGTGGTCGAGACCCGCGGCGGCCATTGCATCAACCCACCGTGCGGTTCCCGGATCGCCATTGAATCCGATGGGCGCGTCCACGAGGTCGCCCCTGAGACCGCGGAGCTCGGGACTGCCCCGTCCGACGTCATGGCCGCGCTGTCCGCGGCCATTCGAGCCGCGGACTTCGCCGCGATCAGGAGCCACCCGTTCACCGGCGAATGCCCGGTCAACTTCGACGGACAGGAGGTCGTCTACGAGTTCTCCAGGCTCGGTAGCACCGAGACGATCGCGTCGTGCACGGTCGAGGTCGACCCTACCGTGCCGGTCTTCGCCGCGGTCGAGGCCGCACTGGCCGCCGCCCGCTAGCGCCAACGCGGTCATGGCGCGCGTCGAGCGGACCCTTCGATGTCGATCAGCGCGGCGTCGAGTGTCGGAAACCGGTGGCGATAGCCCAGTTCAATTGCGCGTGCGGGGGCAACACGCCGCGAGTCGACGATCAGCGTCGCCTGTTCGCGCATCGCCAGACGGAGCAGGAGCGCCGGGACCGGGAACCACGCCGGGCGGCGCATCGCCCGCCCCAATGCCCGGGCAAACTCCCCCTGGCGGATCGGGTCCGGCGACGCCGCGATGATCGGGCCGTGGACCCGTTCGTCATCGATCGCCAGCCGGTAGATCCCGACAAGGTCCTCGATGTGCACCCAGCTGAACCACTGCCGCCCGCTGCCGAGGCGGCCGCCCACGAACAACCGGAAGGGCAGCCGAAGGAGGCCAAAGAGGGGAGCCTCGGTCGCGAGGACGAATGCCGTCCGGACGAAGGCGACCCTGGTCCCGAGCTCCTCGGCGGCGATTGCAGCCGCCTCCCAGGCGATCCCCAGCTCCGCGAGGAACCCGCCAACCTCGGGCGTGGTCTCGGTCGCCGGTTCGGCCTCGAGGCCCGTGTAGACGTCCGTCCCTGAGGCATTGACCAGGACCCGCGGCCGGTGATCCTCCGGCAGCCGGCGAATCGCCTCGACGAGTGCCTCCGTGGCCCGAAGCCGGCTGTCGATGAGCGTCTTCTTGCGGCCGAGGATCCACGGCCGCGGGCCGATCGCCTCGCCGGCGAGGTTCACGACGGCATCGACACCATCCAGCGTGGCAACCAGCGCGTCGTCGACACGCGCCGACCAGCGGATCGCGACCGCGCCGCCAGGCAGCCGTGCGCCGTTCCGCTCGGGCGAGCGAGTCAGCACCGCCACAGCATGGCCATCTGCGAGGAGCGATCGGGCGATCCGGCGCCCGATGAGCCCGGACCCCCCTGCGATGACGACCTTCAGCGGGTCAGACGCGTTCAGTCGCGATCCCCTCATGTGCTACTGTGACATAGCAAGTTATGAACGATAAACGCGCTACTGTCAAGACGCAGGTTTCTGGTGCCGAAACCGGCGGCGGCCCGCCTCCGAGTATTGGGGCAGAGGCGATCCGGCTGAAGCTGGCCGAGGCATGGGGCGAAATGGGCGCAGCCTGGGGGGTGGCTCCGGCGATCGCGCGCGTGCACGCGTACCTGATGGCCCGCCAGCAGCCGTTGACCGAGCGCGAGGTTCGCGAGGCGCTGGGGCTGTCTCACCGCGCCGCCAGCCTCGCCCTGGCCGAGGCGGAATCGTGGGGGATCGTCGAGCGGGTGCAGGAACCACGACGGGTCGGGCGCCGCGGTCCGGCCGGCGCCGCCTACCTTGCCGTCGGCGACCACTGGCGCTGGTTCGGCCGAGTCGTGGCCGAACGGAAGGTCCGCGAAGGCGACCCGATCATCGGTGTCATCGAACGGACCGCGGCCGAGGCGAGCGCAGCATCCGCAGCGGCCCCCGACGATCCCGAGTTGGCCGGCTTGAGCGAGTGGCTCGCTGCATTCCTGGTGTTCGTGCGCCTGTTCGATCGGGCCGTGGGCCTCGTTCCCCAGCTCGAGCCCCGCGAACTCGAGCGTAGCCTCCAGCTTCTCGGTCGAATCCCGGACGAGACCATCCTTCGGCTCTTTGACCTCCTCGGCGCCCTGCCCGATGACGATGTCCTGGGGCTTGTCGACGCCGTCAGTCGCCTCTCGCCGACGGCTGCGCGGCGCGCCACGAAGCTGATGTCGGGGGTCGTCCGAACGGTCTCGCGCTAGACGCGTGAGACATCAGCCCCGGCACCGGCGCACGACAAAGGGAACGACCCCGGGTCGTAGACCCGGGGTCGCACGAGCGGAGAACGCGTGACTCCTACCCGTTGTAGTGGTCGCGCCAGGTTACCTTGCCGATACCGCCGTCCACCGACATCGGAGCGCCGTCGATCGTCGCCGTACCGGATGCCATGCGGTAGGTGCTGCTGTACGACGAGTGGCCGTTGAACTGCGACGGGATCTGGAAGGACCAGGTCCCGCGCTCCATGACCTTCGGTCCGGTTGCCGTCAACGCGAGTGAGACCTGGACACCCGACTTGGACGTGTCGGTCCAGGTGTCCGCGCACTGGTCGACGTCGGCGCCATAGACGTCGACGGTGGCCGTGGCACTCGCCGACCCATAGTTCTTGCCGATGGCGAGGGTGGCATCGCCGTAGCCATACTGGTATGAGCCCACGAAGCCGTAGAACTCATCTGTCGGATCGCCCGGCGTGCAGTCGACCCAGTTTCCCGTCTCGGTGTACAGCTCCAAGAACGGTGAGGACGAACCCTGCTGGCTCCAGGCCGCGACGTAACCGAACGTGTAGCCGTCGGTTCCCTCGGTGTACCACGAGCCCTGAGCCGTCAGCGCCGAGCCGCTCGAGTTGGACACGTTTGCGCCCGCGGAGACAGGCGCGGCGAGGGCCAAGGCCATGATCCCGGCCATGACGACGATGGCGAATCTGCGCATCGAATCCCCTTCCAGAGAGACCACTGGTGCGGACGGGGCCCAGGCTGATCGGCTGTCCGCCACCGATCACATGACGCTGGGCGCGGCCAACGTGTTGCCGGGGTCCGCTGTCGGCTTTCCGACAGCGCGGTCGATCCCGTGTCCATGCTGCCTCGAGTGATCTCCGTGCTCGGCCTCGCCAGCCTGGACGCCGACGCAGGGATCGTGCACTGCCATGCGATAATCGCGGAGCGCGAGGCGGGCCGGTTGACCCGAACGGGCGAGGACCCCGCGGCAGGCGACCGGCAGACCGAGCGCAGTGACCGGAGAACCAGGGGCAGATGACAGTCGAGACATCAACCTGGGCGACCAAGAAGGGTCTGGCCCAGATGCTCAAAGGCGGCGTCATCATGGACGTCGTCACTCCCGACCAGGCAAGGATCGCCGAGGACGCGGGCGCCGTGGCCGTCATGGCCCTCGAGCGCGTGCCCGCCGACATCCGGGCGTCCGGCGGCGTGGCTCGCATGAGCGACCCACAGATGATCGTCGGGATCATGGACGCGGTGTCGATTCCCGTGATGGCGAAGGCCCGGATCGGCCACTTCGTGGAGGCGCAGATCCTCGAGGCGCTCGGCGTCGACTACATCGACGAATCGGAGGTTCTGACACCCGCCGACGAGACGAACCACATCGACAAGCACGCCTTCAAGGTCCCGTTCGTGTGCGGCTGCCGCAACCTCGGCGAGGCCATCCGCCGGATCAACGAGGGTGCGGCGATGATGCGGACCAAGGGCGAGGCCGGCACCGGCAACATCGTCGAGGCGGTGCGCCAGCTGCGCGACGTCCTCGCCGGCATTCGTCGGCTCCAGGGGATGCGCGAAGACGAGCTGTTCGTTGCCGCGAAGGAGCTCCAGGCGCCGTATGAACTCGTCAGACAGGTCGCGGCGGACGGCAAGCTCCCGGTCGTGAACTTCGTCGCTGGTGGGATCTCCACGCCCGCCGACGCCGCGCTCGTCATGCAGCTTGGTGCCGAGGGCGTCTTCGTCGGGTCCGGCATCTTCAAGAGCGAGGATCCGGCGCGGATGGCCAATGCGATCGTCCAGGCCACGACCCACTTCGACGATCCGACGATCATCGCCGAGGTCTCGAAGGGTCTCGGAGCGCCGATGCGCGGCCTGACGATGGAAACGATCCCCGACGCCGAGCGACTCGCCGCGAGGGGCTGGTAGCGCGCGTCGCGCCGGAGCCTCGCCATGAAGATCGGTGTCCTCGCCCTCCAGGGGGCATATCGCGAGCATGTCGACACGCTGCACGCCATCGGCGTGGAGGCGGTCGAGGTACGCCTGCCGGCGCACCTCGCGCTCGTGGACGGGCTCATCCTGCCCGGCGGTGAGAGCACCACGATGCGCAAGCTCATCGATCGCTGGGGTCTGCGTGAACCCATGCTCCGTCTCGCACATTCCGGCGCACCGATCTTTGGCACCTGTGCCGGGATGATCGTCCTTGCACGCGAGATCGACGGCGACGAGCCGCCGATCGTGCCCGTCCTGGACGTGACCGTCGAGCGGAATGCCTTCGGTCGACAGCTGGATTCGTTTGAAGCCGAGCTGGTGGTGCCCGTACTCGGTTCCACGCCGGTTCACGGCGTCTTCATCCGCGCGCCCGTGATCAGCCGGACCGGCCCCGACGTGGACGTGCTCGCACGGCTCGACGATGGGCGGATCGTCGCCGTCCGCGAGCGCAACGTGATTGCCACGGCCTTCCATCCCGAACTCGCGGGCGAGACACGCTTCCACCGCCTCGTCGCGACGATGGCCGCCGAACACGCCGATCCGGGCGAGGGATCCGGGCGACGCCATCATCCCACCCGTCGGGCGGGCCGGGCTCCATGACGGGCCCGCGTGCAAGCCGGACCGGCGGCAAGGTTCGTGCCGCTCGACTCACCGACCTGGCCGCTCTCGGGGAGCTCTCACGGCTGTGCCAGGCGAGCAACAGCGATACCCGGTCGCTCGGCCTACCCGTCAGCGGCCCGCCGATCGGCATGTTCAACCTGTTCCGGTTGCCGCTGGGAGCCTTCCGCCCGAACGATCTCCTGTTCGTCCACGAAGACGGCGGACGGCTCGGCGGACTGATCCGCGTGGAGCGCGAGGCGTCGCGGGACGAGTGGACGATCGTCGAGCTCGATGCCATCGGGGCCAGCGAGGCCGGGGACATCCGTTTTCGGCTGGTGCAGCACCTCATGCGCGAAGGCGCCAAGCGCGCCGCGGCGCGCTTCCACGTGGCCTGCGCCGACGCCGACGGCAATGTCGAACTGTTCATGCAGGCAGGATTCGCGCGGTACGGCGACGAGCAGGTCCTCTTCCGTGCGCCGACCGCCGCGCTGCCGTCTCCGTGGTCGCCGGCCCGGGCCGCCGAGGCGGGAATCCGGCCGGCAACGCCCCTCGACGCCGTGGCCCTGCTGCGTCTCTGGAGCGCGGTCACGCCGCAGCCGGTCCAGCGCCTCGAGATGGTCCGGCTCGTGGACTGGGAGCGCCAGGGGATGCACTGGCGCGTGCCGCGGAGCAGCCTCGCTCCGATCCTTCGATTCGCCGAGGTGGAAGCACATGTCCTCGAGCGGCCCTCCGGCGGGAAGGACGGCACGGAACTGGCCGCGGTGGCGCAGATCGGTGTCGCTCGCGAGGATCAGCCCCACTATCTCAAGGTCCTGGCGCGGCCCGAGGCCGACGTGGCGAGCCTCATCGACTTTGCGCTCGGCGTCGTCGCGGCCCGGACCAGGGCCGGGGATCATCGTCACGAGCACGGCGTGATCGCGCCCGTGCGAACCTATGAGTCGCCCATCGACCGGCGCCTGGAGGACGCTGGCTTCGATGCCGTGTCGACCGTCACACTGCTCATGAAGGAAACGCTCGTCCGAGTTGCCGAACCGGCCCTCGTGCCGGCCGGCGTCCGCTAGTGGAGGTCACCCGTGACTTCTGAGGAACCGCGCCGGGAGTCCATCGACGATCTTGATGCGCTGCTGGCCTCCCTCCCGCCCGAGATCGTCGCCGCCGTCCGTGCCCTCCCGGAAGTGGAACACGTGATCGAGGTCGTCATGGACCTGGGGCGTCGGCCCGAGGCACGCTTTCCCGATTCCGAGATCCTGCTTCTCGAACGCGAGATCAACGACGCCGACATCGCCTACGTCGTCGATCACATCGGGACATTCGGCGATGACAACCGGGCCGGGATCGAGCGGACGCTCCATCGCATCAGCGCCATTCGGAACCGGGCCGGCAAGATCGTGGGGTTGACCTGCCGGATCGGCCGAGCCGTCTACGGCACGATCGACATCATTGCGGACTTCGTCCAGACCGGAAAGTCGACCCTGATCATGGGTCGCCCCGGGATCGGCAAGACGACGATGCTGCGCGAGGCTGCGCGGGTACTTGCCGACGATATGGGCAAGCGCGTCGTCGTGGTGGATACCTCGAACGAGATCGCCGGAGACGGCGACATCCCGCATCCGGCCATCGGCAAGGCGCGCCGAATGCAGGTCCGCACGCCCTCGATGCAGCACGAAGTCATGATCGAGGCGGTCGAGAACCACATGCCGCAGGTCATCGTCATCGACGAGATCGGAACCGAGCTGGAGGCCCAGGCCGCCCGGACGATTGCCGAGCGCGGGGTCCAGCTCATCGGGACCGCGCACGGCAACAACCTTGACAACCTGATGCTCAACCCGACGCTATCCGATCTGATCGGCGGCATTCAGAGCGTGACCCTTGGCGACGACGAGGCTCGCCGGCGGCGGACCCAGAAGAGCGTCCTCGAACGCAAGGCTCCGCCCACCTTCGACGTCATCGTCGAGATCCAGGATCGGGATCGCGTCGCCGTGCACAGCGACGTTGCCGACACGATCGATGCGCTGCTGCGCGGCGATGCCGTCGCGCCCGAGCTGCGTTGGCGCGATGAAGAGGGCGTGCACCGATCGCAGGGACGGCCGCGGCCCTCGCCGAGGGAGCAGCTCGGCGCGGAGCGGTTTGCCGGGCTCGTCGGGTCTGGACAGCCGTGGCGAATGGAGCCCGGATGGCGCGGCGAGACCACCTATCGCGCTGCCGGATACCGTGATGCCGAACGCGGCGGGTTCAGGGCCGGGTACCGTCCGGGAGCGTCCGGAGGTTGGCGGCAGACGCGAGGCGGATCGGGACGGGAGGCCCCGCCGCGATCGTCCGAACCCAGTGCCCGGGGAGAGGTTCCGTTCGTTGCCGGCGATATCGCCGATCGCGGTCCGCTCGAGCGGGGCGCCGCCCCCGCGCCTGAGCCGCGTGCCCGGGATGCTCGCGAATTCGAGCGCCAACAGGCGTGGCGGGATCAGGCCGCGCGGGCACTGACGACGCTCCACGCAGACGAAGGGACCGGGCCCGTCAATGGGCCCGATCTGGGTGCCGATGATGAGCTCCTGCTCGACCGGGCGATCGCCGACGGGATCGAAGAAGATGGGCCGGCCCTCCGAGTGGCCGATGCCGGATCGCTGCCCACCCTTCGACTGGTATCCCAGGGGATCAGCCGCAAGCGCCTGGAACAGGCGATTCGCGAACTGCAGCTCCCCGTCGTGATCGCTCGCGATCTCGACGACGCGGACGTGGTGATGACGCTCAAGAACGATTACCGCCAGAAGACCCCGATGATCCGCGAGGCGGAGGAGCGGGCCCTGCCGATCTATGTCCTGAAGAGCAACACGATCCTCCAGATCCAGGCGAGCCTCACGTCCATCTTCTCGCTCGAGGTGGATCCCCGCGAGGCGGCCCTGCGTGAGACGGAAGAGGCAATCGGCCTCGTCCTGCACCAGGCCGAACCGGTGGAGCTGTCTCCCCAGAACGCCTACATCCGCCGGCTCCAGCACCAGATGGCGGAGCGGGCGAACCTCGTGTCGCGCTCGCGCGGGCGCGAGCCATACCGACGCGTGCGCCTGTACCCGGATCAAGCGAGGGCCTGGCGGTAGGGCTCCGGCGCCCCTGACCGGCGTCGCCTCGCCCGGGCATCCGCGCACTCTCGCCGGGGCATCGGCGCACTGTTATTCACCCGGGTAATCCGATTCGACCTGGACAAGCGGGGCACTACGCCCAGAACGTCAGGATCGGTGACCCGTCACGCTTGCTGACGCCCGATTTCATTACCGGGCGCAATCTCGCTGGCGGTCGCGCTGGAGGTCGCGGTCGAGGTTGGCTCGCGCAACCGACCTCCCGATGGATCAGGCCAGGTCGCGACGGAGCGCTGAGCGGGCTGCGTGCCAGCCCGACATCCCGTGGACACCACCCCCCGGCGGGGTAGAGGACGAACACAGGTAGAGCCCGCGGCCCAGGTGATACGGATCCAGGGATGGTGACGGGCGGAAGATGAGCTGGCGCCAGTCCTGGATCCCGCCGTTGATGTCGCCACCGACGTAGTTCTCGTCGTAGCGCTCCATGTCGCTCGGCGACCAGGCCCGGCGCGCCAGAATCAGGTCGCGAAACCCGGGGGCAAAGCGCTCCACCTGATCTTCGATACGGTTGGTCATGTCGATGGCCGAACCGTTCGGCACGTGGCAGTACGCCCAGGCCGTGTGCTTGCCCGTCGGTGCCCGGGTGGGATCGAACAGCGTTGGCTGGACGAGCAGCACATACGGTCGCTCCGGGTGGCGGCCGGCGTTGACCTCGGCCTCGGACGCCGCGATCTCATCGAGCGTGCCGCCGAGGTGGACGGTGGCGGCGCGGCCGACATCGGGAGCCGTCCAGGGGATGGGGCCGTCGAGCGCCCAATCGAGTTTGAACACGCCCGGGCCGTAACGGAAGCCTTCGAGCCGTCGGCGCGGCCCGGTCGCGAGCCGATCGCCGGCGATCGACACGACCTGCCTCGGGGTCAGCGCGAACAGCACGGCCCGGGCCGGAGGCAGGTCGCTCATCGCACGGACGGGGTGGTCCGTGACGATCTCGACACCCAGGTCGGTTGCCTCGGCGATGAGCGCATCCGCCACCGCCTGCGAGCCGCTGCGGGCCAGTGGCCATCCGTGGGCATGGGCGACCATCGCCAGCACCAGCCCGAAACTCGCCGACAGCGGCGCCGTCAGCGGAAGCATCGAGTGCGCGGCGATCCCCGCGAACAGCGCCCGGGCCTCCTCGCTATCGAAGCGCGAGCGTGCCAAGCCACGGGTCGACCGCAGGGCGGGCAGACCGAAGCGAGCGAGCGCGAGCGGGTGGCGCGGCAGGTGGGCGACGGGGCCCAGCAACTCCGGCATGAGGCGCTCCGCATCGCGGACGAGGGGACCGAACAGGCGTCGCCAGGCACGGCCATCGGGTCCCAGTGCGTCTGCCGTGGTCTGGACCGATCGTTCGAGGATCGCGGAACGATCGCCGCCGAGGGGATGGGCCACCGGCACGGCGGGATGGACCCACTCCACGCCGCGTGCCGCGAGGTCCACCGTGCGCAGGAACGGCGACGCCAGCGCCACCCCGTGGATCGCGGAGCAGGGATCGTGGATGAAGCCGGGCAGCGTCAGTTCCGCCGAGCGCGACCCGCCGCCCGCGGCCGGCGTAGCCTCCAGGATCGTCACGGAACGGCCGGCGCGGGCCAGGGTGATCGCCGCGGCGAGGCCGTTTGGCCCGGCCCCGACGACGATTGCATCAAGGTCCGCGGGCCGCGCCGGCGCGCTCATCGAAGCCTGGGCCTCACCCCCGGCCGGTGAGCTTGCGCAATGGCGCGGTCAGGGTCCGCCGCGCGGACCGGATGGTCGCACTGTTGCGGACGTTGCGCCAGTAGCGCCACTGCCGGTTGCGATCGATGCACACGACCTGCGTGTCGACGGCCGGCGAGGCGACCCCGACCGCGGCCGCGAGGTTGCGCAGGGTCGCCTCCCAGAACCGGTCGTTCTGGCGGTTGCCGCCCAGCATGTAGGCCAGCTCGTCGAACGGGTCGGATGGTCGCTCCAGGGCCTGCGCCTGAGCGACGGTCACGTCCCCGTCGCGCCGTGCGGAGAAGGTGATCCACGCCGACAGGATATGGCCTTCGGGGGACATGAACGTGAACGACTCGTCGTCCGCATAGAGGACGAGCACGCCGGTTGAGAACCTGACCGGCGCCCCGGGCAACGGCTCGATCTCGAGCAGGGCGACTTCGCCCGGCGCGATGCCCGACAAGGGGGCGTAGAACCGCTGGCCCTTCGGCCAGAACGTCGGGAACCGCTCCTTCCAGAGGGCGATGAGGTCGGTCGGGGAGATGTCGACGCCGTCGAGGCGGACCGTGAAGGTCTTCTGCCACAGCTGGCCGAAGCCCTGCAACGGCCCGGACACGCGCCTCCCGGTCACCGCATCGTCCGTTGCGCCTGCCACCCCGGCCGCCGACAGGCGGTCGACCGGTTGGGCCCAGTTTGCCGCGTCGCGATTGGTCGCGGCGTCGTGGTTCGGCGGCGGCTTGACGTTCAGCTCGGTCATCGCAGGTCTCCTCGATCCCCCGGTCGCGGCCGGGTCAGGCCGTCGCGGCCACCATGGCCGCGGCATCGTCGTCGTAGATCTCGATCGCCTCATCGAGGCGGGTCAGCGAGAAGATCTGGCGGTAGTGCTCGGACAGGCCGGTTGCGACGAGCCTCCCACCGCCGCGCCGGGCGCGGACGAGGAGCGTCACGAGGAGCCCGATGCCACCGCTGTTCATGTACTCGAGCTTGCTGAAATCGAGGATGACGGCCGTCGCCCCGTTCGCCGCGGCGAGGCCGTAGGCGGCCATGAGGTCGGCTTCGCTGGCGGAGGTGACGTCACCTTCGATCCGCAGGATGGCCGCGGGTCCGTCCTGGTCCAGCTCGATGACGGTGGCGGTCATGCGGCGTCTCCTTCCACGATCTCCATGAAGTCGGACAGGCGCGTGATCCGGAAGATCTCGCGGTAGTGCTCGGTCAGGCCGATGGCCCGGACTGCGCGACCGTCGCGGCGCGCCTGGGCCAGAAGCCGCACGACGAGCGCGATGCCGGTGCTGTTGATGTAGCCGACGTGCGCGAAGTCGAGGCTCACGCGCCGCGGGCCGAGGGCCGCGACCTGCGCGTAGGCGCTGGCCAGCGCCTCGTCGGCACGGCCGTTGAGATCGCCGCTGAGCCGGAGCCGGATCTCTTCCGGAACCTCCGTGATCTCTGCGCCGAATTGCCGCTCATCCATTGGTCCGCTCCTCGCGCGCCATCGTCAGGGTCACCGTCTGGGTTGACCCGTCGCTGGTCACGTCCATCGAATCCACCATGTTCTTGATCAGGAAGAGGCCCCAGCCACGCGGCTTCTGCGCACCGGCGAGTTTGAGCTCGATGTCCGGCGCTTCGGCGTCGGTCGGGACGGCGCCGGACAGCGCGCGGTCCGTGATCCGGACGACGATCGCGTCCGCGGTCGTCTCCACGGCGATGTCGACGGGGACGTCCGGATTGCCCTGGCTGCCGTACTCGATGGCGTTCATCGTCGCCTCGCTGACGGCCGTCTTGAGGCGCTCGAGGCGCGCCGGAGGCAGCCCCAGGCCGCCGGCGGCCGCCGCGACGCGGTCCATCGCCAGGCGCTCGTTGCCCTCCTCGCCCGGGATGGAGAAGGCCGTGATGAGCGCCGGGCCGGCCTGCCCGTCGCTCGCCGGTTCATCGGCCACGCCGGAGGCCCGCCGGAGGGTCACGAGCGTGATGTCGTCCTCCTGCTCCCAATCGGGGCCGGTGAACCGGTGGAGCGTCTCGAGCAGGCGGTCGAGCAGTTCGCTCCCGGCGTCGTCGACGGCCATCTCCTGTCGAAGTCGTGGGAAGCCATACATCTGCTGGTTCGGGTCGTGGGCCTCCACGAGCCCGTCCGAGTAGAGCAGGACGCTGCTGGCGGGGGCGATGACGCCTTCGGTTTCCTCGTATCGGATGCCCGGCATGAGGCCGAGCGGCATGCCGGTCGCGCGCAGCTCGACGACGCCGTCGTCCGTGCGGATGTACGGGAGGTTGTGTCCCGCATTGGCAATGACGATCCGCCCCGTCTCGGGCTCGAGGATCGCGAACAGGCAGGTCACGAACATCCGGGCCGGCATCTCCGGTTCGAGCAGGGCGTTCGCGCGGCGCAGGATCTCGCCCGGTGAATTGCTCCGGCTGGCTTCGGCACGGAGGATGGAGTGGGTCCGGGCCATGACCAGGGCCGCAGGCACACCCTTGTCTGTGACGTCGCCGACGGCGATCCCGATCCGGCCGTCGGGCATGTCGATGAAGTCGTAGAAGTCGCCACCCACCGCGCGCGCCGGGCCGTAATAGGCGGCGATCTGCCACTGCGGCAGCTTGGGCAGCTCGCGCGGCAGGAATTGCTGCTGGATAAGGGTCGCAACGCGCATCTCCTGCTCCAGGCGCTCGCGTTCTGCGGCTTCGTGTGCCTGCTCGCGGACGAGTTGGGCGACCCGGATGGCGGGTGCGGCCTGGGCGGCCAGGGTGGTCAGAAGGCGCCGGTCATCGGTCGAGTATTCCTGCTCGGACAGGCGCGGACCCAGGTTGAGCGTGCCGATCAGTTCGCCCTGGGAGACCAATGGGACGACCAGGGCCACGCCGGCTTCGCGCATCGCCCGGACCGCAGGCGAGTCCAGTTCCAGCCGGGCGATCTCGATCGGCCCGGATGCCGACTGGAGATAGGCGAGCAACGGGTCCGACTCGGCGATGTCCACCGCGATCGACGGATCGTCGGTCAGGCGCGCCGGTTCGGTGACTGCCGGGGACTCGGGCACCGCATCCGGTTCCGGGGTGTCGGTGTGACGTCCGAGGAGGCGGCGGATCGGACGGGTCAGTTCGGTCATGTCGTGGTCACCTTCGCAGCGTGGTGTCCGGGAATCGTTACGGGGGAGCGCCGAACGGTCGTTTCGTAGCGCCGGAGCCAGAGCACGCTGGCCGTGGGATGAAACGTCCGACCGACGACCCCCACGACATCGATTTCGATGCGCTCCAGGTCGATGTCGTCGCGCAGGCGGGCGGTCAGCGCCTGGACTGTGCGGGACGCGTCGTAATGGGAGCGGTCGAAACGCGCATCGACGGCCACCTGCGCCCGCCGCCGGAGTGGGCCGAATAGGGTGAAGACGAGGAGCGTCGAGGCGGCCACGGCTACCGTATCGCCCGCGGCAATCGAACCGAGGAGCGCGCTGAGACCGATGGCGCTCGTTGCGAACACGGCCGCCAATGCACCCGTGACGAGGGCGTATCCCAGGGTCCGGCTGATGAGGCGATCGATGTCGTAGAGGTGATAGCGCAGGATCGCGATGCCGATGGCGACCGGGACGAGCGCCCCGGCGAACCCGAAGACGGCCAGGCCAATCTCCGGCGGATCGCCGGCGACAACGGCGCCAGCGCCCGAAAAGCCGAACGCTCCCGTCGCCACGACGAGCGCGAGCCCGAACCACTTCAGCTGCTGCCGCTCGATGGACGCTGCGAGCCGGTAGCGCGAGACGAGCGACCACAGAAGGAGGGGGACGAAGATGACGCTGCTCGCGGCGGCCACAGGCGAGACCTCCATCCCGGGCGCCGACCGCAGGTCGGGGCCCAACCCGAACGGGTTCTCGATGGTCGGGAAGACACTCAGCGGTCCGGGTTGGAGGACGATCATCAGCCACGCCACCGGGCCACCGATCAAGAACAGGCGGACGAATCGATCCCATCGAGGGGTGTGCCCTCGACCGGTCGGGAAGATGAACCCGATGCCGAACAGAAAGCCTCCCATGGTGATGAAGAGGGTGGTCAGCCAGCCGGTGAGCTGGGCGGTTCGGAGAGCCTCCTGCGTGCCGACGGCGACCATGAAGTAGGTCGCCGCCGCGGCGAATATGCCCACGGCGTGCCCGACGCCGATCAGGACCATGCCCCAGCCGATGGCGTTAAGCGGGCGCCGAACGACCAGTAGCGCCCCGACCGAGGCAAACGCGACTCCCATGACCCCGAACCCGACCAGCGCGACATCGCCAAACCCGAACGGGTTCCGGATGATCGGGACCGGGTCGACGATCCGGAGCGTGGTCGCTCCCACCGCGCCGACCAGCGCAGCGAGCCACCCCACGATCGCGTACGGCCGGGCCAACCTCCGCATCATCGCAGCGCGGCCAGCCTGACGACCCATCTGGCCCTCGAGGTCATCGTGCCCGCCCGAGTCGGAGCCACAGGCTCGCGGCTGTGGGTTCGACGCTCTGCACGACCGCGTCGACGACGGCGCTGCTGACGATGGGAAGATCCATCTCGTCGCGAAGGCGTGCGGCGAGGGCATCGAGCGTTCGCTCCGAGTCGTAGCGTGCGCGGTTGAAGCGATGATCCACAGCTGCCTGCGTCCGGCGCCGAACGGGTTGGAAGAGCGCCGCCGCGACGAGCGTGGACGCGGCCACGGCGACCGTGTCGCCACCGGTGATCGCGCCAAGCGGACCCTGCAGGATCAGGATCAAGCCGGCGTAGATGACCAGCAGCGTCGCGCTGATCACACCGTACGAGATCGTTCGACTGACGATCCGGTCGATCTCGTAGAGGCGGTAGCGCATGATCGCGACCCCGATCGCGAGCGGCGCCAGAAGGGGCGACAAGATCCAGGCTCTCCACACGGTGTCATTGAGCGCCCCGTTACCGGTCGTCAGGAACATCAGGACGAGCAGGGCGATGGAGGTCCCGATCGCCGCCCCGAACCAGCGGATCTGGGCGCGGACGACCGAGCTGCCACGGATGTATCGGCGGATGAGCCCGACGAACGCGAGGATCGACGCCAGGCCATACGTGAAGAAAGCGACGGCGAAGACGTCGTCGGCACCGAGAACCGGGATCCCAGCGACCCCGAGCGGATTGTCGACCGGCTCGATCCAGCCGTACTCGAGCGGCCCCGGTCGAAGGGCGCCGAGCAGCATGATTGCTGCCGAGAGGGCGAGCAGGACGTCCACGAGGACGGCCGAGCGGCTCGGCTCCCGTCCGTCCGGGAAACGGCTGATGAGGAGCGGGCCGCTCACCAGGACCACCACCCCGAAGATCGCGGAGCCGACGACGGCGAGCGCGGCGCCCAGCGGCGGCAGGCGTCCGGGCAGGGAATCGAGGGTGACCGTAGCGAGCTGGAGGATGCCGCTCACGATCAGGAGCACGCCGATCGTCAGGCAGATCCGGCCGACGACCTGGCCGGGCCGCCGATCCTCGATCATCGCGCCGACAGTCGTGAACGCGACCATGCCGCCGATCCCCAGCCAAAGGTCCTCGGACAGCCGGTCGCCAGCCGCTGCCGAGACGGTCAACACGATTGCGACGCCGGCCGCCACGAGCGGCAGCGCGACCAGGACCCGATGTCGTCGCACGGATCGAGGGCCGCTCACCGACCGGATCCCCGAAGCCACAGCCCCAGGTGCGACGGAGCAATGGCGCGTCGCACCGTGGCGTCCAGGTCGTGGGCGACCGTCGGCAGGTCGGTCGCGTCGCGCATCCGGACGGAGAACGCGCCCGCCGTCCGTTCGCCGTCATAGCGGGCCCGATCGAAGCGTCGATCGACGATGCGCTGGACTCGCCGTCGGACGGGCGTGAACAGCGCTGCCGCCAACAGGGTGGACCCCGCGACGGCGAGCGAATTGCCCGATGTCACGGAACTGAGCAGCCCCTGCAGTCCGAGGTTCACGAGCAGGAAGACCGCCACCAGCAGCGCCGTGATCAGGCCGTAGGCGATCGTCCGACTCACGATGCGATCGATGTCGTACAGGCGGTAGCGCAGGATCCCAATGGCGACGGAGACGGCGACGATGGGCAGCGTCATCACGGTGAGGAGGTCGATGACGGGCAACGACGATAGGACCCCACTGACGCTCATGGTGATCAGGACGGCGGCGGGTGCCATCGCCGCCAGGAACCATTTGAGCTGCTGCTGTTGGTCGCCCTGGGAGCGCCGAAAGCGGACGATCATGGCCGCGACACCCAACCCGGTCCCGAGCGGGAGCGACAGGCTGCCGATGGCAGCAAGCGCGCCCAGGGCCTCGAGCATGCCCGGCGAGACTGCGGGCAGCCAGGGCGTCAGGGGGTTGTCCGTCCCCGGGGCAGATATCGGACCCGGCCGGAACACGATGGCCAGCGTCCCGACCACGACCATCGCGGCAACGAGGCCGACCGGCCAGCGCCAGCGCGGACCGGGGAGGCTGCCCGTCGGGAACGTGAGTGCGACCGCGGGCAGGGTCAGGATGATGGCGGGGGGGAACAACAGCGCCGCGACAAGGCTGAGCCATCCGCCCAGCGGGTCGGGCGGCAGACGTGAGGCGAGCATGTAGCCGAGGGAATTGCACCCGAACACCGAGGCCATCAGAGCGGCGGCGACCGCGAACAGCCAGCCAACGGCGTGCCCGTCGGCTCGCACCACGATGACCGCGCCCAGGCCCCAGTACAGCCAGAGCGCGGCGAAGAGGATCACGAGGAACCCCGAGTACCCGAGATCGAGTCCTTCTTCGCCTGGCGAGCTGAGCAGAACAATCGCCACGACGACCATGGCGATCAGCATGATCACGCCGAGCGCCGCGATCGCGAGAAGCCGCCTCATCGCTGCCCCTCGCGTAGCCACAGGCCGACGCTCGATGGCTCGATGGCCCGCCGGACCGTCGCGTCGAGTTCGCTCGCGATGGTCGGCAGGTCCACCTCGTCGCGGAGTCGGGAGGCGAAACCGGCAACGGTCCGTTCCGCGTCGTATCGCGCTCGGTGGAAGCGGCGGTCGACGACCCGCTGGACCCGGACGCGGACGGGATTGAAGAGCGCGGCGACGAGCAAGGTGGAAGCCGCGACGGCGATCCCCGAGTTGTTGACGAGGGGGCTCATGTTGGATACGAGCGTGAGATTCACCGCGGCGAAGACACCGAACAGGACGAGCGACACGACGCCATAGCCGATCGCGTTGCTGATGATCCGGTCGACGGCGTAGAGCCGGTAGCGCAGGATCGCCAGCCCGATGGCGAGCGGGATGAGTGGAAGCGTCAGGAAAAGACCGAAGTAGGAGATCTCGCCGATCGAATACAGGAGCGTACCTTCCGCCGCGGCGGCGACCTCGGTGAGCACCAGGCCGATCAGCGGGAGCATCAGCGCGCCACCGGCCAGGGCGAGCCACTTCAGCTGCTGACGCTCGTCGCCACGCGCCGTGCGGAAGCGGACGACGAGGAGGCCCAGGCTCAGGACCAGGGCTCCGATGATGGCCAGGCCCGGTACGTCACCCATGCCGCGGACCACCTCGCCGACGATCCCGGGGGCCCCGAGCGGGTTGTCCACTTGATCGAAGCCACCGAGCGGCCCGGGTCGGACGGCGGCGAGGGCCCACCCGGCGAGCGACGCACTCGCACACAGCAGACCCGGCAGGCGGACCCTTCCGGCCGGAAGGTGGCCACGCGGAAACGTCAGGAACACGATCGTCGTGCCGACCGGGATGATCCAAAAGGTCTGCGCGTTGAACCAGGCGGCCAGGAGCACGGCAGGAGAGCGGAAGCCGGATGCGAGCGAGGTGCTCGCGTACTCGTAGGCGAGGCTGCTGGCCGTGAAGGTGAGGCCCATGAGGAGCAGGATCCAGCCGATGACGTTCCCGGGACGTCGGATCGCGATGACCAACCCGACCAATGGGAACGTCAGGAAGAGGAGGAGAAAGGCGGCGGAGAGAAGGAACCCTTCGGGCGAAACTGGGCCGCTCAACACGGCAATCATGCTGATGATGAGGGTCGGGCCGACCGCAGCAAGCCACAAGGCCAGGGCGGCGAGGACGCGGATCGACCGGCGCATGTAACCATCCTGGGGCACCATCGTTCCCGGAACGTTACGGAGTGCGTCCCCTGTCGGGTACCGTTACGCGATGGCGCGCCCCGACCCCTCCCTTTCCATCAGGCTGCTCGGCCCGCTCGAGGTCGCGGTCGCCGGACGACCGATCGTGGTCGATACCCGCAAGGCGCTCGCCATCGTCGCGCTCGTCGCCGCCGAGGGCCGGCCCTTCGCTCGCGATGAGCTGGCGGCGATCTTCTGGCCGGAGTCGCACGACGAGGCCGCTCGCGGCGCCCTCCGCCGAACGCTCTCGGCGCTCCGAACGGCGGTCGGTGGGGTGGGGATCGTCACCGGCCGGGCGCAGGTCGCGCTGGATCAGGCGGCATCGAACGTCGATCTTGCGGAGTTCGAGCGGCTGGCGGAATCGTCCCGGCCGGCCGACCTCGAGGCGGCGGCCGCCCTGGCGCGCGGGCCGTTCCTGGCCGGCTTCGCGCTCCGCGACAGCCCCGCCTTCGACGATTGGCAGGCGGCCCGCGCCATGCGCGTCGAGCGGACTGTCGGCGACGTGCTTGAACGTCTTGCGGCTGCCCGCCTTGACAGCGGTGATCCCGGCGGGGCGGTTGAAGCAGCGCGACGTCGAGTGGACCTCGACCCACTCGACGAACCGGGGCAGCGGCGCCTGATCGAGCTGCTGGGGCAGACGGGCGATCGGGCTGGATCGATTCGTCAATACCGCTCGCTCGTCGCGCTCTTCGACCGCGAGCTGGGCGTGGCGCCGCTGCGCGAGACGACCGACGTGTACGACGCCATCCGTGAGGGTCGGCTGGGCCCGGGCCCGGCCGCGAGCGCGTCGCCGCCGGGTTTCGCGCCGGTCGAAGCCGCGGGTTTCAGCGATCCTGCCATGCCGCGGGCGGTGCCTCTCGTAGGGCGCGAGCGCGAGCTCGCGACAATCAGATCGGCCTGGCGGGGCTCGACCCCGGATGGCCGTGTGATCCTCCTCGAAGGCGAGGCCGGAATCGGCAAGACACGCTTGGCGGAGACCGTCGCCGCAACGATCCGCCTGGATGGCGGGGGCGTCCTCGCAGCGGGCGGCTACCCGGGCGAGGGTGCCATCGCGTACGGCCCGATCGCCGAGCTTCTCCGCGCCGGACTCGCGACACCCGACGGAGCCACCCGCCTGGAGGCCCTCGACGAGACGGCCCGGCACGAGATCGGCCGCCTCATCGACCTGCCGGCGCCGCTCCGGGTCGCTGGGCCCGCCGCTCCCGACGGCGCGAGCGCCAGGGTCCGCCTGCTCGACGCCATCGCGAGCGCGTTGTCCGCCCTCGCAACCGGACCGGCGCCCGGGCTCATCTGGGTCGATGACCTCCACCTCGTCGACGACCCGACGCGGGAAGCGCTTGCCTACCTCGCCCGCCGCCTGGACGGTCGGCCGCTCCTCCTGCTTCTGGCCTGGCGACGAGAGGACCTGACGCCGAAGAGTGAGGCGATGTTGGACGATCTTGCCCGGCTGCAGGCGGCGACGAGCCTCGCACTCGGGCGTCTCGATCGCGACGGGGTCGCCGCGATCGTCCGCGCCATGCGACCGTCCGGCGACTCCGACGACGCGCTCATCGACGCGTTCGCGGCCGATTCCGAAGGGTTGCCGCTGTACGTTGTCGCGGCTCTGGCCAGCGGCGAGCCACCGGGAACCGCGATGCCACGTGGGGTGCACGCGTTGCTTCGTGAGCGGATCGCGTCGGTCGGCGAGACGACGGCGCAGATCCTCTCGGCCGCGGCCGTCATCGGTCGGTCGTTCGATCTCGTCACCGTCCGCCGGGCGAGTGGCCGATCTGAAGAGGAGACGGTCGACGCGATCGAGGAACTGCTCCGCCGCGGCATCGTGCGCGAGGTCCCCGGGGCGGTCGGACCATCGGTTCGATACGACTTCGCACACGGTCGGATGCGCGACGTCGCGTACGGGATCACGAGCCTCGCGCGTCGCCGTCTGCTCCACCGCCGGACGGCAGAGGCTCTGCGGCTCGACCCATCGACGGTCGGGCGCGACGATCTCACCAGGTTCGCGCTCATCGCCGGCCACGAGCGCGAGGCGGGTCGGCCCGCCGAGGCCGCCGAGGCCTTCCTCGAGGCAGCGGCTCGGGCAGAGTCCGTCTTCGCGAATCGCGAGGCGATCGACCAACTGGAGGCGTCGCTCACCCTGGGGATTCCCGACGCGGCGGCCGCCCACGCCCGGATCGGCGAGCTCCGGTCGCGCCTCGGCGAGTACCCCGCTGCGATCACCGCCCTGGAGATCGCCGCCGCGCTTGCCGGGCCGTCAGACCTTCCGGCGATCGAGATCGCGCTCGGTCGGGTGCATCGGCGCCGGGGCGACCTCGTCGCGGCCGCCAGCCACCTCGGGTCCGCCCTGGCGTCAACCGACCTGTCCGATGCGCTCCGGGCGCGCGCTCTCGTGGAATGGAGCGTCGTCGCGCTGCGGGCCGGCGACCTTGATGTCGCCGGGGCGGCAGCAGCAGAGGTCCGGGAGATGCAGGTACGCGTCGAAGACCCGCATCTCGCCGGTGTGGCGGAGCGTCTCGTCGGGCTCGTCGCCCACGCGCTTGGGGACCTCGCCGAGGCCCGCGAAGCGCTCGAGCGGAGCGTCGTTCTGGCCGCCAATGACCCCGATCCCACCGCATCGATCGCGGCGCTGACCGCCCTCGCCCTCGCCCTGGCGGCCGACGGCTCGGTCGATTCGGGGGTGGCGACCGCGACTGAGGCGATCGAGGCCTGCCGGCGGATCGGGGATCGTCACCTGGAGGCAGCCGTCGAGAACCACCTGGCCGACATGCTTCACGGCGCGGGCCGCCTGGACGATTCGATGGCCCACCTCAAACGGGCCGTCGCCCTCTTCGCGGCGATCGGCGAGGGCGAGCTGGAGCGCGACCCCGGGATCTGGACGCTCGCCGCCTGGTGAACCACGAATCGCTCACCCGCAGCCGGCCAGCACTTCGCTGAGTCGGTGCCGCCTGATCGGTTCGGAGGGACCGCGGCCAGGTCAGTGTTCGGTCGCGCCCGTGAACGTCCACGAGGCGATGCGCACCGACGGCACAACCACGGCGCCGAGGAAGCCGCGGAGCGTTCGCCGCTCGCGACCAACGGCCTCGACGCCCGCCAGCGCGTCGAGGTACGACTGGGTGAACCGCAGGTTACGCACCGGCGCGACGATCTGGCCGTCCTCCACGAGAAACGTCCCGTCGCGGGTCATCCCGGTGATGATGGCCAGCTTGGGATGGATCACGTTCGTGTAATGAAAGCGAGTGACGAGAAGCCCCCGAGCCAGGCCTCCGATCAGCTCCTCGCGCGACGCACTGCCCGGGGCCATGACCATGTTCAGCGGGAACGGCCCATACGGGTTCGGGGCCGGCAGCCCGTGGCCCGTTGAGCGCACCCCGTCACGTGCCGCCGTCTGCGAGTCGTACACCACATCGACGCATGCCCCGGCATCGACAAGGGTGATCGGGCGCTTCGCCACACCCTCATAGTCGAAGGCCATCGGCAGACCGGCCGGGTCGGTCGCGTCGTCGACCACGGTCACCAGATCACTCCCGATGCGCTTGCCGCGTTCGTAAAACGAGCGTCCCTCCTGGACGGCCAGCGCGGAAAAGCCCACGTACCCCAGCATGTCCATGATGTCGACGACGGCATACGGCTCGAGGACGACGGGATAGTCGCCGGGATCCAGGCCCGTCGCGCGATCGGTCGCTCGGGCCTTGTCCGCGGCCTCGCGTCCGATCGCCGCCGGGTCGATCGTCGTCGCATCCGTTGCCACCGCCTCGGCGTAGCCGGTGCCACCGTCGGGTGACATGCTCACCGTCAGGAGCTGCGAATTCGTCCGGACCTCGACCGAGCGGATTCCCCGCGAGTTGGCAACCACGATCGTCTCTTCCGTCGTCGCAAACGAGCCATAGGCGACCACGCCCTTCGCATCTGCCTCCGCGATCACCGCGCGCGCGCCCTCGGCGCGAAATTCGGGGGTTGCATCGGCCGTCCCGGCGGCACGTGCCTCGGCGCGTTGACCACCCGAATGACCCGCGTCGGCGGTGGGCAGACCTGACCAGTCTCCGAGCTCCTCCACGGAGCCGGCGATCGCCGCCGCCGTCTCGACGAGGCGCCGCAGGCCGTCGGCATCCCTGCGCCCGCTCGACGCCACCCCGATCCGCTTGCCGATCGCGAACCGCAGGTTGAGCGACGTCCCGGTTTCAGCGACGTTCTGGTGAATCTCGCTGTTGGCGAAGCGGGTCAGCGCCGAATCGCCGGCCGTGACCATCACCTCCGCCTCAGTCGCCCCGGCCCGTTCGGCCAACCGAAGGACCTGGTCGGCCAGCGCGAGACGGTCCGCCGGATCGCGCTCGGTCACCACGGATCGTGCTCGCTCACCACTTGCCGACCCCCACCTGGACGTCCCGGAAACGGGCCCCCGAGACGGCGTGACCGACGTGGCCGGTCTGCCCGGGTTCGCCCTTGCCGCAGTTCGGGGTGCCCAGCATCACGTAGCTGCGCTCGTCCCCGACGGCGTCGCACGACCGCCAGAAGTCGTAGGTGATCCCGGTGTACGTCGGGTTCTTGAGCAGCCGGCCCTTCTTTCCGCCCTTGATCTCGTAGGCGACCTCGGTGGCGAACTGGAAATTGAGCCGTCGATCGTCGATGGACCAGGACCGGTTGGAGGACAGATACAGCCCGTCGTCGGTGTCGGCCACGATCTCGTCCAGGCTCATTCCCGGCTTCGGCAGCAGGTTGATGTTCGTCATCCGGATGAGCGGAATCCGGTTCCAGCCGTCGGCGCGCATCGCCCCGCCACTCAGGCGGCCGATCCGCGGCGCGGTCTCACGACTGGACAGGTAGCCGACGAAGATCCCGTTCTTGACGAGCGGCACGGCCTGGGCCGCGACCCCTTCGTCATCCCATCCGAATGTGCCCATGCCGCCGGGAGTCGTCGCATCGGCCACGATGTCGACGAGATCCGAGCCGTACCGAAAGCCTTCTTCGAGCTTGTCCGTTGTGAGGAAGCTCGTCCCCGCGTAGCTCGCCTCAGTCCCGAAGACGCGGTCCAGCTCGGTCGGGTGGCCGCAGGACTCGTGGATCTGGAGATAGAGCTGCGATGGATCGAGGACGATCGTGCGACGGCCGGGCGGGCACTGCGGCGCGCTCAACAGGGCGACGGCCTCCTCGGCGTAGGGGCCAGCATGTCCGCTCAGCTCGAGGCCGCGGATGAACTCGTACCCGGCCGCCCGCCATCCGCCGCCCGCGTCCGGATAGCTCCTTCGCTGGTGCTCGTTGCCCTCGATGGCGTTGGTCTCCACGCCGGCGCCGACATGCGTGATGACCTGCTCGATGAAGCTGCCGGCCGAGTCCGCGAAGGTCTTCCACTCGCGCTGGGCCCCGTACGACGACTCAGTGAAGGCGACGCCCTTGACGGATCCGGCGGCGGTATCGGCCGCAAGCAGGTCACCGATCTTGCGCTCGAGCGGGATCGAAAACGGATCCTCCAGGACGGGTGTTTCGTAGCGCCCGAGTGCCGGCGCCCGATCGTCAAGCTGAACGCGGTTGCGGAGCGCCGTTGCCGATGCCCGGGCGATGCGCACCGCCTGGCCGGCGATGCGGTCCGCTTCGGCGGTTGTCAATTGATCGGACGACGCGAAGCCCCACGCGCCGTCGACGAGGACGCGCACGCCAAGCCCTTCGGTCTCTCCGGACGCCACGCCCTCGACCCGGCCGCTCTTGACGGCAATCGATTCTTCGAGTCGTCGAACGATGCGAACATCTGCGTACGTCGCGCCGAGGCTGGCGGCCGTGTCAAGCGCGCGGTCGGTGAGTTCTCGCATCGGGGCGCCAGCCTAGCAGAGCAGGCACCGCCTTGGCGTCCCTCAAAAGACGGGGGCTCCAAAGAGTGCCTGCTGGGTGAGCCACAGACCGAGGCCGAAGACGAAGACGGCGGCGACCAGGGGCGCATGGACGGCCGCGCGACCGAGGCCCGAGGCGGCCGGCAGGCGGTCGAGCCGTGATCGGGCGAAGACCATGGCGAGCCCGACACCGGTCATGACCAGGGCCATGCCCAGTCCGAACGCGACGACCAGCACCACGCCGAAGGCGGCACGCCCGGCGGCGATCGTTCCCAGCAGGATCAGGAGGGCACTGACGGACGGGATCAGCCCCCCGGCAAGGCCCAGGGCGAACAGGCTTCGCCAGGTGATCGCCGTGCCGCTTGCCGGCACGTGGCTGTGGACAACCCCAGCGTGGCGATGGCTGCCATCGGGCAGGGCGTCGTCGTGTGTGTTCCCGTGTGGGTGGTCATGTGCGTGGGCGTGGTCATGTGCGTGACCGTGGTCATGGTCGTGAGCCGAGACGAGCGTCGTCATCGCGCGCCGCCGCCGGATCTCCCCCAGGAGCATCCAGCCGCCGATGGCCACGATCGTGGCGGCGGCAATCACCGGGGTCGCCCGCACCACCGCATCGGTCGGCAGCAGCTGCTCCGATCCAGCGACCAGGGCCGCCAGCACGAGGATCCCGAGCGTATGCGAGACGGTCACCGACAGGCCGAGCCCGATCGCGTGGAGCGGTGTCCCGCGGGTTCCCACGAGATAGGCGGCCATGAGCGTCTTGCCATGGCCCGGGGTCAGGGCGTGTCCGGCGCCGAGGGCGACGGCGGTCAGCAGGGCAACGATCAGGAGCAGTGGCGACAGGTCGGCGGTCTGGAAGATTTCGGGGATCTCGGAGCCGACTCCGCCGGGCACGACGCTGCCGGGCACGCCGCCGCCCGGGGCCGCGTCCGTGGGCCGGGGCGATGGTTCGCCTCCTTCAGAAGCCGGCTCGCCACCCTCCACTGGCTGTGCATCGGGCGCGACGAAGGGCGCCCGGACGGGTCCTCCCGGTGCGACCGTCCATGCCAGTGCGCGGACATCCAGCGGCTGGGCGAGGAGACTCTGCGGATACGCGGTCAGTCGCTCCGATACGGTGTGTGCCGGAAGGTCGGTCCCATCGAGCGACCGGAGCGTGACGCGGTCGCCCGTCACGACCACCTCTCGCCAGCCGATCCGCTCGGCAAATGACGCGTCCTCGAATCGGACCGTTGCGCCGTCCGCGATCGGGCCGGCGGGCCTCCCCTCGTAGGCGCACACCAGCCGGAGTGTGGGTAGCCCGCCGGCACCGTTCGGAAACGTCAGGCCGGCCGCCGTGATCCGGAGCCGGACCAGGTCGCCGTCCACGCTGAGCGTCAGCGACTCGGCCAGGGTCGCGCACTCCGCGCCGCGCGCCATGTCGGCCTCCGCGTCCGACACGTCGCCATCCTCGTCGGCATCCAGATGCAGGCGCTCCTGGAACGCCGGGATCTCCGCCTGGTCGATGACCACGTCGAGCGCGATGGCGTCGGGTGAGACATGGATTCCGGCGTAGTGGTTGATCGTGAAGTTGCCGAGTGGATGAGCCGCGGCCAGTGCCGGAACGAGGATGGCAAGGGCGAGGCCGATGATCGCGGCCAGGCGCGCGACCGGGTGTCGCCGTCGTCGAAGGGTGCGGTCGACCATCACGACGTGGGTACGCGCGCTCGTTGCGCACGGATGAGTCGCCGCGAACCGACATCTGCCACGAACCGACATCGGTCGACCGTCGGCTACACTCGGACCGTGACTCGAGGGCGCCGTTCGCGCGGCTGGTTCATCACGATCGAGGGACCCGACGGCTCGGGCAAGACCGATCAGGCGGCCCGTCTGCGCGCCCGCGCGCGTGCCGCCGGGATCCCGTTCGTGCTGGCCCGCGAGCCGGGTGGCACGGCGGCCGGCGAACGAATCCGCGACATCCTCTTTGGCTCAGGTGCCGTCTCGGCGGGGCTCGATCGGCGCACCGACGCACTGCTGTTCAACGCCTCGCGAGCCCAGCTCGTCGCCGAGGTCGTCGAGCCTGGCCTGGCCGACGGCGCCCTGGTCGTGGCGACGCGCTTCGCCGACTCGACCGTCGCCTACCAGGGCCACGGGAGCGGGTTGTCCGTCGAGGACCTGCGCACGATCGAGCGGTTCACGACGGCCGGACTCCGCCCCGACCTCACGATCCTCCTCGACCTGGAGCCGGAGATCGGCCTGGGCCGCAAGGCGGTCGACGACCACAACAAGTTCGAGACCCACTTCGATCTCGACTTTCATCGTCGCGTGCGCGCGGGCTACCTGGCGATGGCCACCGACGAGCCGGAGCGGTTCGCGATCGTCGATGCAAATCGACCGGCCGGCGACGTTTTCGGCGATGTTCTCCGGGCGATCGGGCGCCTGCCCGACGGCCCGGACCTGGGCGTCGCCGGGAGCGACTCCGACTCGCGAAGTGAACCGCGGGCGGCTCGCTCGCGCATACCCGGATGAGCGACGGGATCGCGGACCGCTCGGTTCGCAGCGCGTCTGCCGCCGACGACGTCGATCGAGCCGTCCTGGTTCGCATCGGCGCTGGACAACTTGATGCCCTCGATGAACTCTACGAGCGATACAAGACGATGGCCTATTCAATCGCCAACCGGATCACCGCCGACGCGGGGCTCGCCGAGGACGTCGTGCAGGATGCCTTCCTCGGCATCTGGCGCCACGCATCGAGCTATGTCGCGGGCCGGGGCAGCGTGAAGACGTGGTTGCTCTCGATCGTCCACCATCGGGCAATCGACGCCGTGCGTCGGCGTCGCCCCACCTCCACCCTGCCCGACCCGGAACTCCCGCTGCCGCCGGTCCTCATGTCGCCCGACATCTGGCCGGAGGTGGCCGGGCGGCTCGACGCCGTGGAGGTCCGCGCGGCCCTGGCCACTCTCTCCGATGTCCAGCGGGAGGCGATCGAGTTGGCCTACTTCGGCGGTCTCACCCAGACCGAGGTGGCAGAGCGGACCGGGGCGCCGCTCGGGACCGTCAAGAGCCGGATGCGCCTGGGGCTCCTGGCGCTGCGTGACGCGCAACTCGCCGCGGAGCGGAGCACAGGGCCATGATCCTGACCTGCGCCGAAGCGCGTGACCTTGCCCCCGCGTTCGTCCTTGGTGCGCTCGATGACACCGAGGCCGCGGCCGTGCGCGAGCACCTGGCCGCGTGCTCGGACCTCCACGAGGAATTCGCCACGTTCGGCGGCGTCGCCGGCTATCTCGCCGAATCGGTCGAGCCGGTCGAGCCGCCCGCGGGACTCAAGGGGAAGATCCTGGCTGCCGCAGCGGCGGATCTGACGGCCGTGGCAGAGGTGCCCGCCCCGGCGGGTGTGTTGCCGGCCGCGGGTGTGCGCGTCGCGGATGTGGGCGCCGCGGGTGTGCCCGACGTTGCCGAAGCGATGAGGCCGGTCTTGCCCGCGCCCTCGGCTCCGCCTCCGGCACTCCGCTTCCGTTTCGACGATGGCCGACGCCGTCCGGTCTCGACCAGCAGCTGGGCGATGCGGCTCGCCGCCGTCCTTGCCATCGTCGTGCTCGGCGGCTGGAGCCTCGTCCTCCAGGGTCGGCTCGATGCGTCCGAACGCTACGCCCAGGCCGTCGCCGCGGTGGTCGCGGCCGCGGCCCAGCCCGGCAGTCAGACGGCGATCATGTCGGGCGCCGCCGCCGGACCCACGGGCATCGCCGCAGTCGGAGCCGACGGTTCCATCGTCCTCGCGATGCGCGACCTGGCACCGACTGCCGGGGCGGAGGTCTATGAAGCGTGGGTGATCGTCGGCGACGGTGGGCCCGTGCCGGTGGGGAGCTTCACGGTCGCCGCCGATGGGACGGGAACATTCACGGCCTCCGGGACGGCGGCCGCGGCCGGTGCGACCCTCGCGCTCACGCGCGAACCCGGGCCGGGTGCGACGACACCGACCCTGCCGATCGTGTCCTCGGGCGTGGCCGTGGCGCCCCCCGGCTGAGGGTCGCCTCGTAGCCGGTCAGGTGGTCCGCGGTCCGCGGTCCGCGGTTCGCCGGTTTAGCCGGTCGGCAGGATCGACGCCTCGGCGATCGACGCCTGGCCGCCGGCCTTGGCGCCGGCCAGGGCCTGCTCGGCGGCCGCCAGCAGGTCCTCGGAGGTCGACCCGTCGGCGGGGAATCGGGCGATTCCCGCAGAGACGCTGATCGACCGATCGGCCACCATCGGCAGGGCGGCGACGGCATCGAGGATGCGCCGCGCGACGGCGCCACCGCCCGCGCCCGGCGCCACGACGATGAATTCGTCGCCACCGTAGCGGGCGACCGTATCGACGAGACGAACCGATTCGGCGATGACCGCGGCGACCGAACGCAGGATGTCGTCGCCGACCGCGTGACCGCCGGCCTCGTTGGCCGCCCGAAAGTCGTCGACGTCGAACACCGCGAGCGCCACCTCGCCGCCCTGGCGCCCGGCCCGAACGAGCTCGAGTTCGAGCACCCGTGCGAAGGTGCGGCTGTTCGTCAGCCCGGTGAGCGGGTCGAGGTGCGCCATGCGCTCGAACCACTCGGACCGCTCGCTGGCCATCGACCCGAGGCGAGAGCGATCGATGGCCACGGCGAGTAGGTCGCGGAACGCCTCCACGACTCCGCGAGTCGCCGCGTCCGGCGGGGAGGTGTCTGCCCATGTGACCGAGACCGCGCCGATGACCGTCTCCGCCCCATCGACGGACACCGTCAACGGGATTGCCGTCTCGCCGCCCCAGGTCGGGGCCCCCCCTCCCGCAGCCGCGACCAGCGGGTGTGCCGAGTCGCCGAGCGCCTCGACGAGGGCAGCGAGCGCGGCGGCGTCATAGCCGGCCGCCGCGGCCACGTCCAGGTCGCTGCGATCCGCGTCGGCAATGATCACGGCCGACGACGTGGCGCCGACCGCGCCGACCAACGCGGTGGCCATCTCCGAGAGCGTCGCGTCCAGGGTCAGGCCGTGCGCGAGAGCGTGCGCCGCCTGCGACAGGGCGGTCCGAACGGCGTCGGCTTGGCTGGCGTCTGACACCCTGATCTCCTCGCTTCGGCTTGTCTCGCCGGGGCCAGCATCGTACACCGGCCGCGACGGGCCGCACCTCACCGTGGACATTCACCGCGGTCATTCACCGCGGATGTGGAGCGGTCGTCGCGCCCGGCCCGTGTCGTCGCGCCCGGCCCGTGTCGTCGCGCCCGGCCCGTGTCGTCGCCCCCGGCCCGTGTCTGGGAGTCAACAGCGTGCCATCGAAGCCGGCGCCGACATCGTCTCCCAGCCGCTTCAGGATCGGCCCACGGCGCCTCCCGCCCAAGACGTTGACGGCGAGTCACGGAACAGGGTTGAGCGCCGGTGTTTTCGGCCCCATGCGTGAAGCGCCGACGACTCGGTCCTGTCCTGTTGACTCCGAGTCACTGCCACCCGCTGGAGACCCTCAACCCGCCGGAGACCCTCGCCGACGTACCCAAGCCGAAAGCCTCCCGAACCGGATTGACCGCCATTGCCTGCGACGCGGATACTCCACCCATGAAGCTTGTCGTGGCGATCGTCCATCACGAGGATGCCGGCAGCCTGGTCGATGCGCTCCTTGAGCGCGAATACCGGGCGACCCGTCTCCAGTCGTCGGGCGGATTCCTGAAGCAATCGAATGCGACGATCATGGTCGGCGTCGAGGATGACAAGGTCGACGAGGTTCTCGGCATCGTGCGCGAGACCTGCACGTCGCGAACCGAAATCGTCAACCCGATGCCTCCGATCATGGAACCCGGCGAGTTCTTCATGCCGTACCCGCTCGAGGTCGAAGTGGGCGGCGCGACCGTCTTCGTCGTTCCGGTCGAGCGCTTCGAGCGGCTCTAGGCTTCGTTTCGTGGCTGGCGCCGCAAATTGGGTGCCGCCTGCGCTGGGGGCTCGCGCGACCATCACACGACAGATCACAGCGTCCGACGTCGAGGCGTTTGCGCGTCTGACCGGCGATCGAAACCCGCTTCACTTCGATGCCTCCTTCGCCGCTTCCACGCGGGTCGGGGCGCTCGTGGTGCAGGGTGGCCTGACGACCGGCCTCTTCAATGCGCTCGTCGCCATGGAGCTGCCCGGGCCGGGCAGCGTGTTCCTGCACCAGGAGTGGGACTACCCGGCACCGGTGTTCGTCGGTGACACAGTCACCGCCGAGGTCGAGGTCGTGGAGGCACGCGCGGACAAGCCGATCACGACGCTCCGCTGTGTGGCCCGGCGCACGGACGGGACCGAGGTCCTGCGCGGAACCTGTGTCACGTGGACGATGCTTCCCGAGTGACCGCCGCGCCGCTGGCCGATCCTCCGGCGCGCTGGGGCCAGCTCGCGGTCCTCGCGGGCGGCATGCTGCTGGCGTTCGCGCCCTGGTTCAGCGCCTCGGCCGTCGCGCCGTCCCTCGCTGCGGAGTGGAGAACGAGCGGCCTGGACCTGCCTCTGCTGACCGTCGCGGTCCAGATGGGCTTCGCGGCCGCGGCGCTGCTGATGGCCGCGTCGGGTGCGACCGACGTCGTATCGGGCCGCGTCCTGTTTCTTGTCGGGACGGTCGTGGCGGGCGTGGCCAACCTGGGTTTCGCCGTCGTTCCGGGGGACGCGGGTGCTGCGCTTCCGTTTCGGGCACTGACCGGAGCCGCGTTCGCCCTCGTCTACCCGGTCGGGATGCGGATGATCGCCGGCTGGTTCCAGGGCGGTCGCGGCCTGGCGATCGGTGTCCTCATCGGAGCGCTGACCGTGGGCTCCGCACTGCCCCACCTGCTTCGGGCCGTGGGTGTCGCGGCCGGGGCGGACTGGCGGCCGGTCGTCATCGCCGCGTCGGTCGTGGCCGTCGCGGGCGGCCTGCTCGTCGCGGGTTTCGCGCGCAAGGGCCCGTTCGAGACCGATGCCCCACGCTTCAGCCTCACGACCGCCGCGGCTGCGTTCCGCGACCCCGCCGTTCGCCTCGCGAACCTCGGCTATCTCGGCCACATGTGGGAGCTGTACGCGATGTGGACGTGGATCCCGCTGTTCATCGCCGCGTCGTTCGCGGCCGCGGGCAGCGCGGATCCGGCGTTCGCGGCACTCGCGGCGTTCGCGGTCGTCGCGGCGGGCGGCGCGGGCTGCGTCGTTGCCGGGTCGCTCGCCGATCGCCTGGGCCGGACGACCCTGACGATGGCGGCGATGGCGATCAGCGGCTCGTCGGCCATCGCAATCGGGTTCCTCTTCGGCGCCCCGCCCGCGCTGGTCCTCGCGCTGGCGCTCGTCTGGGGCGTCACCGTAGTCGCCGATTCCGCCCAGTTCTCGACCGCGGTGTCGGAGCTGTCGCCGCCGGGGACGGCCGGGTCCGCGCTCCAGCTGCAGGTCGCCGCCGGGTTCATCCTGACCGGGTTCACGATCGTCGGCGTCGGCCTGCTCGATCCGCTCGACGGCACCGGATGGCGACTCGCCTTCGGATCGCTGGCCCTGGGCCCGATGATCGGGATCATTGCGATGTGGCGCTTGCGCCGGCGCCCGGAGTCGGTGCTCATGGCCGACGGCCACCGCTGACATTCCCGGGTACGTTGTTCGCGGAGCCGGGTCACATCCGCCCCCGCCCCCGCGTCCGCCCCTCCCGCGCCGGTGACTACTCCCGGTAATGAGATCGGCCGTCAGCGAGCGTGACGAGTCGGCGATTCCAACGTTCTGGGTGCACTGCCACGCTCGCCCAGCCCGGAACTGATTACCCGGGCGAATACCTGGTGGCGCAGAGGGGCACATCGCAGAGGGGCACATCCCTGGAAACAACGCGTCCGTCGTCACGGCCATTCGACGCCGCGTAGACTGGCACCGTGGCACCAGGGTGGCTCGACGCGCTCGAGGCAGATGCCCCGGATGTCGTGGCGGCATTCCGCGGGATCGAGGACGGGCGCTTCATCAGCGTGCGCCGCGAGGTCCGACGTCGAGCCGGCGCAGGATCGGCGGAGCGGATCGCGGCCGAGCTGAGGGCGGTCGCCGATGCGCTCGCCGCGATCATCCGCACGATGCCGGACGAGGCGTTCCGGATGCCCGGCGGTGAGGCGGACTGGAACGTTGCCCAGGCGCTCAACCACGATGCCTCCGCTCGTGCCGGCCTGGTCATGGCCGGTGCCCTCGCCGCCGCGGCGCGCTGGCCAGACGACGCCCCGCGCGTGCTCCCGTCCGTCCCCGGATCGCCGGAAGCGACGCGTGAGGATCTCCTGCGCAAGCTGGAAAAGAGCCAGCGGATCGTCGAGCGCTCAGCCGGGACGATCGCCGGTCACGAGACGGAGCCGTGCCCGCTGGACCACCCCCTCGTCGGACGGTTGCGCTGCGGTGAGTGGCTCCTGTTCGCCGGCGTGCACGACCTGATGCACCTGGAGCAGCTCCACCGGCTGGCCGGATCGATGACGAGTTCCGTCGCCGCCCGGTGAGCCCATTCCGCCCGGATCTCGTCGATTGCTGGATGTTCCGGGTCCGTGGCGGCCGGACCGAGGTGCTGCTGATCCGGCGTGCGCCGGGTCGGATCCTGCCCGGGTTGTGGCAATGCGTGTCCGGCAGCCTCGAAACCGGTGAGCGGGTGGCGCTCGGTGCGCTGCGCGAGCTCCAGGAGGAGACCGGGTTCGGACCGGACGCGATCGAGGCGTTCTTCGATCTCGACCTCGTCAACCAGTTCCACGAGCCTTCGGTCGATGGTGTGGTGACAGCCGCCGTCTTTGCGGTTCGGCTTGTGCCGGAGGCCGAGCCGACGATCTCCGCCGAGCACGATGCCGCTCGCTGGGTCCCGTTGAATACCGCGCACGTCGAGGTCGTCTGGCCCGGCTACCGCACGGCGCTGGAGCGGATCCGTGACGATCTCTCCGATCCGGGACGAGCGCCGTGGTTCGCGTTGACCCTCGGCGGGGAGCGGGCCGGGTAGACTTGGCGCAGGTCGTCAGGCGGCGGCACGGCAGTCGGTGAGGAGGCGGCAGTGATCGAACGAGCGACCGCGGACCCCGGACAGGCGTCACGCCGAGCCTTCCGCTCCAAGGTCGACTCGCTGCGGCCCACCTACGGCTTCGAGGACGTCTCGCTCGCACCGGGCACATCCACACTCGAGCCGGCCGACGTCGACCTCGCCCAGACGTTCTGTGGCATCGATCTGACGATCCCGATCCTCGCCTCGGCCATGGATGCCGTGGTGGATGCCCGCCTGGGCGGAGAGCTCGCCCGGCTCGGCGGGCTGGCGATCCTCAATCTCGAAGGGGTCCAGACTCGCTACGAGGACCCGTCCCGGGTCATCGCGCGGATCGCCGCTGCGCCAGATGCCGACGTTCAGGACCTCCTGGCTGAGGCCTATCTCGCGCCGATCCAGGAGGAACTCGTCGCTCGCCGGATCGAGGAGCTGCATGCCGTCGGGAGCCGCGCCGCCGTTGCGGCGACGCCCGGCGCCGCGCGCCGCTGGGGCCGGTTCGCGGCCGAACACGGCGCCGATCTCTTTCTCGTCCAGAGCCAGGTCTCCTCGGCACGTCATCTGGCCTCGGGCTACGACCCTCTCTCCCTGGAGGAGTTCACCCGGTTCATGACGATCCCCGTGGCCGTCGGGAACACCACGAATGCGGAGGCTGCCTTTGCGCTCATGGAGCAGGGGGCCGCGGCGGTGTTCGTGGGCGTGGGTCCCGGCGCGGCCTGCACGACCCGTGAGGTGCTCGGGATCGGGATCCCGCAGGTGACCGCGATCAGCGATGTCGCCGCGGCGCGCGACGCCTTCCTCGCGGAGACCGGTCGCTACGTTCCGGTGGTCGCGGACGGCGGGATGCGCCGTGGCGGCGAGCTGGCAAAGGCGATCGCCGCCGGCGCGGACCTCTGCATGCTGGGGAGCCCACTTGCGCGCGCCGAAGAAGCACCCGGTCTGGGCGTGAACTGGGGGATGGCGGCGCCCTCGCCGGTGCTGCCGCGCGGAACGCGGATCAAGGTCGGGACCGTCGGGCCGCTCGAGCGGATCCTGTTCGGTCCGGCCCATGTCACGGACGGCTCGGAGAACCTCGTCGGCGCGCTCCGCCAGTCGATGGCCGCCCTCGGCGCGGCCACGATCCGCGAGATGCAGCAGGTCGAGATGGTCTACGCGCCGTCGGTCCAGACCGAGGGCAAGTCGTGGCAGCGGGGAGCGCGCTGACGGACGAGGTCGGCGAGCAGCTCACCGCCTGGGGCAAGGTCGTCCGGATCGAGACGCGAGGCCGGGTCAGCGGTCGTGAACTCGCGGTCGCCGTGGGCTTCGTCGAAGAAGTGGACGGAGGGCTGCTCGTGGCCGCGGGTGACGCGGACGCGGACTGGGCCCTCAACCTCGAGGCGAACCCGAACTGTCGGGTAACGATCGGCGAACGGACGTGGAACGCGCTGGCCGAGCCCCTCGACCGAACCGGGACGGCCGCCGCGGTGGCCGCCCTCATCCTGCGCTACGGGACCCCGGCCGAGCGCCTCGGGCGCGGTCCTGCGTTCCGGCTGGTGCCTCAACCCGGAGCCTGAGCCGGGACCCGCCGGGCACTCCGGCGTCGGTCAGGCCCGACGGACGTCCTCGCCCGGGATCCCGGCGTCGGCGATCGCCGCGGCGAACGCCTCGAGATCGTCGGTCGCGACGTAGACGGCGGGGACCTTGAACGGGCCCCACGGCACCGCGCGAGTGAAGTCCAGCCGGACGCCCCCATGGGGACTCCCGGCGAAGGACACGTCGCGGTGGCGGAGGCTGAGGCGGATGCCGATGGCGGTCACCCAGAGGAACGGCCCCTCGATCCGCCAGCGCGCGATGTTGGCGAGTTCAGTCCGGAACTCGGCCCGACCGAAACGGACGACGAGCAGGCCGTCGGTCACCTCCGCCCACGCGCTGGACGGCCGAACGCCGAACACGAACCGCAGGAAGCCCGCCGAGCGTCGGCCGATCCGAATCGGGAAGCGATGAGCGTGCACGATCGAAGCGTAGCGTCCGCAAGCGCGACGGGTCACGAGACCGTCGAACGAGCTCGCCGGCCGAGGAGCCCTAGACTCGGCGGAATGAACCAGGCTCCATCGCTCTACGACATCGCCGGCGGCATGCCGTTCTTCGAGGCGCTCGTCGATCGCTTCTATGAGGGTGTCGCCGGCGATGCCGACCTCCTCCGGATCTACCCGGAGCCGGACGATCTGTCCGGCGCGCGCCATCGCCTGACGCTGTTCCTCGCCCAGTATTGGGGCGGGCCGCGAACCTATGACGACGAGCGCGGCCATCCGCGCCTGCGCATGCGCCACTTCCCGTTCGCGATCGGTCCGGCGGAGCGCGACGCATGGCTGCGCCACATGCGCGCGGCGGTCGCCTTCGTGGACGCTCCCACCGGTGTGGCCGAACGGCTCCTCGCCTACTTCGACATGGCCGCCGACGCGATGCGCAACCGCGACTGAGGCTGTGCGAGCGAGCAGGCGATGCGTCAGGCGCGGAACCGATCCGGGACCACGGCGGCGCGGTCCCCACCGGCGGCCACGACATCGGCTGGCAGCTCTCCGGTCTCGACCAGGGTGACGACCGCACGGGCCGCGCTATGAGCAGCCTGGATCCCGAAACCGCCGTGGCCCGCGCACCAGGCGAAGCCGTCGGCCAGCGGGTCCGGTCCGAGGACCAGCGATCGGTCCGGCGCGAACGTCCGGAGCCCGGCCCACGATGTCTGGATCGTCGTCGCCTGGAGCGTGGTTGCCGCGTTGACCCTGTCCAGGGCCGTCGCCACGTCGATCAGGTCGGGCCGGGGATCGCACGGCGCTGACGGGGTTTCGTCCGCTGGGGATGCCAGGAACTGACCCGGCTCGGGCTTCAGATAGAACTGCTCGGCGGCATCAAGGAGCATCGGCCAGGCCTCGTGGCCCAGGCTGGCTGGGGCGCGGAACGTACAGATCGTGCGCCGCATGGGCAGCATTCCGATCTTGGGCAGCGCGGCCATGACCGCAATGTCGTCCGACCACGCGCCGGCGGCGTTCACGACGAGACCGGCTTCGACGATCCCGGTCGGGGTCGTGACCTGCCAACTCCCGTTGCTTTGATCGAGCGCGGTCACCGGGGACGACGCCATCATCTCGCCGCCGCGTTCGCGCAGGGCGCGCCGCGCCGAGGAGACGGCCCCGGCGGCGTCCAGGTCGAAGATCTCGGGGTCGTAGGCCGCCGCCTCGCATTGTTCGGGACGGAGTGCCGGAAACAGTTCGCAGGCCTCCACGACCGATATCGGACGACCACCGTCCGCCGCGTATCGCTCGAACGACGCCTGCTGACCCGGTGCGGCGATTACGACGAGCCCCCGGGGCGAGAGCAGGGAGCGTTCGAGATAACCGCCTCCGCCGGATTCCAGCCATGCCCGTCCGGTCCGGGTGAACGGCTGGATTCGTGGCCCCCCGTAGGACGCCATGCAGATGGCGGCGCTGCGGCCCGTCGTCTGCCGGGCCGGACCGGTGTCGGCCTCGAGGACGAGGACAGTGCGCTCGCGAGCAAACTCCGCGGCCACGGTGATGCCCGCGATCCCGGCCCCGACCACGGCCACGTCAACACGCTTCACGCCGCACAGGATGCGTCGCCGAAGGCCGTGCGACAAGCTTTGGAAAAGCCTTCGGCCCCAAAGCTAGATTCCGACGAACCGGTTACGGGCGTTGTGTTCAACGGGCCGACCGAGGTCGCCGTTCTTGCAGCACCGCGCGAGAGTGAGAGCGCTTTCGAGGTCGTGACGCTACCCGACGTAGTCTGCGCGTATGGCCCCCTCCCGGTTCTACGCGGGGGCGTCGGGCGACGACGGGCTGCTCGCACTCCCGCCTGCGGAAACGAGTTGGCGGGCGTGGCCGCCGGGCCCGGCCATTGATCTGGCGCAACATCTCGCCTTGGCCATCTGCGGCCTTCGGCGTCGCGGTAACCCTGGCCGGAAAGCACTGCTCGGGCGCCGTTTCGGCTTCGAGCGCGTCGTACTTACGGTTCAGTCGGCTTCCGGTCGATCCGGCCGGTTGACCTCGACAGGACGGAACTGACGGGCGCGGCCTGCGAGCCGCCCGGTGGCCTAAAGAGGTCGGCGTTGCCGAACCACAGATGTCGTCGCCGCCAATGCGGAGACTACCACCACGCTCAATATCACAGTCTCCCGAAGCATGACCTGCCAAGCGTCGTTACCTGGAACACCCATTAATACCTGTCTGAAGTTGCTCGCGATCCATGATTCAAGTTTCTGCGGGTCCACGAACTCGGGCGCAGATGCGAGCACCTCAGCGACGGTGAATGATGCTCCTGTCGCGTCCACGAAATAGCCGGCCTGCAATAGGTCGCGAGGCTGGACCCCTAAAGCATCTGACCCCACCGCAATCTGTGGCTGCCCGTACGGGAACCCTAGGAGCGTGCGTCGGTAATCGCCGCCAGGACGGCAGCCCAGCGGGCTGACG
>ERZ1292630.197-Hain-H41-02um-R3-197-length-65833-cov-8_pt1 | contig 65833 bp, 27 predicted proteins | sample MGYA00564408_ERZ1292630 | MGnify/ENA primary metagenome ERZ1292630 (study PRJEB36523, sample SAMEA6512641) | groundwater metagenome | collected 2019-01-08 | study: AquaDiva: Metagenomics assemblies of 32 groundwater samples
AGGAGTGATTGTAGTGATAATCGAGCCCGATTTCCCCATAGGCCACGACCTTCTCGCTCTTTGCCAGACGGCGGAACTCATCATACCAATCGTCCTGGATATGCTTGACCTCGTGTGGATGGACCCCGACGGAGGCATAGACAAAGGGATAGTGATCAGCGAGCGCAGCGGCCGCTTGACTGGTCGCCAGGTCACAACCGATAGAGACGAAGGCGTCGACTCCGGCTTCCCGCGCGCGGGCAATGACGGCCTCCCGATCGTCGTTATAACGGGTGTCGTCGAGATGCGTATGGGTATCGATTAGCATAGAGGAGCATCCTAGCATGGGAGATTTCTTTGGAGAAAGTGATGAAAAGCCAAAAGTGACGGATAGGATTAGAGCGATGGATAGCCTGAGTAGAACTGAGGCTATCCGTCGCATTGAGAGAAGCGCTAGATAATGGGCTATCGCAGGCCTGTAGTAGAACGAGGTTGACAAGGACACAGAGTCTCATATATTGATAGTGGATATCAAAATCAGTTAAGAGGCCAGAGGTCGTCGAAGACCGGAGCCCAGGGTGTCAAAGGACGCCCTGGGCTTTTTTATTGAGACCACTGGACCAAAGGGAGATAGAAAATGACGACACACAGCACACAGCTCGCTGAAGCACAACTCATGGCTTCACGGGACATTTCCAATGTGGGGACTGCACTGCGTCTCACGTATGCGCAGATCGCCTCGTTGTTTCATCAGTACCGTGAGGAACTCACGCGCCGGCTTGTTGGTATGGTGAAGTCGCACGAAACGGCTGCGGACCTTGTACAAGATACCTACGTGCGGTTGCTTCGGCTCGGCGACGCGCATGTTGTTGAGCAGCCGCGTGCGTTGCTCCATCGCATTGCCGCAAATCTGGCGATTGACCATCTGCGGAAGGAAAAGAATGGTGTCCAAGCCTTCGATGGCATGGATGCCGCAATGGTCGTACCCTCTCAAGTGCCTTCGCCGGAACGGGAGTTGCTCGCCAAACAGCGGCTTCGCCTGTGTCTCCAAGCGATCGAACAGCTTCCTCCGCGAAGCCGGGAAGCCTTCGTGCTGTGCCGAGTCTATGGGTATTCCTATCAGGAAATTGCCGTGCGTATGGGTATTTCGGAGAGCGGGGTGGAAAAGTTACTGATGCGAGCGTTGGATCAAAGTTGTGAGGCCCTCGAGGCCATAGACCACCACCAGTGAGGATCTTGGTCTGCTGAATCGTCACACTGTATACTGGCCCCGGTCTCGTCCAGCACCTGCCGACGCGACCGGCTTATGCAGCGTACGGATGATTCAGACGACATGGTTCTCTCTGAGGACGAAGCCCGGCTCAGGAAAGAAGCTGTAGCCTGGGTGATTCGTGTACAGAACCGTGGCCTATCGCAGGAGGACCGTCGAGCATGTGAGGCCTGGCAGGCGCAAAGTCCTCGACATGCCCTCATGTATCGTAAGGTTTCTACAGTATGGGAGAGTCCAGAGCTGAGGGCGGCTGCCGCTGTTGTGGCCGGGGTGGAACCGTCCTGGTTCAAGGCAAAAGCTGCAGTGTCTCTGCGATGGCCCGTTCTGGCGCTAATCTGCTTTATCTTGGTGGGCATCGTCGCCGATCATTTTGATCTCACCACACGCTGGCAGTCTGACTATCGAACTGAGTCTGGAGAGCGGCGCACAGTTGAGTTGCCGGACCGATCGATTGCCACGCTCAATACGCAATCAGCGATCGCGCTCTCGTTTGACGGAACGACTCGCCGAATCCGTTTGCTTAAGGGTGAAGTGTTTCTTAAGGTCCAACCCGACTCAGAGCGTCCGTTTCTCCTCGATAGCATAGACACTGTGGTCCGAGCGGTTGGGACAGCATTTGTCGTGCGAACAGACTCAGATGGGGATCGTATCACAGTCCTCGAAGGTGCTGTCGAAGTTGAATCCAAAGCAAAGACAGGCTCTCCAGTAGCTGTGACTGCGGGATCGCAGATTCAGGCGGAGCCCCATCATCTCGGCCGGCCTCAGGCCGTCGATGTAGCGACTGCCTCCTCCTGGTTGCGGGGTCGGCTGGTGGTCCAGAACGTTCCATTTGTCCAGGTGCTCGAGGAACTGCAGCGGTATCATGCCGGCACGATTCTACTCATTAATCGACAGGTCGGCCACATCAACGTGACCGGCACCTATAATGTCGATGATCCTGCTGGCGCGCTTGCGTTGCTCCTACAGACAGTTCCTCTCTCAACTATCAGCCTGGCTGATCGTCTCGTCATTTTGTTTTGACCCTCAAAATCGTCGATTGGCCTAGGAACAGGTGAGGAAGAGTGTGTTCTTTCCCGTCTACAGAGAACGTGAAGTGAAAAACAGGAGGCCCTACGGGAAAGAGAACTATGGAACGACGAGATTTGCACACAAACAGACCTGTTGTACGAGACGAGGCACACAGAGCATGGTGGACCTACTCATGGGCGCAGCCTGTGAGCTGGAGCCTCTTCATTTTTACCTGCATCACGATGGCAGCCGGTACGGTCGTTGCCCAGGACAGCGTGACCTTAGAGGCACCGCGTGCCACGGCTGTCATGAACATCCCCGCCCAGCCACTTGGAGCAGCGTTGAACACCTTTGCTGAGGTGACGGGCTGGCAGGTCAGTGTGCCATCCGAGCTTGTCTCTGGCATCAATGTCTCCGGTATTAGCGGGTCACACACGCCGGAAGAGGCTCTGCAAGCGTTGTTAGCCGGCACAGGGCTGACCTATCGTGTGACTGGTACTAGAGCCGTCACGCTCGTGTCGGGCGCTGTTGCACCGGCTGCCGCATCACCGATGTTGGCGGAAGAGAAGAAGGCCTCTCCGGAGTCCGCAGGGGAGTCGATGGCGACGGCTTCACAAAAGCCAATCAAGCTCCCTGAAGTCATGGTGAAAGAGGCACGAGAGCGAAAGGACTCTGCTTATACTGCTCAAGACGCATCAACTGCACTGAGAATCCCCGTTCCGGTTCACGACACTCCTCGATCCATCCAGACCGTCACGAGGCAGGTGATCGAAGATCAGAGAGTCATCCGTCTCGATGAGGCGTTGCTCAACGTAAGCGGTGTGTCGCAATTCAGTACCCAGGGGGGACAGGGCGGCAACTTCATGATTCGTGGATTTGCATCGCCGTTCAATGTCTTCAAGAACGGATTTCGGGATGACAGTTTCTTCAGCTCGCGATCACAGCGAGACATCATTAATATCGAATCGATAGAAGTGGTGAAGAGTCCGCCGTCATATTTGTACGGCCGATCAGATCCGGGTGGAATGATTCATCAAATCACCAAGGCGCCGTTGAGGGATCCCTACTATGCCGCCGAAATGATTCTCGGCAATTACGATCTATACCGTCCACAAATAGACATCGGCGGGCCGTTGAATGAGAGCAAGACTTTAACGTATCGATTCAATGGTATGTATGAAACTGCTGGCAGTTATCGAGAAGGCGTACGCTCGGAACGGATTTTCCTCGCACCGACTTTTGGCTGGGAACTAGGACCGCGGACGACATTTCGGTTTGAGGCCGAGTATCTCTATGATAATAGACCGATCGATCGTGGGCTGGTGGCAATCGGTGGCGGCGTGGCATCGATCCCCATTAATAATTTCCTGGGCGATCCTAGCAGGAAACTCGAGACGAATCATGGAAAGGCCACGCTGACCTTCCTTCACGAATTCAATGATATGTTCAGATGGCGCACGGCGTTTAGAGCGGCGGTGGCCCGTAGCCGATACAGCAGTATGGAATCCTGGTTCCTGATCGGAGACGAAAACGAAGGTAATCTGAACTTGGCGCGGTTCGTGATTCCCACAACTACCCAAAGCCACTACTTGCAAAATGAATTGCACGGGAAATTCGCGACCGGCCCACTGGCACACAAGACGATTGTCGGGGTCGAATTGGGGCGAGAAGTCGCATCCGAGTCGGCGTTCAGTGATTTTGGCGGTGACACGACAACGCCAGGAGCCTTTAGTGTTATCAATATCTTCAACACCAGGAACCGGTTCTTTCTGGATACGCCGCTTTCGAAATTCAGCAATAGCAAGACGGTCAATAATATCTTGGGATTCTACTTTGGGGATCATGTGAGCCTCCTGGACAATCTCCACTTGCACGGAGGTGGTCGGTTCGATTATTTCAAACAGGACCTCACGAATCGCCCGACCGATGACACACCGGATACGACCCATACGAGTCAAACTGAACTGGCCTTTAGTCCGTCGATTGGGTTGACGTATCAACCGTGGAAGCCGATCGCGCTCTTTGCCAACTATACAGAGTCGTTTGCCCCTCAAGAGCCAGGGCTCAGAAGCGCCACTGGAGGCACATTCGCGCCGGAGCGCGGAAAGGGTGTTGAGGGAGGTGTGAAGTTTCAGACCCCGGATAATAGGTTGCGGGCGACCATTGCAGCTTTCCATATTAAGAAGCGAAATGTCTTAACCGGCGATCCACTCAGCGGATTCGTGTTCTCTGTCCCAACCGGTGAGCAACGCAGCCAAGGGATCGAGTTCGACGTGGCGGGAAGAATACTGCCCGGATGGGACATTATCGCGAACTATGCCTATACCGACGCGCGAGTCACAGAAGACAATGTATTTCTTGTTGGAAGCCGAGTTCCCAACTCAGCCCTCCACCAGGGGAGAGTCTGGAGCACCTATTTCGTGCAGGACGGTCCGTTGAAAGGGCTTGGCGTTGGTCTCGGGATGTTTGCACAAGGCAAGCGAACCGGCGTGTTCCAATGTACGGATCCCGCCAATTGTCAGGCTCCATTTGAGCTTCCCGGGTATGCACGTATGGATGCCGCTGTGTACTACAGAAAGCCGGAGTTTTTCACTCGCACGAATCTTCTCGCCTCTATAAATTTTACCAATGTGTTGGACCAGCGATACTTTAGCGGCACACAAAACTTCAGGGAGATCATCTATACCGGCGCGCCGTTCACCGTGATCGGCTCCGTGAAGCTGGAGTTCAATTGATCAAGTAACTCACCTTGGCGGTGATGGAGCTTTCACAGTGAACCGGATTGCACATGCAAGCGGTAGCTTGCCGAACCTTTGGTCCCCTCTCTGAAACTGCCGGGGTGAGCCTGATTCGTAGGCTCATCCCTCATTCTCCAAAGAAATTATCGGCTCTTCGCATGCACAACTGCGACGGTGTGCCATCAGCGCACCATGTGAGACTGATTCTACTCACGGAGAACCAGGACGATTTACTCTGGAGAAAATGTTTTGATGGGGTGAGGAAAGAACTTTGTGTTCCGTCTAAGTAGTATAGAACAACTCAGCCATCAGAGAAGGGACGCGGCCCCACTGCCGCGCTAGTGCTGTTCCCTTCGAGACGGATGGCCTTCGAGCTCACCGGCTGAGGCAAAGAGAGAAACCCTACAGAGGTTCACTGCGGTTCGGGATGAAAGAGCCACCGGCATCCCCCGCTCCTGGTGTGTCTTGAACGCCCAAGGGAGGCTGCATTGGCATCCGAAGAGCACAAAGGCCTCGTGACGCTCGTCGATCTCCTTTGTAGGAGAGCGGACGATCGTGCGGACCAACCGGCGTTCACATTCTTAACTGACGGCGAGACGGAGGCCTGTGAACTGACCTACGGCGAATTGGATCGGCGCGCGCGCGCCATTGCGGCTCGGCTTCAATCATTGGGCGCACGAGGTGATCGGGCTATTCTTCTCTATCCACCCGGGCTTGACTACATTGCCGCATTCTTCGGCTGCCTCTATGCAGGCGTCGTCGCCGTACCGGCCTACCCTCCGCAACGGAAGCGGATGTTGGGGCGATTGCGGGCGGTGCTCACGGACTCAGGAGCGAGCATGGCGCTGGCGACGGCGAAGATTCACGCCGGCGTTGAACGGCTGTGTCGGCAGGATTCCGGAATGGCCGAGTTCGAGGACGTGCAGTGGATTGAAACCGACGTTCCCGCTGAAGGTATCGAAACTATCTGGCGGTCGCAGTCCGTGGCCGGACAGACGCTCGCGTTTCTTCAATATACATCGGGGTCGACCGGTTCCCCGAAGGGCGTCATGGTGAGTCATGAGAATCTGTTGCATAACCAGCGGATGATTCAAGAGGCGTTCGGTCATGACGAGCACACGACTGTCCTCGGCTGGCTGCCGCTGTATCACGACATGGGCCTGATCGGGAACGTCCTACAGCCGCTCTATCTCGGTCGGCCCTGCGTGTTGATGTCGCCTGTGCATTTCATGCAGAAGCCGTTTCGATGGCTCTCCGCTATTTCCCGCTATCACGCCACAACAAGTGGCGCGCCCAATTTCGCCTATGACCTCTGTGTCCGTCAGATTTCAAGGGAGGAACGGGAGCAATTGGACTTGAGTTCCTGGTCGGTGGCGTTTAACGGAGCTGAGCCCATTCACGCGGGAACGTTGGACCGATTCGCGGACATGTTCGGTCCCTGCGGGTTCAAGCGTGAAGCCTTTTATCCCTGTTACGGATTGGCTGAAGCGACATTGTTCGTGTCCGGCGGTGAGCGTGGCGCGGCGCCCATTCTCAAGCTCGCTGAGAAGGCCGCGTTGGAGAAGGGCGAAGTGATCGAGACTTCTCAGGCCGGTCGCTCCGCTACCCGACTGGTCGGATGTGGCCGAACCGCCGCTGATCAGCAATTAGTCATCGTCAATCCGGAAACCTTCTCACGCTGTCTCGATGGTCAAGTCGGAGAGATCTGGGTCAAGGGCGCCAGTGTGGCGCAGGGATACTGGAATCACGAGGAAATGACCGCACTCACGTTTGCCGCCACGATCGCGGATACCGGAGAAGGTCCATTTCTTCGAACCGGCGATCTCGGAGTGATTCAGAACAATGAACTGTTCATAGTCGGCAGATTGAAAGATCTGGTCATCATCCGTGGCAGGAACCATTATCCGCACGACATTGAGGCCACGGTACAGGAAAGCCATCCCTCCCTCAGACCAGGCTGCGGCACGGTTTTTTCCATCCCGGTCGATGATGAAGAGCAATTGGTGGTCGTGCAAGAAGTGGCCAGTCATTCATCAATCGATCTCGGCTCCCTCGCTGCAAGAGTCAGTCGAGCGGTTACGGAGCATCACGAAGTTCAAGTCCATGCCCTTGTTCTAATCAAGTCCGGCACTCTGCCAAAGACATCGAGCGGAAAGGTTCAGCGGCATCTGTGCCGCGCAAAGTTTCTTGCGCACAATCTCGACGTCGTTTACACCACGTCTCATCCTGAGCGGGTTGAAAGAGGGACCGGTGTCGCTTTCGAGGAAGTCAAGGATGACATCCTCGCCAGGGTTGTCGACGTCTGGGCTCAGGTGCTTGGCCGTTCTCACGTGGGGCCTCACGACAATTTCTTTGAGCTGGGCGGAGATTCGTTGCGTGGCACACAGGTGCTGGCCAAACTGCAAGACGTGTATGGCGTCGATCTTCTTCTTGAAACGCTGTTCGACGCTCCAACGCCAGTGGGTCTGGCAGCGCAGATTCGCTCAATATCTTGGTCGACGCCCTCACCGTCGCGAAATCTTTTAGAGCTGACTACTCCCGGAGATATCACGCCCCTGTCCTTCTCTCAGCAGCGATTCTGGTTTCTCGATCAACTTTCGCCTAGCAGCTCGTTCAACAATATTCCGGTCGCCTTGCGAATCAGGGGAGAGCTCGATCAGACGACGCTCCATCGTGCCCTAACGGAAATCATGCAGCGCCATGAGATCCTTCGCGCGCGATTCCTCATCGACCAAGGGCAGCCGGCACAGGTGGTCGATCCGCATTGTGAACTTCCGCTCCCGGTCGAGGATCTTACGAACCTGAGTGAGGCAGCTCAGGAGGAGCAAGTCTCGCTGCTGATGTCGAACGAAGCTCGCCAATCGTTTGATCTGACGGCAGGTCCGTTGATTCGGGTGCGACTGCTTCGTCTGAGTCAAGCGGATCAGATCCTACTGCTCACGATCCATCACATCGTGGCTGACGGCTGGTCTATGAGAATTTTCGGCCACGAATTGACGCGGTTGTATGAGGCATTCAAGAAGGGAATTGATTCTCCTCTCCCAGCTCTGTCGAGGCAGTACCAGGATGTTGTCTTGTATCAGCGTCACTGTGTGGATAGTGAAGAATGGCAGCGGCAAGAAACGTACTGGCGCCGACAGCTGCGGTCTGTGCCGCATGTGCTCGAACTGCCAAGCGATCGTCCCCGGCCCGCGGTGCAAGGGCAGAAGGGGGATCGGTATGCCTGGACTGTGCCTGAAGAGGTCGGGAGGCGGCTTCACGACATTGGATGCAGGCACCAGGCGTCATTGTTCATGACCGTTCTGGCTTCATTCGACGTGTTGTTGGCCCGCTACAGCGGACAATCGGAGTTCTGTGTCGGTACGCCGGTTGCCAACCGCTCTCAGCCGGAATGCGATTCCCTCATTGGTTGTTTCGTCAACACGGTCGCATTGCGCGTGGATCTGTCCGGTGATCCATCTTTTCTCGATTTACTGGCACAGGTGCGGAAGACCGTGCTTGAGGCGCAGGCCAACCAAGACCTTCCGTTTGAACGGTTGGTTGATGCCCTTCATGTCCCGCGCAGTCTCAGCCATACGCCGCTGTATCAGGTGATGTTGACCTTGGAAGAAGAGCAACCCGAGCTCTGCCGGCTGGATGGTCTGGATGTGTGCCGGATGAAGACGAGCACCCGAACCTCCGTGTTCGACCTCACTCTCGAGCTGACGGCGATGAAAGATGGTCGGTTAGAGGCGGTGTTTGAGTACAGCACGGACCTGTTCACCGGTGAAACCATCGCGCGCATGGCCGGACATTTTCAGGAATTGCTCAGACAGATCGCATTGCATCCTGACGCGCGTGTGAGCGAACTCGGCATGCTGGGCAACGATGAACGAAGGCGCCTGCTCCAGGATTACAACGATACGGCCTCGCCCTATCCGCACGAGCTGTGTCTTCATCAGCTGTTCGAACAACAGGCGAAGCTCACGCCGGATGCCGTCGCGATGGTGTGGGAGGGGGTCTCGTACAGCTATCGGTCGCTCAATGAGCGAGCCAACCAGTTAGCCCGCCATCTCAGATCACTGGGCGTCGAGATGGAAAGCCGCGTCGCACTGTGCCTGGACCGGTCCCTGGAAATGGGAACGGCTCTGCTCGGAGTGCTGAAAGCAGGGGCGGCGTACGTGCCGATGGACCCATCCGTTCCCCACGAGCGATTGAGCGCGAGGATCCAGGACAGCGGAGCGCGTTTGCTGCTCACCCAAAAACGGTTTGCCGCGCACTTTCTCGACGTGACGATTCCGGTCATCTCGCTGGATGAGATATGGCCGGTGTTGGTGTCCTTGCCCGATGGCAATTCGCCTTCAGCTACCGTTCCTCAGAATGTGGCGTACATGTTGTATACCTCCGGGACGACCGGTCAGCCGAAGGGAATCGAGATCTCGCATCGAGCGCTCGTCAATCACAGCACGGCTATGGCGAAACACTATGGGCTGCGGCCCACCGATCGTGTGCTGCAATTTGCCTCGATCAGTTTCGATGTCGCGGCTGAGGAGTACTTTCCCACATGGTCGGCGGGCGCATCAGTGGTGTTACGGCCGAACGAGCCGGTGCCGGAGTTTTCCGAGTTTCGGCGGTTTATCGACGACCACGGTCTTTCGGTGCTGAATTTACCGACTCCTTACTGGACTGAATGGATCGAAGCCTGTGAACAGGACGGAACGGTTCTACCGAATTCGCTTCGTTTGGTGATCGTAGGAAGCGAAAAGGCGTTACCGGATAGTTTGGTCCGGTGGCAACGACTTGCCGGTGATCGCATCGCCTGGTGCAATTCGTATGGCCCGACCGAAGCCACCATCACGGCGAGCTTTTTCATGCCTGAGCGACTGGAGGATTGGACCTCCGCATCCACGGTGCCGATCGGACGGCCTGTCGCCAATGTCGAATTGTATGTGCTCGACTCAGCGTGCCGGCCGGTGCCCATCGGTGTGGCGGGCGAGCTCTACATTGGCGGGGCCGGTTTGGCGAGAGGATACTCTCGCCAGGCGGATCGGACTGCCGAGAAGTTTGTTCCGCACTGCTTCAGCCGGGAACCTGGCCAACGATTGTACAGAACGGGTGACAGGGCCAGATGGCGCGAGGACGGCAATGTGGAATTTCTCGGTCGATACGATGCTCAAATAAAAGTACGGGGTTTTCGGGTCGAACCGGCCGAGATTGAGTGTTCGATAAAGCAACATCCCGATGTGAAAGATGCGCTGGTCCTGCAGGAAGTGCAGGAGGTTTCGGGCTCGGCTGCGGGTGTCCGGGCGAAAGAGCCGAGATTAGTCGGGTATGTCGTGCCTCGAGGTGAAACCGTCACGACGGGTCAAAATCTTCGAGGGTTCCTCGCCGAACGGCTTCCCGGATACATGGTTCCCGCCGAATGGATCTTTCTCGATACCGTGCCGCTTACGCCGCGCGGGAAGGTGGATCGTCAGGCTCTGAGAGCTCATGCGGGACGGGTTCAGAAAGCGGAGCCACCGGCGGCACCCCTGCAGACCAATACCGAACGGTCCATCGCAGAGATTTGGAAGACGGTCCTTGGGGTGGAGTCAGTCGGACGACACGACAATTTCTTCGATCTGGGAGGGCATTCCCTTCTTCTCACCAAAGTGCTGACGCAAGTGCGTGCCATCAGCACACGACCATTGGCCATGGTGGATCTGTTTCAATATCCGACGGTGCAGGATCTTGCCGCGTATCTCAATGGTGGCCGAACGTCGAACGAGGCGGATGGGGAGTGTGAACAGGCTGAGCGGATGCAGCAGACCAAGGAGCGGCGCATGTCGGGCATCCGACGCGTGCAGCGGCAACGAAAGCAACGTCAGACGACGACGGATAGGACTTGAGATGGATCGGAACGGCGGCAATCAGATCAGCGATCACGATGGGTTGGACCTTGCGGTCATCGGGTTGGCATGTCGTTTCCCCGGAGCCCATGACAGCGCGACATTCTGGAGAAATTTGCGCGACGGAGTGGAATCCATCGCGGTGCTCGGCGAAGAAGACCTGCGGGCCTCAGGGGTTCAAGCAGGCCTGCGCCATGATTCGAACTATGTCCGAATGCGGGGGGTCATCGAAGGGATCGATCTGTTCGATGCCGACTTCTTCGGTGTCATGCCCAAAGAAGCCGAACTCATGGACCCGCAACATCGGTTGTTCCTCGAGTGCGCATGGGAGACGTTCGAACACGCGGGATATGATCCGGAACGGTTCCAGGGATCCATCGGCGTCTATGCGGGCTCCAGTACCAGCGGGTATCTCTTCAATCTTTTTCCCGATGGCGTCCTGTTGCAATCGGCCTCCGACATGGCCGGTATTCTCGGCGTGGAGAAAGATTCACTTCCCACGCGCGTGTCCTACAAATTGAATTTGGAAGGGCCCAGCATCGCGGTCCAAACCGCCTGTTCGACCTCTCTGGTCGCCGTTCACTTGGCCTGTCAGGGACTGCTCGCGGGAGAATGCGACATGGCGCTCGCCGGGGGTGTGTCCATCAACGTGCCGCAAAAGGTCGGCTATCTCTATCAGAAAAGCGGGATTGCATCCCCTGACGGCCACTGCCGGGCTTTTGATGCGGACGCGAGGGGAACGGTCGGAGGAAGCGGTGTCGGCATCGTGTTGTTGAAGCGATTCGAGGATGCGGAGGCAGACGGCGACCATATTTTGGCGCTCATCAAGGGCACCGCGATCAATAACGATGGAGCGCGGAAGGTCGGGTATACGGCGCCGCGTGTGGAAGGACAGGCCCGTGTGATTCGGGCAGCGCACGTGGCCGCCAGGGTTGAGCCGGAGTCCATTCGATATGTCGAAGCTCACGGGACCGGCACTCCGATGGGTGACCCGATTGAAATCGCGGCTCTCACCCAGGCATTTCAGGGCGGTACCGACAAAACCGGATTTTGCGCCATCGGATCAGTGAAGACCAACATTGGCCATCTCGATGCGGCGGCAGGCATTGCGGGACTGATCAAGACGGTTCTCGCACTGTCGCACAAACAGATTCCTCCCAGCCTGCATTTCTCCTCGCCGAATCCGGAAATCGCATTTGCCGAAACGTCATTTTATGTCAATACGAAACTGACCGATTGGAACTCATCCGGCGCGCCTCGACGGGCCGGCGTCAGCTCGTTCGGTCTCGGTGGCACCAACGCGCATGTGGTCATGGAGGAAGCGCCCCTTGTTGAGCGAGAGCCTGACCGGATCGAGCGACGCCCGCAACTCCTCATCGTATCCGCACGATCTGAAGCGGCATTGAATGAGGCGACCACACGCCTGGTTACTTATCTTCAGCAACATCCGAAGGCCGAACTGCCGGATGTCGCGTACACGCTGCAGACTGGGCGAAGAGCATTTTCCTGCCGCCGATGGGTGGTGGCCGACGACATGGAATCGACGATACGCGCCTTGGGTCGATCCGACTCCGAAAACACCGTCACTCACGTCGGCGAACCGAGGCCCGTGGTGTTCCTCTTCTCAGGGCAGGGCGCCCAGTATCCCCTGATGGGCCGAAGCCTCTATGCCCACGAACCGATTTTCCGTGAGCAGGTGGACCGATGCGCAGCCCTGCTGGCGCCTCACCTCGGGGTGGATATCACATCGGTGTTGTTCGAGGAATGTTCTGCGGATCCCGAGAGACTCAACCGTACGGCGCTCACACAGCCGGCGTTGTTTGTGCTGGAGTATGCGCTTGCCAAACTGTGGATGGGCCTCAATGTGCATCCCCATGGCATGATCGGACACAGTATCGGGGAATATGTCGCGGCCTGTCTATCCGGTGTCTTTTCGCTCGAGGATGCGCTGCGGGTGGTCGCGCTTCGCGGTCGACTCATGCAAAGCATGCCGCCTGGTTCAATGCTGGCGGTATCGATGTCGGAAGCCGATGCGATCTCCCACCTGCGCGAAGACGTAGACCTCGCGGCGGTCAACGCGCCGGATCAGTGCGTCCTGTCCGGGCCTGAGCCCGTGATCGAGCGTCTGCACGAAACGTTAGCGAGCAACGGGGTCCGGAGCGTACGACTTCACACGTCCCATGCGTTCCATTCACGCATGATGGACCCGCTCTTGGAATCCTTCACAACTCAGGTTTCCGGCGTGGCGCGTCACGCGCCGACGATTCCTTGGATTTCCAATGTTACCGGCGATTGGATCACGCCGGCTCAAGCCATGGACCCGTCGTACTGGACCGATCATGTCCGGCAGACCGTTCGCTTCGCGGACGGCATCGAGACGCTGTGTGGGAAGCCGGAGCGGATTCTACTTGAAGTGGGACCTGGACAGACCTTGTGCCTGTTGGCTCAGCGACAAATAGATCGCCGATCGGTGATGGCGCTGGCCTCGTTACCCAAACCACGAAACGGATCGTCGCCGGTATTCGAACCGTCGAGCTTTCTCGAAGCGGTCGGGAATCTTTGGGCGGCGGGCGTGCCCATCGAATGGGCCGGCCTCGATCGAGGCGAGCGTCCTCGACGTGTGCCCCTGCCGACGTATCCGTTTGAGCGCCGGCGGTTTTGGGTCGAGCCGATGAAATGGCCGTTTGAGAGGGGTCAGGCCGGAGTGCCCGCCAAAAAGACCGATATCGGGGGCTGGTTCTATGAACCGTCTTGGAAGCGCTCGCGAGCCGTTCAATCGGCCGGACCGGTTCGAGACGGCTCGTGGTTGGTATTCGTCGGCGAGCGGGGTGAAGGAAGAGGCATCGTCGCGCAACTGGAATCGGACGGGAGGCCGGTCGTCACGGTATCGGTCGGAGAGCGATACCACCGACTCGCCAAGGGACAGTATGCGATACGACCCGGAGCTCGCGAAGATTACCACAGGCTGATTCACGAGTTACGGGAGCAGGACCTCTCGCCGAATCGAGTGATGCATTGTTGGAACCTCTACCCCGCTCATAGTTCGTTATCCATCGAAACCTTCCGCGACGCGCAATATCGAGGCTTGTACAGTCTTCTGTTCCTCTCACAGGCCTTGGGAAGCAGAACGTCGACAGAGCCGACAAGCATTTGCGTCCTGGCAACCGGGTTATCCGATGTCACAGGTGAAGAAACACTGCGCCCGGAGTTAGCTCCGCTTATCGGAGCCTGTCGGGTGATTCCTCAGGAGTACGCGAATCTTAGATGCCGTGTGGTCGATCTCCCAGCATCGAACAACGAGGAAGACGTGTTGACGAGGCAAGAGGCCACCCGACTTCTTGCCGAAGATCTTGTCGGACAGGATGAGGCGGTCGTGGCTTTTCGAGGGATGTACCGGTGGGTTCCGGCGTTCGAGCCGGTGAAGCTGGACCATCCGAACGAACGGCCGGCCTTGCTGCGGACGCAGGGGGCCTATCTCATCACGGGCGGACTGGGAGGAGTCGGTCTTGAACTCGCGGACTATTTGGCCAGGACAGTCAAGGCGCGTCTCGTGTTGATAGGCCGCTCGAAGCCGACGTCGGAACAGGTAGAGCGAGTGAAGACGCTCGAACAGGTGGGCGGGGCAGTTCTTTGCATCCAGGCTGATGTGGCGGACACGCAACAGATGCGCGCGGCGTTGGCGCAGGCTGTGGATCGGTTCGGTGAGATGCATGGAGTGATCCATGCGGCGGGGATTGCAGGTGGCGGGTTGATCGATCTCAAAACCGCGGAGGCTGTGGAGGCTGAATTCAGTCCAAAAATCAGCGGCGCCTTCGTCCTAGACCAGGTGTTCGGGAAAGTGTCCGTGGACTTTATCTGCTTCTGTTCCTCGTTGAACGCGTTGACCGGAGGAGTGGGGCAAGTCGCTTATTGCGCCGCCAATTCAGCCCTGGATGCGATGGCTCACGCGTTCTCGAAGCGCGGGGCGCGCGTGATCTCAGTGAATTTCGATCGCTGGAATCAGGTGGGAATGGCGGTACAGGCTGAAGCCCGGCTGAAGGCGTTGCGGATCGAGGCGTCCGAATTCGACGGCATGGAGGCGTCGGAAGCTAAGAATGTATTCGGCCGGATATTGCACGGATGGACGTCGCCACAAGTGATCGTGTCGGTTCGAGACTGTGCCTCTCTCGCGAGGCAGAACTCCAGAGCCACACTATCTCATGTCGCAGGTCTTGCCGGTAAGGGAAAAGACACGAAGCCGCTCCACGGTCGGACAGAGTTGAAGGCCGGCGCAACGATCGAGGAAACGGTGACGCTGGTTTGGCAAGAGATTCTCGGGGTCGATCATGTCGGTCCGCAGGACGACTTTTTCACATTGGGCGGCGAATCACTGGCCGCTCTGCAGATCTTGAATCGTGTACAGGACATTTTCAGCATGGAGGTCTCTCTCAAAAAGTTCTTTGAGTCTCCGACGGTCACCGGACTCTCCGAACAAATTCGGCGTCAACAAGCGGGCGGCACCACGACGGTACCGGACATTGTTCCGCTTCCTCGCAAAGCCCGCCCGCAACGGATGGGTGCCGCGCATTCGGATATCCCAGGTGGACCGAAATCATGAGGAACGCGCGACGATGAGTTTGATCCGCTTCTTGTACGGTAATTCGTGGCGACTGGTCATGCTCTCCATGATCGCCGGTCTGATCAGCGGCCTGGCGAGCGCGGGCATTATCGCCGTTATCAATTCGGCGCTGGAGGAAAGCCAGCGCACGACCGCGCTCGGTGTGAGTTTTCTCGGAGGTGTCGTGCTCGTGGTGGTCACGAAAGCCTTTTCGGAAGTGGTGCTGACACGATTGGGCCAAGACATCATCGCGCAGTTGCGGGTACACCTCAGTGAACAGATTCTTCGCGCGCCTCTCCGGCACGTGCAGGAACTTGGCCGCCATCGGTTGCTGGCCGCGCTCAACGAGGATACGGACGTCATTGCCCAGGCCTACGTGCAAATTCCGTTGATTTGCGTGAACGGCGCGACGGTCGTTGGATGTCTGGCCTATCTCGGCTGGCTTTCATGGCCGGTGCTGGCCATCGTCCTCGGTTTCATGATCTTCGGCGCGCTGTCGTTCCAAGCGCAAGAAAAGCAGGCCCTACACTCGTTTAAGCGAGCTCGAGAAACAAACGACACGTTGTTTCGTCATTTTCAATCGATTCTCGAAGGCATCAAAGAGCTCAAGCTTCACCGTGAACGCCGCCAGGCATTTCTCGCCACCGCGCTCCGCCCGACCGTGACGGCGTATAAGCAAGACTTCGTCAAGGGCATGACGGTGTACGCCATCGCCACAAACTGGGGCATGTTCTTGTTCTATGCGGTGATCGGGATCGCTCTGTTTATCCTGCCTGAGTGGCTGGCCCTGACTCCACAGGCCATCGCGGGAGCGACGCTCGTGCTCCTCTATATGATGGGGCCATTCGCGCAAATCGTCGAAACCCTGCCGAGTGTCGGACGCGCCGATGTTGCGCTGGAGAAAGTCGAGGCGTTGGGGCTGTCGCTTGAAGCGGCTTCAGCTCAAGACCAACTCGAGAAACGTGAAACGGTCAGGATGAAAGTCTCCGGTGGACCAGTTCTCAACATCACGTGGAAGCGGGTCGAGATGGTCGGTGTCACGCATCGATACTATCGGGAGGAGGAAGAGGGCAGTTTTCATCTGGGTCCGATCGAACTGAGTTTTACTCCGGGTGAGCTGGTCTTTCTTGTCGGCGGAAACGGCAGCGGAAAAACGACGCTCGCATTGCTGCTGTTGGGGCTTTACGCGCCGGAATCGGGAACGATTCGCCTTGATGGGGTTCCCATCGACGAAATCAATCGTGAGAACTATCGCCAGCTCTTCTCCGCCGTCTTCTCCGATTACCACCTCTTCGACACATTGTTCGGCTTGAACAGGACCGACCTCGATGGACAAGCGCGTGAATACGTGGACCGTTTACAGCTTCAGGGGAAGGTGCGGATCAGAGACGGAGAGTTTTCCACGCAGGCGCTTTCACAAGGACAACGCAAACGTTTGGCCTTGTTGACCGCCTATCTCGAGGATCGTCCGTTCTATGTCTTCGATGAGTGGGCGGCCGATCAAGACCCGGTGTTTCGCAGGGTGTTCTACGAAGAGCTTTTGCCCGGCCTGAAGGCTCGGGGAAAAACGGCGCTGGTCATTACCCATGACGATCAATACTTTTCGATCGCGGATCGATGTCTCCGGATGGATCTGGGAAAGATCATGACAGTGTCGGAAGGGGCGGGTGCCTTTCGATAACCGGTACCGCTGTCGGTATGCGGCAATCGGGGGCCACAGTCGCAAAGTTGCCGTACTTGTGAAGGAAGGAGCGCGTGATGACCGTTCATGTGGATGAGATGAAGAAGATGTTTTCGGCAATGCCGCACTTGGTGGTGGAAGAACGAGAGCGGAATCCATATCTCAAACGACAGGCAGGGCGGGAGTCGAATGCCCGCAGCTACCCGAGACGGCTTCCGTTGGCGCTGAGCAAGGCCAAGGGCATCTATGTGCAGGATACCGACAACCGAACATATATCGATTGTCTCGCCGGCGCCGGCGCGCTGACGTTGGGACACAATCATCCGGTCGTGTTGGACGCCATCCAGCAATTATTGAGGGACGGCGTGCCCTTCCAGACGCTGGATCTGACGACGCCGGTGAAAGACCGCTTTGTCGATGCGCTCTTCGGCGCGCTGCCGAAGGAGTTCTCGGAAGAGGCGCGTATTCAGTTTTGCGGCCCCTCCGGAGCTGACGCGGTGGAGGCCGCCGTCAAACTGGTGAAGACGGCGACCGGGCGGCGAACGATTCTGTCGTTCCACGGCGCCTATCACGGGATGACGCACGGCGGATTGGCGCTGACCGGCCACCTGGCGCCGAAAGCCGCCATCACCGGCCTGATGCCGGATGTCCAATTCCTTCCGTACCCCTACGATTATCGTTGTCCCTTCGGAGTGGGCGGCGAGGGAGGGCATCGTCTCTCCAGCACCTATATCGAGCGGTTACTCGACGATCCGAACAGCGGCGTGGTGTCACCGGCGGCTGTGATCCTGGAAGTGGTTCAGGGTGAAGGGGGCGTGATCCCTTCGCCGGATGCCTGGCTCAGGGACATTCGCCGAATCACCAAAGATCGCGACATTCCGCTGATCGTCGATGAAATTCAGACGGGATTGGGGCGGACCGGATCGTTGTTTGCGTTCGAGCGCGCCGGGATCATTCCCGACGCGGTGGTGTTGTCCAAGGCGATCGGGGGTGGGTTGCCGTTAAGCGTGGTGGTGTATCGAGCCGAATTGGATCAGTGGCAACCAGGAGCGCATGCCGGCACCTTCCGCGGAAACCAGATGGCCATGGCCGCGGGCGCGGCCACCATCGAATTCGTCCGAACCCATCGCTTGGACCAGCACGCGCAGATCATGGGGGAGCGCCTCCTTTGGCATCTGCGCAAGGCCCAGGCGTCGTTGCGAAGTTTCGGCGACGTGCGCGGTCGCGGGTTGATGATCGGCGTCGAGATTATCGATACCGACGGGAGTCCCGACGCCGGAGGAGCCTATCCGGCCGCTCCGGAACTTGCGCGAAAGATTCAGTCTCAGGCCCTCAATCGCGGGCTGATTCTCGAATTGGGCGGACGCAACGGCAGCGTGGTGCGATTTTTGTCGCCGCTCATCGTCACCGCCGAAGAAGTGGACACGATTGCGTCGATATTCTGTGAAGCAGCTCGAGCGGCGGAGCAAGATTCGCGCGTATGAGACGAGTCGTTCGCCCATTGGTCGTCGCCTGCCTCGTTCTGGCCTGTGGTGTGGGCTATGTCGTGATGACGATTCGCGCCTCGTTGCCGGTGTTGGACGGCGAAGTGAGCGTGAACGGTCTGCACGAACCGGTCACGGTCACCTCGGATGCCTACGGTATCCCGACCATTATGGCCGGTTCGCGAGCAGATGCGATCCGAACGCTCGGGTATGTCACCGCGCGCGACAGACTGTTCCAAATGGATCTCCTGCGCCGTTCCGGCGCGGGGCGGTTGGCCGAGGTCCTAGGTGAAACGATGCGTGAAACCGACCTCAGACAGCGCATGTTCGGATTCAGCGGCGCCGCCGGAGCGATCGCTAAACGGTTACCGCAAGATCAGCGGGATGTCCTCGATGCCTACACGGATGGGGTGAACGACTACCTGGATCGGATGGAAACTCCGCCGGTCGAATTTGTGTTGCTCGGGTATAAGCCGGATCGCTGGAAGGTCGAGGACAGTCTTCTGATCCTGCTTGGCATGTTTCACATGCTGAGTGGGACCGACGAGGAAGAGCGGATGCGGACGGTGATGGAACAGACGTTGCCTTCTGAAGTCATCACGTTTCTTGTTCCGGAGACGGATCCCTACACGGATGCGGTGCTCGGCAGGAAATCATTCTCTTCTCCGGCGATTCCAGTTCGGGCCCTGGCGGCCTTACGGAGGCCTCTCGATCAGATGCAGGCGCGCCGGGCGAGCATGGTTCGATTCGGCAAGAGCGGCAAGAGCGGATTGGGTTCGAACGGGTGGGTTGTGCATGGCGCCAAGACGGCGGATGGACGATCCGTTCTTGCAAACGACATGCATTTGGATATGTCCGTTCCCAACATCTGGTACCGCATCCAGCTGCGATACGGGCAGGTCGAGCTGACCGGTGTGGCGGTTCCCGGTATCCCGGTCGTCGTTGCGGGCACGAACGGTCTCGTGGCTTGGGGCGTGACGAATGTCGAGGGAGATTTTCTAGACCTCGTGCGTTTGGAGGTCAATCCCATCGACGGGAATGAGTACAAGACGCCGGAAGGTTGGAAGCGGTTCACGATCAGACGCGAAATCATCAAGGTGAAAGATGCTCCTGACTCTGTAGTGGAGATCAAAGACACCGTGTGGGGACCTGTGTCGCAAAATGTTCTGATGGATGGGCCTGTGGCCGTTCGCTGGACCGCGCTCGACCCGGAGGCCGTCAATCTTGGGCAGCTCGGCATGGATCAGGTCCGGTCGGTGGATGAGGCCGTCACAGTCATGACCCATGCGGGCGGTCCCGCGAACAACGTCATTCTCGCGGACAGCGGCGGCCACATCGCCTGGACCTACACCGGTAAGATTCCCATGCGTCGAGGATTTGACGGCTCGGTCAGTGTCTCCTGGGCGGATGGTCGATTCGGTTGGACGGGATATGTGTCTCCGGATGCGATGCCAAGAATTTTCGATCCTCCGTCGGGATTCATCGTCAGCGCCAACCATCGCATGCTGAATACCCCCTCTCCCTATGTCGTCGGCCATTCGTTTGCCAACGGCTATCGCGCGTTCAGAATCTCGCAACGGCTGGAAGCTATGACGAACATGCGGGAACGGGACCTGTTTGACCTGCAATTGGATTCGACCAGTCAATTCTATGAGTTCTATTGGCAACTTGCTAAAGGGCTGTTAACTGACGCGGTGAGTGAACGTCAACCATCTTTGGCGAAAGCGCGTCACGCCTTCGAGGCCTGGAACGGGAAGGCCGATGTTGATAGCCGCGGCTTCGCGCTCATTCTCCGCTTTCGTCAAGTGCTCGTGCGTTCGGTGTTTGCTCCGTATTTGTCCTCTTGTCACGAACGTGACACGCAGTTTAGCTACGATGGTGATCTTGATACCCCGTTACGCCAGCTTCTCACGGCACAAATCCCGGAACTGAACCCGGATCCTGACCATTTCCCCAACTGGTCGGAATTCCTTCTGAATGCGGTGGAGCAAAGTGTCCGGGAATTAGAAGAGGAACATCCTTCTGTTTCCCTGACCGAGCTGACGTGGGGGCGGTTGAATCGCGTGAAGATGGAGCATCCCCTCGCCGGAGCGCTCCCAGGGCTGGGATACATCCTCAATATGCCGGACGAGCCCGCATCAGGATGTGGGCAATGTATTCGCGTGATGCAGGACGGCCTCGGAGCGAGCCAGCGGCTCGTCGTGGCGCCCGGCCATCAGGACGAAGGGATTCTCCATATGCCCGGTGGACAGTCCGGGCATCCCCTCTCACCTCACTATCGGGATCAGCAACCGTATTGGAGTCATGGGAAGCCGCTTCCGTTCTTGGCCGGAACTCCGGTTCATACGCTGAGGCTGGCTCCCCATTCACGAACCACACAGATGGCCGACGGACAGACAGGAATGTCCGCCGAGCGTCGATTACACCAGGAGGAGAAGCGATGAACAGCGAAGAACGCGAAGACACGACTGTGTACAAGGTCGTTGTGAATCATGAAGAGCAATACTCGATCTGGCCGTCCTATCGCGAGAATCCGTTGGGCTGGAGAGACGAGGGCAAAAGCGGGCTCAAGGCCGAATGTCTGGCCCATATCGCAGAAATATGGACCGACATGCGCCCCTTGAGTTTGAGGAAATGGATGGACGAGCAGGCAACAACAGAGAAGACGGTTTCCTCATGCTGACGGTTGCGCCCTCGACTCCATGGATCGTCACTCATCGGCAGGTGCGCGCCGGCATGCGGTTGATTTGTTTCCCGTACGCAGGCGGGGGACCCTCCGTATTTAGAAGCTGGAGTCAAAATTCCATGCTGTCGAATGTGGAAGTGTGCGCCGTTCAGCTTCCAGGGCGGGAGGCGAGGATCACCGAACCTCCCATCGAGGACTTGCGTCAACTCGTGCCTCTGCTGCGGGAGGCATTGGAACCGTACCTGGATCGACCGTTCGCATTGTTCGGCCACAGTGTCGGTGCGCTGCTGAGTTTTGAATTGGCGCGCGAGTTGCGGAGAATCAATGGAATCGAGCCACGCCATCTCTTCGTCTCGGGATGCCCTGCTCCGCATCTTCCCCCTTCGGAACGGATGTGTGACCTGTCGGAGGATGAATTTCTCGAGCGGTTGTATCGGTTCAACGGCACGCCCTCCGAGGTTCTGAATCATCCGGAATTGATGCAAATGATGCTTCCCGCTGTTCGCGCGGACTTCGCGCTTCGCGATCGATATGACTACAGGGACGAGCCTTGGGTGAGCTGTCCCATCACCGCGTTCGGAGGAATGGCGGATACGCATGTGGACTGTGCCATGTTGCGGGCCTGGCGGAAGCACACAGGGGATCGATTTCAGCTCTGGCTGTTCCAAGGCGATCATTTTTTCATGAGAAGCGCTCAAGAACCGATGTTGGAAACGCTCTCCGCCGCGTTGTCTCAGCAGCAGAGGATGGCCCGATGATGGCCTCGCCGGCGGAAAGATTCGTCATCCCGATGCGATCGGCTTCATGGTCGTTGCCGGATGGCGACGCGCATGTGTGGTGCGCCGATATGCGCGAGCGATGGCCGGAATCTTTTCTGCGCGGCATGCTGAGTGAGAACGAGCAGGTTCGCGCGCGGAGTTTCGCGTTCGAAGAAGACCGCCGGCGGTATCTTCACGCCCATGGTTTTCTGAGGATGATGCTCGGAGGCTATCTCGGCCGGTCGCCCGGCTCGGTTCGGTTGACGACGGGACGTAATGGGAAACCGTGCTTGTCCTCGGATGAGGGGGCGTTTCGCTTCAACATCTCGCATGCGCGTTCACTCGTTCTCTGCGCCATGACGCGTGGACGCGAAGTCGGCGTCGATATTGAATGGCGGGATCGTGAATTTTCGTGGCGCGACGTTGCGTCGTACGCCTGCTCGGAACGCGAGCAGGTGGTGTTAGCGTCACTCGCCGGACCGGCGCAGGCGGACACGTTTTTTTCGTGGTGGACGCTGAAGGAGGCCTACGTCAAGGCTCTCGGCGCGGGATTGGAATTGCCGTTGGATCGAATCGACGTTGCCGGCGAATTTGAGGAACGATTCCCCGCATCAGCTCGTGGCGGTCTCAGGGATCATCGCTGGGCCATGTTCACGATTCCCCTGGGACCTGATTATTCCGGGGCGTTGGTGACCGAGGGCACGCCTTCCCGCGTGCGTTGTTTTCAATGGGCGTGGGATTCGCAGGAAGCCCGGCCATTCGGCTCGCCGAACGTGGGAGAGATGAAGGAGCAGCATGCACGCCGACCATAACAATAGCGCGCCGATGCCCGTGGAGGAACCATCCGGAGAGGCGTTCGGTCAACCGTCCTGCCGGGTGAGCTACTTGGCCTCCGACACTCTTCTTCCTGTGGTGGTCAATCCCACGGAGAAGCAGTCGTTGACGGCATACCGAGACGCCATCGAGCGGATGATGCGCGCACATCTTTCGACCATCGGAGGCCTGCTGTTCAGGGGGTTTCCGATCGAATCGACAGCTGACTTCGAAGCATTCGTGCGAATGATTTCGCCTGACCTGGCTTCCTACGAGTTTGGATCGACACCCCGGTCGCAGGTCCATAACCAGATTTATACGTCGACGGAATATCCTCCACATCAGCACATTCCCTTGCACAACGAACAAGCGTACACCACCGAATGGCCGATGAAAATCTGGTTTTATTGCGCGCAGGCGTCTTCGGAAGGCGGCTATACGCCGATCGCGGACAGCCGCGAGGTGTATCGGCAGATCCCGGTCCGCATCAGAGAGCGATTCATCGAAAAGGGCGTGATGTACGTGCGCAACTATGGAAACGGACTGGACGTGCCCTGGACCAAGGTGTTCAACACCACGGACCGTGGAGCCGTGGAACGGTTCTGTCGTGCGGCAAAGATCACCTATGAATGGAAGCCGGACGGAGAACTCCGTACGCGCCAGGTCTGTCAGGCCGTCGCCGTCCATCCCCGCACCAAGGAAACGGTGTGGTTCAACCAAGCGCATCTGTTCCATGTCTCGAATCTGGAGTCCTCCGTCCGCGAGGCGCTGCTGGCCGTTGTGAACGAAGCCGATCTCCCTCGGCAGGCCTGTTACGGAGATGGCACCCCGATCGAGACGGCTGTATTGGACGAAATTCGTGATGTCTATCAATGCCACGCCGTCCGGTTTCCGTGGGAGGAAGGCGACGTGTTGATGCTGGACAATATGCTGGTGGCGCACGGGCGCACGCCCTTCAAGGGACCGAGAAAAATTCTGGTGGCGATGGCCGAAGCAATCAAGAGTTGACGATGAGACCGATGCCTTCACATATGGACATTATCGGCGCCACGGCGCAGGCTGCATTTCCATCGAACGTGGATGTCTTTCCCGCCAGCTTCGCGCAGCAACGCTTGTGGTTTCTCTCCCAGTTGGAACCGGACAGTGCCTCATACAATACGGCGCTGGCGGTGCGGTTGCGAGGTCCGCTCAACCGTGACGCGACGGCGCAGGGCCTCGGCGAAATCGTCAGGCGGCATGAAGTTCTCCGCACGACGTTCGACGAAGCGGACGGCGAGTTGGTTCAAGTTATCGTTGCGGACCATTCGATGGACGTGCCGGTCACGGATTTCAGCATGGAGTCACCGTCCACGCGCGAGGCCTCGGCCGCAGCGGCGGCGCAGGCGGAAGCGCATCGTCCCTTCGATCTCCGCACCGGTCCGTTGCTGCGGGCGCGGCTGCTCAAACTGGCGCCGCTGGAGCATGTGTTGGTCCTCACGCTCCATCACATCGTCTGCGACGGGTGGTCGTCGCAGATCCTCGCGCGGGAATTCGTGGCTCTCTATGAGGCATTCGATGCGGGCCTGCCGTCGCCGTTGCCTCCATTGCCGATTCAATACGCGGATTATGCGGTCTGGCAGCGAGGGCGGCTGCAAGGACCGGTGATCGAGGAACGGCTGGCCTATTGGAAAGAGAAATTGAAAGGACGACTACCGGTGCTCGACCTGCCGACGGATCGCCCGCGTCCGGCCGTACAGAGCGACTGTGGCGCGCGCTTTCTTTTTTCGGTGTCGCGTGTCCTGACCGATCGGCTGCATGCGTTGAGCCGCAGGCAAGGCGCGACGCTGTTCATGACGCTTGCGGCGGCCTTCCAGGTGTTCCTGATGCGGTACAGCGGCCTTGAAGATTTTTGCCTCGGCACGCCGGTCGCGAACCGGCCGAAGCGGGAGACGGAGTCGTTGATCGGCTTTTTCGCCAACACGCTCGTCCTGCGGGCCGACCTCTCGAACAATCCGCCGTTCGCCGACCTGTTGGTGCGTGTACAGGAAACGGTGCTCGGCGCGCAGGCTCATCAAGATTTGCCGTTCGAGCAATTGGTGGACGCGCTGCAGCCGGTCCGCGCGCTGAGCCATACGCCGCTATTCCAGGTGATGTTTGCGCTGCAAACTTCGCTGGCCAAGACACTGGCCATGATTTCGCTGGAGGTCAGCGCGATGGAGTTGGATTCGGGAGGCGCCAAGTTCGATCTGTCGCTCGACATGACGGAGGACAAGACCGGACTGGAGTGCGCGTTCGAGTACAACGAGGATCTCTTCGATCAACACACCGTCGGCAGGATGGCGGCTCATCTGCGGCAGCTTCTGGAAAGCATCGTCGATCACCCGCAGGCTCGGCTCAGCGAGCTCGCGATGCTGACGGTGGTCGAACGTCGGAAGATTCTGGTCGACTGGAACGACACCTCTATTCCAGGCTCTGCCGACGGTCAGGTGGCCCGTCTATTTGAGGCGCAGGCGGCGCGATCGCCGGAGGCCGTGGCCGTCTCTTGCGGCAAGGAAACACTCAGCTATCGAGATTTGAACGATCGCGCTGATCGGATTGCGCGAGCGCTTGCGATTGCCGGTGTCGGCTGCGAAACCGTCGTCGCCGCGCTCGGCGAACGTGGCATCGACTATGTGGCCATGATGGTGGGCCTGTGGAAGTGCGGGGGAGTCTATCTGCCGCTCGATCCCGGACATCCGCCCTCACGATGGATATCGATTCTTGAATCGAGCCGGGCTTCGATGCTGCTGACGACGGAGGCCTGGATGTCCAAGGCGCAGGACATGATCGCTCAGCTGCCACGGGCCGCGCGGCCTGCGGTGCGCACCGTCGAGGCCTGTCTCACGGAAGAGCCGGCTCTATTGAGGGAGCGAGCCGCGTGGCCGTCCGCGAAGTTGGCCTATGTGATCTACACGAGTGGATCGACCGGCGTCCCGAAGGGAGCGATGGTGACGGAGCAGGGTCTGGTCAATCATCTTCGGAGCAAGATTTCCATGCTCCGTCTTGGACCGACCGATGTCATTGCGCAAACCGCTTCCCAGGGGTTCGACATTTCGGTGTGGCAGTTCACGGCCGCGCTCCTCTGCGGCGCCCGCACACTCATCGTGCCCGATGAAGTCGCCCGCGATCCGGAGCAACTGCTCCTCTACGCCGCCGCGCAGGAAGTGACCGTCCTCGAAACAGTCCCGGCGTTGCTGCAAGGCATGCTCGACAGCGCTGCCACGGCCGGAGCCGACGCCCCGGTATTCGCTCGACTGCGATGGCTTTTGCCCACGGGAGAAGCGCTACCGCCTGCTTTGATCCGCCGATGGTTTGAGCGATACCGGCATGTGCCTCTGATGAACGCCTATGGCCCGGCCGAATGCGCCGACGATGTGGCCATGGCGACGATCACCACGCCGCCGGATGACACCTATGCGCATGCGCCGATCGGCAAGCCTATCGCCAACCTACGTGGCTATGTCGTGGACATCCGGCTGGAACCGGTGCCGATCGGCGCCGCGGGCGAACTGTGCGTCGCGGGAGCCGGCGTCGGCCGAGGCTATCTCCACGATCCGGCCAGGACAGCCGAGATGTTCGCGCCTGATCCCTTTTCCGATGAACCGGGCGCGCGACTCTATCGGACCGGTGATCGTATCCGTCATCGTCCGGACGGAACGATGGAGTTTCTTGGACGCCAGGATCATCAAGTCAAAGTCCGAGGTGTGCGCATCGAGCTGGGTGAAGTCGAATTTCGTTTGCAAACTCATCCGGACGTTCGCGAGGCGGCGGCTGTCGTGCGTCAGGACCGTCCCGGGCACAAGCGATTAGTAGCCTATGTCGTGCCTCGCGACGGCGCATCCTGCGATGCCGATGTGTTGTTACGGCTGCTGCGCGAGCAATTGCCGGAGCCGATGGTCCCCTCTGCCGTCATCAAGCTCAACGCGCTGCCACGCAGCGTCAACGGCAAGATCGACCGGGAGGGCTTGCCCGAGCCGAACCATGCGGCGGCAAAGGAATGGACTCCGGCCCGTACACCGACTGAAGCGCAATTGGCGGCGGTCTGGGCCGAAGTGCTGGGTGTGGAGCGCGTCGGCGTCCACGACAATTTCTTCGAGCTGGGAGGGGATTCCATTCTTAGTTTACAGGTTGTCTCGCGCGCGAAGACGCAAGGCCTGCCGCTCACACCGCGCCACCTGTTCCAACATCAGACGATCGCCGAATTGGCGGAGGCGGCGGGTGACAGGATTGCAGGAGTCGATTCGGAGCCGAAGCACGGGATCCGAGTTCAACGGCCGACTGATCAGGCCCTGCTCGAAACAGTGCGGAGATCGCATCCCAAGACCGAAGATGTCTACCCACTCACACCTTTGCAACAGGGGCTACTGTTTCACAGCCTGTACGAACCGCGGTCCGGCATCTACATTGAGCAGCTGAGGTGCCTCCTTCGCGGCCGGTTGGAGCATGCGGCATTCATGGATGCGTGGCGGATGGTGATCGCGCGCTCGACGCCGTTTCGCACCGCGTTCATGTGGCAGGAAATCGACAGGCCCATGCAGGCCGTGGTGCCGGGCGAGGCGCCGCCCATCATCGAGCTCGACTGGCGCGATGTGTCGGAATCCAACCAGCGCGAACGGCTGCGCAAATTCCTTCGGAATGATCGCCTGACGGATTTCGACCTGACAAGGCCTCCGCTGATGCGTCTCGCCTTGATCCGCGTGGCGGATGACGCGCGCTACCTGATTTGGACGCACCACCACATCGTGCTCGACGGCTGGTGCATTCCCATTATTCTGAGCGATCTGTTTGCCTGCTACACCTTTGTCACAGGCGGCCCGGAACCGGGTGCGCCGCTGTCGCAACCCTATCGAAACTATGTCGAGTGGATTCTTGCTCAGGACCAGACGGCGGCGGAACAGTACTGGCGCAAGACCCTGGCGGGCATCACGTCACCCACGCCCCTTCCGACAGACCGCTCGTCGGATGGCGCGCAATCGGATGACGGCTACGGCATGCATCGATTGGCGCTCTCAGCCGCCGAGACGTCCGCGCTTCAGGAGTATGCCTCCAGAGAACACATCACGGTCAATACGCTGGTGCAGGGAGCATGGGCGCTGTTGCTGAGCCGGTACAGCGGAGAAGAAGACGTGCTGTTCGGCACCACGGTGTCGGGACGGTCCGCGGATGTTCCGGGCATTGAGACGATGCTCGGCCTGTTCATCAACACGCTGCCGCTTCGGGTCACCGTGTCGCCGGACGGCGTTCTGCGGGATTGGCTGCGAGAATTACTGCAACAGAACGCCGAATTGCGTCAATACGAGCCTATCTCCCTCGCGCAGATCCAGAGCTGGAGTCAGATGCCGCGTGGTAGCCGGCTATTCGACAGCCTCCTGGTCTTCGACAACCATCCGACCGACCACACCCTGGATGACGGTGGCGCCGGTTTGACCGTTCATGATGTCTATCTGGAAGGGCAGACCAATTATCCGTTGACCGTCAACGTCGTCCCGGGCGAATCCCTCTCGTTTCTTCTGTCCTACCAGCGGAAACGGTTTTCTCATGAGCGTGTGCAACGACTGGCGGAACATCTGGACCTGGCGCTGAGCCAGTTGGTCGCGCAGCCGGACGCGCGTCTGTCGGCGATTGAGGTGCTGGGGACGGCGGAGCGGCGGCAGGTGGTGGAAGGCTGGAACGCCACGAAGCGGAGTTACTCGCGCACGACGGTCCCGGAGCTGATCTATGAGCAAGTACGCTGCACACCGGAAGCGGTGGCAGTGCGGCTGGATGACCAGGCGCTGAGCTATGACGCGCTGTGGCGGCGAAGCGCGGCGGTGGCGACCGAACTACGGAAACAGGGAGTCGGGCCCGATGTGCTGGTGGGACTCTGCGCCGAGCGGTCGCTGGAAATGGTCATCGGCCTGCTGGGCATTGTGCAAGCAGGCGGCGCCTACGTGCCGATCGACCCCAGTTATCCGGCCGATCGAATCGCCTACATGCTGGACGACGCGGCGCCGTCGATGCTGCTGACGCAACCGACTCTGCGGGGGCAGCTGCCGCCCTTCGCCAGGGTATGTCTCGAACTGTCCGCCGTTTCGCCGGCAGCATCTGAACCGGCGGATCTCCTGCCGACGCCGGTGAAGCTGGACCATCTGGCCTACACGATCTATACGTCCGGTTCCACAGGCCGTCCCAAAGGGGCAGGCAACACGCATGGAGGGCTGCTCAATCGGTTGCAGTGGATGCAGGACTATTTCGGCCTGACACCGGCCGACCGTGTGTTGCAGAAGACGCCGTTCAGCTTCGACGTATCGGTGTGGGAATTTTTCTGGCCCTTGATGACCGGCGCGGAGTTGGTGCTGGCTTTGCCGGACGAGCACAAGGACGGATTGCGGCTCACAGAGCGGATCATCAAGCAGAAGATCACGACGGTGCATTTCGTCCCGCCGATGTTGCAGGCGTTTCTGGAGACGCCGGGGGTGGAGGCCTGCGCCGGAACGTTGCGGCGAGTGATCTGCAGCGGGGAAGCGCTGAGTGACGCGGTGCAGCGGCAATGTTGGGCGAAACTGCCTGGAGTCGAGCTGCACAATCTCTATGGGCCGACGGAAGCGGCGATCGATGTCACAGTGTGGTCGTGTGATTCGACCGCTCCAGACGATCCGGTCCCGATCGGGCGGCCGATCGCCAATACGCAAATCTATCTGTTGGACCGTCGGGGTGAGCCGGTGCCGGTAGGGGTGCCGGGGGAGCTTCACATCGGCGGCGTGAACGTGGCTCGGGGTTATCACCAACGACCGGGGCTGACGGCGGAGCGGTTCTTGCCGGATGCGTTCAGTCCGGAGCCTGGTCGTCGGTTGTACCGGACGGGTGATCTTGCCCGGTACCGGACGGACGGCGCGATCGAGTATCTCGGTCGGCTGGACCATCAAGTGAAGATCCGAGGCGTCCGCATTGAACTGGGCGAGATCGACAGCTGCCTGCTCCACCATCCGGCCGTGCATGAGGCCATCGTCGTCGCGCAGGACAGCGTGGCGGGGACTAAACGGCTGGTCGGTTATGTAGTGCCTCGGACGGGTCACGAGCTATCGGATGAGGTCCTACGGCAATGGGTCGGAGCGCGGCTCCCGGATGCGTTCGTCCCCAGCGTCGTGCTGGCGCTCGACGCCCTTCCGCTGGCACTCAACGGCAAGGTGGATCGCCAGGCGTTGCCGATACCCGATCTGCACGCGCTGCGGAGTCGGACGTACGAAGCGCCGGTCACGGAATGTGAACGGATTCTGGCGACGATTTGGGCCGAGGTGCTTGGCCAGCCGCGCGTGGGCCGGCTCGACAACTTCTTCGAACTCGGCGGCGATTCGATCAACACGCTGCAAGTATTGGCACGCGCCCATCAGCGCGGCTTGAAATTGACTCCCAAGCAATTGTTCGAGCACCCGACAGTGGCGACCGCCGCCGCCGTGGCGGTACCGACAGAGGTGACTTCCGAAGAAGATCTACAGGCAAAAGAGACCCAGAGCAGCGGGCTCGTGGGCACCGAGTTGTCCGAGGAAGACATGAGCAATTTGCTGGAAGAATTGAAATAGGAGACGGAGTGGCAAAGCCGGCATTCCCCGATCATATCGACTCGATCTACCCGCTCTCTCCGATGCAGGAAGGGATGTTGTTTCATACGCTCATAAATCCCGGCACCGGGATTTATTTGATGCAGAACCGTTATCTGCTCGAGGGCGACTTGAATCATGAGGCCTTCGTGCGCGCGTGGGACATGGTGTTCGATCGACATCCGGTGCTCCGGACCTCATTCGTGTGGAAGAGCCAGAAGCGTCCGCTGCAAGCAGTCCACAAGCGGGTGGATGTGCCGATCGTGTCGCTGGATTGGAGGGGACAGACTCGCCCCGAGCAGATCACGCGGCTGGACGCCGAATTGGACGCCGAACTCCGCGAGGGATTCGATTTCGCCAAGGCGCCGCTCATGCGGCTGTGGTTGATCCGACTGGCCGACGACTGCTACCAGTTCGTCCACAGTTTTCATCACATCCTGCTCGATGAATGGTGCATTTCGCTCCTCCTGATGGATTTCCTCGGCCACTACGGATCGCTGGTGCGCGGCGAGCGGCTCACGCGCGAGCGACCACGTCCCTATTGCGATTACATCGCGTGGTTGCGGAAACAGGACATCAATGCGGCGGAGTCCTTCTGGCGCGCGTACCTCCACAATTTCCCGACGCCGACGCCGTTGCCCTACGACCGGTTGCCCGAAGGCCTCGCCGACCAGAACGAGGACGCGGCGGATCACTGTCTGCACCTGAGCGCGGAAACGTCCGCGACGTTGGTGGACTTGGCCCAGCGGCATCGCTTGACGGTGAACACATTCTTCCAGGGGGCGTGGGCGCTCTTACTCAACTACTACAGCGGCGAACGCGAAGTTCTCTTTGGCGTCACGGTGGCCGGTCGTCCTCCCGAATTGCCGGGTGTCGAATCGATCCTCGGTCTGTTTATCAACACGCTGCCGCTTCGAATCTCGATGCAGCCGGACCGTTCTTTAATGGACTGGCTCAAGGATCTGCTGGCGGAAAACGTGCGGGTGCGCCAGTACGACTATGCGCCGCTCGTCCAGATGCAGCGTTGGAGCGAGGTTCCGCGCGGGGAGGCGTTATTCCATAGCCTGTTCGTGTTCGAGAACGCGCCGGTCGATCCGGAACTCTGCGAGGGGCGGATCCTTTTCAAAGCGGAGGAGGAACAATACCGTGTTCACACGAACTATCCCCTGACCGTCATGGGATGGCCGGGGCGGGAATTGGGGCTCAAAATTTCTTACGACAAGCGGCTGTTCGACGCCGATACGACCGGCCGCATGATCCGGCATCTCAAGCGGCTGCTCGAAGCGATGGCTGAACGGCCGACCGCGAGGCTCGCCGATCTGTCGCCGCTCACGGAGGACGAGCGTCGGCGATTGTTGACCGAATGGAACCCTGTCGCGGATGCATCCTGGGGGAAAGAGTTCGATAGCCTGCCGCGGCTGTTCGAGAAACAGGTCGAGCGTCGTCCGGACGCCGTGGCTGTCGAGTGCCTCGACGAGCGCGCCACCTACGGCGAGCTGAATCGGCGGGCCAATCGTGTCGCCCATGTATTGGCCGAGACTGGTGCGGGACCCGATACGATCGTGTCGCTGCTGGACGATCGCGGTCTCGACCTCTTGACGATGATGATGGGCGTGTTTAAAGCAGGCGGAGCCTATTTGCCGCTTGATCCGCATCACCCTGTGTCGCGGCTCACGCAGATTCTGAAACTGAGCCGTTCACCGATTGTGCTCACGTCGCAAGAGTATCTCGCGCGCCTGCAGGACGCGGTCTCGCAGATCGATGAGGCGTCACGCCCACGGCTCATGGTGATCGACCGGATTCTCAAAGAAGCCGGTCGGGAAGACAATCCGGAAGAGCGAGGACAATCCGAACATCTGGCCTACGTCATCTATACCTCCGGTTCCACAGGAGTGCCGAAGGGAGCGATGGTGACGAGGCGTGGGATGCTTAACAATATTCGGAGCAAGGTGTCGGGCTTGGCGCTGGGGCCGTCCGACGTCATCGCGCAGACCGCTTCGCAATGTTTCGATATCTCCGTCTGGCAGTTCCTGACGGCGCTGACGTGCGGCGCCAAAACCAGCATCGTTCCCGACGAGATATCGCGCGATCCCTTTCACTTGCTTGCTCACCTCGCACAGACGGACATCACGATCCTCGAAACCGTGCCGGCTCTTCTCCAAGGTTTGTTGGACGCGGCATCGGAAGCGGGGTCCGATGCCGCGCCTCGACTCCAACATCTCCGGTGGGTCTTGCCGACCGGCGAAGCCCTGCCGCCGCCGCTGTGTCGCCAATGGCTGACCCGCTACCCGGCAATACCATTATTGAACGCCTATGGACCGGCTGAATGCGCCGACGATGTGGCCGTCCATCCCATCCTCGAGCCGCCGCCGGTCGACCAGACGCACATGCCGATCGGCCGTCCGATCGAACAAACCCGCCTGCACATTCTCAATGCCTGGCTGGAGCCGGTGCCGCCCGGTGTCCCCGGGGAGTTGTATGTGGCGGGGGCCGGGGTCGGACGAGGATATTTGCAAGACCCCGCTCGAACGGGCGACGTCTTTCTGCCGGACCGGTTCGGATCCGAGCCAGGCGCGCGGATGTATCGGACGGGTGATCTTGCCCGCTATCGCCGGGACGGAGCCATCGAATTCGTCGGGCGCGCCGATCAGCAGATCAAGCTGCGCGGATTTCGGATCGAATTGGGCGAAATCGAAACGCATCTGCTGTCGAGTCCGCTCGTGCGCGAAGGGGCCGTGCTGCTGCATGCCGACGCGCGAGGGGAGAAACGATTGGCGGCCTATCTCGTCGGCCATGAGGGGGGAGACCTGAACGTACAGGCATTGCGCGACTTCTTACTGTCGGAGCTGCCGGAATACATGGTGCCCACGGCGTTTGTGCCGTTACCTTCATTGCCGCGCACACCGAACGGCAAGATCGATCGCCTCGCGCTGGCCGCGCTGGATCTAGGCGATCAGTTCGCCCGTCCCTATACGGCGCCGCGCACGGCGACGGAGGACATTTTGGCGGGCATTTGGTCTGATGTGTTGGGTGTCGAGCGGGTCGGCGCGCACGACGATTTCTTCGAGTTGGGCGGCCATTCGCTGCTGGCGACGCAGATCATGTCGCGGATCCGCAGCACCTTCCACATCGAGCTGTCGCTCCGGACCGTGTTCGAATCCACGAGTGTCGCTGCCTTGGCCGCAGCCGTGGACCGCGCTCGGAAGGACGGCGCGGCCGGCCAGGCGCCCCCGTTGGCGCCGATCGCGCGCACCGGTCCGCTGCCCGCCTCCTTCGCGCAGCAGCGTCTCTGGTTCCTCGCGCAACTGGAGCCGGACAGTCCCTTCTACAATCTGCCGGCCGGGTTCCGTCTCAAGGGCCGGTTGGATGTGGATCTGTTGACGGCCGGTCTCAATCAAGTGATTGTCCGGCACGAGGCATTGCGGACGGTGTTTCAGGAAACCGACGGGCAACCGGCGCAGGTCGTGCTGTCCTCGGTGATGGTCGAGATTCCTGTCGTCGATCTTCGCGATATCCCCGAGGAGAAGCGGACGTCCGAGTTGACCAAGCAGACCGAAGCGGAAGCACAGCGCATTTTCGATCTCACGCGCGGGCCGCTAGTGCGCGCGCGAGTGTGGCGTGTCGGGGATGAGGAATACGTGCTGCTGATGACTCTGCATCACATTATTTCAGACGGCTGGGCGATGGATGTCTTGATCAGAGAATTGGTGACGTACTACTCGGCCGGTTTTTCAGGACAACCGGCCGGGTTGCCGCCGTTATCTATCCAGTATAGTGACTATGCGGTCTGGCAGCGGGATTGGATGCAGGGCGCGGTCCTGGAGGCTCAGCTCGCCTACTGGAAGAATCGCTTGGGGGATGCGCCGCCCGCCCTGGAGTTGCCGACCGATCGGCCTCGTCCGGCCGTGCAGACCTATCGCGGCGCTTGTTGCGAGTTTACGGTGCCCGGTGAGTTGTTGCTGCAGATCACGGGCTTCAGTCGCCGGCACAGCCTTACCTTATATATGACCCTGCTCACGGCCTTCACGGCCTTGCTGCACCATTACAGCGGACGGACCAGCATTGTGGTTGGCAGTCCCGTCGCGAACCGGCTCAGGATCGAGGTGGAAGAGCTGATCGGACTCTTCGTCAATACGCTGGTGTTGCGAACGGACATTCCGGACAACCCGCGTTGGATCGATCTATTGGATCGGGTGAGGGCAGAGGTGTTGGGGGCGCAGACTCATCAAGATCTTCCCTTCGAACATTTGGTGGATGCGCTGCAGCCGGACCGGAACCTGAGCCATTCTCCGCTCTTTCAGGTCATGTTCACCGTGCAGACACCGGCGGAACAATCCATGGAAACGCCGGGACTGCGGGTGGACAACATGGCGATCGATCCGGGCACCGCGCTGTTTGACCTGTCGCTGGACATGGTGGTCGAGCCAGAACGGCTGTCCGGATCTTTCGAATATAATACGGACCTTTTCGACGAGCGTACCGTCAAACGTTACGCGGACGGCTTTCTGAAGATTCTGGCGTTCATGATCGCCGAACCGGAAGGACGAGTACACGATGTACCGCCCGTCACGGAGCACGAGCGTCAACTGCAACTCGTCGATTGGAACAATGTTCCGGGTCCCGATTTGACGGCCGACTATGTCACGCGGTTCGCAGCGCAGGTCAGGCGGACGCCTGACTCCCCGGCGGTCGTGTATCGGACAGGGAGTTGGACTTATCAGGAGCTCCATCGACGGGCGAGCAAAACGGCGGATGCGTTGACATCGGCCGGAGTCGGTCCGGACTCGGTTGTGGCAGTGCTCGGGGAGCGTAGCCCGGAACTGCTGGCGATGATCCTCGGCGTCTTGAAGGCGGGAGGCGCCTATCTGCCTTTAGATCCACGACATCCTCGACCGCGCATGGCGCAGATCGTGGGACTCAGCCGTCCGCTTGTTCTATTGGTGACGCGGGAATGGGAAAGTCGGGCCGCGGACCTGTTGAACGATCCTCCGACAGACAGGCAACCGCGGATACTCACTATCGAGCAGGTGACGGAGCAGGACATCGAGTCCACAAGTCCAAGACCGATCCTCCCGTCCGGACGCGTAGCCTATCTCATCTATACATCCGGCTCAACCGGCGCGCCCAAGGGCGTGATGGTCGAGCAAGACGGCATGCTCAATAATATCCTGTACAAGCTGGAGAGTCTGCAGATGACCGCCGACGATGTCGTCGCGCAGACCGCTTCGCAATGTTTCGACATCTCCGTCTGGCAGTTTCTGGCGGCCCTCTTGTGCGGGGCGAGGGTACACATCGTTCCGGACGACGTGGCGCATGATCCAACGGCGCTGTTGTTATGCTTGGATGACGCCGGCATCACCATCGTCGAGCCGGTGCCGGCGGTGCTGCAGGGACTGCTTGCCGTCGATGGAAGTGTGCCTGCCCTGGCCAAGGTACGGTGGGTGCTGCCGACGGGAGAGGCTCTGTCCTCGGCCCTCTGTCGTCGATGGTTCGCGCGTTACCCGACTATTCCATTGATGAACGTGTACGGACCAGCCGAATGTTCGGACGACGTCGCCACGCATACGATCTCTGCGTCTCCCGATGATCCGGATCGTCCGGTTCCGGTCGGGAGACCCGTACCAGGCCTGCGTCTCTATATTTTGAATCGCCATCTATCCCCCGTGCCTATGGGAACAGCCGGAGAGCTTTGTGTCGGGGGTGTGGGCGTGGGGCGCGGCTATCTCCGCGATCCCAAGCGGACGGCGGCGGCTTTCGTGCCGGATCCCTTTGGACCGGATGCGGGAGCGCGGTTGTATCGCACGGGGGACCTCGCCCGCTATCGGCCGGACGGGACCATCGAGTTTGTATGGCGCGTGGATCTCCAGGTCAAGATTCGCGGTTACCGCATCGAGCCGGGTGAAATCGAGGCCAGACTGCTGGAGCAGAGGGGGGTTCTGGAAGCCGTGGTGGTGGCCAGGGACGACCAGCCTGGGCAGCGGCGGCTGGTGGCCTACGTGACACCGGATGCTCCGGACGCGGTGGATACCCAAGAAGTGAGGCGCCGGCTTCAGGACACGTTGCCGGACTATATGATTCCGAGTTCCTTTGTCGTCCTGAATACCTTGCCGCGGAGCTCGAACGGAAAAATCGACCGCAACGCGCTGCCCGTGCCGGATCTCGCCGGACAGGCGGAACGTTCCTACCGACCTCCGGGCACGCCTGCGGAGGCGGCGCTCGCGAAGATCTGGGAAGAGGTGTTGGGATTGCCGCGGGTCGGCACGCGGGACAATTTTTTCGAAGTGGGTGGCGATTCCATCGTGAGTTTACAGGTGATCGCTCGGGCTAAACAGGTCGGGCTGCTGCTGAGCCCCCGTCAGTTGTTCCAACACCAGACTGTGGCCGAACTTGCGGCGGTCGCCGGACGGGACGCGGTGGTCGTTCTGGACGCCGAGCAGGGCGTCATCATGGGAGAGGCGGCATTGACGCCGATCCAATGCGCGTTTTTCGAATTGCCGCTGGTCAATCCACACCACTGGAATCAATCGGTTTTGCTGGAGGCGAAGGAGCCGCTCGTGGAGTCGGCTTTGGAGACGGCGGTGGCGGCGCTCATTGCTCATCATGACGCGCTGCGGCTTCGATTCGTTCGAACGAACGACGGGTGGCGCCAGTCGCATGCGCCGATTCCGCCGGGGCCCCTCGTCCAACGAGTAAACCTGACCGCGCTCTCCGATTCAGAACGCCGCGCGTCCTTCGACGCACAGGCCACGCGATGGCAAGGAAGTTTGAACATTTCGGAAGGGCCGCTCTTGCGGGTGGTCTGGTTCAAGATGGGGGACGATTCGTCTGATCGGTTGCTGATTGTGGTGCATCATCTCGCGGTGGACGGCCTGTCCTGGAGAATCCTTCTGGAAGATCTGCAGGTCGTGTACCGGCAGGCAGTGGAAAATCGTCCGATACAGGTGCCTTCCAAAACCACCTCCTTCCGCCAGTGGACCGAACGGCTCCAGCGATATGCCGAAGCCGAGGTCCGGAACGATCCGTCTTCCGACGTCTGGCTGACGATGCAAGAGGAAGGATCGGTTGCGCTGCCCGCCGACGACCCAGCCGGCAGTGGGTGGGAGGCGGCGTCCGAGACCTTGACCGTGTCGTTGGACGAACGGAACACGGAAGCGTTGTTACACGAGATAGCCCCCGCATACGGAACGCAGATCAACGATGTGTTGTTGACGGCGTTGGCGCAGACCCTCGGCCGGTGGACAGGTCTCGATCGCGTGACGATCGATCTCGAGGGGCATGGGCGGGAGGATCTGTTCCCTGAACTGGATGTCTCGCGCACCGTCGGGTGGTTCACCAGCGTCTTTCCCGTGACCTTGGACGTGATGTCATTGGTCTCGCCCGGAGAAGCGCTCAAGACGGTGAAGGAACAACTTCGGCGGGTCCCGGGTCACGGCATCGGCTACGGCATCGTTCGGTATCTGACGAAGGAAGGCCGCTCCGCGGCCGAGGCGCGACCAGCGGCTCGGATTCCGGTGGGATTCAACTATCTCGGACAGTTCGACGCGGTCGTCGCGGAGGAGTCGGCCTTCGTCCTGTCCACGGAATCGGTCGGCAACGAACATGATCCCCGCAATCCGATGGAATACGAGCTGGATCTCAACGCGTCGGTCGTGAACGGACGCCTGGAGGTCATGTGGACTTACAGTCGCGAGCGCTATCGTTCCGGCACGATCTCGTCTCTGGCGACGGCATATCTCAACGATTTGCAGACGTTGATTGCGCACTGCCTGTGCGCCGACGCCGGTGGCTACACACCGTCCGATTTTCCGAATGTGGAGCTGGAGCAGGATGCGCTGGACGCGATCTTGGAACAAATGAACTGACGTGGGGCAGGCAATGAGCAAACGAAAAGACATCGAATCGATCCACTATCTTTCTCCGCTTCAGGAAGGACTGCTCTTCCATGCCGTGTCCGACGCGGACGCGGATCCATATTTCACGCAGACCGGCTTCGTCATCGACGGAGAGCTGGCTCTCAATCCGTTCGAGCAGGCCTGGCAAACGGTAGTGGAACGTCATCCGATCCTCCGCACCGGCTTCGTCTGGGAGGGGTTTAAACAGCCGATGCAGGTTGCGCGGCGCGACGTGCGGATTCCGCTACGGATCTTCGATTGGCGGGCCCATCGCGGCAGACAGCGGGACGAAGCCATGGAGGTATTTTTGCGCGAGGATCGTCGCAAGCCGTTCGATTTGCTGACACCGCCCATGATGCGCCTCACGCTGATCCGGATCGAGGACGATCGCTGGTATTTCATCAATAGCCACCACCATATTCTGTTGGACGGTTGGAGCGTCGCGCTGCTGCTGCGCGAGGTTTTGGCCTGTTACGAGGCGCTTGCGCACCACCGGCGACCGACGTTGCCGCCTGTCAGGCCCTATGCCGAGTATTTGACCTGGCTGAGAAGCCGAAACCTTGACACGGCCGAGAACTTCTGGCGGACGAGCCTTTCAGGGTTCTCGACGCCGACCGCGCTGCCGCTGGAGACGCCGCAATGCATAGCGTCGGAAGAGCTGAAATCCCTCCCGTACGCGGAACAGGAAGTGCGACTGTCGAAGGCGGAAGTCGAAATATTGACCGTCGCCGCCAAGCGACGCCGACTCACATTGAACACCTTGGCGCAAGGGGCCTGGTCGGTCCTATTGCATCGGTGCACCGGAGATCGGGAGGTGCTCTTCGGCGCGACGGTCTCCGGCCGGCCGGCGGAACTTCCCGGCTCGGACGTCATGGTCGGGCTGTTCATCAATACGCTGCCGGTTCGAGTCTCCATACCTTCCGACGCGAAGCTGGGAGACTGGCTCGCCTCGCTGCAAGAACAGAATAGTCTCCTGCGGCAATACGAATGGACGCCCCTGTCCCGAATCCAGCGCTGGAGCGACGTGCCAGGCGGCCGGCCGTTGTTCGACAGCATCGTCGTCTTTGAAAGCTACCCGGAAGAGGAAAGCGACACGGATCAGCTCGGTTTGCGGATCGCTCCCATGGTGTCTCACCGGCAGGATGCCGAGTATGTCCTGACGGCCGGTCGCAACAACTATCCGTTGTCGTTGATGGTCGAGCCTGGTGCAGAAATGCGGCTGATTCTTTCCTATTCCCGCGAGCGGTTTGCGCATGACGACATCAAACGTCTTCTCGGTTATTACCGTGCGTTGTTGCTGGCGATGGCCGAACGGCCAGATGTTCGTTTGGCGGAACTGTCTCCGCTGAATGACGCAGAGCGAGACCGGCTTCTGAGGGACTGGAACCGAACCACGGTTCTCGTGGATGGAGCATGTATCCATGAACGAATCGAACGGCTGGCGCGTGAACGGCCGGAGGCAACCGCCGTGGTTTATGAGGAGCGATCCTTGACCTACGGAGAACTGGATGCCCGGGCCGACCAGCTTGCGCGGTACGTGCAGAAACTCGGTGTCGGTCCGGACGTGCGGGTCGGACTCTGTGTGGAACGATCGCTTGACTTGATCGTCGGATTGCTCGGGGTCCTCAAGGCGGGCGGTGCGTATGTAGCGCTCGACCCCAAGCTTCCCAAAGAACGGCTGACCTTCATGCTGTCGGACAGCGGCGCCCGTGTGGTCCTCATGCAGACCGCATCCGGCGACCTGTTCCAGGATTCGGATGTGCGGCAAGTCTTTCTGGACCGCGATTGGGAGAACATCTCGTCAGGAGGCGATCAACCGCTGCGGCGGGACGTGCGATCGGAGAATTTGGCCTATGTTATTTATACCTCCGGTTCGACCGGACGGCCGAAGGGCGTCGCTGTCGAACACCGCCAGGTCGTCAACTACGTGTCCGGACTCCTGTCCCGCCTTTCGCTCGATCACGCAGCGAATTTCGCGACCGTCTCCACGGTGGCGGCGGATCTCGGCAACACCTCGATCTTCGGTTCACTCTGTTCCGGTCGCGCGCTTCACGTGCTGTCGGTCGAACGGGGGTTCGATCCCGATGCTGTCGCGGACTATATGGCCGGCCACCGGATCGACGTGCTGAAAATCGTGCCGAGCCATCTGGCCGGCTTGCTGGAAGCGGAACGGCCGGAGCAGGTGCTTCCCCGGCGTTGTCTGATTCTCGGCGGCGAAGCGGTTCACGGCGGCCTTGTCGAACGGATCCGAGCGCTCGCGCCGGACTGCCAGATTATCAATCACTACGGACCCACGGAAACGACGATCGGAGCGCTCACCCATCGAATCGATCAGGAAGCGGACCGGCAGGGACCTATTCCGATCGGACGGCCCTTGGCGAACAGCCAAGTCTTCATTCTGGATTCGGACGGTCAGCCGACGCCGGTTGGGGTTTCCGGGGAGTTGTATATCGGCGGTGATGGGCTAGCGAGAGGGTATCTCGATCGTCCGGACCTGACCGCGGAGCGGTTTGTGCCGAACCCTTTTGGCGAGCGGGCCGGTGGGCGTCTGTACCGCACCGGTGATCGGGCGCGGTATCGACCTGACGGCACCGTTGAATTCCATGGTCGAGTGGATAATCAAGTGAAAGTCCGGGGATTTCGGATCGAATTGGGTGAGATCGAAGCGCGGTTGCGGAGCGATAGTCGAGTCAAGGATGCCGTCGTGGTCGTGCGCGAAGCGGCCGACGGTACCAAGCAGCTTGCCGCCTATGTGGCGGCGCCGGCTGGTCTCGATCCTGAGTCGGTTCGGTCTCGTCTAGCGGTTCATTTGCCGGACTATATGGTGCCTTCGACCATGACGGTGCTGGATGCTCTTCCCCTGACGACCAACGGCAAGATCGACCGTGCGGCGCTTCCTGACCCGGAACAGGCACAGACATCGCAGAGCAATGCGTACGTTGCGCCACGGAATGATGTTGAAGCGACGCTCGCGCAAATCTGGGCCGATGTCCTGCATCTGGATCGAGTCGGCATTCACGACAACTTCTTTTCGATCGGAGGCGATTCGATCCTTTGCCTTCAGATCGTGGCGAAGGCCCATCGAGCCGGCGTCAAAGTGAGTCCGAAGCTGGTCTTTCAACATCATACGGTGGCGGCGATTGTGGATGCTCTTGGAGAAGCGGAGCCTGTTTCGAGTGCGCCCACGTCCAAGGAAGAAGAGGCCGAGCCGTTCGCTCTGGCGGGGATCGACCCCGAACAAGTACAGAACGTGATCGCCATGAGGGGAGGAGAACTCGAAGACCTCTATCCGGCTTCTTCGATACAACAGGGCATGCTCTTTCACAGTCTCCATGGCGACGAAGATGGGACCTACCATAATCACGTGGTCTATGCGTTCACCCAAGGACTTGATCCGGAGGCATTCGAGCGGGCGTGGCAACGTGCGGTCGATCGGCACCCCGTGCTCAGAACAGGATTTTTGCGGGATGTGGCTCCCGAACCGCTGCAAGCCGTCTTCCGTCACGTGCGGCTGCCGGTCGAGCACCTCGATTGGCGGAATCTCGCAGATGATAACGTTCGGCAGGAGGCCCTGCGCGACTATCTGTCCGCCGACCGTCTTCGCGGATTTGTATTTGATCAACCGCCGCTGATGCGACTCGCGTTGATCCGACGGACGGAGCAATCCTGGTGGACCGTCTGGAGTCTGCATCATGCCGTTCTGGATGGTTCTTGCCAGGCGCTGTTGATACAGGAAGTCATGACGGCATACGAAGGCCTTCGACGTGGCGAGGTCATTGCCGCGAAGCCCGCTCCTTCCTATCGGGAATACATCCGCTGGTTCTTGCAGCAGGACTTTTCGGCGGCTGAGAAGTTTTGGCGGGAGTATCTGCGTGGCATCGATGAGCCGACCAGACTGCCGGAACGGGCAACGCACCATGCGGACGACCGCGCGCCCTACGGTGAACGACGGCTCGATCTTCCCGCTGCAACCTTGCGCGCGCTTGAACATCTTGCCCGATCGCAACGTGTGACCTTGAACACGGTTATCCAAGGTGCCTGGGCGTTGCTGCTCGCGCGCTACAGTGACGCCTGCGATGTATTGTTCGGGGTGACGGTTTCAGGCCGACCGGCAGAGTTGACGGCCGGCGACACCATCTTGGGAGTGTTCATCAACACCATGCCTCTGCGGGTACGGATAACGCCGATCGAATGTTTAGGAGAGTGGTTGCGCAAGATTCAAGAACTCAACGTGGAACTGCGTCGTTATGAGGCCAGCCCCTTGGTGCAGATTCAGGGGTGGAGCGACATCCCGCGAGGCACATCGCTGTTCGACAGCGTGCTCGTCTTTCAAAACTACCTACTCGACAAGGCGGTAGAGGAATATGGCCGCACATTCGGCATCGAAACCGTCGACGTGGAAGGATGGACGAATTATCCGCTCACGATCACAGTGGTACCGGAAGAACGGCTCGCGGTGATCTTTTCTTACGATCGCCGCCGCGTGAGTGATGAGATGGTGGAACAGATCGCTCGTCATTGGACTGCAATCATGGACGGCATGATCAAAAAGCCAAACACTCGATTGGCCGAATTATCCATCTTATCAGATCAAGAGCGGCAACATCTGTTGGTGGATTGGAACGACAGCCGACGATCTTATCCAACCGATCGGTGCCTGCACGAGTTGTTCGAGGCCCAGGCTGCCCGGACGCCCGAGAGTATTGCTCTGTCTGGCGGAAGCGAGGAACTGACCTACCGGGAACTCGATGCCAAAGCGAATCAGCTCGCGCACTGTCTGAGGAAGCAGGGAGTTGGTCCCGATGTACGGGTAGGGATCTACCTGGAGCGATCCACGAATCTCCTGGTCGCGATCCTGGGAGTCCTCAAAGCCGGAGGCGCCTACGTACCGCTGGACCCGACCTATCCGACCGAGCGGCTGGCCTACATGCTTCATGATGCTCAGGTTGCGGTAGTGGTGACGCAGGGCCCACTGTCGGCGGCCGTCGGCAAGGCGGAATGGCGCGTGATCGATCTTCACGACTGGAGGTCCATTGCCAGGGAGTCCGCAGACAAGCCACGCGTCTTCCAGGGGGCGGAACAGCTGGCCTACGTCATCTACACCTCGGGATCGACCGGTCGACCCAAGGGGGTGATGGTTCGACATGCCGGCGCCGTGAATTTTCTCCTGGCCATGCAGGAGGCGTTGCAACTCTCCACCCGGGATGTCATGGCGGCCACCACATCCATCTCGTTCGACATCGCCCTCTTGGAATTGTTTCTCCCGCTTGTGGCGGGAGGCCGGACGGTCGTGATCGGTCGCGACGTGGTCGTGGACGGGACGCGACTTGCGCAGGCGCTGGAACGGAATGGCGTGACGGTGATGCAGGCTACGCCTTCAGGGTGGCGATTGTTGCTCGATGCGGCGCCGGTCCCGCCGGTGCGCGTGTTGTGCGGCGGTGAGGCGTTCCCCCTCGATCTGGCGCGAGCGTTTCTCGCCCAACGACTCGAAACATGGAATCTCTATGGGCCGACCGAAACGACCGTGTGGTCGATGATGACGCCTGTGACTCACGCGGATAATACCGTGCCGCTCGGGCGGCCAATCGCGAACACGCGCATTTATCTGCTCGATTCAGACTTCGATCTTGTTCCGATCGGAGTTCCCGGAGAGTTGTGTATCGGCGGTGATGGATTGGCGCGAGGATATTGGCAACAGCCGGATCTGACCGCGGAGCGCTTCATTCCCGATCCCTTTGGGACTCATCCGGGACAGCGGCTCTATCGAACAGGCGATCAAGCCAGATACCGGTTGGACGGAACCGTGGAGTTTCTGGGACGTGTGGACCAGCAGGTCAAGGTGCGTGGCTATCGAATCGAATTGGGCGAGATCGAATCCTGTTTGGATCGGCATTCTCAGATTGCCCGCAGCATCGTGGTCGTGCGTGACAAACAGGGCGATAAGCGAATCGTGGCTTATGTAGTGCCTGAAGCGGGCTTGTCTATCTCGCCGGAGGACTTGAAACGAGTGCTTCACGATCAACTCCCAGATTATATGATTCCGTCGACCTTCGTCATGCTCAAGGAGTTTCCGTTGACTCCCAACGGAAAGGTGGACCGCAAGGCCCTTCCGGTTCCGGAATACAGTCAATCGAACGATCGACTATCGGACCTGAAAACGCCGACCGAGGAAATTCTCGCCGGTATGTGGGCAGATGTCTTGAGCCTGAAGCATGTCGGTGTCCACGACAACTTCTTCGAGCTGGGCGGCCATTCGCTCCTCGCGACGCAGGTGGTTTCCAGGATCCGAACCTCGTTCCAGATCGAGCTGCCGCTTCGAAGCCTTTTTGAAGCCCCGACGGTCGAGGCGCTGAGCGCCGTCATCGAGCAGGCTGGTTCCAGTCGGGAAGAGACACCGTTGGTGCCGCTTGCGCCGGCCGAACGGCGCGAACCGCTCGCGCTGTCGTTCGCCCAGCAACGGTTATGGTTTCTGTCACAGCTGGAACCGGAAGGCTGGTCCTATAATCTACCGTTTGCTCTACGGCTGTCCGGTACGCTCGATTCCGACTCATTGGCGCACAGTTTCGAGCAGGTGATGGCCAGGCACGAAACGCTGAGGACGACGTTCCACGAGAGCGACGCCGAGCCGGTGCAAGTCATCGGCTCGGCGGGAGAGTTTTCTTTGCTGCTTGATGATCTGAGCGGGTTGCCGGACGACCGGCGGGATGAAGCCGTACGGGAAGCCGCCTCAGTGGAGGTTCGACGGCCGTTTCGATTGGATCAAGACCGGCCCATTCGCGCCCGACTGCTGCGTCTGGCCGAGCGGGAACATGTCCTGCTCGTCACGCTCCATCATATCGCCGCGGATGCCTGGTCGATGACACTGTTGGCCAACGAGGTCGCGGTCTTCTATCAGGCTCGGGTAGGACAGTCGGCCGACACGGCCGACGCACTGCCGCCATTGTCGGTGCAGTATGCGGATTTTGCTATCTGGCAACGACAGCTGCTGCAAGGACCGGTGTTGGATGCGCATTTGGCCTATTGGAAACAACGTTTGGGCGTCAACCCGCCGGTTTTGAAACTTCCGACGGACCGGCCGCGTCCCGTCGCGCAGACCTTCCGAGGCGCTCGTCACTTCTTCACGGTCCCGGCTGAGCACGCCGATCGACTGCGCGCGCTGAGCCGCAAACAGGGCGCGACCCTCTTTATGACACTTCTGGCGGCGTTCAACACGCTGCTCTTCCGCACGACCGGACAGGAAGACATCTTGATCGGCACCGATGTGGCCAACCGCAATCGCGAAGAAACGGAAGGCCTGGTGGGATTCTTCGTCAATCTCTTGCCGCTCCGCAGTGATCTCGGCGGCGATCCCACGTTCCTGGAGCTGCTGACGCAGGTGCGGCGGACGGCCTTGGAAGCCTATGCGCATCAGGACTTGCCGTTCGAAAAAATTGTGGAAGCACTGAAGCTCAAGCGCGATCTGGGAGGCAACCCGCTGGTGCAAGCCTTGTTGGTATTGCAAAATGTGCCGCCGCCGTCCATGGAATTGCCGGGGCTGGAAGTCGGCGCGCTCGAGTTCGAAAGCGAAGTCGCACGGTTCGATCTCGGATTGTTCATGGAGGGCGACGACGAGGGCATTACTGGCCTATGGAAATACAGCACGGATCTCTTTGACGCCTCCACAATCGCCTCCCTATCGGAACGGTTCGTGACGCTGCTCGGAAGCGTGGCCGCTCATCCAGAGGCAAAATTATCCGCGGTCGAGATCCTGTCTCATGCAGAAAAGGAGTCCACCATGATCGAATCCAAACAACGCGCGGAGAGCAAGTTCAAACGGTTCAAGAACATTCAGCCGAAGGCGGTGTCTCTCGCTCAGCGGACGCTGGTTGAGCAGCGGTATCTCGAGTCGGATCAGCCGTTGCCGTTGGTCCTCCAGCCGGTAGTCGAGGACGTGGATCTGGCCGCGTGGGCGCAGGACAACAGGCAGAAAGTCGAACAAGAATTACTCGCGCACGGAGCCATCCTGTTTCGTGGATTTCCGCTCAAGGGAGCTGAGGATTTCGAGCAGGTCGCTCAGGCGCTATGCCCCACGTTGTTCGGCGAATACGGGGATCTGCCGCGAGAGAAAGCTGGGCGCCGCCTGTACGGCTCCACACCCTATCCGGCCGACCGGTCCATTCTCTTTCACAACGAAAGCTCACATCTGCACCGCTGGCCGTTGAAACAATCATTTTTCTGCGTGCAGGCGGCGCAGGAGGGCGGGGAGACGCCCATCGTGGATTGCCGGAAAATGTGTGAGCGCCTGCGGCCGGAGTTGCGCGAGAAATTTCAGGAGCAGGCATTGATGTATGTGAGGAATTTCACGCCGGGGTTCGACGTAAGCTGGCAGGACTTCTTTCATACCGAAGACAAGGCCGCCGTCGAAGAGACGTGCCGGCAGCACGGTGTCGAATGGGATTGGACGTCGGACGGAGGACTGCGGACCAGACAGGCCTGTCCGGCGATCATCAAGCACCCCAAAACCGGTGACCGGGTGTTCTTCAACCAAATCCAACTCCATCACATCTCCTATCTGGAACCGGCGGTCCGGAACTCGCTGATCGAGGTACTGGGCATCGAACGGGTGCCGCGCAATGTGTATTTCGGCGACGGCTCTCCGATCGACGACGAGACGGCGGCGGAAATCGGCGAGCTCTACGAGCGGACATCGGTGCGGTTCCCTTGGCGGAACGGAGATCTGCTCATGCTCGACAATATGCTGGTGGCCCACGCCCGTTTGCCGTTCGCCGGCCCGCGGAAGATCGTCGTGGCCATGGGGGAGATGGTCAATCAACGAGACGTGCAAATGGTGAACGTCTAGCAAGCCGCCACATCACTTTTGGCATTGAACAGCCCGCAGGATGGTCAAAAAGGCCGTTCAGCGATGCGAGACCAAAGCCGGCGGAATTTTTCAACATCCTGCAAGAGGCATCATGCAACCAAGCATCGGCATACAAGGATTCCGGCTTTCTCCCCAACAAAAGCGCCTCTGGGCGCTTCAGCAAACGTTCGGAGATGTTTGGACGCAAGGGACGCTGGTGATCCAGGGCGAGCTGGATGTCGTCCTTCTTGAACGGGCTGTGGACGCGGCGGTGGCCAAGCACGAAGCGTTTCGAACCTTGTTCTGCAGGGAACCGGGCGTGAAGGTGCCGTTGCAGGTGATCGTTGAGCAGAGCAAGCCAACGTGGGAGACCGTCGAGCTACAGGCAACGGACGCGGCGGCACAGGCGACGAAGCGGGATGAGTTGCTCGATGATCATCGCCGTCAGACGATCGACTGGGAGCAGGGACCGCTGGTTCGCTACACTCTGTGCCGGTTGTCGAGCCGTGAGCATTGGTTGCTCATCAGTCTGCCGGCCATGTGTGCCGATGCCCGAACGCTTCGTAACCTGGCCAGCGAGATCGCCGAGGGTTACGGCGCCGCGGTGCGGCATGAACAGGCCGAGGAGCCCGTGCAGTACGCGCAATTCGCGGAATGGCAGAACGAATTGCTCGCGGGCGAGGATGCGCCCAAGGGCCGGCAATTCTGGCGAGAGGCGCTGGCAGACCTCGCTCCGATTATCGTACCGTTCGAGCAAGCAGCAGAAGAGGCTGCCGGATGGCCGACTGAGGCTCTCATTCGGGACCTGGATACAGAAGTCGTTGCATCGTTGCTGGCCCTGTCCAAACGGCGTGAGACGCCGATTGAGGCACTGGTATTGGCGGCCTGGCAAACCGTGCTCTCTCGGGTCAGCGGCCGACGAGCGTATCCGATGGCGCTGCTCAGCGACGGCAGAACATACGAAGAACTGGAATCCGGTATGGGACTCTTCGCCAAGTGGGTGCCGATGCGGTGCCGGGTCGATCCCGACAAATCGTTCCAGGAATTGGCGGCTGCGGTCGCGACCGACCAGCATCAGGCGCGTGAGTGGCAGGAGTACTTCATATGGGACAGCGGGCCGGACGCGACAGATCCGGCGACGGCGGAGTTGGTGGGATTTGAGTTCGAGACGGTGGAGCCGCTCGCGCATGCCGCAGACGTTGTCTTCTCATTCGAACCGGCGGCTGTCCGGATTGAGCCGCTCAAACTGACCTTGACCTGCATGAAGCGGAGCCGGTCGATTCAATTGCGTCTGCAGGCGAATGCAGGACTGGTTCACCCGGCGGCGCTCCCGATCCTGAGCGAGGCCTTGACTGCGTTGCTCACCGGCGCGGCAGCGCAGCCTGAAGCGAGTGTCGGGCTGCTGCCCATGCTGAGCGAGTCGCAGCGACGCCGATTACTGCAAGCGGGCCACGGCGCCGCGCATCCGCTGTCGGACGCGCCATCGCTCGTGACCCTGTTCGAACGGCAAGCAGCGGCGCGACCCGAGACGATCGCCGTCGTCTGCGGCGACTGTGGCCTGACCTATGCTGAATTGAACGCCAAAGCCAACCAGATCGCGCATGGTTTGGACCGGATGGGAGTCGGACGAGGCGCGCTGGTGGGATTATGCGTCGAACGCTCGATCGAGATGGTGGCGGGATTGTTGGGTGTGCTCAAGGCCGGCGCGGCGTATGTACCGCTCGATCCGGAGAATTCCTCGGTTCGCCTCGCCTTCGAGGTTTCGCAGGCTGGGATTGCCGCCATCCTGACGCAGGAGAAATGGCAGTCTCGGCTGCCTATCACCGGGACGCCGATGCACTGTCTGGACTTCCACGATTGGATCTTCTCGGGGGAGCCGTCAAACAATCCGGATCGGGTGATTCACCCGATGGAATTGGCCTATGTGATTTATACCTCCGGATCCACAGGTGTTCCAAAAGGCGTCGCCGTTACCCATCTTGGCGTGTTGAACTACACAGGCTTCATCTGCCGCGCGCTCCGGGCAGAGGCGGACCTGAACTATGCGACCGTCTCGACACTCGGCGCCGATCTCGGGAACACCGTGATCTTTGCGTCGCTCGCGTCCGGCGGCTGCCTGCACGTGATCGAATACGACACGGCTACAGACGGACGGAAGTTCGGAGACTATTGCGCGAAGCACCCGATCGATGTGTTGAAGATTGTGCCGGCTCATTACCAGTCGCTGTTCGCTACGGCGGAGGGCGCCGAAGTGCAGCCTCGGCGTCTGCTCGTGCTGGGAGGGGATGTGTTGTCTCATGCGCTCGCCGACCAGGTGACGGCGTCAGGCCGCTGCAGTCTGGTCAATCATTACGGACCGACGGAGACCACGATCGGCTGTCTGACGTTTCCGGTCAAGCGACATCATGAAGACGCGAGACTCTCCGCAACCGTGGCGATCGGCCGTCCGATCGACAATGCGGAGTCCTATATTTTGGACGAGCGGCTCGATCCGGTGCCGATCGGCGTGCTGGGAGAACTCTATCTCGGCGGGGCGGGGATGGCGCGCGGGTATCTTGGACGGCCCGACCTCACGGCCCAGCGGTTTGTACCTCATCCTCTGGCATCTGAACCGGGAAGCCGCCTCTACAAGACTGGTGACCTGGCGCGCGCCCTGCCGGATGGCACAGTGGAATTTCTCGGGCGAACCGATTTCCAGATCAAGCTCCGCGGCTACCGCATCGAATTGGGGGAGATCGAGGCGCGTCTGACCGAACATGCCGGCATCCAACAAGCGGTCGTCACAGCAAGAGCGAGTCGAGCCGGTGAGAAATATCTGGCCGCCTACATCGTACCCCGCGATTCCGGCGGTGAGCCGTTGGGATGGCGGGAGTTTTTGAAGGAGCGTGTGCCGGACTATATGATTCCCACCGCGCTGATCTGTCTGCCGGCCCTGCCGTTGAATCAGAACGGAAAAGTCGATCGCGCGCTTCTGCCGGACCCTGAAGAATATCTGGCGTCGAGCCGTCGCTATGTAGCGCCCTGCAATCCGACGGAAGAGATGCTGACGGCCATCTGGGCGACTATTCTGAAGCGGGACAGGATCGGGATTCATGACAATTTCTTCGATCTGGGAGGGCATTCGTTGCTGGCCACGCAAGTGATGGCGCGGGTGCGATCCCTCTTTCGTGTGGAACTGCCGCTGCGGACTTTGTTCGAGGCGACGACGGTGGCTCAATTGGCGGAAGCCATAGAATCGGCCCGCTTGCTGGACGGAGACCTGGCAGTGCCGCCGGTCTCGCGCGTGGAGCGTGACAGACCGGCTCCGCTGTCCTTCGCGCAGCAGCGTCTGTGGGTGTTGACGCAACTGGACCCGGATGGGGCCTCCTACAATCTTCCGATCGCACTGCGGTTGTCGGGGGCGCTTGATGCACCGGCTTTGGAACGGAGCGTCAACGAACTGATCCGCCGGCACGAAGCGCTGCGGACCACGGTGTCTCTGTCGGACGGACAACCGGTGCAAGTCGTGGCGCCGGCCTCGGCGATGTCGATGCCCGTCGTCACCCTTGATCATTTGGAGACATCCGAACGGGAGGCGGCCGTCTTGCGGCTCGCGACGGCCGAAGCCCAGCGTCCATTCGAACTGGCCTATGGTCCCATGCTGCGGGTGACACTGCTCAGACTTCATGCGGAAGAACATGTACTTCTGATGACGATGCACCACATCGTCTCGGATGCCTGGTCCTCGCACATTCTGGTGCGGGAGATGACCGAGCTGTACATCGCTCAGGTTCAAGGCAGATCGGCGTCGCTGCCGGAACTGCCTGTTCAATACGCGGATTTTGCTGTCTGGCAGCGACAATGGCTGTCCGGCGCGCGCTTGGACCGCCAACTTGATTACTGGAAGGAACGGCTGGCCGGCGGGCTCGAGCCGCTGAATCTGCCGATGGATCGTCCGAGACCTCCGGTTCAGACCTCCCGCGGCGCGTCGATGACGATCTCGTTGCCTTCCGAATTGTCTTCGGCGATGACCGAGCTCAGCCGGCGCGAGGGCGTGACGCTGTTCATGACTCTGCTGGCCGGGTTCTATGCGCTGTTGTTCAGGTATACGGGCCGGCCGGATCTGGTCGTCGGGTCTCCCATTGCCAACCGTACTCGTAGCGAGATCGAAGGGCTCATCGGTTTCTTCGTGAACACGCTGGCGCTACGGGCCGACCTTTCGGGAAATCAAACAGTCCGCGAACTCTTGGCGCTGGTTCGACAGGTGTGTCTCGGCGCCTACACACATCAAGACATGCCGTTCGAAAAACTGGTCGAGGCGCTGCAGCCGGTGCGCGACGCCAGCTACTCGCCGGTCTTCCAGGTCATGTTCGAGCTTCAGAACGCGCCGACTGCCGAGTTGGCCGTGCCGGGACTTCGCATCGCCACAGTGGACGTGGAGCCGTTGACGGCCAAGTTCGATCTGACGCTGACACTCTGCGAAACCGAGAGCGGGCTGACGGCGTCGATGGAATACAATACCGATCTGTTTTCCGCAGACAGTGTCATGCGCATGCTCCGACATTATCAACTGATCCTCCAAGACATGGCGGCGCGGCCCGATGCGACGATCCAGGAGTTGCGCCTATTGACCGACGAGGAAGAACGGCGCTTGTTGAGCGACTGGAACGCGGGACCTTTCCTGCATGTGCCGGATCGGTCCTTTTCCCAGCTGTTCGAAATGCAGGCGCTGGCGACGCCGGACAGCGTGGCAGCCTCCTGGTTGGATCGGCGCGTGACCTATCGCGAGTTGAATCATCGGGCCAACCGAGTGGCCCATGGGCTGCTGATCAACGGAGTGAGGCCCGACACTGTCGTGGGGCTTTTGGGCGACCGAGATCCGGACTTTCTCGCGATGCTGCTGGGAATACTCAAGGCGGGCGGTATCTACCTGCCGCTCGATGCGGGGCATCCGGATCATCGTCTGGCGCACATGCTCGACGAAAGCCGCGCGCGCGTGCTGTTGGCCACGGAGATTCATCGAAAGCGTGTGAAGCCACTGGTGGAAAGGCTCACGGGGAACGCCAGGCCGACCCTGCTGACGATGGAGGGGATTCAATTGTCGGTGAAGCAGGACTTCAATCCCGACCGGTCTTGGCATGCAGCGGAAGCCACCTATGTGATCTATACGTCCGGCTCCACCGGGGCGCCCAAGGGGGCGATCATCGAACATCGCGGGATGCTTAATCACCTGTGGGGAAAAGTGACGACGCTTTGTCTGACCGCAGACGACGTGATCGCACAGACAGCGTCTCAGAGTTTCGACATTTCCATCTGGCAGTTTCTAGCTCCGCTCTTATGCGGTGGACGAGTCTGCATCGTTCCCGACGAAATTGCTCACGATCCAGCCAGGCTGCTGCGTCATGTAGCGGCGACCGGCGTGACAGTCCTCGAGACCGTCCCTGCGCTGTTGCAGAGCATGCTCGATATGGCAGCCGACAGGAACGCGGATGACCTGGAGCTCAAACGGCTGCGGATGATTCTGCCGACGGGAGAAGCGCTGCCTGGTCAACTGTGCCGACGCTGGCTTGTCCGTTATCCGTCGATTCCGCTGGTCAATGCCTATGGTCCGGCGGAATGCGCCGACGACGTGGCTCTACACCAGATCAGCGAAAGCCCCGACGCGCAGGTTGCCTCGATGCCGGTCGGCAGGCCGGTACCCAACCTCGAACTCTATGTGCTGTCTCCGTCTCTGAACCCTGTACCAGTCGGAGTCGTGGGAGAATTGTGCGTGGCCGGAGTTGGTGTCGGGCGAGGGTACCTATGCAATCCGGCCAAGACAGCAGGCGTGTTTGTGCCCCATCCCTTCGCGAAGGACCCAGGCGCTCGTCTGTATCGAACCGGCGACATGGCGTACTACTTGCCGAGCGGCGTCATCCAGTTTCTCGGACGGATGGATCATCAGGTCAAGGTGCGGGGTTTCAGGATCGAGCTAGGAGAAATCGAGTCGCAGCTCCTCGAGTATCCGGACGTGCACGAGGCCGTCGTCGTGGTCAAAGAAGATGCCAGAGGCGATAAACGACTCGTCGCCTATGCGGCGGGACGCGCTTCCGGTGATGCGCTTCGGGAGTTCCTGCGCGAGCGATTGCCCGACTATATGGTGCCGTCCGGCATCATCGTGCTGGATTCGTTGCCACGCAACACCAACGGCAAGATCGATCGCCGCTCATTGCCCGAGCCGACAGGCCGTGATCCACAACAGACGTTCGTGGCGCCATGTACGGATATGGAAGCAACACTTGCGCTCGAGTGGGGAGGGGTGCTCGGTCTGCCGCAAGTGGGAATTCACGATAACTTTTTCGATCTCGGCGGCCACTCCTTGACGGCGGTACAGCTCGTGTCCCGCATCCAGAAGATGGCCAGGAATCCGATCGCATTGCTCGATCTCTTCCAGGCTCCCACGATCGCGGGCTTGGCGGAACGGATCTCCGGTCAAGCCGCGACGGCGTCCTCTCCATTTGTCGTGCTTCAGGCCGGACGCGAGGGCGCGCCGCTCTTCTGTTTCGATCCGACCGGAACGCATGTCTCGGCCTATCAATCACTCGTCCATGCGTTGGGCAATGACCGACCCGTCTACGGATTGGCCTTGGGCTGGATTTTCTCGGAACCGTGGACTGCCCTGTCGATGGACTTGATCACCGCACGCTACGCCGCAATCATTCGCGAGCGGCAGCCGGACGGGCCGTATCATCTGCTTGGATGGTCCAACGGAGGAGCCATCGCCTTGGCCGTGGGGCGGCTGCTGGAGCGGCAGGGCCAGTCAATCGCGTTTCTGGGCATTCTGGATACGCAACCCCAGACGGCATCGGAATCGAGATCGTCGGTCGCCGATGAACTGAACCCGTATATACAAGGCAACCGCAAGGAGGCTTTCCTGGCCTTGCCCGAGTCGGAGCGGCAGGCACTGAAAGACACACTGGAAGGGTTGTGCGAGGAAGACCGAGTGGACTATGCGATCCGATGGGCTCAGGACCGCAAGCTGCTGTCTCGCGAAGAGTCCGATGCATCCGTCGCCGCGCTGAAAGTCGCCTATGCCTTGGACCGCGAGACGGCGAGAGCTCTTCGCGATGCGATGCAGGATCCTCTGCATGCGCCGATCCATGCTTGGTGGACCAGCGCGACGCTCGGCAAGCACGGAAAAGCTCCGGTTGATTGGGCGTTATATACAGGGGGAACCGTGGAGATCGGAACCATTCTCGGTGAACATGCGGATGCGGTGCGGAGCATTCAGGTTCATCAACGCATCAGTGAAATACTGGCAATAAGGCCGATCCATGATGGATGGAAGGAGTCGCATGCAATACAACCCTGACACCGGTGGAAAGTTCAAGATCGTGATGAATACCTATCGGGTGTTCGGTTTTTGGGAAACGCTCAAGGAAATCATTCTGTATCTCTTGAGCCAGAAGCCCCACGACGATTTCGACAGGAAATACGGGGTGATGACTTCGGGTGTCACGGAGTCCACCGAGGCAGGAATCGTCGATGAAACGGCAAGGAGTCTGGCGGTCGGTTACGTTCCAACAAGGGAACTCGTTATCCGGCATATTCTGACGAACACGACTCAAGGACTGGATCTCGGGCAATATTCATTTATCGATTTAGGGTGTGGAAAGGGGCGAACCTTGATTGTGGCGGCGCAACTGCCGTTTAAGGAAGTGATCGGCGTCGAACTGTCTCCATTACATTGCGAAGTGGCAAGCGCCAATATCGATCGGTATTTGTCGGACGTAAAGAACTCAGCGCTCTGCGGAAATGTCAGGGTCGACTGTATCAATGCGGCCGATTTCGAGTTTCCGGACAGCAACCTGCTGATTTATATGTACCGCCCTTTCCTTGGGCCGATATTCAAGCACGTCGCCGATAATCTGCGTCGCTTCCAAGCAGTCACTGGACGCCGCGTTCTCATCGCGTACTCCTGTCCGGTCGAGGAACTGATGCTCGAGGAGTACGCCGGGTTCGCGAAGCGAACGGAATATCAAGTTATCTCAATGGACTATTCCTGGAGCCTTTGGGAATGCCAGACCGAAGAACGGCCGGCACTTTCATTCAGTGAGACGTGAGAAGCGGCAGCACATGGCGCTCAGTGATCATCACTCGCGACAACTCATCCGTTAGGCCAGCGTGGCGATCTGGAACGAGGGGCGCAACGCGTGATCGTTTCGCTTCCAAGTCCTTAAATATCGCGCAGGTCAAGTCGCATCTCTGGGCGCACAGATATTGGGATAGAATCGCATTACGTTGCCAGTGGTTCCTATGAGCGGAATGCTTGATTCAGACATTTCAGAGGTATCCAATGCAAGTCTTTCGCATAGCCCAAGCCCAGGACGAGGTGAGCACAAAGTATCAAATGAAGGAAATGGTTGCTAGTCCGTTTTCGTTCGGTTAGCCAAAATCCCACCAGCGATTACTGCGAGCATCAGTACTTGAGGCACCAGACTCTGAACCGTCGGGTGGATCCCCAAGACCGGCAGTGAGACGAAACGAACCCTTGTCACATCCAGCACTCCGGCTTCTTGCAGGGCCGCCATGCCGTTCCCCACAAAGATCACGGCCATCACTGCCAGTAGGCTTGATGCGACCGCGAAGAATGGCCCAATCGGGAGTCGGATGCTGTAGCGGAGGATTATGCCGCCGAGGAGCACCAGCAGCGCCATTGCGGCAGCAATGCCCCAGAGCACAGCATCATGCCCAACAGCCCCGGCCTGTGACCATAAGGTCTCGTAGAACAGGATCACCTCGAACAGCTCGCGGTACACGACGAGAAAGGAGATACCGGCCATCGCCCAGAGCGTGCGTCCGGTCAGCGCGGTGTTCAGTTGTTCGCGGACGAACCGGTTCCAGGCTTGCGCGTTCGCGCGGCTGTGCAGCCACCACCCGATGTAGAGTAGCATAGCCGCAGCCAGCAGGGCGGTGATGTCTTCGGTCAGTTCGCGGTTGGCGCCTGAAATACTGAGCATGTACCGGACGAGGGCCCACGTCATGGAGCCCAGCGCCATGGCTCCGATCCAGCCGAGGTGGATGTAGGGGAGCGCGTCACGCCGGCCGGTCTTGACGACGAAGGCGACGATGGTCGACACGATCAAGATCGATTCCAATCCTTCGCGGAGCAGGATGACCAACGAACTCACGAAGGCCGTATTCCGAGATACGCTGCCGTCGGCGAGCGTATCGGCGGCGCGGTCGAGTAACGTCTTGATTTTCATCGTCTGTGTGGTTACCGCTTCGGTTGGCCACGCCTCGTCGATGGCCGTGCGGAGCATCATCATCTCGCGCTCGGTTTCTGCGCGCAGTGGCGCATCAACGTTGTTCAGCGCTGATTCCATCAGCTCGAATCCCTCGAGATAGGCCGCGATCGCGAGCTGCCGAGCCTCTTCCTGGTTACCGTTCGCATAGGCCTGCGCTGCCTCCTCGATTTTGGTGCGCGAGGTGGTCAGCGGTTCATGGGCTGTGACCTGCAGCGCACGCGGCTGTTGTGTGAGGTAGGCGCGCACGGCGTCTATCGGCGAGCTGGCGGAGTTTTGCTGACCAGGCGTTGTTGTTACCAATGCGCGCATACTTTGGAAGGTTGAATTGCCTTCTCCTTCCCGCCACAGTGACTCGCCCTTCGACACCATGACAGGGTCGGCGCGCAGACTCGCGGCGAAAAAGGCCAGGGCCCAGCGGTCGGCTTCGGAGAATTCCCTGAAGGCGCGCATTGCCGTGCCAGGCACGCCAAGCGTAATGGTATTGTAGAGGCCATACAGACTGCGCTGGCGCATACGGATGTCATCGTGGAAGTCGCTGGGTGTTGGTTCCATCCCTCTCGCCAGTGGTCCATCGCCTCGACCCTGCGAGCCGTGGCACCCAGCACAGTGCTGCGCAAACAACTTCTCGCCCTGCTGGAGGTCGGGAGACTGTCGCGGAGCCACAGTCAGCCGCCACGCCTGAATCACGCCGGTCAGCAGTTGATTGGCGAGCGTAGAAATTTCGCTGCCCGACGCCTTCGCCTCGATGCGGGCGATTAGCTCGTGTGCTTGTTGCACCAACACATCTTGCTCAGGAACCGGAGATAACTGGCCAAGCAGTGTGAGGGCCTGGGCGGCAAAGTTGCGTTGCTCTGCGTACTCTTCCGGTTTAATCACCTGACCGTTCTGAACGGACTCAGGGTAGTCGACACCGACATAATCGAACATGTGGACGATGGCCTGCGCCTTGTCATCGTCAACCGGCGCGGCCATTGCGATGCCATGCTGATGTGCTATCAATAGCACAATACTCAGCCACCATTGGACGGCGCTCGATAAGAAGGGCCGTATCGGCTTCACCACGTCTCGACCTTCAGCGCGTTTGAGCCCCTCGATTGGGCGATCGGCCCTCACGGAGATCCTGCGGGATAGTATCGATACTCCCATTGATCAATCACTTCTGCTAGTTGTTGCTCCTGCTAATGCGATTTCATCGTCCGTGATACGCCAGCTCGACGAACAGGTGGTGCGAGCAAAACAGTGCCATGAAGACTAAAGGAACATTGTGGAATTCCGCAAGACTTCTCCGCTGGTTCTAAAGATTTTTTGTTCGAGAGGTCCAGGAATAGACGTGAGGTTTCTGGCGGTTCATCCGTCTTACATCTGTCTAGCTGCGCCCTATCAATCCGACTGTAAAAGATACGAGTTGTGACCATCAATATGAAATCGAAGATCCTCGTTGGGGTGATCGGAATCAGCGTTGTAATGGCAGGTTTGGCGGTCAAACTGGGAGGCTGGTCGACAAGCGAATCATCGGCTCCAGTGCCTGCTGCGGACCAGCCTATATTGGTGGAAGTCACTTCCGTCACTGTCGGGTCAATCACAGAATCAATCCAGGCCGTAGGGACGTTGGAGGCGGTCGCGTCGATCACCGTGAGACCCGAGATCGCCGGCGTCATTCGCCGGATCCACTTCCAAGACGGACAGGTCGTTGAGCGCGCGGCTCCGTTGTTGGAACTGGAGCAAGAAGAACTCCAATCACAAGTCACTCAGGCGGCGGCGGAGGAGAACATGGCGCTGGTAACCTATGAACGGTTGAAGCGGATTACGGATGAGCAGTCCGCTATTGTGCCGGCTCAACAGATGGATGAAGCCCGGATGGCGTGGCATGCGGCGGCGGCGAACCGTCGCCTCTACGAGGCTCGTCTGAAGAAAACCGTGATCCGTGCCTCATTCAGCGGGACGCTGGGGTTTCGTCGCGTTTCGATCGGAGACTACGTCCAGCCGGGGCAGGACCTCGTGAATCTGGAGGACTTGCAGAACCTCCATGTGGATTTCAAGGTGGCGGAGGCGTGGTTGAGTCGTCTGCATGTCGGTCAACCGTTGATTGTCACGACGGATGCCTTTCCGAATGCCACGTTTGCGGGACGGGTCACGGCGATTGATCCGCGAGTCGATGCCATCAATCGGACGGTGGCGGTTCGCGCAGTCATTCCGAATCCCGCCGGCACGCTCCGGCCTGGTCTCTTTGTCATCGTTCGGTTGACCGTGGGCGAGGATACCCACGCGCTTCTGATCCCGGAGGAGGCCGAGTTTCTGCGGCAGGAGAAGACCATGGTGTTTCAAGTTGAAGAACGGACTGCCCGATTGAAAGAAGTCTCGTTGGGCGTGCGTGAACGGGGCATGGTCCAGGTGCGCGCCGGATTGAAGGAAGGTGAGCAGGTGGTCCGGACCGGAACCCACAAGCTGCGCGACGGCGCGCTGGTCTCGATCAAATCATCCGAGTAACGACGAATCCTCTTGCCGGATATGAGCATGCCCTCTCAATTCCACTCAGAGCAGGTATGAATCTTTTCGAGACCTGTATTCATCGGCCGGTGTTTGCCATCGTCATGACGCTGCTGCTGATGTTGTTCGGATTCTTGAGTTTCCTGCGATTGCCCGTTCGCGAGTACCCCGACATCAAACCGCCGATCGTATCCGTCCGAACGGTGTACCCGGGAGCCAGCGCCTCCGTCGTCGAGTTGGACGTGACCACTCCGCTTGAAGACGTGCTCAGCGGCATTCAGGGACTTAGGACGATGACCTCTGCCAGCCGCGAAGAAGTGTCGTCGGTCACGCTGGAATTTGAATTGGGACGAGACCTGGACGGCGCCACCAACGACGTCCGGGATCGGGTCTCCCAAATTCGCCCGGTGTTGCCGTTGGGGATTCTTGAACCTCATGTCGAAAAGGCCGCGGCGGAGAATACCGAAGTCCTGTGGCTCGCCGTCTCCAGCGATCGCTATTCCGAACTGGAACTTTCCGACCTCGCTGATCGATTCATCAAAGCGCAGTTGGCCATGATCCCCGGCGTGTCATCGACCTATCTCGACGGGGAACGACGCTATGCCATGCGGATTTGGCTGGACCCCGATCGCCTCGCGGCTCGTCGTCTGACCGTTGAGGACGTGGAAGACGCGCTCCGAAATCAGAATGCGTCGATCCCGGCCGGCCGCATTGAAAGCAATCAGATGGAATTCAGCGTCTCGCTCAAAGGGACCTTACAAACCCCGAAGCAGTTCGAATCGCTGATCATGGCCTACCGAGAAGGATACCCTGTTCGCCTGGAAGATGTGGCGCGCGTGGAATTGGCCGCAGAGGATACCCGCAAGGTGGTGCGATTCAACGGCAAGTCATCACTGGGGATTTCCGTGTCTCGTCAGTCTAAGGCGAACACCTTGGCCGTGGTGCGCGCCGTCAGAGAGCAACTTCCGTCCATTGCGGCCGGGTTACCGGAGGGGGTGGACCTGACGCTGGCGTGGGACAGTTCGACACCGATCGAACGGTCGCTGGATGAAGTGTATGTCGCCTTGGGGCTGTCGTTGTTTCTCGTGGTGCTGGTGATCTTTTGTTTTCTGGGAAGCGCGCGGGCGACGCTCATACCGGCGGTTGCCATCCCGGCCTCGATTATCGGGACGTGCACGATCATGGCGATGACCGGGTGTTCGCTGAACATCTTGACCCTCCTGGGCCTTGTGCTCGCCGTCGGCCTTGTGGTGGATGACGCCATCATCGTCCTGGAGAATATTCATCGCCGGATCGTCGCCGGCATGCCGCCCGTGCGGGCCGCCATTGAGGGCACAAACGAAATTGCCTTTGCCGTCATCGCGACGACGATCTCGCTTGTGGCGGTGTTCGTTCCGATCGCCTTCGTGACGGATATCGTTGGCCGGCTGTTTACGGAATTGGCCATTGCGGTCGCCTCGGCGGTGCTGTTGTCTGGTTTCGTGGCATTGACCTTGACGCCGATGATGTCCGGACGCTTGCTCCGCCAAGACAGCGGGGTGACTCGGTTTCGATTTGCCGCGCGACTGGCGGACGATCTCGCCCGACAGTATCGGCGCGGACTGGGGTGGGTCATGAACGCGCGAGTGGCCGTTGTGATCGTGGCGGTCGGAGCGAGCCTGGGGAGCCTGTCCATCTTGAACCGACTTCCGTCCGAACTCGCGCCGCTTGAGGACACGGGATGGTTTTCCGGCTTCCTCATCGCGCCACAAGGCGCCACCCTTCGGTATACCGATACCTACGCCAAAGAGTTGGAATCGTTGCTCCGGACGGTCCCTGAGATTGCCCATACCTATACGATGGTGGCCCTCGGCGATCGTCCGACGAGGGTCAACCGCGCCGAGAGTTGGGTGACGTTGAAGGATTGGAAGGAGCGCACGACCAGTCAGCAGGAAATCGTCGCGGGCTTGAATCAAAAACTCGGCACGTTGACGGGGGTGAAAGCCTATCTCCTCAATCCGTCCTCCCTTGGAGACTGGTCGGAGAAATCACCCGTGCAGTTTGTTCTCGGAGGATTGGATTATCAGGAGTTGCAACAGGCCGCCGAGACACTGGTCTCACGGCTGGCCGGCCATCCGGGGTTTGTGTCGCCGGGAATGGATGCCGCGTTGGATACGCCGCACCTGGCGGTAGAAACGCATCGCGACAAGAGCGCCGATCTCGGTGTGTCGGTTGCCTCCATCGGACGGACGCTGGAGACCTTGCTCAGCGGAAGGCCGGTGAACACGTTTATGCAGAACGGCCGTCTGTACAAAGTGATCGTGAAAGTCGACGATCGGAATCGGGAGACACCATCGGCCATCAGCCAGCTCTATGTGCGGGGGAATGACGGCGCATTGGTGCAGCTCAACAATATCGTGACAGTGAAGGAAGTGCCCGCGCCGGACGTGTTGAACCATTTTGATCGTATGCGCGCCGTCACCGTCAGCGCGGGATTGGCCGACGGCTTTACGCTGGGGCAAGCCCTGAAGTATCTGGATGAAACGGCCGACGACATTGTCAGGCCTGGTATGCGGACGGCCTATGCCGGAGAATCCAAGACCTTTGCGGAGAGCAATCGAAACCTCTATCTAACCTTCGTGCTGGCGCTGGCGGTCATCTTCTTAGTGCTCGCGGCGCAATTCGAGAGTTTCCGACATCCTTGGACGATTTTGCTCACAGTGCCGCCGGCTCTGTCGGGATCGTTGCTCTCATTAGCCGCGATCGGCGGAACTCTCACCATTTATAGTCAGATCGGTCTGGTGATCCTGATCGGGCTTGTGACCAAGAACGCTATCCTGATCGTGGAATTCGCCAATCAGCTTCGTGAACGGGGGATGGAGGTGTCTGAGGCGATCATTGAAGCAGCGGCTTTACGGCTTCGTCCCATCTTGATGACGACCTGCGCGACGATCCTCGGGGCCTTGCCGCTCGCGCTGGCCACCGGTGCAGGAGCGGCCGGGCGCCGTCAGATCGGCGTCGTGCTTATAGGAGGTCTGGTGGTGTCCACGCTCGTGACGCTCGTCCTGGTTCCAGCCGGTTATATGATCCTCTCCGGAGCCGTGAAGGTGCCTAAGACCTCGGATACGAAGAGCCCATAGGGGCTTCATAGCACAAATTGGGTATGGCCTTGTGGTTCGGCAACCACGATTGACGGGATGCCGAACTCTTATCCAGCCATCCAAATCGAGAAGGCCATAGCCCGCGTATAACTCCACTGGTACGTGAGGGGCAGGTCGGGTGGTCTCGTCTTACTATTGAAGGGTGAGATGGCGACTCCATAGGGGAAGGAGCAGTCTGTCCAATTTCATTCGACCCATGGTGTGTCGGATCTCAGGAGAGACTGAGTTTCTGAAAGAGGTGTCATGAATTGCACATGTTGGACTCACTTCTGGGTCCTAGCCGTCATAATCGCCGGCTCGGCAAGCATGTTCTCGCCATCCCTGAGTTGGAGCCTGGATATTACCCAACCGACTCCCACGGAACGTCAAGAAGCGATATCACTGGCGGATGCAGCGGTGCGCGCACTGCAGAACAATCTCGATATCAGTCTCAGTCGCCACACCAAAGAAAGTCGGTTGAGCGACATCGTCATCGAACAAGCGAAGTTTGATCCTACAGTGAGTCTGAACGGTCGGTATTTCCGGACGGTCGATCCTCTCAATCGACCGGTGTTCGGGGCAACCGGGTTCCAGCTGAACCAGATCACGACCTTCGACCAGCGTACCCATGCCGTAAGCGTCGATGCCTCAACCAACCTTGTGACGGGCGGGAATATCGATGTGAATTACAGCCCTGCCAGAAACAACGTCAATCAAGATCTCGCGGATGGATTCTTGTTCAATCCGGCCTGGACCGGCGGCTTGTCGTTCACCGTGACTCAGCCGCTACTCAAGAACGCCGGTATCGGGGTCAACGCCACCTTCATCAAGATCGCCCAAAACAATGCGGTCGTGGAGCAGCATATTTTTCGCGATCGGGTCCTGACCGTCATTGCTTCGGTCGAGCAAAACTATTGGGGACTGGTGTTTGCGAGAGAAAATGTGAAGGTCGCCCAAGCGGCATTAAAAGCGGCCGAGGAACTGTTGGCGACTAATCGCATCAAGGCCAAAGGCGGCGTGATGTCGGTCGTCGATGTGCTCCAAGCCGAGGCCGCCGTCGCGTCCAGGGTGGAGCAGGTCTTGGTAGCGGAGAAAGTCATCCGCGATGAGGAAGATCAACTACGGACGCTTCTGAATCCCGGCGAAGCCGAGCTGCGGCAAACCGTGCGCCTCGCGCCCGTTGACGCCCCCATCACGTATCTCGAAACCCTCAGCCTCGAAGAAGCCATCGAGACCGCGATCGAACAGCGTCCGGAAATCGTGCAGGCCAAGAAGAATATCGAGTCCAGCGAATTGAACACGCAATTTGCGCGCAACCAGTTGCTTCCCACGCTCTCCGTCCAAGGGACGATGGGTCTTTCAGGACTGGGGAGTGACTACGGGGGTTCGTTCACCAGAAACTTCAGCGGCGATTTCTATAACTATGGCGCGGGGCTGCTGTTCAGCTACCCGCTCGGCAACCGCTCTGCCATCAGTACGTACAACAAACGCAAATTGGATGCGAAGAGTGCCGAGGTCACCCTTGCGAGTGTCCGCCACCAGATTATTCTTGGTGTTCGCGAAGCGGTGCGCCGCGCGCAGACGGACTTCAAGCGTATTGAGACCACCCGCTCAGCCCGTATCCTTGCCGAGAAGCAACTGCAAACCGAGCAGGAACGACTCAAGGTAGGACTCAGCACCACTCGCTTCGTCCTCGAATTTCAACGCGATCTCGCAACCGCGCAGGGAAACGAGTTGCGGGCCATCGTGGACTACAACAAGTCGCTCTCCAATCTCGCGCGTCATACCGCGACGACGCTGGACCGCTATCACCTTGAACTTTCATAGATATCGCGGGATTCGGAGCCGTGAAGGTGGTCACCTCGGATCCTCTCAGTCTGTCTTTTCGGCAAGCCAAAATTTCTTCCAGGGACAGGTGAGGTAACGAGAGTCTTATCCGTCTGTACAGTGATGCACTGTATCGACCTAACTGTTGGTTCAGTTTGTCATCCATATCAGCACACTGGGGCCAGGCCGAGATAGCAAGGCTATGATGCCCGTCTGTAATTAGAGGGTGAGGAGTATAAGGATTCACGATGAACATTCTGACACAACTGATCGATTACGGAATTATCGGGCTGTTGGTCGTGCTCAGCCTGTGGGCATTGGCCGTGGCGGTGGAACGGTGGCTCTACTATCGGCGTGTGAACCTGACTCAGTTTGAGAACATTCAGAGCATGGAAATAGCTTTGACGAAAGGGCTGGTTGTGATCGGAACGGTGGCGGCCAATGCGCCCTACATAGGGCTCTTGGGAACGGTGTTGGGGATCATGTTGACCTTTCATACGATGGGCACCTCGGGCACCATGGCGGTCGGCACGATTATGGTCGGGCTCAGTCTAGCGCTCAAGGCCACGGCCATCGGGTTGTTGGTCGCGATCCCATGTGTCGTGCTGAATAATTTTTTACGCCGGCGTGTCTCCGAGCTCCTCACGCTGTACAAGGTGCAGCATGGAGCGTGAGCTGAATCAAATCAATGTCATTCCCCTGGTCGATGTGATGTTGGTCCTCTTGGTCATTGTCTTGACCACGGCCACGTTCATTTCGACCGGTCAGGTCCCGGTGGAATTGGCGAAGGCCAAGGAAGTGAACGACCACAAGGACGTGCCGCTGATGATCACCCTGACGGCCGATGGCCGGCTATTCGTCAATGACCAACCCGTTTCGGCGGATGGTCTGACGGCGATGCTGAACGGGCACCCGCGTGAGTCGATCGTCGTCTTCCGGGCTGATCGCGTCACGGTGTTGGAGCGGTTTGTGGGGGTGGTTGATGAGGTGAGGGGGCTCGGCTTTCGACAAGTGAGTTTGGAGGTGCTCCGATCATGACTACCATGGCAGTCACTCGCAGGAACGCAAGCATGGTGTCCGATCAAACACATGGGTGGCTGGCGTCCGTCATGCTGCATCTCCTGGGTCTCGCTGCGGCCACGCTTGTGATGGCAGAGATTCAACCACCGGTCCCGCAAGAGTTGTTTCAGTGGGATGTCTCGATGGTTGACTCGCCGACCCACTCTGAATCGCAACCGACCGAACCGGTCGTGCAACCGCTTCCGCCTCCCATCAAGCCGAGTCCTCCCATTCGACAGATAAGGCAAAGGATCGCCGAACAGCCGCTGGCGCATCAGGAAGTCACCGTTCCGATGGAAACGACTCAGATGGTCAAGGACGTGGTTACGAATGCCGAGCCGGTGATGGCGTATGCGGCTGTCGCCTCGACGGAGAGCGAACCAGTGACGTCGCCGTCTGTCGTGGAGACACCAATGGAATCGTCAGAGCAACCTGTCATTGAGCAGAGCGCGTTGGTGGAATCGATCGCTCAACACACGGAGCATCGTCTGGTGGAGTACCGGCAGGTGCGGTACCGCGAAACACGGGCCGACTACGGCTGGCTCAGGGATGCGCTCTGGGGGCGCATCGAAGCGCTGAAGCGATATCCGGCGCTGGCCCGGACGAATCATTGGGAGGGGAAGGTCGTGGTGTCGGCGGTCATTCGAGATGATGGAGAGGTGACGGGGGTTCAGATCGCTGAAACTTCGGGTCGGGCGGTGTTGGATGAGGAGGCCATGGCGGTCATGAAGAAAGCCTCGCCGTTGAGACTGAAACATCCACTCGGTCAACGACAGATCACGATTCTCATTCCCATCAGCTATCGGTTGGATGGGTAATTCGAATTGAAAACTGAAGAAGGAGCACCATGATGAATCGCTGGACGATC
>ERZ1292630.88-Hain-H41-02um-R3-88-length-103069-cov-8_pt1 | contig 65700 bp, 55 predicted proteins | sample MGYA00564408_ERZ1292630 | MGnify/ENA primary metagenome ERZ1292630 (study PRJEB36523, sample SAMEA6512641) | groundwater metagenome | collected 2019-01-08 | study: AquaDiva: Metagenomics assemblies of 32 groundwater samples
AGTGATCGTAACGGGAGAAGGCGTGAGTCAGTTGCCACCCCCAGCTACCAGCTACGAGCTACCAGCTACGAGCTTTCTTTTCTACGTCGGTTCCGCGTATCCGCATAAGCGTCTCGACCTTCTGTTGGATGCTTGGACGAAGCTCGCGACGTCTCATCCGGAGCTCTCGCTCGTGATCGGCGGCGAGCAGGACGTGTTCATGCGCCGCGTGATGGACGAGGCCTCGCGTTTGAACCTGCCGCGTATTTATTTCCCGGGATGCCTGTCCGACGAGCAGCTCTCGACGTATCTCTCGCATGCCGTCGCGCACGTGCACCCGTCGTCTTTCGAGGGATTCGCCCTGCCGTCGCTCGAAGCGCTGTCCGCGGGTTGCCCCACGGTTGTCGCCGACATCCCTCTCATGCGAGAAGTGCTTCCGTTGGACGGCGTTTTCTTCTTCAAAAACGGCGACGCGGATGATATGATACGAGCCATCGAGACGATCCTCGGAGACCCGGAGGCGGCGCATGTCGCCGCGCGTCGGGGAGGCGAAGAGGCGGCGCGCCGGCACGACTGGAACAAGGTCGCCGCGCGCACGCTGGACGCCATCGCATCCGTTGTACACGTCCGTTGATCATCCCATGCCCCGCGCTTCGTCAAAAAAACCGGCCGCCGCCAAAGGTCGGATCGCGCCTTGCGCAAACGAGTCCCGACCGCGCAACACCGGCGACGGGTCGGCGTTGCCGGCATGGAAGCGGATGAATCTGCGGGCGCGCCTGGAAGAGCAACTCGCGCGGGTGGTCGTCGATACGGAGGAAAAATATCAAAATATTAATCCGGATCAGGCGCCCGAGATTCGTCCGAAGCTCGCGCCTTCCGATACGTTTCGGACGAATCTCGTCACGCCGGGCCATCACGAGCTTGATCGCCGCCTCATCGAGCATGTCACGAGTAAGGCCGGATCCGTCCGTCGGCGGCTGTCGGTTCGCGTCGGGGAGCACGAGGCCAGTCCGCATGTGATTCCCGTGCACGGGCCGGTACGCAAATTCGTCATGGATGAGCGCGAGCCTCTGCTCGAGACGGTCGAAGCCTGGAACGCGCCATACGAAGAGCCGCCGACCATCGAAACGTTTGCCGCGCTCGCGTCGGGCTTGTATCTCCGGCGCGTCGAGCCGGGGCTGTGGCTCGAGCAATTCACGCCGGGCGACGCCCACGTCGCCTACAAGGAAAGCTACGGATGGTGGTCGCGTCTGCGCGCGCCGCTGATCCGTTGGGAACCGGAGGGGCAGAGAATAGAGAGCAGAGAACAAAGAGCAGCAGAAAAAGAGGCGGTTCCGATGCGCGAGCCGCAGCCCGTCATGCCGGACGCCGTCCACGTGGAGGCGTTGCCGGAATCCGCCTTTGTTCACCTGCGACGCGGCATTATCGAGGCATTCGCCAAAGCCAAAGACCGGGAGGACGCTTTGATAGCCGAGCTCGAACAGGAATGGGGCGTTCCCATTTTGGTACCAAAAATCGCGCCGGCGCGCGTCATGGTCGGTTTTTTTGCTCTTCTGCTCTTGGTTTCTCTGCCGGCCGGCGCCGTGTCACTTTCGCGCTCCGTGGGCACGTCATGGGTCGAAGTGAGCGCGCGCGGACGCTCCACCGTCGATGCGACGCTTTCCGCGTTGGCCGGCACGCCCACGGATCCGGCCGTATGGGGACGCGTATCAAAAAGCTTAAACGATACCGACTTGGCGCTGAACCGCGTGAATGCGCTTGCCGTGGCCGTGACGCAAGCCCTGCCGGAAACCCGCGACGCGTACGCGAGTGCCCGCAGCCTCCTGCGCGCGGGAGACGCGTCCGCGCAAGCGGCGGAGCTGCTCACGCAGGGGCTCGATCGCGCGTTACGCGAGCCAACCCGATATCCGGTGGACCGCGGCCGCGTGTTCAAAACGTATCTCGACGCGTCCGTGCCGTTGCTCGACCAGGCGTCCGAGGCGCTCGCCGACGTCCGGCTCGACGTCCTTCCTGACGCGGAGCGCGCAAAAGCGGTCGAGGCGTCGGCCTTGCTCGGGACCGTGCGCGAGGCGATCCGCGAACTCCGTTCCATCACGGACTTGCTGATGGTCGCGGCCGGCGACGAACATCGCCGCAGTTATCTCTTTATCTTCCAAAACCCGACCGAGCTTCGTCCGACCGGCGGATTTATGGGATCGATCGCGCTCATCACCATGGATCGCGGCGAAATCAAGTCTTTGGAAGTACCCGGCGGCGGCCCGTACGACTTGAAGGGCGAACTGAAAGAACGCGTGCGCCCGCCGGAGCCGTTGCGCCTCGTCGCGACGCGTTGGGAATTCCAGGATGCGAACTGGTTTCCGGATTTCCCGACCGCCGCAGAAAAAATCCGCTGGTTTTGGAGCGCGAGCGGTCAGCCGACCGTGGATGGTGTCGTGACCGTAAACCTCCGCGTGCTCGAACGGCTTCTTGAAGTGACCGGACCCATCGAGTTGCCGGAATACGGCAAGACCATCACGGCAGAAAATGTCTGGATCGAGATGCAAAAGGCCGTCGAGCTCGAATACGACCGTGAAGAAAACAAACCGAAAAAAATCATCGGCGATTTGATGGCCGTGTTGCTTGATCGTTTAAAAGCTTCGGATGCCGACCAGTGGCTCAAGCTGCTCACGCTTGGCACGGATTCACTTGAAACAAAAGACATTCAAATTTGGCTCGCGGATCAGGAAGAAGAGATGCTCGTCGAACGGTTCGGATGGAGCGGATTTTTCAAAGAGACGCCGGGCGACTCGCTGGCGGTCATCGGCGCGAACATTGCGGGGCAGAAGTCCGATCGTATGATCCATGAGATTGTGGAGCATGGGGCCGAAATTCAGCCCGACGGGTCCGTGATCGACACTGTCCGCATCACGCGAACGCATACCGGCATCAAAGGCGATCTGTTCTCGGGCGTGAATAACGTCACGTACTTGCGTGTGTATGTCCCGGAGGGCTCCGAGCTTCTCTCGGCGGACGGGTTTTCTCCGCCGCCGGAAGACCTGTTCAAGCAACCGCCGGAAACCGACCAAGAAGATGAGGACTTGGCGCGTATCGAAACAAAACCGAGGTTGCTTCCCAACGGCGTTAAAGCGACGGACGAATTCGGCCGGACCGCGTTCGGCGGATGGGTGCAGCTTGAACCGGGGGAACGCGAGACCACGATCTTTCGCTATCGCCTGCCGTTTACGACGTACGACATGGCGCAACGACTGCGCCCGGACGGCGCGCCCAAAGCCGACGCGATGCGCCCGGCGTACACGGTTTTGTACACGAGTCAAAGCGGAAAGCCGGAGCGTGAGCTGAATGTCCGGGTGAGCTATCCGTCGAATTGGAATCCCGCGTGGACGCACGAAACAGGTCTCGAATTCGCCGTAGTATGGGATCGTGACATCGCATCGGCCGGCATCTTCGACTCACGAACAACGAACAGCGAATAACGAATTTGTTTAAGGTTAAAGGTCAATGGTTAAAGGTTAAAGCTTCCTGTAAACTGTCGTTATGACGGAACGGAAACGCGAAAAACCAGCCCCCGTCCCCAAGCCGCCGCCGCGTCCCTGGCGGCGGGTTACGTTTTCTTTTTTGAAGGACAAGGAAAAATCTTTCACGTCCGACCGTGACCGCGAAGTGACCAAGGGTCTTGAGGCGATCTATCTAAACGACGGAACAAAAGACGACTTAAAAACGATCTCACCGGTCAAACGTAGCAAGACGTTGCGTCTCTTTGCGTGGTTTGTCGGATTTTGCGCGTTGGCGAGCGGTTTTGCCTGGGCCGGACTTTGGTATTTCGGCGCCGGTTCGTCGCAAGAAACGTCCGGCATCCGATTATCCGTCGAAGGACCGTCGTCCATCGGCCTTGGGCGAGAAGAATCATTCACGATTTTCTGGTCAAACCCTTCCGTCCAGGTTGAGCGTGAAGTGGAGTTGCGATTGTCGGTTCCCGCCGAGATGTTGATCTCGTCGATCAGCCCCCAGCCGGGCGACGCGCAAAACATCTCCTGGAAACTCGGCCTTGTATCTCCCGGAACCGAGGGGGAGATCCGTCTGAAGGGCGTGTTTCTGGGCACGCTCGGCACGCAAAGCGCCATCCAGATCGTCGCGACGTCTCGCGACGAAGGCGATCGGCTCCGTGAAGCGTTGGTGACGCACACGATCACGTACGGCGAGACGGTCTTATCCGGCACGTTCGACATTCCGGCCAAGGTCGTAGCCGGAGACGAGGTCGTGATCCGATATGCCGTAGCCAATCGCGGCGAACAAGGCTTACGCGGTCTCAAAGCTCGTTTAAAACTCCCCGACGGCTTCACGCCCTCGACCACCGGCACGTCGCTTCAGGCGCTTTCGGAAGACCGCGTGTTTGAGCAGCCGCTCGGAGATATCGCGGCGGGGACCACCAATACGCTCATCGTTGCCGGCGTGTTCGCCGCCGGCAGTTCCGGCGACATGCCGCTTGAGATTGCCGTCGGCGTGGCAAAACAGGACGGCTCGTTTCTGCCGTTGCTTGCGACCGAAGCCACGTTGACCGTGCTCGCGGGCGATTTGGGATTGCGTCTGGTCGCGAACGGAACCGACAAGGACGCGACGCTCACGCCCGGCGATCCGCTTCGAATCACCATCCAATATAAAAACTTAAGTCCCGAATCGTTGTCCGGCGTTCGATTGCGTCTCGGGTTCGAGTCCGTCGTGGACGGGACAAGCGCGACGGGCACGAGTCTCTTCGATTGGGACGCGTTCGACGACGAGGGTCTCGGCGTGTCCACGACGCGCACGCGCGTGCAGACGATCGTCTACGACGAAGAGTCGACCCCGACGCTGTCGCGTTTTGATCCGCAGGAAGAAGGGACATTCGACATCTCGATCGCGACGCTTCCGGTCGCACCGGGAACCAAGGACGCCGCCGTGCGCCTGACGCTCGAAGGCTCGATGGATCGCGTCGGCGCCGACCGTTCAACGCGCGTGATCCGGACCGCACCGATCACGTTCCGCTACCGTTCCGACGCGAATCTCGGCGCCGAGGCGCGCTACTTTACGGAAGAAGGCGCGCCGATGGGCTCGGGGCCGCTTCCGCCGCAGGCCGGTAAGACCACGAGCTATCGCATCTTCTGGAGCGTCAAAAAGAGCTTGCATGCGCTCGAAGACTTCCAAGTCACGGCGATCTTGCCGGCCTCGGTCGCCTGGGGCGTGGCAACGTCGGTGCAGGCCGGCGCCATCACGTACGACGACGCGACGCGCACGGTGCGCTGGTCGTTGAACCGCATGCCGGAAAACGTCAACGAGCTGGAAGCGTCGTTCGACGTCCAGCTTACGCCCACCGAGTTCGACGTCGGCCGCTTTGCGCAACTGCTCGGCGAGTCGCGATTCACGGCCAAGGATCCGATCGTGAACGAGCAGATCGTTCGCGCGTTGCCACCGTTGTCCAGCGACTTGCAAAACGACGAAGGGGCGAGAAATAAGGGCGTCGTGAGAAAAGGGGAATAGGAGTTGACAATAATAATCTTTTCTGTCATGTTCGAGCTAGGAGGTGCTATGCGCGCGCAATTGAACCGTCGAATCGATGAGGCTCTGGGGCACGGCATGACCCCCGAACTCCTCGTCATGAGGATGAATACCGCTTTCATGAAGGCGGATATCACAGAGCGGCTCGAGTCGCTTCAAGATGTTGAGTCCCTTTCCGACGTCGCCGTGGCCGTTGCCATGAAGCGACTGTCGCACAAGTCCTACGATCGCTCGCCCGATCTCGATCCGGCCGCCGATCTTGCCGCCCGCAGGGCCAGCTAAGCCTTTCGGGCTCTTTTTTGTTTTGAGTGCGCCGCCCCTCTGTCAACCGTCATCTGTTCACGGTAAACTTACCCCATGCCCCCACGCGAATCCGAAGTCCCCGCCGTCTATCAAGTCGAAGGACGTCGGTTGCGTCCGTCGATGGCCCAGGAGTCGCTGTTAAAGCGTAACGCCGAGTCCGCGCGCGCGACGCTCGAGCGGTCGAGCGACCTTCCCGAAGATAATCCCGAGCGGATGAAGGCGGCGATGGATTTTGAGGAGGCGAATTTGGATTTGGAAACGTTCGATTTGACGCATGATCCGACCGGCGCGTTGAAACGCGAGACGATCGGAACGGATTTGGCCGAACAATTGTCCGAGCGTATCGCGGTCGAAGGGGAGCCCGTGCCCGACGTCGGCGCGCCGGAGCTGATCACGCCGATCTTATTGGTCAACATGGGCGAGCTCGATCGCCTAAACAAAGTCAGTCCCGATTTCGGCAACGAAGCGCTGACCCGGCTTGCCGACGTCATCTCCCGAAAAGCGGAGGAAGGGTTGGGCGAGGTCGCGCAAGGCAAACCGAAAACATTCTACAAACTGTATCGCGCGGATAATAACAGCTTCATGATCCGCTTCACGGAAAAAATTCCGGCGGACCTCGCGCGATCGATTCAAAAGTCCCTGTCCGCACCGGCGGGAGAACGCTGGGGGGACGGGGAAGATTTATTTGAGGACAAAGGCGTTGATTCGCCGCCCGTCATCGCGGACATGGTGTCGATTGAGGAAACGCTTGCGGACCTTCCCCCGTCGCTTCGCACGTCCGGCAAAGCCGAGACGTACGCCGTCGGTGCGTTAAAGGACGTGCTCTTCACGATGCAGGATGCGCAAAAAATCGTGAGTCGTGTGGATCGCATGCGCCACGCGATCGCTGCGGACGAAAACAAGGCCCGCGATTTGTACGACAAGTTTCTCAAAAAGTCATTGGTCGGTGTGTTTACGATGGAGACCGGTCCTCAAGCCATACACACACCCGTCGAAACATACGAACAGTTTAAAGATTACCTCAAATCACTCGATCAGCAATCGGCGCACGCGCAGGCCGAAATCTGGGAAACGGCGTACGGGAAGGTTTTGGGCGATTTACGTCTACGCTATGAGGGCGATGCGAAATACGTAAAACGCATCCAGAATTTTGTCGCCGAAAAAGTGAAAGAAGATCGCGCGATCAGCATCGAAGAGCGCCGATCCTCCGTTCCGCCCGGGGCCGAGCTCCCGCCCGACGTGCCGAACGGAGGATTCGAGGAGCCGAGCCGCGATGACGCGACGGAGGGTTTGCGAGCGTTTGCGGGTTTGCGCACGGAGCTCGGACTCATGCAAGATAATTTGGAAAAAGCGCGCGCACAAGGCGCGTCCGAGCAAGAGATTTCTCGTCTCGAGCAGGCGACGCGGATCGCGGAAAAAACGTTGAATCGGGAGTACGCCTCGCGTGACGCCACGACGGGTCTCGAGCTTCGCAGGCCGTTGTTTGAGCGTCTTGAATCCGCGTTAAAAGATCCGTCAAAACGCGTGGCAAATGTCAGCATGGACATGGGGTTTCTCAAATACTTCGACGTGGTTGGCGGCCGTGAAACCGGCGATCTCGCGATCTTGAAAGCGGCGGAAACGTTTCAACAAGTCCGCGACGAATTTTCAAAAGACGGCATGGAAGTCAGCCTTCATCGTTTAGGCGGAGACGAGTTCGGCATGACCGTGGTGGGGGAGTCGACGCTGTCCGCGAAGGCGTTTAAGCGGCGATTACGCGACCTGCAAGCCGAGTTGTTGCGCAAGGTGGAAACGGCGGGCCGGATTCCGGCAAAGCGGGGTGCCAAGCAGGGGTATTACGCGACCGACATCAGTCTCGGGGTCGGTATCCATTTTTATGAAGACGGTGCCGCCGCGTTAAACGAGGATAAAAAATACGAGCTCACAACGAAACCGCCGGAAGGTATGGCGGTTGATGAGTCGCCCGCTCATGAATCATGGCGGCGTAATAAGCGCGCCGAACATCTGGTGAAGGTGGCGGATAAAGTGATGGAGTTTCAAAAAGCGTCCAACCGTTTAAAACTGATGTTGGAAAAAATCGATCAGATCGAGACGATCAAGCAAAAACCGCATGCCGATGAAGAACTTCGACGGGAAGAGGAGCATTTGAAGCAACTCCTCCGGTTTTCGGACAAGGCGATTTTTGGAAGCAAGGGTCGCGCGCAGTTGGATGTCTGGCGCGAACGCTTGATCGCCGGTGAATCACCGGAAGATTTGGATGGAGACATCCACTCGTTCGTATGGGAAAGAATGGACGAGACATTTCAGCAGGAGCAGTCGGAGCGGAAGGATTTGGAGCGTCATGTGGAATATGCGGTGCGTATCGAATATCTCAACGGCAGGATTGATGAGCTCCAGGCAAAGCTCGAAGAGGCGCTTGGGTCAACGGATGCATTGAAAGAGAGGCGCGAACGCGAACAACAAGCCTTACGAGGAAAGTTGAAATCCGCGGAAGAGGATTTGGAGGAGTTGAAGTCGATTCGGGGGCAACTGGCGGCATAAAACCGACGACAGTTTTTCAAGGCGCGGATTCCGGGCAAATATGTTACACTTCATCCGTTCATTTTTTTTGCTATGCAACCGGTAAGACATCGCCGTCCAGGCTCCGTACATATCAGCGCTCCGTCGTTTCCCGTCGGGGTTCGTCCTTCCGTATACCGGCGCATCGCATATACGTTTATCGGGCTCACCGTCGTCGTGATTCTCGGCGTGCTTTGGCTCACGTCCGTGCGCGCCGAGGTCGTCGTGCATCTGAAGCAGGACGCCGTCCGTCTCGACGGGGTCGTCGAAGTCGCCAAGGAGCCGCGCGCCGGACAAATTCCGGGGCGAATCTTGCAAAGCGCGTACACCAAGACCCGCGAATTTTCCGTCACCGGCGAATCCGGGCAGCAGATCGATCCGACCAAGCCTGTGGCGCCCGCCGAACCGCCGCCGTCCAACGACGTGCTTGCGCGCGGCACGGTAAAAATCATCAACACGTATTCCCGGGAACAGCCGCTCGTAAAAACGACGCGATTGCTCACGCCGGACGGCAAGCTCTATCGCATCGACGAGACGATCCGCGTCCCGGCCGGCGGGGAGGTCACGGTCGCGGCCTACGCGGATAAAGCCGGTCGCGAATTCGTGCTCACACAACCGACAAAGTTCACGATCCCGGGTCTCTTTGTCGATCTGCAAACCTTTATCTACGCGGAAACCGTCGGCTCGTTTGAGGCCGTCCCGCTCGGAGCAGGCGATACGGCCGACATCGCGCCGCCCGCCCCGAGTCGCGTTTCCCCAAACGCGCACCCGGTTTCCTATGAAGATCTAGATCGCGCAAAGAAATCGCTTACCGATGAGATCTTGAACGAGGCGATGCAGAAGCTTGCGAATCAAGTGGAAGGCCGTGAAAACATGGAGGTCGTCTATGTCGTGAAGGTGGCGTCTGAAAGCAAAAATGCCAACGTCGGTCAAGTGACGGATTCCTTCCTGTATTCGATCAAGCTCGACGTGACCGCCGTGTATTATTCGAGAGACGACATGCAAGCGCTCGTTCGTTCGCGGTTACGCGAGCGCGTGCCGCAGGGACGCGAGTTCCTTCCGTTCACGGGCGGCGCCGTCACCTATTCGCTCGAATCCGCCGATCCGACCTCCGAAGTCGCGGCCATGCGCGTGACTGCCGACGCGAACTATCGCTTGAGTCCCACCAACCCCCTGTTGCAGAAAACCGTGATCGCCGGCAAGTCGGTCGAAGAGGCGAGACGCTTGCTCGAATCAATCGACGGCGTGGAACGCGCGGACATCACCGTCCGTCCGGCGTGGCTCGGATCGCTGCCCGCGCTCAAGGATCGTATTGAACTTACCGTCGAGTAGTGTGGCAGGTTGTAGGGTGTAGGCGGTAGGGTGTAGGCTGCTTTTGTTATGGAACATCCCATCGAAACTCGCCGCCATAGCGCGGCGCATGTCATGGCCGCCGCCATCAAGCGGCTCTTTCCCGAGGCAAAGCTTGGCGTCGGCTCTGTCGTAGAACACGGCTTTTATTACGACATTGATATCGGTCGATCGGTGACGCCAGATGATTTGAAGGCGATCGACAAGGAGATGAAGAAAATCGTGAAAGAGAATCCCGTATTCGTCCGCGGCGAGCTTTCAATCGACGAGGCGATCAAGCTGTTCACCGAACTCGGTCAAACGTACAAAATCGAATTGCTGAATGATTTGAAAACCAAGGGTACGACCAAGGTGAGCGCCGAAGAAGCGCAGGACATCGATCCGCAAAACGTCGGGAGTGTTACGATCTACCGCACGGGCGAATTTGCCGACTTGTGCCGAGGCCCGCATGTCACGGAAGCAAAGGAGATCGGCGTCTGGAAGCTCACCAAGATCGCTGGCGCGTATTGGCGCGGCAAGGATACGAATCCGCAAATGCAGCGCATTTACGGTTTGTGTTTTGCGACGAAAGACCAACTCGCCTCGCATGAAAAGATGATGGAGGAGGCCGAGAAACGCGATCACCGCAAGCTTGGCGCCGAGCTCGATTTGTTCGCGTTTTCCCCACTCGTCGGCTCCGGTCTTCCGATGTTCACGTCGCGCGGCACCATCCTCCGGCAACTTGTCACGGATTTCGTTTGGGAACTGATGCAGCCATACGGATACGAACGCGTCTGGATTCCGCATATCGCCAAAAGCGATTTGTACAAGACGTCGGGACACTGGGAAAAATTCGAGGACGATCTCTTCCATGTCTCCAGCAAGAAAACGGACGAGACATTCGTGTTGAAACCGATGAATTGCCCGCATCACACGCAAATCTTCGCGTCGCGTCCGCGTTCGTATCGCGACATGCCCTTCCGCTTCTCCGAAGTCACGACCGTGTATCGCGACGAGAACACCGGCCAGCTCCAAGGGCTTTCACGCGTGCGGTCGATCACGCAGGATGACGCGCATGTGTTTTGCCGTCCCGATCAGGTCAACGAAGAAGCACATGCGATGTACAAGATCATCGACGGCTTCTACAAGGGATTCAACATGCCGCTCAAGGTGAGCTTGTCGATACGTGATCCGCGGCATTCGGAAAAATATCTGGGGGACGACGACGTCTGGTCGAATGCGGAACAAGCGCTCGCCACGCTTTTGAAGGAAGTCGGAATGCCGTACGAGGTTGGAGAAGGGGAGGCGGCGTTTTACGGTCCGAAAATCGATTTCATAGCTCAAGATTCCATCGGCCGTAAATGGCAACTCGCTACGATTCAACTCGACTTCAATTTACCGGAGCGTTTTGAACTCGAGTACACGGCGGAAGACGGTTCCAAGCAACGCCCGGTCATGCTGCATCGTGCCATTCTCGGCTCCGTCGAGCGCTTTCTCGGTATTCTGATCGAGCATTACGCCGGCGCTTTTCCGCTTTGGCTTGCGCCGGTGCAAGTCGCGATCCTCCCCGTCGCGGATCGTCACAACGACTTCGCTTTCGCGCTTGCGAAGGAGTTGGAGGAGGCCGGCTTCCGTGTCAAGGTTGATGACTCGGCCGAATCCGTGGGCAAGAAAATTCGCAACGCCGAAAAGATGAAAGTGCCGCGCATGCTCGTCGTGGGTGATAAGGAAATGACCGCCGGAGGCGGATCCGCCTCCGGCGGAGAAGGCGGGGAACTCACCGTGCGCGTGCGCGGCGAGGCGGAACAGAAGACTCAATCGAAGGAGGTATTTATCGAAGAAGTACGGAGGCTCGTCCAAGAACGCGCTTCGTAGACCACCCCCTGCCCCCTCCTCATGTAAGGAGGGGGTTTGGGGATGGGATTGACAGGACTTCAGAAAAGGTGAACGTAGTTATTCATGGGACTTGTCTACAATCTCCAATCACAGACACATGTCAGGAAAGCGTTGCGGAACGCGCCTACTCCCGGAGAGGAGATGCTTTGGAGATATCTCAAAGGATCAAGACTGGGAATGAAGTTTAGACGGCAGTATGGAGTAGGAAATTACGTGGTGGATTTCTATTGCGTCTCGGTGAGGCTCGCCGTCGAGCTGGATGGCGCAAGCCACGAAGAGTATGCGGCAAAGCTCTATGACGCCGTGCGCCAGAAGGATCTTGAGTCTTTGGGGATTCGTGTCATAAGGTTTTCCGAGTCTGAAACCACTGAGCGTCCGGAAGAGATCGCCGAACGAATCCGCACGATCGCCTCCTCCCTCCTTACATGAGGAGGGAGGATAAAGGAGGGTGGTCTACGCCCACCGACTCACAAGCAAAATCGCAAGATACAAAACCGTCGCTCCGGTCGTTTCGGCCATCGCCAAACGTCGGGGTGGTTTTGGTTCGTAGCCGTATCGACGCGCGCGTAGCGGCCAAGCAAACGCGATCGCGGCGAGCGCTCCGATCACTTCCAGCCCGACCGGCAACACCACGCTTAAGATGCCGACGTGGAGGCCGAGGATCGCGCCAAACACCGTCCAGCGTCCGGCGGCGACCCGTCCGGCGCTCGGATGTTCGGTCAGGCGCGCGAGGGCGGCGCCAAGCAGGACAAAGGCGAGGATAATGATCCACTTCTCGAGTTGGATAAAAATCTGCATGCCGACCAGCCCGACGGCAAGACAGAATGCCGAAAACGGCACGAGCGCGAGATTGAGCCGCGACAGGCCGTTCACCGGATAACGTGAAGGCTGATGCGTGAGGAGAAAGAGGAGATCCAGGGCGTATCCGGGCACGACGATGAGAAAAAACGTCAGGGCGATGCGCTCTTCCGTCCGCTCCGCCATGAGCGCGGCGAGACCGAGCGTGACGAACGCGATCGCCGGCGTAAGCATCTTTGTCGCCAGGTCTGCGGGTCCAAGACGTTTCCATCCGATCGCAACGCTCGCCGCGAGATACAGCGCGAGCGCCGCGACGAGCGCCCAGGGATAGTCTCCCGGCCGGCGCCATGTCCATTCGACGGCAAAAAAAGAAACGGCTCCGACAAGCCAGGGTAGCAGGCGTAAAAAAAGATAAGGCATGAGGAGAAAGACTAGATGACGGAACGGGTGACGGGTTCAGGCGCCCGCCGTTTTCGGAAGGCGACATATTCCCGCAGGACGACCGAGAACGCCGTGGCGACCGGGATGGAAAAAATCGCGCCGACCACGCCGAATAATTTCGCGCCGACAAGGAAAGCCGCGATCGACGCGACGGGATGGAGACCGACGGCTTTCTTCATGACGAGCGGCGTCAGAATATGATTTTGCAATTGTTGTACGGCGAGGATGAAGAGGAGCGCGCCCAAGGCTTTCCATGGAGACACCGTCAATGCAATGAATACGACGGTGCTGCCGGCCGCGATCGGGCCGAGATAGGGGACAAATTCGAAGATGGCAGCGATAAGGGCGAGGAGAAGCGCGTACGGAACCCCGATCAGGCTGAAGCCCGCGAAGTAGGCGATGCCGATCGAAGCGGAAAGCGCGAGCTGGCCGCGTGCCCAGGCGCCGAGCTTTTCCATGACTTGCCCGATGAGCCGCGTCGCGAAGTCGTGGTATGCGTCCGGCACGAGTCCGCGGAACGCGCGTTTGATCGACTCATCGTCAATGACGAGATAAAAAGACAATACGAGGACGACCACGACCGTGGCGAGTCCGGCGAGTACGTTGTTGAGCGAGGCGACGAGATTGATCGCGGAATCCTGCGCGCGTTCGACGAGCGCGGCGAGTCCGGGCGTCGAACCCGAGCCGAGTCCGAGCTGTTCGCTGATCGTGCGCAATTCCGTCGCGCCGTCGCGCAGCCAGCCGATGGTCCCGCCGAATGTTCCCGCCGCCTGCCGCGTCTGGTCGACGATCGCCGGGATGAGAAATCCGACGACGCCTCCCACCAAGGCGAAGAGCGCGAGATAGAGCAGGGCGACGGTGAGACCTTTCGGGATTTTGTGATGCGACGCCCAGTCGGCAAACGGATAGAGAATGCCCGCGAGAAGCGTCGCCGAGAACAGGAGCAGCAGGATGTCGCGAATGAGCCAGGCGATCCCGACCGCGAGCAAGACCCCGACCGTTTTGAGAACGGTTTCCGTCGAGATCGAGATGACGCGCGGCTCCATGTCTGCACAGTAAGCAAAGAGCAAAAAACAGTAAACAAAGAACAGAGAGCAAAGAGCAGTTCTAGGGGCAGGCTTGCCGGTGTTCTTTGCTCTTTGTTCTTTGCTCTCTATACTTGCCTCATGAAGCCTTACGCGGAAAATCGCAAAGCGCGGCATGAATACCGGATCCTCGAGACGTTCGAGGGCGGTTTGGTGTTGACCGGCGCCGAGGTGAAGGCTGTTCGTGAAGGCGGAGCGCGTCTCGACGGGGCGTTCGTGAAACCGCTTGGAACCCGCCTGGCGCTGGTCGGGGCCCATATCCGACCGTATTCAAAGATGGCCAATCGTGAGGGATATGACCCGGAACGCACTCGCACGGTCTTGGTTTCCAAGAAAGAATTGCGTCAAATCAGGGCCAAAATCCAACAAAAAGGCTTGACACTCGTGCCCATTTCATTCTACCCTGTGGCCCGACGCATCAAAGTGTCTTTTGCGCTTTGTCGGGGCAAAAAAGCCTACGATAAGCGTGAAACGCTCAAGGAGCGTGACATCATGCGCCAAGTAAGGAGAGGCGAGTAGGCCTTCCCCACCCGGGGATGAATCAGCATCGACGACGATCGCTCCGTTACATCGCAAGCCGAGCGTGTCGAATCCGCTCGTAAATCCTGACCGGCGCCACGACAACTGCCAACGTCGTTTCTAAGGTTCGCAACGTGATCGCTTCGGCGTTCCGCGTTCCGACCTTCGCCCCGTCCTTCGCCTAAGGCGAACCTGACGGGCCGGTCTTCCACGATTTGATCCGGATCATGGAAAGGCCGTCACTGACGGATCTAGATCCCGCCATCGCCTTCTAGGCGGGACCACGGCTGGAAGGCTTTGACCGCGCGAGTTTGTCCGCTCCCTGACGCGCGATCGAGACCCTTGAACGGACCAAGCTTGTAACGACGTGTACCGGTCGGTCGATCGGACGGGGGTGCGATACCCCCCATCTCCACCATGTTTACGCCGCCTCAAGGGCGGCGTTTTGCGCTCTATTGAGCGGAGAATGGTGAGAGTCGTTGGGGATTGCACTCGCGTCCGAGTTCGGTTCCTGCCCGCCGGCTGCCCGACGTGCGGTCTGTGGAGCGTGCCGGCCACCGTGGGACCACCAGCCGACGGATTGACGCCGTTCGTAGGGAGAGTATGCTTTGGATATTGTTCGGGAATCCCCTGCGCGCGCACCTTCGCCCTCCGGCTCCGCCGGCGTTGAGGTGAATGCGCGCGATCCCGTCTCCGAGACGGAGTCTGCCGTCTCGCCCGCCGCCGTGGGGGCCGGCGGGCGTTCCTGTTCCTTGCGCACGGGTGTCTCCTTGCGCGAGTCTCGGAGCTCGTGGTCGTAGGCGTGCATCGCCTCGATCGACCGCCGGCCCCCAAAAACTCTGTTAGTGGTTACTTCGCATCTGCCGCCCTCCCGGGGCGGTTTTCCGTATGGGAGCGTCCCACTGGCTGGCGCCGCCGCATGACATCCGCGATGACATCCGCTGGCATTCCAGCGGCTTGTGCCACATGCTCGCCGGGTGAGGGCCGCAGCCCAGCTCGGCGGCACTCGCCGTGTGACCCCCGAGCGGATCGCGGTCGCGCTCAAGTGCGTCCGCGAGAACGTCAACGCGAAGCTCCTCCGCGAGGCGCTCGGAACGAGCACGACGACGATTTCGACGCCGGACGTGCGCCGCCTAGCTGACGTCCTTCTCGCCGCCGGGATTCCCGGCGACGTGATGCGCGCCAACGTGGGGGGGGACACATGGAAGAACGCCCCGCGCGCCAAGAGTCACCTTGCCGCGATCCTCCGGCACTTCTGCGGCTTGGACCTCAACGCGCAATATCGGAAGGGACTGTTTTCATTCCACGCGGTGGCGGGTCCCGACGACTCGGCCGTGCTGCGAGCCCACCTGCTTCCGACTCTCATGGGTGAACCCACGGTATCGAACGAGGAGATGGACGCTTCCCTACGTGTGCAGCATGCCCATTGGGCCCGTCGCGAACCCGGCGGTGCTGGCTTCGACCTCGTTGCGTACGAGGCCGTGGCTGCTCTCGAGATCGCACTGAAGCAGGAGACTGATGCACGTCTGAGCCCGCAGACTCGCTTGGAGCTCCTAGCCGAGGACGCCGCCGACGATCCGGCGACCCTCGAGATCAACACGCGCGCGGTGTGTCTCGCAGCCCTCGTCGAGGCTGCCCTCGAGCGCAGCTACTCGGGGGACTTCACGGGCGCACTCGAGCTCATCCAGCGGGCGACCCCGATCTACTATGCCACCGGCCCGATCCCGGACTCACAGTACATCACCTGGGCCCGAAGCCGATTCGTGGAAGTCAGCATGAGTCTCCACGCGTACACGAGCCAGCTCGACAAGCTGCCGAAGGAGCTGCGGCGCAATTGGCGGACCATGTTGGAGCAATCGCTCCGGTTTCTGGAGCGCGATGCTCGATGGGCCGATCCCGGTCGCAAGGAACTCACGGTCGCGAGCATTGGCGCTGTTGTCGCGGCGACTCGAGGGAATGACAATGAGTTTGAGAGCGCTATCTCGCTGGGCCGTTCGGTGCAGACAGCGACACAGGATTCAACCGATTTTCTAGTGCATCAAGCTGGCTTCGCCCCTTCACGGGAGACTCTCCTGTGGGGTGATGCGCTGCATCCCGCGAGTTGGATTCTTGGCATATCCAGCGGTGCTTGCGTTGTGCCATTTTGCATCTTCCTGGCCGACGGGATCTCCTCATTCGAAATGTTCACTAACGAGGTGCAGCTAGGCGTGATATCGCTTCTCGCGTACGCGTGCTTCAAAGCGGCATCGATGCTGTTGAAGCACAAGCGAGATCAAGGGACTTCGACTGCGAATGGCCAGCAAGAAAAGGACGCCGCGTGAAAACGGCGCCAGAACCGCGTCGCGGTTAGAGACAAGATTGCTACTTGCGCCTGTCCTCGTCATCCTCTCGGATGTGCCGGGAGAGTGCGGGCCAAATGAAGACGAATACAAACGAAAACGTCGCGAGAAAAATCAGAAGAACGATAGCGACGTCTGAACAGAACTCTTTCCATCCCATTCACACCTCCCTCTCCGTCACCCGAGAGGGAGGTGTGAATGGGCGATAAAGGACTCATCTGTCGGCGCCCTGGATGCGTCCTAACAGCCCGTGCTCAGTGTGTCAACGGTGGAGCGGTAGCGTGGAGCCGACATCCTGTTCTGCTCAGCGAGGCAACGTGCTCTAAATTCGCTCTTGTGTCCACGGGAGTGGTGTAGGACGCCTTGTTCGGGTGCGGATCAAACTCGGCACCTGTTAAGGCCTCGGCCACCGCGTCATCTTCGAAGTTACGAAGCAACGAAGGGAGACGACGATGACCGAGATCACGAAGATGGAAGCGGCGACGATCCTGCGCAAGCACCTCGAAGAGGGAGGCTCGGATCAGCTTCGGGACATGGTGCAGATGTTCGCCGAGGCGTTGATGGGCGCGGATGCGGATGGACTCTGCGGCGCGGCGTACGGAGAGCGGTCGCCGGATCGGGTGAACCAGCGCAACGGATACCGGACCCGGCGCTGGGACACGCGGGTGGGCACCATCGAGCTGGGGATCCCGAAGCTGCGGGCGGGCAGCTACTTCCCGGAGTGGCTGCTGGAGCCACGACGGCGCTCGGAGCGCGCGCTGATCGCGGTCGTCGCCGAGAGCTACGTGAAGGGGGGTCTCGACGAGGAAGGTCGACAAGGTCGTCAAGCAGCTCGGCATCGAGGGCATCGGGAAGTCGCAAGTCAGCGAGCTCGCCAAGAGCCTGGACGAGCAGGTGAACGCGTTTCGGTCGCGGCCGCTCGAAGCCCCTGCGTACCCGTACGTGTGGCTCGACGCGCGAGTTCGTGCCTCTCCCGACGCTGCCCAACTGCCGTCGCTGTCCGATCGGTATCCGCCGAGCCGACGGCCTGCGCGTGCTGTGGACCCGTGCCCTGGAGCACGCCGGCGCCGGCCGCGTAGCCGTGCAGGGCCGTGTGCCCGTGTTCTCCACGCCCGACGCGTCCGACTCCAACACCGCTACCCACCAGGAGAATTGACCATGAACCCGATCACCCACGGCGGCAGGGTCATCGTTGCTGATAAAGGCGATAATCAATAGCCCACTTTCGTCCGCGCGATGTGCATTAGGACGATTGACGTCCACCACCCTCGTTGACATTCAACTCGAACCATGACAGCGTTCACGCTGGCTTAGTCTTTGTGGGCCATGGTCCACACTGAGCGCTCGAAATCTTGCCGACCGATTGCGAGAGCTATAGAGTTAGAGAGATCTAGGGAACACCATGCGCGACGTTGTTCGCGTCGGTTACTCGCCCGAGGGCCCGCGGCGGCCCTGCCCGCCGGCTGCCCGATCTTGTCGAAATTGGGAGATCGCTGGGGTTCACGTGGGACACGGTTTTCGCTAGGTTGAGCCTTTCAATGGACTCAAGGTTCCTTGCGATCACGATTCATCCTGTTGCGATACCCCCCCATCTCCACCATCACCACGATGTCAGATGTTAGATGTTTGATGCCAGAAGGTTTGAACTTCAGGCATCTGACATCAGAGATCTGACATCATCTCTCATGCGCATCCACCATCGCCGCCGAGGCGGCCAATATAAGAAAGAGGAAAAAGTCGTTTTCCGTATCAACGATCAGATCCGCGCTCCTGAAGTGCGTGTGATCGACGAAAACGGAGAGATCCTCGGCGTTCTGTCCATCGACCGGGCGCTCGAGATTGCCCGCGTACGCGGCTTCGACCTGGTTGAAGTCTCGCCAAAAGCCGAGCCGCCCGTTTGCAAGCTCCTTGATTACGGCCAGTTTAAATATCAAAAGGAAAAGGAGTTGCGTGCCCAAAAGGCTCACTCAAAAAAAGTGGAAGTCAAAGGTATCCGTCTCTCCGTGAAAATGGGTGTGGGCGATTTCGACACGCGTCTTCAAAAAGGAAAAGACTTTTTTGAACAGGGCCATAAACTGAATATCGAGATTCGCCTGCGCGGACGCGAGAAAGCGCATACGGATATTGCCAAAACCAAGATTCAGGAATACCTTGACCGCCTCGCGGAGGAGTACCAACTCACCATCGAGCAACCGATCAACCGCTCCGGCGGAAACGTCACGGCGATTGTCGGACGCAAGGACTAAAGCGACGTGAGATGTCAGATGTTTGATGCCAGATGTTCCGGCGCCAAACATCTGGCATCTGACATCCAACCTCTACCATCTTTATGAAGCAAAAAACTTCCAAGACCATCGCCAAGCGGGTCAGGCTCACCAAGACCGGCAAGTTATTGAAGCGCAAAGCCGGCCAGGACCATTTCAACAGCCGCGAATCCGGCAATACCACGCGCAACAAGCGTCGCGACGTGAGCGTGTCCGCATCCTACGTACGCAATTTGAAGCAGTTCATGCCCCATAACTAACGATGTTAGAAGTCAGAAGTCTGATGCCAGAAGTGTTGGCAACCTCTGGCATCTGACATCTGACTTCACACATTCTCTCCTATGCCACGAGTCAAACGCGGAACCCATCGCATCAAGCGCCGCAAGAATATCCTTGCCCGAACCAAGGGCATGATGTGGGGACGCAAATCCAAAATCACGCTCGCCAAGACGGCGGCGACGAAGGCCGGTAAGAACGCCTACGTCGGTCGCAAGCTCAAGAAGCGCGATAACCGCGGATTGCAGCAAGTCCGCATCAACGCCGCCGCGCGTTTGAACGGAACGATTTACTCAAAGTTCATGTCGTCGCTCAAGAAGCGCAACATCGAGTTGGACCGCAAAGTCCTCGCGGAGATCGCGATCAAGCATCCGGACGTCTTTGCCAAGCTGGCCAAGGCCTGACGTCAAACGCACAAAAGGAGCCGAATGGCTCCTTTTGCGTTGCATGATCCCCACATCATGCGTCGAGTATGATACCATGGAGGCATATTTTTATGCCACGCAAGATGTATCGCAACCCGGAAGCCGAGCCTACGCCGGAGCGTCCGGGATCCGGATCGCCCGATGACTCGGGCGTGCGACGACGACCTCGAAAGGAAGAGAAAAGCGTCCTGATCGACCCCGAGTATCAACGTGCCGTCGAGCGCGTGAAGTCGAAGGAGTCGAGCGTGATCGTCGAGTCCTCGTACCAAGAAGAAATTGGACGATCGAAGCGCGCGCGGAAATCGGCAGAAAAGCCCAAAGAGGAAACGTTGCCGCTCGAAGAAGCGCGCGCGCGTTTTGAAGCAGTCGAACAGGAACTCAAAGAGGTAGGAGTAACGTCCGAAGCCGACAAAATGAATGATCCGGAGTGGTCGAATGCCTACATGGCGTTTCGTCATGCCGAGCGCGCGTCACGCGCCGAACGGAGCAAGCGTGGCGTCCGCGAGTACAAAGAGGCGCAGTCGCAACGCGAAGAACGCCACGCCGGGCATCAAGCCGCCGTGCGCGAGCTCGTTGAAGACGCCGAACGCGAAGAATCCGCAAAACACGAAGGCGTGAGGGAGAACGTCGACGAGCTGCTCGGCATGGAGCGTGAGCGCATGGCGGAGGAGGCAAAGCTCGCAAGACGCGAACGGCTCGCGGGCATGAAGAAGCAGGTGGACGAGATGCGTGCGTCTCTCTTGAAGCAGGAGCAGGCGGATCTTGCGGAGCGGATGGAAAAGATGGGCGGCGTGTGGGCAGGGGAGGAATATTTCAAGCTGAAAGATCGCTTGGAAGATGTCGATGCCGAGATCGAGAAACTCGAAGGGGCGGAACGCAAGCCGAGAGCGTCGAAACGGGAAGCGCCGGTTCGCGCGACGCAGGAAGAGATATTCGCCGGCGAACTCACGCCTGAAGACGAGATCGTCGATGCGCGCAAAACGTCGAAGTTTATCAACGATTCGGAAAAGGAAATCGCGGCGCGGCAAAAAAAACTCCAACGCGAGCTGGGAAGACACGGCATCGAATCGGCGGCGCACATCGATGCCGAGCTCGCCGAGATGGAGCCGGAGCTGCGCGCCGCCTCCACCGGGGCGAAGCCGGACGTATGGTATCGCTTAAAAAAAGTGGGCCGGCGCCTGGCCGGGCTGGAACGCCCGCCGGAAGTGCAGGCGTTGCTCAAGAGGTATGTGAATTTGGAAAACGAAATGAATGCGCATATCCATTCGCGCGCCGAGGCCGAGGCCGAGCTCGTTCTGGCGGAAAAAAAGGCCGGTCGCGAACGTTTTACCGCTCCTCGTATGCGGGGTTCTATACAGGGCCGGCAGACCATGTCGGGCCTTCGCGGAGGCGTGGCCGACGTTTCCGCCGGCGGAGACCTGTCAGGGTTCGGGAAAACGTTTCTTGAAGCGCCGGAGATGCGAAGAGGCTCCAAGGAGCTCCGAACGACGCTCGCATTGAAACAGATCGAGGAAGACATCCGGAATGCTCTCGGGGAAATGGAAGCGATGCAAGAACTGACGGAAACCGAATTGAGCGAGGAGATGTTCGAAGAGAAAAAATCGAATTTTGCAAAACGGATTCGGGCTCTTGAAGAACAGGGAAAGAGCGAGGCGTTTGATGAAGCGTTGGAAGAGGCCGAGGAAGCCTTGATGCGTTACGTCATGGCCGTCCATCAGCGACGTCGGACATTCTTTGAGCAAGCGCGCACGGCGGGAAAGGGCGAAGCGCGACCTGCGTCCGTGATTTCGATCCGTTCGGGTCGCGCGGGCGGCGCGTACGCTCCGGGGACTGCGGACCGCAGCGCCGTTTTGATGTCGCGCATGGAGACGGCGGATTCGCGCGAAGAGCGTGTTGCGGCCGAGAAGCGCGAAGCTGCGGAAGCGCCGGAACGCGTCAACAAAGAAGTAGAGATGTACCGTTCCGTGAAGTGGAGGAAGGATCTGATCGATATGATCAACACGGACGAAAACGCCCGCGCCGCGATGCACGGCGTATACGAGGCTTTCAAACACCGCATGCTTGAGAAGCTGGCGAACGAGGAAGACGTCGATTTTCGTACGAGCACTCCCGATCCCGCGTTGGATTACGCGCTGAATTTCTACAGAAAATATGCCCAAACCCCGGACGATAAAGGGTATGTGTACGATTTGAAGATCCGGCACGCGGCGCATGAAGAGCTGGAGGAAATCGAACGCATACTGGGCAAGAAGTGGAACAAGAGCGGATGGGCCGCGCAGGCGGTGCGCGCGATTTCGCGAGGCAAGGTCGAGCTGCTGGAGGGAGAAGGGGCGGACGTGATTCCGCTGCCGCATGTGAAGCGCGCGTTGTCGGAAGAAGAGTTGGAAGAAGTCGAAGAGCTGGACATTCCGATCACGGTTGAGGCGCCCGTTTCCGACAAGGAGCGTCCGGTCGTTTCCGCGGAAACCGCGGAACGCGAGGCGCTTGCCGAGTCAAGCGAGCGACAACGCGAAATCGACGAGGAGGCGGAACAATCATTCGAAGCGTCTCTCGGCGGATTCCGCCCGGCGGGAGAGGCGTTGAAGGCAGAGGCGGCGGAAGACGAGGAGCTCGGCGTCCCGACCGTGCAAGAGCTCGCCGCGATGCGAGAAGTCACGCAGCCGGAAGCGTCGCAAGCGGAGGGCTTGAGCGTCGAAGAAGCGCTGGCGCTTCCAAAAATCGAACCCGCGATCGAGGTTCCGCAAACCGAAACCGATTCGTCCGAACCGGAGGTCGTGCATGGAAAGAGGCGAGGGGATTATCGATGGGAACCGCCGCAGCGCGAGGGGGCTCGTCAGATTGAAAAAATAACGCCGCTTACGGAGCCGGAGCTTGCCTATCTGAAGGAGTCATTGAATCGAAGGGTCCTTGCGCTTGGGAATGAGTGGAAAACCGTCGCTCCGGAGGTCAAGGGCCTTCTTCGGGCAAAGCACGGATGGATTGAAGAGTACGCCATACTCTATCAACAGTATCGAGAAGGGAAGGCTTTCAAGTCGATACGAAGGACATTGGAACGCGTGAACGAGCTCTTGGGCATAGAGAAGCCGAGCGATTTGATCGTTCCGCCTTCGCCAGAGTTGCGCAACGCCGTTTCGCAGGAGGTGGAGGAGGCGGAGCGCGCCTTCGCGCGGGCCAAAGAGAAGTCGAAGAAGGCATCGGAAAAGGCCAAGGCGCAACCGACGACGAAAACTCCCGGACAGATTATTACGATGTCGCAAGTCATGGAAGGGATCGCGCGTAAGAAAGCGGCAGCCCCCGCGGCCGAAGAGCCGACCGAGGGGCAGGTTCTTGAAAGGGAAAAGGGGCGGAAGCGCCTGCGCGGAAGGAAGAAGGCGGGAACGTAAAATACGATCGCCGGTCGAAACACCCCGTTCTCCGAAAGGAGCGGGGTGTTTGAAACTTGACAATTCCAGAAAGACGTGGAACGAATAGGGAGAACCTCGTGCCGGAAAGGAATGATTTATGGCGGAGGGCATTTCAAAAAAAGAAAAGGAAACGGCATTCGCGCTCGCCTTTCTGGAAGCGGCGTCGCCTCTGGTGAGCGCCACGCTGCGTCGATATCAGTCGCGGCTTCGTGTCGAGCAGCGCTACCACGTGTTCGGCACGCTCCAGCAGCTCGTCCGTCACGCGCCCGATCGGGCCTGGAAGGAGCTGGATCTTCATCCGGATCGCTTCGGCAGATCGTACCGCGAAGACGAGAAGCTACTGCGAAGTCTCGCACGGCGAAAAGGTCTTCTGTGCGGGATGCGCTCTTCCAAAATCGTCTGCCTGGTCGAGTATCTCGATGAGGCCGTCGCCGACTGCGGTCCCCTCGAAGATCTTGAGGCCGAGGCGCTCGGGTTCTACCGTTCCCGCATCGTGGAGACGTCCGGCTATCTCATCCGCCACCGACGGCGGCATCTGACGGTCGTGTACTCCGCTTCCGCGTTGTCCGCATTGCGTGCGCCGCGTTCCCGCATCCGCCCCACGGGCGAAGGCGGGAAGCCCGTCCTCAGACTCATCAAGAGTCGTCGCTGAATCCGCGTTTCCCGCCTACCCCGCCAACATCTGCGAAGTTGTGGCGGGTTCGGCGGACAGGCCGCGGTTTTTTTTATTTCTCGCTATTTGTAACTCGTTATTCGCTATTCGATCTCCGTGTTACACTAAGAGTCGTCTATGGCACGCGAAAAGGATATCAACCGCTCCTTATGGTTATCCGTCGGTCTTGCCGGTCTGTGCGGCGTGCTCGGCGGGCTGGTTTCCGGTTGGGTCGTATTCGCGCAGGCCGTGCGTCCGGAGCTCGACCGTCTTGAACAGGCCATCGAATCATGGCCCGCGACGGGCACGCGACCCCTCGTGACGCCGACCGAGCCGGTTGCGCCTCCTGTGGAAGTGATTCCGGTTGAATCGCGGCCGATCACGCCCGCGTATCCCGCCGCGTTTGCCGAGCGACGCACGTCCGGCGTACTCACCTTGGTCCGGCGCCTGCGCACGGCGACGGAAGAACCCATATCGCCGGAACGCGAACTCGGATCCGCCGTCGCCGTCACGTCCGACGGCTGGCTCGTCACGACGGATGCCGCGTTAGAGGGCGTGCGTCTTGCCGACCTCGGCGTGATCGTGGACGGTCGCGTCCAGGCCGTCGAGAGCGGGATGCGTGATACGTCCACCGGCGTCGTCTATCTCAAAATCTCCGCCGACGGTTTGCCGACGACGGCGTTTGTCCGTCCTACGGATGTCGTTGCGGGTGCGCCGGTCTGGATCGAGTCGACGCCGCGACAACTCGTTCCCGAGATCGTGCTGACCGTCCGCGCGCGACCCTCGGTCGATCCCGTTTCCAGTGAAGAAGCGACGCGACGCTTTCTGGTTTCCGGTTCCCCGGAACGTCTAAAACCGGGCGCGGCCGTGTGGGACGGAGCGGCTCGATTGATTGGCCTGCTTGAATCCGACGAATTCGGTGATTGGCGCGTCATTCCCGCGGGTCCGATCGGATCGAGTCTGTCGCAGATGTTCTCGAACGGAGAAATCCGTCGCGCCACGCTTGGCGTTCGTTCGCTGGATTTGGTCACGTTGAGTTTTGATGCCGCGACGACGACGCTTCCCGCGCTTGGCGCGTGGCTTCGGCCAAATCGCACGCTCGGCTTGCCGGCGATCGTGGCGCGAGGGCCGGCCGTCGGGGTATTACAGGAAGGCGACGTGATCGAACGCGTCGAGCGTGATATCCTAGACGGAGCCGCCGATCTCGGCGAGCGCTTGCTCGACTATCGACCGGGCGCCACCGTGACCGTCTCGGGTCGACGTCGCGGCACGGCCTTCCAAGCACAGATCACGCTTGGCTCGGAAATCACGTCGGAAGCGCTTCGATAATATGTTATTGAAAGAACACCCTCTCGCGCTGTTGCGCCGTTCCTGGCCCGCCCTCTTGTTTGGCGGATTGGCCGGCGCGCTTTTGGCCGCGCTGCTCTCGTTTACCCAGCCGCTCGAGTACGCCTCCACGGTTCGCTTGCTGATTACCCAACCGGGCGCGACCAATACGGATCCGTACACGATTCTCAAGTCCAATGAGCGGATCGCGCAAAATCTATCCCAGTTGCTGTACACGTCGAGTTTTTTCGAAAATATTTTGAACCAAGCCGAAGGCGTGGATCGCGACTATTTCCCAACGGATGAATTTAACCGTCGACGCGCATGGTCCCGATCCATCGGGACGTCCGTGGAACCGGGTTCCGGGCTGATGTTGGTGACGATTTACCACCCAAGCCGCGTTCAGGCGCGCGTTTTAGTGCAGGCGGCAACGCAAGAATTGGCCAAGCAAGCCCCAAACTTCTTCGGCTTCTCCGTTCGTGTCCAGGTGATCGACGCTCCGCTGGATTCCCGCTGGATCGCTCGGCCGAATTTTCTGAATAACGCATTGGCAGGGTTGGCTTTAGGCGCACTCCTGGGACTTATTTGGATGGTGGCGAATAGGCAGAGGCTGTAGGGGGAGGAGTAGGGGGAGGAGTAGGGGGAGAGGTATACAAAAAATATCCCTAATATTAGGGATATTTTTCGTTTCAAATTTCACGTCTATTTCTCTTGACAAAAAGATCATTTTCCGCTATGATGGCCTGTTCCTTTTTATGGAGATTTGTGTCTAGATCTGACGGGAACTTGAGCCGTTCCGTCCCCCCGGCATGCGCCGGGTGGAAACGGGACGGCTTGAGGGCCGGTCAAGGCAGGAAGAATCCCTCTTCCGCACCTTACAAAACGGTCATGAAAAGGAGGTTGAGCTATATCGTTCCGGTAAGGGATTAAATCCCCCTCGCCGGGCGGGAAGCTCGGCTTCCAGATCCACCACAATTTCGTTTCGCCGAAAGCCAAAAGGTTTTCGGGAGGAGAATTCACCGTGAAGAAGATGATGACGGTCGCGATCGCGGCCATGATCCTGTTCCTCGGCGCGCCGACCGTCTCGGCGCAGGACATGCAGTGCCCCGACAACGCCCACCTCGGAACGGAGGTCCGGGCGTGCAGCGCGAGCGGCGTGGTCGACCTCGACTGCGTGTGTGTCTGCGACCGCGGGTACCACCCGCGCGACGCCGGCCAGCCCGTCTCGTCGAGCAACCCCTGCGTGCGCAACGTGCGCGGGGACCGCGACGGCAACGGCACGGTCGACATCAGCAACACCGTCTGTATCGGCGACGCGCGAGCGGTCACGGTTCCCGGTGGGTTCATTGTGTGCCAGTGCCCCGATGCACTGGACACGACGGACCACGATGCGGATCAGGACGGCATGCAGGAGACACGCCGCGTGTCTGTTCTCTGGGATCGGCACGAGCGCCGTGCGATGGGCGTGCCAATGAGTGGCGCGATCTTCACCTGCATGGCCGAGAACGGCCTCGCGACGCAGTCGGAGATCGACGGCGCCGCGATGGAGCAGCGTCTGACATGGCTTGAGACTCAGATCCGCACGATCTGCGGGTCCGAGGCGGACGCCACGCCGGACGATGTTCACGAGGACTGCGTCGCGTTCCACGATGCCGCGCTCGCGTCCGGCGGCAGCGCTCCCACGACGATCACCGTCGGCGGAAACGAGTATACGCTCGGCGACTTCGCCCAGCGGGTCCTCGGCCGTCTGTCGGAGATCGACGCGACGAACGAGCGGCAGGACGACGACATCGCCGCCATCGACGGTCGCGTGACGGCACTCGAGGCGCGTCCCGACGGAGGGTTCCTCCGGGATCTCGCCGACGCGACGCACATCCGGATCGGCGGCTTCGGTCGCCTTGGGTTCTCCACCGCCGGTCCGGCAACGGGCGCGGGCGGCGCGAGTCTCGAGCTCCTGTTCCGCTTCGGTGACTTGCCGGTCGGTGCCTTCCTTCGGGGAGAGTTCGGCGGGCAGGAGACCGGATGGGACGTGGGTTCGTCCATGTACCTGTCGGGGTCGGTAGGCTTCTCCATCTTCACGGGTGGACGGCGCGACACGACCATCGGCCTCGGCTTCTTCGCCGAGGACCTGCTGCATCCGTTCGCGGATGCGCCCGACTCGGTGCAGGGATCGCACCTCGGGGTCGCCGTCGGAGCGGAGCTCTCGCTGAGCATTCCGCTTCCCGGCGACGCCCATTGGATGCGCATCCGGCCGGCGCTCGCCATCGGCCACTCGGAGCGGTATTACATCTCGGACAACGGAGCCTTCTCCGTTCTGCCCGGGGCGTACATCGCGCCGAGTCTGGCGATCGAGTTCCAGCCGGACTGGTGACCGTTCATAGGCGTCGGACTGTCGTGAGATAGGCTGACGCTACGTACCTTCGGATGGCTGGCTGCACATGGATCACTCCATGTGCAGCCTCCCGAAACGAGCTGATCTCGCAAGAGGTCGTCTCATTTAGGGAGGCAAAACTGCCAACCGAACGCCGCAAGGCGGAAACGATAACGGATCCTGTTACGACGGGGTCCAGCCCCGGACTTCGACAAGGGAGAGAGAGTCATGAAGACCATCCACGGTTTCCTGTTCTGTTCGATGGCGGCCGCGGCCTTCGCGGTGAGCGGTTGCACGGCCTTCGGGCCGATGCCGATCGATGCCATCTGCGACGGCCTCGACGACGACGGCGTCGCGTGCACGGTTACCGTCTGCCCGGCCGCGGGCGGCGCGTATCAACACATCCCGAACGACGCGCTCTGCGCGTCGGGACAGATGTGCAGTGCGACCGCGGGATGCGTCCCGCGCGACTCGGCTTGTCCGGCGTCGTGCGACGACGAGATCGCGTGCACCGTCGACTCGTGCGTGAGCGGCGCGTGCCGCCGCACGGCGAACGACTCGCTTTGCTCGAGCGGCACCTGCCGCGCGAGCGCGGCGGACGGCGCGTCGGGTTGCTACACGCCTCCCACCATGGAGGGGTGCAGCTCCAACGCCGACTGCAACGACGCCGTGAGCTGTACCGTCAACCGCTGCGTGAGCGGCGAGTGTCGGTACGTGCCGGACGACGCAGCCTGCCCCACGGGGCAGACCTGCTCGGCCACGGCCGGGTGCGTGGACGAGGCGCCGACCGGCGACTTCACCTGCGTCTACACGGCGGACGCACATCGGATCGGTTACTCGATCCGCGTGCGTGCCGCCGACATGAGCGGTGTGCGGACCATTCCGTCGTCGACCGGAGAGACTCGGGCGATGAGTGGGAGCCGCATCCGCCTCTGGGCCCTCGGAACCGGCGCCGAGATCGACAGTTCGCCCTCGTCCGGGTGGGCCGTCTACTCGCTGGCGGGAACGCCGGGTGGTGCGATCAACGCCCACCCGTACCTCGGCCAGTGGCGATTCGGGGATCCGGCGTACGACCGGGACATCCTCAACGTCGCCAACCTGCAGGTGCTGAGCGGCAGGACCTGTCGGAGCCTAGGCATCCAGCTCCAGTCCTGCCTCAACCCGTCGGGTTGCGGCGAGGCGGAGTGGGTGGACGCGCCCGACGCGTTCTGCACCATCCGCGTGGATACGCGCGGAGCCGAGTTCTGGAACGATCCGGTCATCGCGCTGGATCTCCGCGGCGACGACGTGGTTCGCGCGGTGATCGACACGAGCGGTTCCGACGACTCGGCGACCTGCACGCCGGTCTCCTCGTAGCGCTCACGCGCACACCCCCACCCAAGCTGACCATTCGGTGGTGAAACATCCGGGTCAGCCGTCTATCACACGACGTAAAATTGTACCGACGCCCCGCGAGGAACTCCTCACGGGGCGTTGATGTTTTTATGCGTATATTGGGGCCAGTCTTGACTTTTCTTCAGGGATCAGATAAGTAACCAAGTCACCGTCGGAGGACGATTTACGATCCCCCGGCGGGGATCTTGTCCGTCTCTGGCATCGTCCGGCGAATTCGCGTATCTCCTCCGAACGTGAGGTCGTCGGGCGGTTCCAGGAACGGACTTGCCGAGCACTTTCGACATGTCTAAGCGGATACCCCGCATAAAGTTTTCGAATGTAAGAAGAAAGAAGGTAGGACATCATGATGATCAACACCCGGACCCTGTGCCTCGTCGCGCTCGCCGCGACCGTCTCGATGCTCTCGACCCGCGCCCGGGCGCAGGAAGATGCGTCCGCCGTAGATCCGTTAGATCCGTTAGATCCGTTCGCCGCCTGCCTCACGGCCTGTGATGCGCACGTCAACGCGGACGCCGAGGAAGGCGAGGCGATGGACCCCATCACGATCACCGACGTGATCGCGCAGTGCCGCTCGCTCGAGGCGTGCGCGGCGATCGACGCGGCCGCGATGGCGCAGGTCGGTCGGATCTGCGAAGGCGCCGCCACGCGCAGTCGCGCCGGGCGCGGTTCGCGAAGCGGCTCGACGTCGCTCGCGGCCTGCGTGTTGCCGGACGGCTCCGTCACGACCGACGAGGGTCGGCGTCGCTGCGGCTGTCCGGCCGGGTCGTTCCCGCTCGCGGCCTCGCCGCATCGGTCTTCCGACCGGTTGCGCTCGTTCGACGTTCCTCGCGGACACAGCGTGTTCGTTTGCTACAACCCGCTCGCGCCTCGCGGCGCGCCTGGTTCGGCCGACGAGCGTCGCTCTGCGCTCGCCTCGACCGTCGAGGCGCATGACGTCGCGCTGCGCGCGCTGTGCATGCCCGGCGAAGACGAGGAGCTTGCGGCCGCGTGCACGCGCGCGCGGCAGGCGTTCCTCGCGGCGGGGTCGACCGACGGTTCGGTCGACCTCTCGCAGGTCATGAGCGCCTTGGAGGCGCTGCAAGAGACCGACGAGGAGCTGCATGAGGAGATCGCGGGCGCGATCGACGCGGTCTCGACGCTCTCGCGACGGGTGGACGTCGTGGTCGAGTGCTTCATTCGGGGAGCCGGACACGCGGTGTCCTACACCGACTCGACGGGCGTCACGCAGGAGTATCCCTGCCCCGACGTGATCGCGGCCGCGAGCGAGCGTACGCTGCGCGAGGCGCGCGAGACGGCGGAGACGATTGGTCGAGAGGCCGGTCGTGAAGCCGCGCGCGAGGAGATCGCACATTCCGGCGGAAGCCGCACGGAGAACTTCGCCATGTTGATGGCGTACGGCATCGTCACGTTCAACCCGCTGCGGTACGCGAACGCGGATCACGCCCTGTTCGGCATCGGCGGTGAGCTCATCGTCGGGATCGGTCTCGGCGGCGGCTGGAACGTCCATGGAAGCATCGGCCTCGGCTACGGCGGACCCGACCTCCCGGACGTCACCAACGTCCAAGGAGTCTGGCGAGTCGGCTTTGGCGCCTGGCCGGATCCCGGCGTCATGATCGGTTTCGGGATGCTGGGCACGCACCGGTTCCGTCCGGACGTGTTCTCCGTCCACTCGGTCTACGGCCCGTATCTCGACGCCACGTTTCGCTTCTTCCCTCGATCGCAGTGGTCGCCCACGGCCACGATTCGCGGCTTCATCGGCGCGTCCCCGCGCTGGAGCGGATCCGCGTGGAACGTGGAGGCGGACGGCGGCCTCATGGCCCTCATCGGCATCGCGCACTTCTGACAGACACGGCACGCCGTGTCCCTACGACGGTCTGATCTCTCTTCGAGAGTGACGACCGTCTTTTTTATTGAATAGACCACCCTCCTACATCCTCCCTCCTCATGTAATGAGGGAGGACTTTTAAAACCCCCTCATTACACGAGGAGGGAGCAGGGGGTGGTCTACGTCCGTACCGACCGATATCCTGCCCGCATGTCGGCATTCATCGGTCACGCGACGATTAGACGCTTCCTTGAGCGTGCGGCGGCGCACCCCGCACCGGGATATCTGTTTCACGGTCCCGACGGCGTCGGAAAGCGCGCTGTCGCGCGCTGGTTTGCAGAAAAACTTCTGGCATCTGACTTCAGACTTCTGACTTCTCTCACTTCTCATCCCGATTACATCCTCCTCAAACGCGGAGAAGGAGAACACGTCATTCCCGTCGAGTCGGTGCGCGAGTTGGTCGCGCGCATGCACCTGACGTCCGCGTGCGGCGGCCGCAAGATCGCCGTCATCGAAGACGCCGAAGCCTTGAACGAGGCGGGCATGAACGCGTTGCTCAAGGCGGTGGAGGAACCGGACGGCGCCGCGACGTTCGTGTTCGTCGCCGAACAGCCGGATCGGTTGCCCGCGACGTTGCGTTCGCGTCTCGTGTCCATCGCGTTCGGCCCCGTCGCTTCCGACGAGCTCCGCGCTTGGCTCCGTACGCAGACCGATGACGCGAACGTGATTGAGCGCATCGTCTCTGCCGCGCGCGGCAGACCGGGACTGGCAACGCGCCTGCTTCAAGATTGGGACGGGTGGAACGCGAGGCAGACCGAGGCGAGGAGTCTGCTCGCGGTCATGGCCTCGGGTTCGCTCGCTCGCGCGCTTGGTGAAATCGAACGTCTCTCAAAGCGTCTATCCGTTTCCCCCGATTCGGAAACCGCGTGGCGCGAGCTCTTATCCGACGCCGAACGCCTGTTGCCGGAGGTTGTAGGAAACGATCCGGCGGCCTTTTCGAGACTCGGAAACGGCATCATATTGGCGCGTCGATTTGTGGGCGGACCGCTCTCGCCGCATCTCGGGCTTGAATGGACGCTCTTGGCACCGTATTATGATGGGGACATTCCATCCTATTTGCATCCACAATATTTATGAACATTCAATCCCGCGTCGGTTTGTTGGTCGCGCCGCTCGCCGTGCTCGTGTTGCTCGGCCAGGGTTGCGGAGGCGGTGCGCAAAAAGCGTCCGGCTCCGACGGCGGTCTTTTTAAAACGTCGGACGGCGGCGATACCTGGCGTCAGCTCCAGATCATCAACGTCGGTTCCAAGCGCGCGAGCATCGCGGACATGGGCATCGTGAGCGTGGTCGTCGATCCGCAGGATCCGCAAGCCGTGTATGCGGGGACGGTCGAGAACGGCGTGATCTCCTCGCTTGACGGAGGCGACTCGTGGCAGCCGGCGGCGGGCCTGTCCGCCGGACGCGTGAACGCGATCGTCGTTGACGCCAAAAATAAATGCACCGTGTACGCCACGCTGTCGAATCAGATCATGAAGACGACCACCTGCGGTCGCGACTGGACGCGTGTCTTCTTTGATCCGCGCGCGATCACGTTTACGGCGCTTACCGCCGACTGGTTCAATCCGCAAATCGTGTATGCGGGAACGAGCGACGGCGACGTGCTGCGCTCGGACAACGGCGGCGAGTCGTGGCGCTCGGTGCGCCGTGTGGAAGGCGTGCGCATCAATCAACTCGTGATTGATCCGCGCGATTCGCGCATCATCTACGGCGCGACCAACTCAGCGGGGATCCTAAAAACCACCGACGGCGGACAGAATTGGATGTTGATCAGAAACGAACTGCAGGATTTTTCCGATGCCCGACGGGTCAATCTGATCGTGCTTGATCCGAATACCGCGAACCGCGTGTACGCGATTTCTAAATACGGGATCGTCGCATCCGACGACGGGGGAGCGACCTGGAGAGGGCTTCAGCTCCCGACGCCTCCGGGTTCCGTCGACATGAAAGCCATGGCGGTTCATCCCAAAGACGCGAGGCGTCTCGTGTACGCCACCGACAAGGCGGTGATCTGGAGCATCGACGGCGGACAAACGTGGACCACCAAGAAGCTCCCGACCTCGCGCGGCGCCGCGTACATGACGTACGACGATGCGGACCAGCCCTCGCTTTTCCTCGGAGCGACTCCGGCGGCGAAATAAATAAGAGAGCAGTAAGCAAAGAGCAAAGAGCAGCTTCAAAAGGCTGCTCTTTGCTCTTTGTTCTCTGTTCTTTGAGATTGACGTCACGCGTCGTCCGAGGCAAAGTACTGCGCATCAGTATGAATAGAATCGAAGAACACAAAGCGGAGTTTCAGGCGGCGCTTGATCACTTGCAGAAAGAGCTGTCGAGCCTGCGCACGGGGCGCGCTTCGTCCGCGCTGGTCGAAAACATTCGGGTCGAATCTTACGGCCAAAGCATGGATTTGAAATCCATGGCGAGCATCACGACGCCGGACGCCAAGACCATCCAGATCGAACCGTGGGACAAGTCCGTGGTGAAGGATATCGAGAAGGCGTTGGTGGACGCGAACCTCGGCATGCAGCCGAATGTCGCGAGCACGGTCATCCGCATGGCTATACCGCCGATGACAGAAGAGAACCGCAAGCAGATGGTAAAGGTGTTGCATCAGAAGGAAGAGCAAGCCAAGATCGGGATTCGTTCCGCGCGCGACAAGGTAAAGACCGCCGTCCAACAGGACGAAAAGGAAAACGTCATCGCCGAAGACGGGAAGCGTCGAATGCTCGAGCAACTCGACAAGGTGACGACGGAATGGAACGAAAAGATTGAACAGATGACGAAGGAAAAGGAAGAGGAAATCATGAAAGTCTGATATGGCGATCTCTCCCGAAAAGAAAATGGATTTGCTCGTGTCGCTCGCAAAGCGACGCGGGTTCGTTTATCCCGACTCCGACATCTACGGAGGTTTTGCCAACGCCTGGGATTACGGCCCGTATGGCACGGAGCTGAAAAACAACATTCGCGACGCGTGGTGGAAGCGTTTCGTGCACGACCGCGAGGACATGGTCGGCGTGGACACACCGATCGTCCAGAATCCCAAGATTTGGGAGGCATCCGGCCACCTCGCGACCTTTACCGATCCTCTCGTGGACTGCAAAAAGTGCAAGCGTCGCTTCCGAGCAGACGAGCTTCCGGGCACCAAATGCGCGGTCTGCCAGGGCGATTTGACCTCGGTAAAAAATTTCAACCTGATGTTCAAGACGTTCGTGGGCGTGTCCGAGGACACGGCGTCGGAAGCGTATCTCCGTCCAGAAACCGCGGCCGGCATGTTCACGACGTGGAAAGATATTCGCGACACCATGCGCAAAAAGCTGCCGTTCGGCATCGCGCAGGTGGGCCGCGCGTTTCGTAACGAGATCACGCCCGGCAATTTCATTTTCCGCACACGCGAGTTCGAGCAAATGGAAATCGAGTATTTCGTGAAGCCGGACGAGGCGCCGCAAGCCTTCGAACTGTGGCTCACGGAGATGAAGGGTTGGGTCGAAGACGTGCTCAAGCTCGATCCGAAGCATGTCGTGTACAAGGAAATTTCGGACGCCGATCGCGCCTTCTATTCCGCGCGTACGATCGACGTGGAATACTATTATCCGTTCGGTCGGAAAGAATTGTACGGTCTCGCAAATCGCACGGATTACGATTTGTCACAGCACCAAAAAGCGTCCGGCGAAGATTTGCGATGGTTTGACGCCGAGAGCGGCGAGCGATTCATCCCGTATGTGATCGAACCTTCGTGGGGACTCTCGCGCACCGTACTCGCGGTGTTGTGCGAGCACCTCGACATCGACGAAGCCGATACCACCGAAGAAGGGGAGAAGGAACCGCGCATGGTGCTTCGTTTGCCGCCGCGTCTCGCGCCGGTCAAAGCCGCGGTTTTGCCTTTGCAGAAGAAGGACGGCTTGTCGGAACTTGGCCGCGAACTCGCCGCCAAATTGCGCGCGTCGAATCTCGTGGTCGAGTACGACGAAGGCGGTTCCATCGGTAAGCGCTATCGCCGGCAGGACGAAATCGGCACGCCGTGGTGCTTCACCGTGGACTATCAAACAAAGGAAGACGGCACCGTCACCGTCCGCGATCGCGACGAGATGACGCAGGAGCGCATTAAAATGGAAGATGTCCCGGCTTGGATCCAATCAAAACTGTATGACGGACATTGTTTGTCTTAAACATGCGTACTCAGTATACTTTACACATATGATCACTAAGAGGGTTATAGCAGGCAGTCCAAAAAAAGTTGCTTTTGAGTTTGATAACGGAGATTTCCAAGCCATAGAATCAACCATGGCGAAATATCATTTTGTAGATGAGCAAGCCATGTTTCGTTTTGCCTTGGTCATTCTGCTCCGAGCGGAGCGTAATGGCGTCTATATTGATGAGGGTGGTAATCGTATTTTTGTCTCTCCATCAGGAAACATCGTTTCGCAGGACGAGCAAGGCAATCCTTCCGTTGCATAGATATGGCTGCACCAAAGAAACAGGCTGCCGTCCCGAGTGAACTTGGGAATATCACACAGGACACCGTAGAGCGACTAGAAGAGAAGCTCGGAAAATGCTATTCAGAAGATCGTCACGCCGTGTTTCAAGCTGAGGTTCGAAAGATTGTGATTGAAGTACTCGGCCATGATGACGGAAGGGAAAAAATAAAGCCTTGCGCGAAAGAGTCTGCGAAGGAGTACTCAGACGAAAAGGCTAAGGAGAAGAAGGGGTTTTTGACTCCGAATATCATTAACGGGATTATGGCGCTTGGTGTGGTTGGTTCTCTGGTTGTTTCCGTGATAGCCCTGTTGAGGACACAATAACCACGATGCCGTGGCGCAGGAACGTGTCGCTATCGCTCAAGTTGTTCCGTGGATTCTTGAAAGATTATCAAAATAAACTTATGAACCATGAACCAGAATTGGACGAGAATGAAATTGTTAGTTTGCTTAGTAGGCATGAGGAAATTTTGCAAAAACTTACAGAGGTTATGAAGAATCGTGTGGAGATGACTGATGCGCATGCAGACGCTATCAGGATGCTTCTTCAAACAACGGTAGAGGGTCAGTCAAATATTGAAAAAGTCGCAGAGAGACTTTACCTACTTGAGAATACAGTAAAGTCTGCGATAGTTGCGTTGAAAAAATATTCGGATGGTTTAGCTGACCAAATAGAGGGGATACTTGAAAAAGTATCAAAATAAACATGAAACCCATTTCCCGAGACCTTTCGAACGGCCTGCGCGCCATTGTCGTGCCGATGAAGGGCGCGGAATCCATGACGATCATGATGTTCGTGCGAGTCGGTTCGCGGTATGAAACCAAAGACATTAACGGCGCGTCGCATTTCATCGAGCATCTGATGTTCAAGGGCACCAAGCGTCGTCCGGACACGTTGAACATCTCCAAAGAACTCGACCGATACGGCGCCGAGTATAACGCGTTCACCTCAAAAGACATGACCGCGTATTACATCAAGATGGACGCCGCGCAGACGGGGCTTGCCGTGGATTTGCTGCACGACATGTTGTTCCATTCGAAATACGATCCGAAAGAGATCGAACGCGAACGCAATGTCATCCTCGAAGAGATCAACATGTATGAGGATAATCCGCGCATGCACATCGAGGATTTGATCGAGGAGTCGTTGTTTCCCGACTCGACGCTTGGCTGGAATATCGCGGGACCGCGCGAAGTGATCCGCACCGTGCCGCGCGAAAAGCTGATCGCGTATCGCGATGCGTATTATATTCCGTCGCGTATGTGCGTCGTGGTTTCCGGTAAGATCGCTCCCGATATCTGGAAAAAGCTCGACCAAACGTTCGGATCGGTCGTGTCCCCGAAAGAAGCAAAAGACGCACATTTCAAACCGTTCGTGCCGCCGGCCAAGCTCAAGCATCCGGTGACGTATCAGGAAAAAAGCACGGAACAGGCGCAGCTTGCGCTTTCCTTCCACGGCCTTTCGCTCGAGGATACGCGTTTGCCCGCCGCGCTCCTGCTCGCGACGATTCTCGGCGGCACGATGTCTTCGCGTCTCTTTATTCAGGTGCGCGAGCGTCGCGGATTGTGTTATTCGATCGGCGCATCGCATCAGGCGATGGAGGACACGGGCGTGTTTCAGATCCTCACCGGCCTCGACAAGACGCGGATGAAAGAAGCGATTCGCGTGATTTGGAACGAGCTGCAAGCCATCTCAAAAAAACCGGTCGGCGCAGACGAGTTACGACGCGCAAAAGATCATCTGCGCGGCAAGTTGACGCTCGCGCTCGAAGATTCTTCCGTGTTCGCCGATTGGTACGGTCGCCAGTGGCTGTTTCGCAGGGCGCTCGAGTCGCCGGAGCAGCGCCTGAAGCGCATCGAGGCCGTCAAATCTTCCGACATCAGACATCTGGCATCTGACATCTTTCAGAAAGATCACATGGCCGTGGCCGCCATCGGCCCGCTGGGCACAAAGAAAAACGTAGGCGCATTGTTTGCCAAGCTTTGATCCGAAAATCCAAACCCTTGCCCGATCCACCGATTTGTAGTAGGAATAGGCCGTATGAGAAAGCTGGTTATTGCAAATTGGAAGATGTATTACGGTCCGGTGAAGGCCGGGGCTTGGATCCGCGCATTTCGCCGCGAGCGCTTGCCAAAGGATCTGGATATCGGCGTTGCGGTGCCGCATGTGTCGCTTGCCGCGGCGCGTTCTTCGCTCGGTCGCGCCGGCGTTCCGTTGCTCGGAGGGCAGGACGTGTTTTGGGCGAATGACGGAGCGTATACCGGCGAAATCTCTCCGGCGATGCTGAAGGAATTCGGTCTTTCGTTTTGCCTTGTTGGTCACAGCGAACGCCGCGTGAATCTCGGCGAAACCGACGAGATGGTGGCAAAGAAAGCCGCCGCGCTGCAGAAGGCCGGCATTCAGCCCGTGGTTTGTGTGGGAGAGACGGATGCGCAGAAAAAGAAGGGGGAGACGCTGAAGGTCGTGCGCGCGCAACTCGCCGCGTGTCTGCAAGGCGTAAAAGGCGACGGGGCCGCTCGTCCGGCGATCGCGTATGAACCGGTGTGGGCGATCGGGAGCGGAAAGCCTTGCTCGCCGCTTGATGCCAAGAACGTGCATGAAGCGATTCGAGAAGTCCTTGTGAAAAAGTACGGTAAAGCATCCGCCCAGGAGATTCGGATTTTGTACGGCGGATCCGTCGACCCGCGCAACGTCGCGGAATACGTCTCGACGACGCATGTCGATGGCGTGCTCGTAGGCTCTTCGTCGCTCGATCCTCGCGCGTTTGGCATGTTGTGCCGTGCCGCGCTTCCGGCGTAGGTTAGGCGGTAGGTCGTAGGGAGAAAAATCATGCTTATTCCGATTATGAGTTTCGTTGTCGCCGTGATCGCGCTTGCGTTTGCGGGCATGCTTGTCGCACGACATTGGAAGAACATTCGCTTGCTTGATCCGGATTCGATTCACGAAGAACGCGTCAAACGCGAGCGCGAAAAAGTCATTCAACGCCGTTTTGAACGTATTTATGCCGACCACATGGCCGCCGTGCAGCGCGCGGGACGTCGGATCGGGAAACGAGCCACGGAAGCGTATCGTCGCATCTACCGCCGTCTTCAGGCGCTCGACTCCGTGTACAAATCGGTCGCAGCTCCGTTGACCGCAATAGCACCCTCGCAGCGCGAACGCATCAAGACGCTGCTGACGGAAGCCCGCGCGCTGATCCGCGATCTCAAATGGGCCGACGCGGAACGCCGCTGTCTTGATATCCTTTCGATGGACGCGCGCCAAACCGAAGCCTATCGGTTGCTTGGGCAAATCTATTTGAAGCAAAAGCTCTACCCGCAAGCCGCGGAAACGTTCGAATATCTCGTGAAGACCCGCAAAGCCGATGACGCGACCTATGCCGGTCTCGCGGAAATCGCGGAGGCGTCCGGTGATCGCGCACGCGCGGAGTCCATGCGCCTCAAGGCCGTGGAAATCAGTCCGCGTCAGGGGCACCGCCACGCCGAAGCCGCCTCCTTCTTCCTGGCAGCCGGAGATATCGAGCAGGCGTGGCCGTATGCCGCCCGCGCGGCGGAGCTCGAACCGGGATCGGCCAAGTACCTTGAACTTTCACTCGAAACTGCTATACTCCTCGGCGATCGAAACGAGGCCGAGACCCGTTATCGGAAGCTCCGCCTGCTCTCCGACGATCCACATCGGTTTCAGTCCTGGAAGGAAAAACTGGACGCATTGCCGAAAAAAGCGAAAGCGTGACGTGATCGCGCAACACACGCCGTTGTAGCTCAGCTGGTAGAGCATCTCCATGGTAAGGAGAAGGTCTCGGGTTCAATTCCCGACAACGGCTCCACGCCCCGTCATTCGACGGGACAAGGGCAGATACCGAAGCGGTCAAACGGGACAGACTGTAAATCTGTTGGCTCCGGCCTTCGAAGGTTCGAATCCTTCTCTGCCCACCACAAAACGCCGCTCCTCACGGGGCGGCGTTTTGCGGTGTGGCCGACTGGAAAAAAGAACCATAAGTGCTAAGGCAGTGTATTCCTTGAGATGGTCTCAAGGATGCGAAATTTCGCTCTTTGACAAAAGATAAATAGAGGTAACTAGCCATGAATCAAAGCAATAAGTACGTATTCAATGCCCTGGCTGGCGATCGGAGCGAGAAAGCCGACTTGCTTCACGGAGTTTTCCGTAAGCTCGGCGTGAATTTCGCATCCGGAGTCCCGTGCGGTGTTCTGCGGCACATCATCAAGAATTTCGAAGATGATGCCGCGATGCTCCACGTGATCGCCAACCGAGAATCGGAAGCAGTCGGCATAACCGCCGCCGCGTACTTCGGCGGGAAAATTCCGGTGGTCTATATACAGAACTCCGGTCTTTTCTCCGCTTCAAACGACATTGCATCTCTCCTAATTCCCTACAGGATGCCGATCTTTTTCGTAGTCTCCTATCGGGGTTGTGAAGGGGAAGACGCCGTGCAACACCTGACCACTGGTCGGGCAACCGAACGCCTGCTCGAATCATTCGGCCTCCCGTTTGAGATTTTCAGAAATCAAAATCTGGAAAATCTTACGCGGTCGCTGTTTGAGGCGATGCTCAAGGCAGAGCTCCCGACATTCCTTCTTCTCAAAAGGGGGTGGCACCGATGAACAGACAAGAAGCGATCGAAGTCATCATGACAACGATCGGCGCACAAGACGCGGTTGTTTCCACTACCGGATTGATCTCTCGAGAAATCTTCGAGAAATTCGATTCGGAGAGGAACATCTACGTCCCCGGTTCCATGGGGCTCACGTCTTCAATCGGACTTGGGCTTACTATGGCACAACCAACAAAAAGAGTGGTGGTGATTGATGGAGACGCAAGTCTCCTCATGAACCTCGGCTCCGCTGTCACTATCGGGAACAAACAACCGACAAACTTGCTTCACATTGTTCTCGACAACGAATCTTATGCTTCGTGTAGCGAGGAACGATCAATGTCCAACACCGCCAAACTCGATTCGCTGGCGGGCGAAGTTGGCTATCAGTACGTGCGAACGGCAGATAGCCAAGACGGTCTGAAGCGTGCTATAATGGAATTCGGACGAGGCCCGGGATTTATTCTTACAAAGATTGAACTCGGCGGCCGTCGCGATTTCCGTCGTCCACTGGAACTCGCCGCGATCAAGAGCAGATTTATGCTGTTCTTCACGCGGCAAAACACAAGGAGATTAACGATGATGTTCAAAGGCAAAACTATCTTCAACGCGTCGTTCGACGTGTTCGCAGAGACCTATCACTCGGTTCGTCCCGGATATCCTGCGCAACTCTACGCGGATATTAAGGAACTGTGTGGTCTCGATAGCGCATCGCGACTTCTCGAGATTGGCGCCGGTAGCGGTATCGCCACGGTTGAACTTGCCAAGCTCGGCGGCAAGATCGTGGCCATCGAACCCGGCAGTCATCTCGCTACAATCGCTAGAAAACAGACCAAGGGACTGCAGAACGTCGGGATTCTAGAAGGAACCTTCGAGAGTTTCGAGTCGTCGGATCGCTTCGACGCAATTCTGGCGTTCACGGCCTACCACTGGATCGACGAAGGCATCAAGCACCGTAAGGTTCTTGATCTCTTGGATGACGCCGGTAGTCTGGTGCTCGTCTGGAACAGCTTCTTTCTTTCGGATTCGGCGGTGACCGCCGAGGTGAACAAAGCTTACAGCGAGTACCTTCCGGACGCTTATCCCAGCGAGTCATCCGTTGCGGAGGTGAATGAAGGAGTGCTCGCCAAGCTCCACCGCCGGGAGCAGGAAGTGGTTCAAAACTCCCTGCTTTACACCGTCGCATTGCGCAAGTACTACACGGCGTGCAACTACAACGCCGAGACGTATCCAAAACTCCTCAACACTTTCCCGAAGGTCGTGGAAGTGCCCGAGGAGCAACGCAAGAAATTCTTCGCGCGGATTTCGGAGATTGTGGGACGGCATGGCACGATTGTTGTACCCGTTCTCACTACTCTGATCGTCTGCAAGAAGAAAAGCGGTTTTCTTCACGCCATCGCCAATCCAAAAGGAGGTAAGTGATGCTCACCATAGAGTGTGTGGCCCGTTTTGCAGAGCGTTATCACATACCTCTGGAAGACGTTCTTTTCATCGCTCTCAACATCGACGGCGTTAATCTTGAGTGCGATTACAACAGGATGCGGATGGCCTTCCGGCTAGCGGACAGCAAGCTGTTTGAGTACGCCAAGCAACGAGGCGAACTTGATTACTACTTCGCTCTGCCGGTAAATCAAGACAGCCCCTTTGCCATCGTTGATAACATTCTGCTTTTGCAGAAGACTGTTATCGGTCAGGCAATTGGGCCGACAGAAGACATCTGCGATTCCCATTACCCGCGCAGGAATGGAACAGTGCTGAATATGAACCCAAACTCTCGAACGTCGTGCCACGGCTGCCAATTCTGTTACACGGCATACCAAATTCCCTGTGACCGGAAACGGCTCAAAACCGATTCTGATCTCAGAGAATTCTTCGAGGATTGGATGGATAAGTACGGCTTGACCGACTTGTCTCGTCTAATTGAAGTAGCGGTTGTGACCGGCTGTTACGAGAGCGGCGAAGCGGTCTGCCATTTCCTGATCACGCTAAAGAAGGTGCTGCGGGAATACCGATTCGCCGGGAAGATATTCTATCTTGGCTCGCAAATCACGACGCAAGAACACTTGAGAAGCATTGCCGAGATTCAGCCGTTTGGTATCTGCTTCTCCCTCGAGACGTTTGAACGCCGCGAATTGCTGAGAAAAGACAAGAGAGCACTCAGTCTGCAGGACGCTTGCGAATCAATGGATTTTGCTCGAAGCTTGGGGTATGAAGTGACTTTTTCCTACATTGTGGGGATGGAGTCGTTGCGAGTGATGGAGTATCACTTCAACTGCCTTAGGGAACACATCAATAAGTTCCCTATCATCAACACATTGCAGTTACACAAGTATCACCAAGCAACCTTGCGGGATCCTGAAGCGCATCGTCTCGAGTACCATCTGAACACTCGTCGGATTATCGAGCAGTTCTTCAAACAGACGAGCATGCGGCCGCTCGTTTGGGAGGATTACCGAAGCCTGTGGTTTCTAACCTTTGACAAGGAAGAACTCCATGGGATTCGGACTCCTTAAGTTCTTTCCACTGGGGTTGCGTTGTCAGACGGATGGCGCAACCCCTTTTTCTTTGCTCTTACGAGAGCGGAGGTAAATGGCACCTTGACGCTTGCTGTGTCAGCGGTCGGTGATTTTACCGCCGTGTTCGACATCGAAGCTCCGATGGATATCCGTGGCACGATTCGGGACCACTCCATCGAGTTCAACCGAGGCAGTCAGTACTACACAGGAACGATTGATGCTAGTAATAGCTCGATGTCTCGGGTACGTTTCAAGACTCGGGGTCTACATACCCTTGGAGAGCCTGGCGTTGACCCCGCTCCGACTCGTTGGAGTCTAGCCTGAGCCCACTGCAACTTGCAGAGGGCTTTTTCATACCTTGCAAAATCCACACGCATTACTTCCCTTCATCATAAAACGCTCTGAGATCTCCTCGGAGCGTTTGGCGTTTCGAAATAATGAAAACACCCCGACGTGTGTCGGGGTGTTTTGTCGGTGCCTAGAAAACTAGGCGGCAGGCTGGTCGCCCGCTGCGGGAGCGGCGCCCTCTTCCTTCTGCTCCTCCGGCATCGGCGCAGCCGTCGGCTGGTCGCCCTGGGGCTGCGTGTCGCCGCCCGTCGTCGGATCAAATACCATAGGTATTATTTTCTCTAAGAGTTAGAAGGATGGAGCGTCTCCATCCGTGGAAAAAAGATACATTTTTTGAACGCATCCGTCAACCCCACGTCAAATATTTTGACGCTGAGCGCCGAACCGTTCACCATGCGTTCATATGTCTATCACCGTCATTCGCAAGATGATCGTTCCGATGATCTCACTCACCCTCCTCGGAGGAGGATGTCTTTCGCCCGCAACGCCTGCTCCCGCGCCGACAACGCCGCCCGCGGTGGAGAAGCCCGACATTCCGGAAGGAACGTATGAGACAAAACGAGGCCTACGCGACCGCGTGCGCGACGTCGTGTTGGTGAACATGGAAAACGGGCGCGTCCAAAGCCCGTTGCTCATCGTGGGCGAGGCGCGACTGTGGTATTTCGAAGCCACGTTTCCCGTGCGTCTCCTGAATGCGTCCGGCGGTGAGATCGCCGTCGGGTACGCGGAAGCGGACGGCGATTGGATGACCGAGGACTGGGTTCCGTTTACCGCCGAGCTTTCGTTCTCCGCGCAACCGTCGGGTTCCATGGGAACGTTGGTGCTCGAAAAAGACAACCCGTCCGGCTTGCCGGAAAACGACGACCGCGTAGAGATTCCCGTGAAGTTCTAACGTATGCCCGTCATCAAGGACGACAAGGACCTGTCGAAGACTGAAGAGGAGTGGAAAAAGATTCTGACGCCGGAGCAAGTCCCATCTCGGCCATGTTTTTGACGACGGTCCCACGGAGCACGGCGGCAAGCGCTTTTTCATCAATTCGGCGGCGCTGAATTTGGAAACGCGGTAGGGGCGCATGGTTATGCGCCCCCGTATGCTAGTCCCGCCCCACGATATACAGATTCTCCCGCGCGCGCGTGACGGCCGTATAAAGCCAACGTCGCCACGCCTCGTCGTCCGATTTTGGAAACCGTTCTTCAAAAAGAAGAACGGTTTTTGCTTGCGAGCCCTGCGACTTGTGCACCGTGAGCGCATAGCCGTAATCAAAACGTTCGCCGATTTTTTTCTGCGCGAGGCCCGGCACCTTCATCACCGTTTCCGGCAGGTTGAATTGATATCGCGAGATGAGTCCGTCCAAGTGACGTCCGTCTTCCGCGAAATCGATGGTCGCGGCGTACCAATGTTCGCCTTCCGGTTCGATCGACTCGATCCGTCCGACCATGCCGTTATAGATCGGGCCGCTTGGATTCTTATACGTGTTCTTTAGACACACGACACGATCTCCGCCCTCCGGCTCATCCGATTCGCGTCCGAGTTTTTCGCGCACGCTGCGGTTCAACGCCACGCGCGTCTTGTTGTAGCCGCACAGGAGCAACATGTCGTCGTGCAGGTTCGAGAGCAGGTGATCGACGAGGTCGTTGATATCCGAGGCGTCATGCGTGGCATGCGAAAACTTGCGCACCGAGGGGGAGAAATCGCCGACCGGAATCCGACCCGTGCGACGCGCTTCCTCCGCGAGCATGATAATCGGATTCCCTTCCGCCTGACGATGAATCGTCTCGAGCAACAAGTCGGGCTTGTTCATCAAATTGAATGATCCTTCCACGGGCGGAAGCTGACCGTGATCGCCCACGGCGATGATCGGAATCCCGGTCGAGAGCAGGTCGTACCAGATTTGATCGGTCACCATCGAGGCCTCGTCGAGGATGATGAGATCGGCCTCGATTTGCTTCGAACGGATCCATCCCGTAATGCCTCCGTCATCGTCCATGAGCGGAGAATAGAGCAGCGCGTGGATGGTGCCGCACGAGTCTTGCGGCAGGAGTGATTCGCTTGCGACCAGCGTTTGGCGCAACACCTGACTCGCCTTGCCGGTGTAGGAGCAAAACGCGACGCGTAATTCCGGACGCGCACGCGCGAGCTCGGCGCGCAACGCGGCGATCACGGTCGTCTTGCCCGTGCCCGCGTAGCCCCCGAGCGTGATCGAGCGGCCTTTGGGCTTGAGCGCCCACACGCGCAGCCGTTCGAGCGTGCGTTCTTGGTCGATGGAAAAAGAAAGGCCGTGCATGGTAGGATGAACGTACAACTGAAGAGTGCGCCTATCAAGAGCGCAGGAATGCCACCCCGTAGAACGGGGTACAAGGGAACCGGCCCGATGTCCTGCCCGCAACCTGCCGCGTGGATGCATGAGCATTTTTCGCGGTAAAGTGCGAACTCCGGCCCCGAACGGGGAAAGATAACGCGTTTTACGCGACTCTTTCGTCTTCGGGGAAAGAGTTTTTTCATTCTTCTCTCTTTCCCTATGTTCCATCGTCCTTCCGCGTACACGGTCGAATCCGTGACCGCCGGCCATCCCGATAAAGTGTGTGACCAGATTTCCGACGCGATTCTCGACGCGTGTCTCGCGCAGGATCCAAAGAGTCGCGTCGCCGCCGAGTGTTTCGGCGGGCACGGCGAGCTCGTGATCGGCGGCGAGATCACGACGAACGCCGAGATCGACGCCGAGGCGATCGCGCGACGTGTGTATCGCGATATCGGGTATGACGACGCGAGCTTGCGTGTCCAAGTGCATCTCGTGCGCCAGTCGCCCGACATCGCCGTCGGCGTCGATACGGGCGGCGCGGGCGATCAGGGCATCATGTACGGATTCGCGACCGACGAGACGCCCGAGTTCCTGCCCGCCGCGCTCGTGCACGCGCATCGTCTCGCGCGCGAGCTCGAAACGCTGCGCAACGCCGATCCCGCATTCGCGTGGCTGCGTCCCGACGGCAAAACGCAGGTCACGGTTCACGACGGCGTCGTCACCGACGTGCTCGTGAGCACGCAACACGATCCGTCCGTCTCGCAAGACGCGATCCGCGGCGCGCTTCTTCCGTTGCTCCGGCCGTTCGAGCCAAACGGCGGGCGTTCCATCGACTTCCACGTGAATCCGACGGGCATTTTCGTCCAAGGCGGATTCGAGGCAGACACGGGACTCACCGGCCGCAAGATCATGGTCGATACGTACGGCGGACTTGCGCCGCATGGCGGCGGCGCGTTTTCCGGCAAGGACGCGACCAAGGTGGACCGCTCGGCCGCGTATCAGGCCCGTCAGGCCGCCAAATGGCTGGTCGCAAACGGACGCGCAAAGCAGGCGCTCGTCTCCGTCGCGTACGCCATCGGCCGCGCCGAGCCGCTCATGATCGAGGCGATCGACCAGGACGGCCGCTCGCATGCCGATCTCGTGAAACAAACATTCGATTTCCGTCCGGCCGCCATCATCGAACGGCTCGGACTTCGGCGCCCCATCTTCCGCCAAACCGCGGCGTATGGGCATTTCGGGAAAGCCGGGTTGCCGTGGGAAACGGTGTAGGCGACTGGAACAAGGTTGACAGGACGGGTAAAATCTGGTCAGATAGCTCGTCCTTTCCATCGTCTTTTCCGGCCCCGTTTTTGCGCGTATTTCCATCAAAATATTCGTAAAAACGGGGTTCCCCGGCGGATGCCGGGGACATTTCGGGAAAGGCAAAATATGTTCGAGACCATCGATGATCCCGAGGAAACGCTTCGGGTTCCCGGATGGCTCTGGGACCTCTGCGTACGCCTCTATCGTTCCCACGACGCGGGTTTGCGCGCCGCGGCGACCGGACTGCTCGTCCATCGAGTGATTCCGGACGACGAGGACTGCAGCCAGCGGTCGCGATTCGAGGAGAAGTTCGAAGCGTGGGCCGACGCGTTATCCGAAGCCGAGCTCGACGATCTCGAGCGCACCCTCGGCGTCGAGGTCTGCCGCATGCGGGAGTGGCTTTCGCGCCTCGCGCGCGACGGCTTCCCCGAGGGCGACCTCATCGCGTTCGGTTGCGCTCGTGAGATCTTGCAGGCGGCGGTGTGCGCCCTTGAATGGCGTGATCGCGAGGAGTGGATCTGCGAAGACCTTGGCCGTCTCGATCAAGCGGTGGTCAAGACATTGGAGGTTCACTTGAATCCCGTCGGCGCTCCCAAGCGCTTGCTGGTCATCAGACAAAAGAGCGCGCTGCTCGACCGCGCTCGCCGTTGCGACGACATGACATGGTGGACGCTCCTCACCACGGAGGATCCGCCGTGAAGGACGAGACGCTGTTTCGACGGCCGAAGCCGCTTGCGTTCTTGTCCGGCACGGAGCTCGCGCACGAGGCGCACATGCGCTGCGAGCGCCTGCTCGCGTCTCCCGATTCGTTTCTGCGGATCGTCGGCGTGGGCATGCTCCTCGACGAGCACCTGCCGACGGTGACGCCGGAGGGAGCGGAGGAGGTGCGACGGCGTGTCGGCCTTTGGCTCAAGCTCATGCCGAAGCGAACGCAACAAGAGTTCGAGCGCATCGTCGTACGCGAAGCGAAGCGGCAACTCGCCACCTTGCGCGCGACGGATCCTTCCGCGCTCGATGCCGTAGAACGCGGGCGCGTTCGCTGCGAACGCCTGCTCTTGGCCGACGCCGCGAGGTTGCTCCTGCGGGCCAAGCGCCCGCGCATCGAAGTCGAGCTCGGCGAGCTCGACACGCTCATTCCAAAGACGGATGACTGACGAGACCGATCGGTCTCTTTTTTGTTACACTATGAATATGGAAGGAACATTGCCGACGGCGGTCTATTACTTTCCGTTGAACAAGAAGATGGAGGAGGGCGATCCTATCGAGGTGTCGCTTGTCGAGCGCGACGGTCGACTGGTGGCCGATCTTTCGAAGCTCCCGGAACCCATGCGTCGCACGCTCGAAGGGCGCGGCGTGCCGGACGCGCTTCATCGCGACTCGGTGTTGCCGACCGACGGTCCCACATTTCTCGCGGCGCTGCTTCGCGAATCGAACGCCTATCGTCGGTTTCGCTCTTCGCCGACGCCAGTAAAATCCTAACTATGGTCGCCGTTTCCGTGGATCGAAACGACCTACCCAGCGTTCCCGAACGCGGGCCGTCCGTCGAACGCAAAAAAGCCGCCCCGCCGCCGCTTCGGCCGGAGATCATCGCCGCTTCCACATTCAGCGCGGCGGAGAAGTTGCGACGGGAGCGCGCCGCGCATGACGTCCGGGCATCAGCGAAGGCCTGCGATCGACTCGAGAACATTCTCTATCACCGCGCGATCGACAAGGGCGGCGCGAACGGCAAGCGTGCCCTTGAGGAAATCGCGTTGCGCCAGCAGCTCATGGACGGCGCGATAGCGTCCAAGGGGCCGATCGGCGAACCGGGCGTGAACGTCACCGAAGTCGGGACGATCCTCGACGAACGAACCGGCGAAACCGTGAAAGCCGTTATCAAACCCGCGTCCGGCGAGCAGACGTTTTTCTACGATGCCGAGGCGAAAGAGGGAAAAATCGTTTCAAAACGGACGGCACCATTGAAGGAGCTGGAACGGGTCACGACCTCCATCGTGGACGAGGAAGATTTAGAGCGAGAAAAAGCGTCGTTGCTTGAACAGGGATATGACACGGAAGCCGTAGAAACGACTCTCAACCGCAGGCGTTCGGACATGCGACGCCAGCAAGAATTCGTCAGAGTGAATACGGAGACGTTTCCCGACGGCGCGGCGGTGCTGGCGAAGGAATACGGCGTGGACATCAAAACCATCGTGGGTTTGTACTTGGACGAGGCGGGGCTGACGGCAGAAGAAGTCGAGGACAGTTGGCTGCTCGGAGAAGAACCGTTTTGGGAAGAGGTGAAGCAACGGCTCGAGTTCACCTATCGCCAAAACCAACCGGCGGGGTGGGGCCATGCGCGCGAATTCGTGTTTTCCCAAATGGACAAGTTGCTCGGATTCGGGGTGGTTCCGGAAACCGTTTTGCGGGCGGAAAAGGACAAGACCGGGAAACCGCAGGAGATCATGTCCGTGCAAAAACTCGAGAGCGCGCGTGAATTGACGGATGACGAATTAGAGGGTCTTTGGGCGCTCGACACGAGCCACCCGCTCGCAAAGCAACTGACGAGGATCGCGACATTGGATTATCTCCTCGGATCCAGCGACCGGCACGGGGGAAATTTTCTTTTGTCGGGTGAAGATCTCGACGAGCCGATCTATGATTCGCAAACACATACGTGGGCCGAGAAGGAGCTGTCCTTGGTCGGGATCGACAACGCGTATTCTTTAGGGCTTGGACTTCCCGCAAGTACGCGGGAATTCAAGGAGGCGGGGCTCTTGAGCGAGGGGCTGACGCTCCGTGGCGAGCCGCATGTTTCCGTTCCCTTGGAATATGTCCGTTTGAAAAACGCGGAGTTGGATGAGGAGGCGCTCGACGGCGTGCGAGACATGTATGAGAAAATTCTACTTTACGGCAAGGAGCGCCCGAAGTTCAAGCAACTACAAGAAAAATATCGGATCAATCCGGCGTCTATGACCCCAGACGAAACGGCGCTCTATCAGAAGATGGAGACGGTCGGCGAATATCCCAAATATGTGACGGAGCTTTTCCGTCTCGCGTTTCGAAGCGACGGTTTGGATCCGGGGCGTGAAAAAATCGTTCAAATCGAGTTGGATGCCATGTTGGAGCGTTGCGCCTATCTGCTAAAACACAAGCGTCCGCCCCACATGAAAAACGCGGTTCCGGTGGATGCGTCCGGACTCCTGCCAAAATATTCAAAGGCCTGGCAACGTCACATGACGAACGCGGCGGGGAGTCCGTTCGAGGCTACGAAGCCGCCTCCACCTCCACCCGCACGCTCCGCGCGTCCCCTTGCAGGATAAGCGAGACGAGTCGTTCGATCTCCCGGATGGACGTTTCCGTCGCGCGCTCGATGATTTCCGGTTTTCCGACTGCCTCTTCCGTGGCGCGCGTCAGTTCCGCCAAGGCGAGATTATATCCGTCGTCCGGTTCAAGCACGCGCTTCAAAAGTCCTTGCGTGTTTTTGACTTCGATCGGCCCGACGAGACGCGTGTTGAACAGCGACGGCGCGGGAATGCGCACGATGATTTCCGTGGCCGTCAGCGTAACATCGTCCGCCTGGAGCCGCTCGAGGTCGATGCCGAGATTCGCTTCCATGGTACCGCGCGCCTCGACCGTCTGGCCGACGAAGAAATCCCGGAACGCGCTTCCCGTCGTCCGCTCTATCGTGACGGGCTGGTCAAAGATGAACGTCTGGGTCACCAGGAACCCCTGGTCGCGTAGGGCGGTCAGGATGGTCTGGGAGTTCACCACGGTTTTCATCGAGGTTTGCGGCGCGAACCAGATGCGACCGGTCACGGCCCCGACGATCAAGCTGGAGAGAATGGCGAGGGCGAGAACCAACGAAATGATCAGTTTTTTCTGCATATAGACTCATCCTAGCACGAACGATGTCCTTGAAAGCAGTCAGGATTGACATTTTTTGGCTATGGCAGTAGGATTTGCCCACCTTAAAACCGGCGTTTCGGGCCAGCGTAGCTCAGCTGGTAGAGCAGCAGTTTTGTAAACTGCAGGTCACCGGTTCAAGCCCGGTCGCTGGCTCCACACAGAACAAAGGTCAGAAGTCAGAATTCAGAAGCCAGAATTTCTGACCTCTGGCATCTGACCTCTGATCTCTGACTTTCCCACTTCCCAACTATGTCCCAAGACAACCTGATCAAACTCGAGTGCACCGAATGCAAAAAGGTGAATTATCACTCCTCCAAAAATAAGAAGACCATCAAGGGTCGTCTTGAACTTATGAAGTTCTGCTCGGCGCAGTGCAAGAAGCACAGCCTGCACAAGGAGACCAAATAAGGTAGAGTGTGGCTCATGCCGCGACGATTTCACCTTCCCGCCATCCCCCGGAGCCTCGGCTCGCGGGGGATTGTGTTTTTCGCCGGATTCTCGATGATGACTATCGAGCTGTTAGCCGCCCGCGTCACGGCGCCGTATCTCGGTTCATCGTTGTACACGTGGACGGGAATCATCGCGTTTGTGCTTCTCGGGATTGCCGTCGGCGCGTTCGTTGGCGGTAAGCTCGCCGACCGACGGCCGCCGCGCCATGCATCGGATGGTGCATGGCCGCGTCGCGTGCTTGCGATTTCGCTTCTCGCCGCCGGAGCGCTCACCGCCGTCGGATACGGCGTGGCGGCACTGATCGGTCCGTGGCTCGGCGCGCGTCTCTCGGTTCCGGCCGCCATGCCGCTCTTTGCGTTGTGCGTGTTTTTTCCGCCGTCCGTGTTTCTCGCGGCCGTCCAGCCGGCGGCGATCAAGACCGACCTCGCGGAACTCGCGGAAACCGGCCGCGTCGTCGGCCTCCTTGGCTCGTGGAACGCGGCCGGAAGCATTCTCGGAACGTATCTCGCGGGATTCGTCTTTAATTATTATCTTTCGACGCGCCTGGTATGGCTTTCGATCGCCGTGGCGTTATTCGCGGCCGGCGGTTGGACCCTGTTCCGCAAACCGTCGGCGTCCGCCCGTCGAACGCCGTCCGCCGCCGTATGAACATGAAGTGGATCGTTTTTCTCGCCGGTTTCTGCCTAATGCTCGTCCAAATCGTTTCCGGACGGGCGATGGCGCCGTACGTGGGCGTGTCCGTGTATGTCTGGACGGGCGTGATCGGAACCACGCTGCTAGGCATCATCTTCGGATATGCGGCGGGCGGGATTCTCGCCGACGTGAACGGCAGTAAGAAAACGCTCGGGAGCAGCCTGGCGCTCGCGGGCCTGGCCGCGCTCGCGTCGAATTACATTTTGATCATCCTCGGCGAACGCGTGGGCGCCGGTTCCATGCCGCTCCTCGCGCGCGTCATCGTCATGTCGTTTTGCGCGTTTTTCCCGGTCGCGTTTTTCCTCTCCACCGTGACCCCGCAGGCCGTGAAACAAGCGTTGTCCGACCTGTCCAAAACCGGCGGCACGGTCGGGACGCTCTCCGCGTGGAGCGCGGTCGGTAACATCACCGGGACGTTCGCGGGAGGGTATGTGCTTATCTCCGCGCTTGGCACGAAGGGCGTGTTGACGGGCGTGTCCATCCTGCTTCTCGCGCTCGGACTTTGGGTCGCGCGCGGCGAGCGGTTGTGGCGTAACAAGTTCGCGGTTGTGGCGGGGATTTTTCTGCTCGGCGCCTTTATCGTTCCCGGCGCATGCCGGATGGAAACGAATTATTTCTGCATCCGTATTCTCGACTCGCAAAACGAGGAGGGCGAGCAAACGCATACGCTCCGGCTCGACCATCTGGTGCACTCATATGTGAATCCGTCGAACCCGCTTGATCTGGGATACGAGTATGAACAGGTGTATGCGAACCTGATCGCGAGCCGATACGCGACGTCGAGCGCGTTCGCCGCGTATTTCATCGGCGGGGGAGGATATGTACTGCCGCGCTACCTTGAAGCGACGTATCCGGCATCGACTTCCATCGTCGCCGAGATCGATCCGGGCGTGACCGAGGCCAATCATCGACTGATGGGCCTGTCCCGCGACACGCGCATCGTCACGGCCGGCGAAGATGCGCGCATGCATCTCGCGCGCGGCGGAGACGAGCCGTACGATCTCGTGTTCGGCGACGCGTTCAACGATTTCAGCGTTCCGTATCATCTCACGACCGTCGAGTTTCATCGATTGCTCAAGAGCCGGATGTCGCCGGACGGCATCTACGCCCTGAATATCATCGACGACTCTCGATATGGTGATTTTCTCGCGTCGATGGTTCGCACGTTGCGCGAGGTCTGGACGCGGGTCTATGTCGCGCCGCAGTCGCAGGCTATCATGCCGGGTCGCAACACCATCGTCCTGCTCGCGACGGACGCTCCGATCGATCAAGACGCGTGGTACTCCACGGTTTCGCCGGCCGCCGTCGCCAAGGACCTGTCCGAGGAGGCGCGCCGCACGGCCGTGAACCTGATCGACCCGACCGAGATCGACGCGCTCCTCGAGCGTAAACGCGCGCCCGCGCTTACCGACGACTTCGTGCCGACGGACAGATATCTCGCCCCGGTGTTCACTGATGCGTATTGAAGAAAGTCAGAGGTCAGAAGTCAGATGCCAAATGTTATGTCGAGCAAACCATCTCGTGATGTACGCGAAAGGGCCTATCGCTTCAGCCTTGAAATAATACGTTCGTTGAAACGGTTGCCGAATGAAAGAGCTTGTTGGATTATCTCTGATCAAGTTCTTCGATCCTCGATGTCGATCGGAGCGAATGCAACGGAAGCGCAGGGAGCAAGTTCGAGGTTGGAGTTCAAGCGGTTCTTCGAGATAGCGCTTAAAAGCGCACGGGAGACGAAGTATTGGCTTTTTCTTCTCAAAGATGCCGGATATTTGCAGAATAGTGTCGCCGATGTATTACTCAATGAACTCAATGAGATTACTGCGATGTTGGTATCTGCGGTAAAAAGATTGAAGTCTATTCCCCCAACATCTGGCATCTGACATCTGACATTCTTTATTCTCCCCCAACATCTGGCATCTGACTTCTGACCTCTAACATTCCTATGGATCGATTGACGGCGACTGATTTCTATCGTTTTCTCCAATGCCCGCATTGGCCGTATTGGGAGCGTTTTGGCGATATAAAAGATCGCAGGTCGCTTACGGCGGATGAGGAGAAGCGCATGAACGACGGGTTGATCCACGAGCGCGAGATCATCGCCGACAAGTTTGGCGAGGCGGAGACCGTCCCAAGAAAAGACGACGACACGGACGTCGCGCGAACGCTGGAATTGATGCGGCAAGGCGTCCCGTTCATTTATCAGGGCGTGTTGCGCGACGGCGACTGGTTCGGCCGTCCCGACTTGCTTGAGCGGCAGGAAGGGAAGAGTCGATTTGGCGACTGGTATTACGTCCCGCTGGACGTGAAGCGAAGCCATGAAATCAAGAAACAGCACAAGGCTCAGCTTATGTTTTACGCCTTGCTGTTGGAGCGTGTGCAGGGCGCATTTCCATCGCATCCCGCGATTCTGAATTCCGACGGCCAGCGCATCAGCTTTGACGCTTCTGCGTTTGAGTCCGACTTCCGCGACCTGCTCCACGAACTCGAGCGCATTCGCGAGGGCGTGCGTCCGGAACCTGTGTATCGCAAAAGCTGCGAGGACACGTCGCCGTGGGGCGCGGCGTGTTTGCGCCTCGCGACCGAAACGCGCGATATCGCGCTGCTCTATAACGTGGATGTTCGCAAGTTGCGCGCGCTCCGTTCACTCGGCATCGCGACGATCGACCGCGCCGCCGAACTCGACGTCGCCGCGCTCGAAGGTCGGGCGCCGGGGCTGACGGAACGCGCGCTCGAGGCCGTGCGCCGCCAGGCGATCTCGCTCACGCGCGGCTCCGTGATCATCCGCGAGCCGTTCGTCGATCCGACGGAGGGGTTGGAAATCCATTTTGACATTGAAAGCCATCCGCCCACCGACGCGGATTATCTCTACGGATTCTGGATTCTGTCTGGACCGGATCAAGGCTACACGTCGTTCGTGGCCGAGCGTCCGGAAGACGAGGGCAAGATGTGGCAGGAGTTTCTCGTATGGATCGCCGGTCTGCCCGAGTCGTACACCGTCTGGCATTACGCGCGGTATGAAGCGACGCGTCTGGACGTGCTCGCGCATCGCTACGGTTCCGAGACGAATCCCGACCTCCTCCGCTTCAAGAATGCCCTGCGCGATTTGAAGGAAATGGCCGCGGATACGGCTGTATTCCCACTGTACTTCTACAGCCTTAAAGCGATCGGCAAGTTCCTGGGTTTTGCATGGGAAGGGGATGTGAAGGGCGGGGGCGAATCCGTGACGGCGTATGAAACTTGGCTTTCAAGCCAAAACCGTGCCAATCTGAATGCCATCATCCAGTACAATCGCGAAGATGTGCGCGCGACCGCGCATTTACTCGAATGGCTGCGTCGATACGCGCGCGAGCAGAAGACGTATGAACCGCCGTATCCGTGGGGGGAATAATCAAAGAGTAGAGAACAAAGAGCTTATGAAAAGAGCAGAGAACAAAGAGCAGAGAAAAGGGCAGTTAGGAAAGAGCAGAGAGCAAAGAGCAGTTTTTTGGAGGCCGGAATCGTCTCCGCTCTCCGCTCTCCGCTCTCTGCTCTTTGTTCTCTGTTCACTGTTCTTTGTCTCTCCCGCCGCTCATGCGCAAGAGATCGTCGCGACGGATATCGAGCCGGTGGTCGAGGAGGCGCAAGTCGATCGCGGCATCGAAGACCCGCAGCCCTTCGGTCGCGAGGGCCAGTACGAGCATGGCGTCGTCGAGTCCGTCCGGTTGACCGGCGAGGCATTGCCTCAAGGCGCGCAGCAAATCAAATTATATTCGATCCGGTTTCGTTCCGGCCCGCTCAAAGGGGAGACTCACGACGTTCGTTCCGACGTCGGCTCGAATCCGTACGGACTTGAACCGAGGCAGGGAGACGCCGTCGTTCTGTTTATGCAATCCGGCGGTCTGGAAGGCTGGACGATCTTTTTGGAGGGATATGACCGCCGCGGCGCGCTGATTTGGCTCGTCGTGTTCTTCGTCGCGACGCTGGTGCTGCTGTCGGGATGGCAGGGATTCAAAATCGCCGCGTCGATCGCGATCTCGATCGGTTTGATCGGGTACGTGCTCATCCCTCTGTTTATGCGCGGCGCAAATCCCGTTCCGATCGCCATCATTCTCGCCGGCGTATTCACGCTCATCTCGACCGGATTCACGACGGGCTGGAATCGAAAGACGATGGTCACGGTCGTCGGCACGATGGGCGGCGCCCTCGTCGCGTATCTTATCTCGATCGTATTCGTAGACTGGGCGCGGCTTTCCGGTCTCGGGACGGAAGAAGACAGACTATTCTTCCAGAAGAATCCGACGCTCAATCCGCGCGGCCTATTATTCGCCGGGATTATCATCGCGGCAGCCGGTTTACTGGAAGACGTCGCGGTGTCCATCGCGTCGGGCGTCGCGGAAGTGCGCCGTCACCATACGAAAGCGACGTTCAAAGAATTGTTTACGTCCGGCATGGCGATCGGTCGCGATCACATGGGCGCGCTCGCGAACACGCTCGTTTTTGCCTATGTCGGCGCGTCCCTGTCTTCCCTTCTTTTGTATTCGCAATTCGGAGGCTCGTGGCTGAAGTTTATCAACTTCGATTCGATCGCCGACGAAATCATCCGCTCGCTCACCGGCACGATCGGTCTCGTCTTTACCGTACCGATCACGGCATTGCTCGCCGCGTGGGTATTGTCCCGGCGGCGAGAATCAGTTGCGGAACGGGAACGCTAAAACGAAAACCATCCATATGAAAATCACCATTTGCGGCAGTATCGGATTTTACCAGGATATGGAATTGGCGCGAGATCGACTCGTGCAGAATGGCCATTTGGTGAAGATTCCTGAGCTTACCTTGGAGACACCCGCTGAGTTTGGCGGTGGGAGAAAAATCTACTTTAGAGAATGTATCGAAAGGAATGGTGGCATCGACGCATTTCCGCCTGATCATCAGATTTGGGATCTAAAGGAAGGTGCGATCAACGATCATTTTGAGAAAATCGATTGGGCTGACGCGATCCTTGTCGTGAATCATGAAAAACGCGGGATCGCCGGATATATCGGGGGAAATACGCTCATCGAGATCGGAGTTGCATTTTATCGGAAAAAGAAGATCTATATCCTGAATCCGGTTTCATCGGAGCTTTCGTATAAGCAAGAAGTCCTGGGAATGAAGCCAGCTTTTATCAACGGCAACTTCGCGCTCGTGAAATGATGAAGACGAAATTCACGATAAAATACAAAACCCCGCCGGATGGCGGGGTTTTGCGTGGTCGGGCTAGTGGGACTCGAACCCACGGCCTCTTCGTCCCGAACGAAGCGCGCTACCAACTGCGCTATAGCCCGACAGAGTGAGGAACGGGCAAGCGTTGCTTGCACGATTCCGAGCGGCGGAGGGTTATATCAAGCTTTTGGCGAAGATATAGCCCGAAGCCACAAGAACCTACCAGCGATTTTGACGTTTGGCAAGCCATACACCATACGGTGTATGGCAAGCGAGTCGGGGTGGTAAGAAAAGAGCCCCGACACACAGATGCGTGTCGGGGCTTTGTACGTCCGGCGGACGAGTCAGAGGACTCGTCCGACCACGACGCAGTTGCAGGCGTCGGCTCCCGCGAGCCGGCCGCGTCCGCAAAGGAACGTGACCCCGGGGATCCGACGCGTGCCTGCCGTGCGGCAGCCAGTCGCGAACGCTTCGCGCGCGGGCTGTCGGACCACCTCGCCGGAGACGCCGGTGAGACCGCGATCCTGAGGTGGCGGCATGGCGGGTTGCGTCGGCGGAATTTCCTCGACGCGTACGACGTCGTCCGGTTCCGCAGGAAGCGAGGCCCGGCCTTCGTCGACGGCGATCGAATTGCCGCTTGTCGCCGGAGGAGAACGCAGCGCGAACTTGTAGCCCGCGAAGCCGCTCAAGGCCATGAGCCCGAGCACGGCGATGTCGGCGACGACCATCGCGAGCATGATCCGGGTTTTGTAATTCACCCAGAACAGTCGCGCCGGCGTTGCGGGAGCCATCGCGACACGGCGGTTGGTGGGGCGCTGCGCTTCGGCGACGGACGCCGGAACGGCGACCTCCGGAACCGAGACCGGACCGGAGTCCGCGAGTTGCTCCGTCTCGAAGGGCGGAGGCGGTTCGTTGGCGAACCACTCGCGCTCGCCGGTGTTGAGTCCGGCACGCTTGAGGTCCTCCTCGGTGACGGCCGGCGCATCGAGCGTATCCATGCTCGAGTCGGCGGCCCTCGGCTTTGCCGCGGGCTTGATCACCACGCTCGGCTCCTCGGGTTTCACGATCACCACCACAGGGGCGGGAACCGCGCAGACACTCGGAACGGACGCGATCTTGGACAGCTCGTCCTCGACCGGGATTTCGTACGATCCGGTCGGGGTCTGTCCCGGCTCGGCCTCGTCTTCCGATACCTCGTCTTCCGACGAAGCGTCATCCGACGACTCGTCTTCCGATTCCGACGAAACGACCGGCGCGTTCACCGGCGGCGGCGGGATCGGCGTCGCGGTGGTACGCGCATGCGCGTCCACCTTCTTCGCCATTGCGGCGACCACTTCGTCGGAGGGGCGGAACCCGCCAAGAGCCTCGACCTCTTCCGAGGCCGCCTCCTCGACGGGCGCGGGCGGGTCGCTCTTCGCTATCGCCTGCTCGAGCTCGGCCTTCTTGACCTCGCCGACCAGATCGGCGATGTTCGAACGCAGGGGCAGGGAGACGTTCGCGACCCTCTTCCGAAACTCTCTTTTGTCCATCTCATCCTCCCGGCCAAAAGGCCTGACCCCGCCGGAACGGGGTGAAAATTAAAAGATCGTATCCAGCCGTTCCGGTCAGCTAGGCCCTCATTTTAACGCTCAAGAGAGCGTAAATCGAGGAACCGCACAGTATAGCCAAAAAAGCGGCTTTTGTCAAGCGGGTTGCATCAAGGCTATGATGTCCCTCATGCATCGCCCGAGACCCGTCGTTCTCGTTATTATCGACGGATTTGGAATAGCCCCTCCCTCCGAGGGAAACGCCGTCACGGACGCCAAAATGCCGGTGTTTAAAAGGCTGATCGAGACATATCCGGCCATGACCGTCCATGCGTCCGGCGGAGCCGTCGGACTTTCGTGGGGAGAGATGGGGAACTCGGAAGTCGGCCATCTGACCATCGGGGCTGGGAAGATTTTTTATCAGAGTTTACCGCGTATCAATCTGTCCATTGAAACGGGTGAATTTTTTGAGAACCCCATGCTGAAAAAGATGGTCGCGCATGCCAAGGAGAAAGGCGGCGACGTGCATCTGATGGGACTGGTCTCGCAGGGAAACGTGCATGCGTCCCAAGCGCATCTTCATGCGTTGCTCGAGTTCTGCAAGCGCGAAGGTGTGGCGCAAACATACATCCACGCGTTTCTCGACGGCCGCGACGCGATCTATAATTCCGCGCGGCAATTCTTGACCGAGTTGGATGCCAAGATCGCGGAACTCGGCGTTGGAAAGATCGCGACGCTTGCCGGACGATACTGGGCGATGGATCGCGACAACCGTTGGGATCGCGTCGAGAAAGCGTATAACGCGATGGTGAAAGGCGAGGGAGAGAAGGCCGAGTCGTGGCGAGCGGCGCTTGAAGCGAGTTATGCGAAGTCGGTGTTCGACGAGCAGGTTACGCCGGCGGTGATAGCGCCCGGAGGTACGCCGACGGCGACGATCAAGCCGGGCGACAGCGTGATATTTTTCAATTTTCGCCCGGATCGTGCGCGTGAAATCACCAAAGCGTTCGTCGTCCCGGGTTTCAATAAATTCCCTCGCGCCTATATTCAGGATTTGGGCTTCGTGACATTTACCGAATACGAAAAAGACGTCCCGGCCGACGTGGCCTACCCGCCGCAACCGATTTCAACCTGTCTCGCCAAAGTCATCTCGGACGCGGGTTTGCGCCAATTGCATATCGCCGAAACGGAAAAGTACGCGCATGTCACGTTTTTCTTGAACGGGATGAAGGAGGACGAATATCCCGGAGAGGATCGCGCCATCATCCCTTCGCCGCGCGTGTCGAGTTATGACCGGCAACCGGAAATGTCCGCGCTCCCGCTGACCGATCGCGTGGTGAAAGAAATTGCCGGCGGACAATACGATTTCATCGCGCTCAACTTCGCGAATCCGGACATGGTCGGACACACGGGAAACCACGAAGCGACCGTGAAGGCGAATGAGACGATCGACGTCTGTCTCGGGCAAATCATGGACGCGGCGCTCGCGGTCGGCGGGGCGATGGTGATCACGGCCGACCACGGAAATGCGGAGGAGGTGAAGAATCTTGTTACGGGAGACATGGACAAGGAACACTCGACCAATCCGGTGCCGCTCATCATCGTGCACAAGGATTTGGAAGGATTGCGCGCGCCCACGGGCGACGTGATCGGAGGCGACCTCTCGCTCAACCCGCCGGTCGGCATGCTCGCGGATGTCGCGCCGACGATTTTGCACATGATGGGACTCAAGTCGCCTCCGGACATGACGGGACAGGTGTTGGTATGAGCGTCGAACGCGTCTTGAAAACGCTGGGGCGACGATATCACGGCCCGGGAGATACGCATCTCGATACGCCGGAAGACACCTTGCTTGCGACGCTCCTGTCCGCGCGCACAACGGACAAGCAAACGCTTGCCGCGTTTCCGGCGTTTCGAAAACGGTTTCCTACATGGAAGAAGCTGGCGGATGCCGATTGGACGGAGATTGCAAAAACCATCGATACGATCGGGTTGTATCGCCAAAAAGCAAAGGCGATCAACAAGCTCGCGCGGATGATGCTTGAAGAATATGACGGTCGCGTTCCGTCCACGATGGAGGAGCTGACGCGGCTTCCCGGCGTCGGTCGTAAAACGGCGAGCGTCGTTTTGTCGTTCGTGTTCGGGAAACCCGCGATCGCGGTGGATACGCACGTGTTTCGCATCGCGCGTCGTCTTGGGTGGACGAAGGGAAAAGATCCGGTGCGCGTCGAACGTGAATTAATGGAACTCGTACCGAAGCGGCTGTGGTCGAAAATCAATCGAGTGATGGTTCCGTTCGGCCGAGATGTCTGTCGCGCCCCCACGCCGCAATGCTGGCGATGTCCCGTCGCAAAGTGGTGCGCGTATCCGAAGAAGACGGAGAAACCGAGAAGTTAGAAGCTAGAAGATAGAATTTAGGTTCAGAGGGATGCTTACCCGGCCAGCTTCTAACTTCTAACTTCTAGCTTCTAACTTCTCCCTGCGGTACCCTTGTCCCTATGACCGGCGAACTTGAAATCATCCACGGGATGCAATCGCTTCTCGTGACCGACTGGTCGCGCGGCGCGGTCGTGTTTGCTTCACGCTATCTCGTGTTCCTGTTTGTCCCGTTGATCGCGGGACTCGGGTATATCCGCAAACGCTTCCCGTTACGACAGGCCGTTACGGACGCGGGATGGTCGGCCTTGCTCGCATTGTTCACGACGAATATCCTTGGGCAGCTCGTGGGGCGTTTTCGTCCCTATGAAGCTTCAAGCGAGATCATGCGGCTCATCCCGTCGCCGCTCACCGTACACGCGTTTCCGTCCGGGCATACGGCCGTGGCGTTCGCGTGTGCCGCCGCTCTGACGCTGGGCAGTCCCGCATGGGGCATGGTCGCGCTCGTGCTCGCGACAGGTGTGGGCGTCGGACGCGTATTCGCGGGCGTTCACTATCCGAGCGACGTGGTAGCCGGAGCCGTGCTTGGCATCCTCTGCGCGATCGTGATTCGCTGGATGCGCGTCGCCAACACGGTTCGTAAATCAAAAAAATCTACCAATCACTAACATGAAACGTTTTCTTTTTTTGGTCGGTATTCTTCTGATTTTTTTGGTTGGCTTCGGTTGGGTGTTCGGGAACGAAGCCTGGTTTGGTCGCGCCACGTCGCCCGTGCCGCTCGCCTTTACGGTCGAAGCGGGCCGCACGGCGCGCGAGGTCGCGGGGGATCTCGAGTCGGCCGGCCTGATCGTTTCCGCGTGGCGCTATCAGTTGTACGGATATCTTGACCGGGCGGCGGGCAGGCCCAAGGCCGGCGACTATCAGCTTCGCGCCGGTCAGAGTTACCGTGACATCGCGCGCACGCTGGCGATCGGCCCGGCTAGGCGCGAGGTCGAAGTCCGCATCGTGGAAGGCCGGACGGTCGATCAAATCGCTTCGTATCTCGAATCCGCGCATGACATCCCGACCACGACCACGACCGCGCTCGCCGGCCGCTCCGTGAATCGTGCGCCCTTCGACGAAACGCTTCGCGCCGATTATTCGTTTTTGCGAAATCTCCCGCGCAATCGCTCACTGGAAGGATATCTGTTTCCCGACACCTATCGCGTGTGGGGCGATCAGCTGCCCGACGGTTTGATCCGCAAACAATTGGACGAGTTCGCCGCGCGATTCGCCACGACGACCGTGGGTCCGCAATCCGCGCCGCTCAAGACGCTGGACGATGTCGTGATTCTCGCCTCGATCGTGGAGGCCGAAGTACGCGAATCGCGTGATCGCCGGATCGTCGCCGGTATTTTTCTGAACCGCCTCCAAATCGGTATGGCGCTTCAAACCGATGCCTCGATCAGCTATCTCACGGGTTCGGGTCGCGCACATTCGACGGCTGTGGATCTTGCCATTGATTCACCGTTTAATACGTATAAATACCAGGGGCTTCCTCCCGCGCCGATCAATAATCCCGGAGCCGACGTGATCCGCGCCGTTCTCAACCCGGCTCCCTCGGACTATCTCTATTTCCTTTCGGATTCGGTCGGAAACATCTATTACGCGCGCACCCTGGAAGAACATGTCGAGAACCGCAGAAAAGCGGGGTTTTAGGGCATGGGGGTTGACAAAACCCGTATTTTTTGGTTAGCTATGCGGTTCTCCCGACCGGGCCTACCCCCGTCGGGGGTGGTTCATTCGGCAAAAAATTGAGAGGAGGTGTCTCATGAAGACATCTGATTCGGCTTTGATCGACCTCGAGACAGAAGCGCTCGACGACGACGATGATCCGGAAGAGGCGGCGCGCACGCGCCGCGGTTGGACGAAGCGTCTCATCGTTCGGGACGTCGTCGTTCGCCGGCTGATTGAGACGTTCATCGTCTTCCGGCTCGAAACGTGTCCCGTGTTCCAGACGCGATTCGAGCGTTTGCGAACGGAGACGAACTACGTCGTCGTCCGCGACCTGCTCTTCGCCGACGGCCGCGAGCGCGAGCGTTTCCAACGCGAGCTGAAGGAGATCCAAAAGGCGCTCGGGATTCCCGGGGCCGATCGACTCGGTCTCGAGCCGGCCGTGACGGATGCGCTTCCGTTCCTTCGACGCGGACGACTCGTGCGCACCGCGATGCGGCGACGCGAGATCGAAGCGCACGCGAGGCTCGTCCTCGCACAGCTCCTGGCGCTTGCGCCGGAAGAGCGCGAGAATCGTTACGCGCTGTTCGCGAGTCCGCGCACGGCGCGCGAGCTCGTACGGGACGGCGCCGGCCGTCCCGAGGAGCTCGGGTGCTCGACCCGGCTCATGAATCGCGACGGAAGTATCCGTCCTCTCGCCTACGAGATCGTCGAGGAGCTGCGCTACCGCATCCTCCGACAGCCGACGCTCCTGCGCGTCGTTTCCTCTCAAGGCGAGTGCGAGGCCGCCTAACTACCCGTTGCGGGTTTTCTGACCTACGACGGGTTTTTTGATACCATCCGCCCATGTCCACCTTTGTCCTGCCTCCGGACACTTCCGGCCCCGCCAAACCCATCGACTATCCGAATGCGTTGAATCAGGAGCAACTGGCCGTCGTGTTGGAAGGCGACGGGCCGTGTCTCGTATTGGCCGGAGCGGGTTCGGGCAAGACGCGGACGCTTACGTATCGCGTGGCCCATCTGGTCGAGCGCGGCGTTGATCCGTCGTCGATTTTGTTATTGACGTTTACGAATAAAGCGGCGCGCGAGATGGTCGAGCGCGTTGAAACCGTACTCGGGCCGGCGGCCAAGGGGATTTGGGGAGGCACGTTTCACTCGATCGCCGCGCGTTTGCTGCGTGCGTTTGCCGGCGAACTCGGGTACACGTCGAGTTTTACGATTCTCGATATGGAGGACGGGCGCGATCTCATCAAAGCCGTCATGAAGGATTTACAGATCGATCCCAAAGCGCGCCGATTTCCGACGGCATCCGTTGTCGGGAATATCCTGTCGTATGCGCGTAATACGCAAACGTCCATCACGGACACTTTGGAGCTCAAGCATCCGAATTTTCAACCGTTCGAGGCGGAGCTGGAAGAGATTGCGCGGCAATATCAAACGCGAAAAAAGTCGGCGAACGCGATGGATTTTGATGACCTGCTCACGAATCTCGCGATGCTGCTCGACGATCCGCGCCTCGGCCGCCGCATGTCCGAGCGTTTTCGCTACGTCCTCGTCGACGAGTATCAGGACACGAACGCGGTGCAGGCGCGTATCGTGAAAGGATTCGCGTCCGTCCACGGGAATGTCGTAGCCGTCGGTGACGATGCGCAGTCCATCTACGCCTTTCGCGGCGCGGACGTGAAAAACATCCTATCGTTTCCCGAGCAGTTTCCCGGTGCCAAAATCTTCAAGTTGTTGACGAACTATCGTTCCACGCCGGAAATTCTCGATCTCGCGAACGCGTCGTTGAGTCACAACGTCGCGCAATTCAAGAAAGAATTGGTCGGTCTTCGTGAGTCTGGCGACAAGCCGCGTCTTGTGGCCTGCGCGTCCGCGTCGCAGGAGGCGCGGTTCGTGACCGAGAATATTTTACAATTACGTTCGCAAGGCGTGGCGCTGGCGAATATCGTCGTGCTTTTCCGTTCAAGCGCGCATTCGCAACAACTTGAATTCGAGCTCATCAAGCGCGACGTGCCATACGAGTATCGCGGCGGCCAGAAGTTTTTCGAGCGCGCGCATATCAAGGACGTCGTCGCGTTTCTGCGCATCTACGAAAACCCCAAGGACGAAGTCGCGTGGCTGCGAACGCTCGGCTTGCAAACGGGCATCGGCGCGACCACGGCCGCCGACCTCGCCGGTCAGACGCGGGGGAGCGAGCGCATCGAGGAGATCGTGGAGTCGGCCGGCGCGTTTCGCATCCCGTCACGCGCGCGAACGGGCTGGGAGGACTTCGTGCGTGTCATGCGAACGCTGATCGAGCAGGGACGCGTTCCCGCGCCGCTCATCCGCTCCGTGATCGCGTCAAACTATCAGGATTATCTCGAGCGCGAGTATCCAAACTGGCGCGAGCGCATCGAGGATCTGGAGCAACTCGCCTTGTTTGCCGAGGGGTACGACGATCTCACGTCGTTCTTGAACGATCTTTCGCTTTACGACAACGTGGCGTTCGGTCGTCAGGAGGCGGGGCGTGGTGACGAAGAGCGCATGGTGCTTTCGACTATCCATCAAGCCAAAGGACTCGAGTGGGACACGGTGTTTCTCGTCCACTTAGCCGATACCGCATTCCCAAATCGTCGCGCCATGGCGGAAGAGGGCGGGATGGAGGAGGAGCGCCGCCTGTTTTATGTCGCCGTGACGCGCGCACGTCGTCGGCTCTTCCTTTCCTATCCGATGACGATCGGACATGACGCGCTTACCTTCAATCAACCATCCACGTTTCTCGATGAAGTGGATGCGCGATTGTTTGAACGCATGGAGATTCGCGAGGCGGGATTCGGTCGCGCGGCATATACGTCGTTTCGCGCCTCATCGGGCGGGGAGTGGGGCTGGAATGGAGATGATTCGAGCTGGGAAGAGCCCACGATTCATGTGGAAGAACCGAAAATCGTCTTCAAGACCTCCCCCGACTCCCTTCTTCGTAAGGAGGGGAACAAGGGGAGGTCGAAACCGGATTCATTTTTGGGAGAATATTGACGATCTTGCCCGTCGACGACAAGACCGTTAAGGTCGCGTGCGTATGGCATTTGCCAGCGTTCGCGGGCCGGGGCATCCGGATGAAGCATGCGATAAAGTCGCGCGCGCTTTGGTGGACGAATATGTCCGGCGCGATCCCGAGTCCCGCTGCGATCTTCGCGTGACGGGCGGGCACGGGACGTTGTTCGTTTCCGGCGAAGTGCGTTCGCAAGCGGATTTCGACGCGGGCGCGGTCGCGAAGGCGGCGTTGTCGGAAATTGATCCCGCGCTTGCGCTTGAACCGTTTGTCTCGATCGAGCGCATGGAGGGCGCGCTGCGTACGACCGCCGACGCCTGCGCCGTCTTCGGGTACGCGACAAACGAAACGCCGGAGCGTTTGCCGCTGCATGTCGTGCGCGCGCAAGAGATCGCCTCCGAGATCGCCCGCCTCCGGCGGGAAGATCCGGACTGGTATTGGTGCGGCGCGGATTACGACGTGTCCGTGTATGTCGGTCATTCGGTAGGGGCACGGCATGTAGGGGCACGGCATGTAGGGGCACGG
>ERZ1292630.60-Hain-H41-02um-R3-60-length-123684-cov-14_pt1 | contig 65514 bp, 50 predicted proteins | sample MGYA00564408_ERZ1292630 | MGnify/ENA primary metagenome ERZ1292630 (study PRJEB36523, sample SAMEA6512641) | groundwater metagenome | collected 2019-01-08 | study: AquaDiva: Metagenomics assemblies of 32 groundwater samples
TTCGAGCAGGCAAATGTAGTTTAACTGTGTGTCCGAAATTTCGGGGGAAGATCATAGGGAACCCTGCACTCTATATGTTTTCTGATTTGCAACCTGAACCCGCATGGAGATGCTTTTTATAAATAACCCCTCCCAGCCTCCCCTTGTAAGTAAGGGGAGGAGCAAGGCGAAAATTCCCATCCTTACCAAGGCGGGGCTGGGGGTGGTCGATTCGGAATTACTTTGCCTTTGCCTCTAAACAAAACCGAGCCATGGCGCAGAGCAGGCGGCGGGTGTGACCCGCCCTACCGCCTATTGCAGTTGCCCTTGCCTTGAAACAAACCCGGGTCATGGCGTAGCGAGCCTGACTGAGAGCCGTAGAGCAGGTCCTTGTATCTACCGCGAAACGGCTCGAAAGCGATGCGAGCCATACCCAAAAAGATGCACTGAAGTGCAAAGCGGGAGTCAGACCGATATTTTTTACATGGGCCGTTCGAGCCTTACCCAAAAAACGCACGGAAGTGCGCAAAAAAAATCAGCAGATACCTTTTTATCAGGTCAGTGCTTTTGACCTTGCAGCTGCAGGATGCGCGTACGCAAATGGTGGGCTGAGCCCACCCTGCGAAACTTATCATCGAAAAATACTCAACACCTCTTCATCACGGCTCCTGCCATGTTTTTAAGCGGAAGGACTTCGTTTACCGCCCCGTGCCTTATCGCCTCTTTAGGCATCCCGAATACTACGCAAGAATCTTCGTCCTGCGCGAAGTTGTAGGCACCGGCTTCCCGCATCTCAGCCATGCCCTTTGCGCCGTCGTCTCCCATGCCTGTCATTATCACTCCTACTGAGTTCTTGCCTCCGTACAAAGCGGCCGAACGAAAGAGGACATCGACCGAAGGCCTGTGCCTTGATACGAGAGGGCCGTCTTTCACCTCGACATAATACCTCGCACCGCTCCTTTTAAGGAGCATGTGACGATTTCCCGGGGCTATCAAGGCTCTGCCCCTTATGACCGTATCATTATCCTGCGCCTCTTTAACCGTGATGCTGCTGACCTCGTCAAGGTGCTTCGCGAAAGCGGCCGTGAATTTTTCAGGCATGTGCTGGACTATCACGATGCCCGGGGAGTTATGCGGCATCGACTGGAGGAACATCTTAATCGCCTCTGTCCCGCCTGTCGACGCGCCGACCACAACGACCTTTTCCGTCGTCTGCGCCATGGCGCGAGATGCCTGCTTGGCTACTACCGCTTCGGCTGAGAGCTTTGGCGCGGGTGCGGCTGGCGTAGCGCTTATCTTCTTCAATTTCGCAGAGGCCGCCGCCTTTATCGCGTCGCAGATAAATACTGCGGAATCCTCTATGAACTCCTTCGTGCCACTTGTCGGTTTCTGGATTATCTCCACAGCCCCGTACTCAAGCGCCTTGATCGTCGTCTCTGACTGGTCTTCTGCGAGGCTTGAGATCATTACAGTCGGGATAGGGTGCTGGCTCATGAGCTTACGGAGAAACGTTATCCCGTCCATCCTCGGCATCTCAACGTCTAGCGTCATCACGTCAGGGATCTGCTCGGCTATCTTCTCGGCCGCTATGAACGGGTCAGCGGCCGTTGCCATCACCTCAAGGTCCGGGTCAGCCGAGATGATAGAGGACAAGACCTTTCTCACAACAGCTGAATCATCGACTATGAGTACCTTTATCTTCCTGCCATCTGCCGCCATCTTACCCTTCCTGCCTTTTTACGATCTTCTTCATAAAGACGTCGCCGGAATCCGTCATGAACATTATTTTCCTGCCCTGATTCCCGCCGACATTGCGGCTAGCGACCGTGATCCTGCTCTCGCTCAAGGCCGTATCTGCCAGCATGACATTGCGCTCGCCGATATTCAAAAAAGCGCAGGAGTTATCGAGCATGCTCGCCCCGCCGAAGACCTTTGCCTGAAGGTTCTCTCTCCTTGATCCGATTGCGAGCATCCTATCTATCAGCGTTGTTATCGCTACGTTGCCGTACTTCGGCGTCTGCAGCCCCTCCCCGTTCCAGTACGGAAGGAGGTAGTGGTTCATCCCTCCGACCCTCTGTACCGGGTCCCAGAGGCAGACAGCCACGCACGAGCCGAGAATGGTCGTGATAGTCCCTGGCTCATCAACTGCGATAAGCATCCCTGGATAAAGAAAATGGCTTGCTTCCATTTTCAGCGCTGTGTTTTCCATGGTCGGCATCAGAACCTCTCGCTCTCACCGTTATCTTCAAAGAAGAAATTATTTCCGTATGTCGCATACGACCCGTCCTGCGACTCAGCCGCTGACTCGGGTATCGTTACCGTGAATGTCGAGCCCTCGCCTTTCCTGCTCGTGACGTCTATTGTCCCGCCCAATAGCTCTGCCGAGGCCTTTGTGATCGACAGCCCCAGACCGTGGCCGCCGTGTGCCTTGGTAGAGCCGGTGTCGAGCTGCCTGAACCTCTCGAATATGGCACTCTGGTCTTTTGGAGCTATCCCGGCCCCGCAGTCTCTGATTGAGATAGTCAAGACTCCGTCCTTTTTTACCGCCTTTACGTCTACGATCTTTCCGTCATCTGAGTATTCTATGGCGTTGGAAAGGAGATTGAAAAGCACCCACTCGAGCTTTTCCGGATCCGTCCCAAATGCTCCATCGTCAAGGTCGCAGGAAAGATCTATACGCAGGTTCTTTTCCCTGGCCCGCAGCGCATAGGAATCGATGATACCTTTAAACAGCGTATCAAGGTCGACCTTTGAGATGCTCAGCGGTGAGTCCCCGGCCTCAAGCTCGGCCGCCGCGAAGATGTTGCGGAGCTGGAAGTTCAGGCCGAACGCCTCTTTGTATATCGTCACCACCGCTGACCGGAGGCTTTCGTAATCTGTGGGGCCTCCTTCCGCGGTTATCAACTCGCACATGGTCAGAACGGATGTCAGCGGGTTGTTTATCTCATTTCTTATGTTCGAGAGGAAACTGCTCCTGGCCTTCTCGGATTCGAGGAGCTTGTCATTGAGCGTTCCGAGCTTCTTGGTAAGGGCCATAAGGTCATGGTACGCCATATCCTTTGACTCAAGCCGCCTTGAAAGCTCCTTTATTATCTCCTCATCCGAAAGATCGACCATGCCTGAGCCTCCTCATCTGCAACCTATTTGAATTGTTTTTTACCTGCACAATAAAAGTCAGATCTTCCTGTATACCGATGTAGAGACCTTCTCGATCGGCAGGTTAAAGCCACTTAGCGTCTCAGAGTGCCCTATGAAAAGATAACTTCCCTTGCCGAGACAATCGCAAAATTTAGTAAAGAGCTTTTCCTGCGTGGCCTTGTCAAAATATATGACGACGTTCCTGCAAAATATAATGTCGAGCGGCTCGGAGAAGTTAAACTCGGCGTCCATGAAGTTGAGCCTGCAGAACCTTGTCTTTGCCCGAAGTTCAGGAACTATCCTCACTACCCCTCTGGCGGCCTCCCTGCTCCGTAAAAGATACCTTCGTTTGAGGTCATTGGGGATCGGCGCGGCCTGAGCCTCGCTGTAGACTCCGCGCCTCGCGGCCTCCAGTACCCGCGTAGATATATCAGTCGCGACTATCGAATAATCAAACCCTAGAGCCGGATTTATCCGGCCGAACTCGTTTAGCACCATGGCTATAGTGTAGGGCTCTTCGCCTGAAGAACACCCTGCGCTCCAGAGACGAAGCGGCTTTTTTTTGCCTGCGCCGCGTTCGGAGACCAGAGCATGGAGGACGCTGTCCGCAAGAAACTTAAAATGATGCACTTCTCTGAAAAAGTCGGTCTTATTCGTAGTGACAAGGTCTATCATGTGGATCAGCTCTTCACTGATCCCTTTCGGGCTGAAGACATATTCGCAGTAATCTGAAAAGGATCTTATCGACAAGGTCTTGAGTCTTTTCTGGAGCCTTGATTCAAGAAGCGTCCTCTTTGCCGACGGCATCTTTATTCCTAGCTCGGCGTGTATGAAAGCGCTCAGCCTTTCGAACTCCGCCATTGACATGGCTACTGCGCGCGGCAAGACACTAACATCCGCCTCGCTGCTAATCTTATCCGCCTGTAATCCCATATTCCCCTTCAAAGGCTGTATCCGGCAGGCCTGAAAGGGCCCGCCGGATACAAGCTGAACACATCACTATGAAGCGATATCGTTTATGCCGTTTACCGAAGAGAGCTCGCAGGATGAGAATATCCTGTCGATCTCAAGGATTATTACAAAGTGATCTTCCCTCTTGCCCATGCCCTTTATGAAATCGGTATTAAGGCGCGTGCCTATCCTAGGGGCCGGCTCGACCTGCTCAGGCTCCAGGTCTATGACCTCCTGCACCGAGTCTGCCAGAGCGCCTAGGATGATCTTCTCGCCGTCAAGGTTTATCTCGACTATGATGACGCAGGTGTTCACCGTCTGCTCTGTCTTCGTCATTCCGAACTTGAGACGCATATCCACTACAGGCACGACGCTACCCCTCAGGTTTATAACGCCTCTCATGAAGTCAGGAGTCCTTGGGACCCTTGTGAGGGCCGTGAAATCGAGTACCTCCCTGACCTGCGATATATCAAGAGCGAAGACCTCATCGTCGAGTTTGAACGTCAGGTACTGCGCTGTTTGGGTTACAGCTGATGGTGCGATACTCATGACATCCCTCCGTTTAGTATTTCACGAACTCGCCGTCTTCTTCGTCTCTCGTCCCTGAGCCCATGTCAAGCGATACTCCGCTGTTTACAACAGCCTTGACCGTCTCCTTATGCGCGACCCTGAGCTTGGCCGTAGCCGCCTTCTGGGCCTTCTTGGCGCTCTTTATCTGCCTTACCTCGGCGGTCGTCTCGGCGAGCCTGAAAAACGAGATCGAGCTCTGGAGCTGTTCGGCCTGTGAAGACAGCTCCTCTGACGTCGAGGCAAGCTCTTCGGCAGCGCTGGCGTTTTGCTGTATGACCTGATCCAACTGCTGAAGGGCCCTGTTTATCTGGTCCGCACCGCTGTTCTGCTCGGAGCTTGCGGCGGTTATCTCCTGTACTAGCTCTGAGGTCTTCTGTATGTCAGGGACAAGCCTTGCGAGCATGTCTCCGGCTTTCTCGGCTATCTGAACGCTTGTTGCCGAGAGATGGCTGATCTCGCCTGCGGCAGTCTGGCTTCTCTCAGCGAGCTTTCTCACCTCTGAGGCTACTACGGCAAAGCCCTTGCCATGCTCTCCGGCCCTTGCCGCCTCGATCGCCGCGTTAAGTGCGAGGAGGTTTGTCTGCCTTGCTATCTCCTCAATGATCGATATCTTCGAGGCGATCTCCTTCATCGCGCCGACTGTCTCGGATACCGCCCTGCCTGACTCTCTCGCGTCTATCGCCGACTTCTGAGCTATCTTTTCGGTCTGCTGGGCGTTATCCGTGTTCTGCCTTATGTTAGAAGCCATCTCCTCCATCGACGAAGATGTCTCTTCGATAGATGCGGCCTGCTCTGTCGCGCCCTGAGATATCTGCTGGGCCCCGCCTGATAGCTCCTGAGAGCCTGAAGCCACGTTATCGGATACCGACCTTACCTCTGTCACCACCAGCTTAAGCTTATCGACCATGTTCTTCATCGCAGATAAGAGCTGGCCTGTCTCGTCCTTGCCCTTGACCTCGATATCCACGGTAAGGTCTCCTGCGGCTATCCTGCCTGCTATATTCGTCGTGATAAAAGCAAGCGGCTTGGCTATGAGGTTGGTAAGGAGCATAACGAAGCCTATGGCGATGATTATCGCGATTATCGTCGACCCTATTACTACATTTCGAGTGCTTGAGTAATTGGCGGCCGCCTCGAGATTAAGGGCCTTGCCGACCTCGTCCTGGATCTCAATAAGCCTTGTTATCTTTCCGTCGAGTATCTTGAACTTGCCTGCCGCGTCGGTCGTTGCATTTAGCTTCGCCTTATCCATCTGGCCTTCAAGCGCGAATTTATAGGTGGCAAGGCGTGAATCGTTATAGCTCTTCCAGGCTGACTCGAACTCGCCGAAGACCTTCTGCTCATCGCCGACCATGGTCGTAGCGCCATACTTCGCAACGAGTGCCCCAATCTCTGTCTCATCTTCGCCGGCCTTGTTGAATATCGCCTGCCTCTTCGCGCTATCAGTCTCGTTCATTATCTGAAGCGCGCCTATCCGTATGTTGGCAAGGTCATAGCTCACCTTGCCGAGATCTACCGCCGGAACAAACCTGTCGGCGTAAAAAGACTGGAGCATGTTCCTCATCTCCATTATGGACGTGATGGATATTGCACCGAGCACGACCACGATCCCGATTATCACTGTGAAGCTCGCGAGGAGCTTCGACCTTGTCTTCAAGTCCCTGAAAAAATTCATTACAACCTCCTGATTGTTTGCGCACGACGCGCTTTGATTGACTACCCCTGAGATACCTTTTCCTGCCAGCCTAAAAAAAACCTAGGCTCAGGTGTGGCCTCTTATCCTCACAACCGCTGCCCGCCTCTTCATCTGAAACCCCTCAGACGGCAACGGCCGTTATCCGCCCGATCGATTGTATGAGGCGCGGGACATCGATGATCAAGGCGACCCTACCGTTGCCCATGATAGTCGCCCCTGAAACGCCCTTGACCTCTTTGTAGGCCTTGCCAAGAGATTTTATGACCGTCTGGACCTCTCCGAAGAGCTCATCCACAACAAGCCCGACCTTCTGGCCCGCGTACTGGACTATCACGATGCTCTCGAAGCGTGAGGCCGCTCCCTGCTCATTGAAGTAATCGCGAAGCCTGATGTACGGCAGTATCTCCCCTCTGAGGTTTATATAGTTTCTCTTGTTGGCCGCCTGCCTGTCTGCGGCTGAAAGCTCCACGCATTCTACGACCATATCAAGAGGTATTACATAGTTGGAACCTGACACCCCCACCATGAAGCCGTCTATGATGGCGAGCGTGAGTGGCAGGCGTATGCGCACCTTTGTGCCCCTGCCTTCCGTGCTTTCCACATCGACTGTCCCCCTGAGCGATTCGATGTTCCTCTTGACCACGTCCATACCAACGCCTCGACCCGAGAGCTTCGTGACCTGTTCGGCTGTTGAAAATCCAGGCTCGAATATGAGCCTGAATATCTCGTTATCCGTAAGGGTCTGTCCCGGAGCGGCCAGCCCCTGTACTACGGCCTTCTCACATATCTTTTCCCTGTTTAGCCCTTTGCCGTCGTCTTCGACCTCTATCACTATCGAGCCGGCGTCATGATATGCGTTAAGGCGCACAGTCCCTTTAGCAGTCTTACCGCTTGCCACCCTCGCGTCCGGACGCTCCAGCCCGTGGTCGGCGGCGTTACGCACAAGGTGCATGAGCGGGTCGTTTATCTTCTCGACCACGTTCTTGTCAAGCTCGGTATCGCCGCCGCTGACGATAAGCTCTATCTCCTTGCCGCAATCCTTGCCTATATCGCGTACGACGCGGTTGAATCTGCCGAACGTCTCTCCGATCGGCACCATCCGTATCTTCATAGTGGTCTCGCGGACCTCCTCCACGAGCCTGAGCATCACAGAGGCGGCCTCCGCAAGACCGCCGTTTTTCAGATGTTGGGCGTGCTGGCCTATGTTGGCGCTTGATATCACAAGCTCTCCGACAAGGTTGATGAGGTTATCGAGCTTATTTGAATCTATGCGTATGGTGGAGGCCTCGCGCGCCTTCTGACCTACCGCCTTTTTCTGCCGCTCCAGCGCCGCGTCTACGACTTCAGGGGAGACCATGCCTTCATTTACAAGTATCTCTCCTATGAAGGCCATCCTCTCAGAGCCGGGCTTTCCGCCATTAGCGTTAGCCTTCTGGAGTTCTAATGCGTTATCAAGCTCCGTCTGTGTGAGGGCGCCGCCCTTTACGAGTATCTCGCCGAGCAGAGTTCCTCCCTCCTGCGAGTTCTGTATCAGCTCTATGTACGAGTCGATCCTGCTGTTCGGTGGCAGTATCGCGATGGAGCTGTCTTCCCTTACGAACTCAAAGACGTCCTCGATCGATTTCTTGTCGAATTCGCTCTTGAAATCTATCTCGAAGCCCGTATAGCAACTCTCGGCGTCCATCTCCTCTGAAGCCGGCACGTTGCATAGCGTCGTCAGGCTTATTATCTCGCCCATCTTCGAGAGATAATTGATGAACGAGATCGGGTCCATCCCCTCCCTCAATACATTCTGATTGAACCTCAGAGAGATATGCCAGGCGTCTGTCAGGGCCTTTGTACCTTCTTCATCGCGGCCGCCGCCGGCCTCTTCAACGACCTTGTCAAGACCGCTCTCATGGAGGATCTGACCGAGATGCACGTTCAACCTCTCTATCAGCTCGGCGTCTTTTTTACAGACACTATCCGGAAGGCCAGGAGCATCGTCGGCGGCAAGCTCCACAAGCGATGATATGTGGTCGCGGCACTCAAGGAGCACCTCGATGATGTCCCTTATTATCTTTATCTCCCCCTCTCTGACCTTCGAAAGGAGGTTTTCCACGACGTGAGTGAACCTCTCGACATGCCCTATCCCGAGAACCCCTGAGGACCCTTTAATGGTATGCGCCGAGCGGAAGAGCGAATTTATCAGACCCTGGTCATGAGGGGCCGCCTCAAGGCTCAAAAGGGCATTCTCCATCTCCTGCAAAAGCTCGCAGCTCTCCTGTATGAACGTCTCTTTCGCTTCTCTTAGATCAATGTCCATCTCGCCCCCGCTATATACTTTTTGGATGCGGCCGTCATCTTGCGCCTGCCTCGAAGCACTCTTTCATGTTGAACAGCTCCTCTACAGCCTCTGTCGCTGCGCTATGGGCCTTAATTGAAAATGCGCAGTTTTTAAGAGCGGCCTCTTTTCGGGCCAGCATCAGAAGTTGAAAGCCTGATGTATCCATCTCGCTCACCCCGGAAAGATCAAACGATACGGCTCGGCCCCACTCAATATCCTCGAAGATCTCTTTTTTAAGGGCCGCCGCCCTGCATATCGTCATCTCGCCATCTATGGATATGCTGCTATGGTCCCCGTTTTTCTCCACCGTTACTGACATCTCGCTCCCCTTTATCTGTTCAAGGTTTTTTAATTTTGCCCGCCTCTGTTTATGGGAGTATCAGCTTTGATATAGCTTCCAACATCTGCTCGGGCTTGAATGGCTTTACGACCCACGCCTTTGCCCCGGCGGCCTTTCCCTCCATCTTCTTGGCCTCCTGAGACTCTGTTGTGAGCATGATCACAGGGGTGAACTTGTAATCCGCAGTCCCTCTCAGGTGCTTGACAAACGATATCCCGTCCATGTTCGGCATATTGACGTCGCATACGACCAGGTTTATCTTGCCCTTGAGCTTACCTACAGCGTCACGGCCGTCGCACGCCTCGACCACCTCGTACCCGGACTTCTTAAGCGTAATGCTCACTACCTGCCTTATGGATGCTGAGTCGTCTACTACAAGTATCGTCTTTGCCATTTTTTAAATGTCCCCCTTCCTCTTGTCCGTGCCCTTGACCGGGCCATCGTTATCCTAGAAAAAAGTTATATCGCTCTGGGCTACTTTAGCCTCAGCCGCCTGCTTCATATACGTCGCACCTTTGGCTCCCGGGCCCTTTCTGGCGGAACTCACGACCTTAAGGTGCGTCTCCCTCTGTTTTTCCATTACGTAATACCTCTGGACATCCTCAACGTTAAAATCATCAAGGTTGCATGGCCGGACGCATCTGTGAGTAGAGTTCATGCAGTCGCCAAGGCGAGCAAGAAACGAGTCCGAGTCCGAGTAAGTCCTGATCACGATCTCTATCTGCTGGCGTACGATGTCCTGGAACTGCACATTGGATAAAAGCTCGATAACCTGCCTTGCGACTTCCCCCGTGCTTACGCCAACTTGTCCGAGGATCTGCTTGTTCATCGTGTCTAGCCCCTCGTAACCTTCCCCAAGCCTGCCAAGCTGTGCTTCCAAGCTCGCAAGGAGGGCCGATTCGCCTTTGAGTCCGTTCTGGTTGAGCTTGCCTGAGAACTGCGTCTCGATGTCTGCCGCCATCTGGCCCATCGCATTGCCGATCTTGCTTGCGGCCTGCTCAGACTGGGTCGAGAGCTTTCTTACCTCGGAGGCTACTATAGCGAAGCCCCTGCCGTGCTCTCCCGCCCTTGCCGCCTCGATAGCGGCGTTAAGCGCGAGAAGGTTGGTCTGATCGCTTATCTCTTTTAACACCTCGACGAACCGGGTCATCGAGCGAGCCTTCTCGGCAAGCGTCATTACTATCCTGTAGTCCTTCTCAACGTCCTCTTTACGCATGTCTATGTACGCCCTGAGGTCAGAGAGAGTCTCTCCGTTGGAGGCGATAGTCTCATTGGCACGGTCTGAGAGAGCCTCGCTCTCAGAGCTGAGGCTCCCTATTATCTCCTGCAGCTCGCCCATGGAGCGGTCGATCTCCCCGGCCCGGCCGATGATCTCGCTTGCCGCCGTGTCAGTCTGGCCTATTATGTCGGTCAGATGCGCTCTCGTAAGCTGGTTGATATCCTTCTGGACCCCGAAGTAACCAAGGACCTTTTCCTCTCTGAGTTTATGATGTGTGCTGTCCATAGCAAACTCCTCGGCCACTTCCTCTTCAGCGGTCTTAAACTCGTTTAAGGTCCTGCCGATGCGCCTGAAGAGGATAAAAGCGATCAATATGCCCAGAACCATCCAGAGGGCGTCACCTGCGGCATCGGAAAGCGAGCGAGGCAATATCCCTGAAACCGTATCAGCGCCGCCTCCCATAAAGAGCCCCAAAAACCCGGTGATGATAAAAGCAAAGAGAACGCCGTAGATCAGTGCCTTCTTATACTCCGGCCTGTAGACGACCCTGAAATTCGCGTATCTATCATCAAGCTGTTCTCTCATTTGCGTGTCAACCCTCATGCCTCGATATTTTAAAGATATCTTTTTATTCCGCACCGGAGTCTATCGTCCTGCCTGCTGTCAGCTACGGAGAATCCTCAAGATACAAGGATGTGTAAACTGCAATCTATCTCTGATGCCGCGACGAACCGAGGGGACGCCTACTCGATGCGTTTCACGCGCCTATGACTTGTAACTACTTCCTTATCGGATTTAAACGCGCTTGCTTCATAGGCTCAGAGTGGATTTAGATATAGCCGTCCGGACTACCATCGCAAGGCCAAAAGTATGAGACAAACTTGCGAATAGGTAGAATCGGAAAGGAAATACGCGGTAGAATTAGAAGCAAGATGATGTCCGACTTTAAGGATAACGCCTCTATTTAACAGAATATTCCGGGAAGAAGCGGTTGGGAACGGGGGTGCTCTAAGCGCCTTGGCAGGTCTTACAAGAATGACCATCGCTACAAGACAATGCATGGGGCATATTAATGAACCTCTCCATAAATAACGTTGATTCTCCACAACGTTCTAGCCTCCCGGGCCTATTTGACAAGCACTGGTTAAGCGGATATGATTATTTAATTCTAAAAACAAGCACTTAACCTCTCAGAAAAGACGGCAGTAGCGGATAGCACCGGCATTACAAAGGCCCGCTTTTATGGAAAACGAGTGGTTGCCCCCTTTCAAGGAATTGCTCACAGCCAGGACAGGGTTGCGGATAAGCGAGCATGCCGACGGGCCTATGGCCGCGCACATAAAGGAGAGGACCGCTCAGCTCTCCTTGAACTCAACGATTGATTACTACCGTCTCATAGCCTCCGGCTCGAAGGAAGGCAATGATGAGATCAAAAGCCTTGTCAAACTCCTCGCGATAGGCGAGTCCTATTTTTTTCGCGACAAGGGGCAGTTCAGGCTACTAAGAGACGTTCTCATCCCTGACCTGATAAAAAAGAGGTCAGCGCTGCGAGAGCTTCGCATCTGGAGCGCGGGTTGCTCGACAGGCGAAGAGGCGTATTCTCTGGCGATGCTTCTGGGTGAGATCATGCGGGATAAAGACGGCTGGAGGATCTCAATAATCGGGACTGATATAAGGGAAGACCTACTGGATAAGGCCAAGGCCGGGGTCTACGGCAACTGGTCGTTCCGACAGGTCGACGGATCGGTAAAAGCCCGGTACTTCAAGGAGAAAAACGGCTCACTCGCGCTTGACCCCAGAATCAAAGAGACAGTCTCTTTTTTTTCGCTCGATCTGCTGGAAGACGCACTACCTGACAACGCCAAAGGGCTTTACAACCTTGACCTGATCCTGTGCCGGAACGTTTTCATCTACTATGACAGCCGGGCGGTCATTAAGATGGTTAGCAAAATGATCAATGTTCTGAACTACGGCGGTTACCTCATGACAGCCCACGGGGAGCTTTTCTCCATGCCGCTGAGATCATTAAAGCTCAGGGCCTTTACAGAGTCGCTCATATACGAAAAGACAGCGCCGGAAGACCCGGCCGCCGTAGTCGTAAGACCGGCAGATAAATGCAAAGAATCCGCGCCCATCAAACGCCTGGCAAATCATGCGAAGACCATCGCCGCGCCCATACCGGAAGCGCAGGCTCAGGCCAAAGAAGCGGCTTACAAGATCGAAGACATCAGATCTCTATTTAGCAGAGGCCTTTATTCCAGTGCGATAGCTATGGCGGATGCGTCACTCAAGTCAAACCCGGACGACTTTCACCTGCTCTATCTCTCAGGAGCGGCATACGCGAACACAGGCGATACTAAAAAAGCGAAAGAATGGCTTCTGGCCGCGTCAAAGGCAGACCCTCTCGCGCCGGAGCCTTACTACCTCCTTGCCCTTATCGCAGAGCAAGATGGAGACCATCCAAGGGCGAAAGAGGTCCTTAACAAGATCATGTATCTGAGAAGCGGCTTTGTTGCCGCATATATCGAGCTTGCCTCTATCTATGAATCTGAAGGAGACGTTGACAGGGCAAGACGACTGCGCCTTGCGGCCCTCGCTGAGGTCAGATCTCTGCCCGTGGACTCTCAGATCGAGATGTATGACAGCGCGACCGCAGGCGAGATCGAGGCGTATCTCAACAGACTGACAGGAGCATAGCCATGGCAGGCACGCCTCACCTCATATTCAAAGAACGCGCCGTCCTCTACGGCGTAAGAGCGGCGGCCGTCAAGGAGATCATCTGGCTCCCGGAGATTACCCCTGTCGAGACGATGCCGGTCTGCGTGGCCGGGGTCTTCAGCCTCAGGGGAAAGATCATCCCTGTCATAGATCTGGGCATACTCTTCGGCCACAAAAAACGAAGCCACTGCCTCACCGACAACGTCATCGTCATCGAGTCAGGAGATCGGCTTACAGGGATCATAGCCTCTGAGGCCGTTGATATGCTCGAACTCTCTGATGAGGCCGTACAGGCGCTACCGGAATTCGGCAGGCAGGCCCGGCCTCAAAGCGCCCTCATAGATGGCGAGGCAAGGGCCGGTGACGGCCTTGCGATGGTTCTTGGGATCAACCCCCTGCTGGACGCAGTCTCTGCTGAAGGGACCGGAACATTGCCGAGACGGCCGGAAGCGGATGTTTTTTGCCCGGAGGCAAATGAAAAAGAACGCAAGGCCTTCCACAGCCGAACCATACATATTGACAAGACCGCGGAAGACGGGGGCGGCGACAGGCGCCAGGCTGTAGCTGTGATCGCGCTTAACGGCGAGAACCTCGGCATTGACCTCGATTTCATCCGTGAATTTTCAGATATAACAGGGCTTGTGCCTGTGCCGTGCTGCCCTTCAAGTATACTCGGGAGCATGAACCTGCGCGGCAACGTCCTTACTATAATCGATATACGCGAACCCCTCGGCATGAGGTCAGATACAAAGACCGCGTTAAAAAAGGCCATAGTCGCCGAGGTCGCAGGCCTTATTATAGGTGTCGCAGTAGATGACCTCTTCGAGGTCATCTACGTTACATCGGCAGAGGTAAGGCCGTCTGATTTCGTAGTTGAGTACGGGGAGAGGTACATCAAGGGCACCATACCATACGACGGATCTACTATAGCCTATCTCGATCTGAAAAAGATGCTTTCAAGGAGCGAGATGATAATCAACGAAGAAGTCTGATCTGATCAGACTAGGCCAAGCCAAACCTAATAAGAGGTGACAATCGTGTTTAAGAACCTGAGGCTCAAATACAGCATACTCCTCGGATACTGCGGACCGCTCATACTTATCATCATCATGGCGGCTGTAGTCTTTTCCAACCTGAAGGTGGTCGAGAAGAGCGCAAGAGACGTCAAAGAGGCGAACCTTGCCCTGAATATAGTCAACCACCTCGAATTTTACGCCACAAAGATGCAGTCCAACCACAGAGGGTATCTGCTGACAGGCGACAAGTCCTTTATGGAGAGGCATGATGCTGCCGCCAAAGGCCTGCAAGATGCGCTAAAAAGGACTGAAACGGTATATCTGACGCCTGATGAACGTGAAAAGGTAAAAGAGCTTGCTTTGATGATCACGAAGAATGAGAGAGGCCAGGAGAAGAGGTTCTCTCTTATTGAAAAAGGGCTTAGGGCCGAGGCTGTAAAGGAATTTCAGGGACAGAAGGTCTATGAGCTTTCAAGAGAGATAGAGGCACAGATAGCCGACTTTGAAAAATCAGTTTCAGTCAGAATGAATATACTGCAGGAGGCCCAGGAGACCGCCCTCGCGAATATCACAAGGAGCCTTGTGGCCGGTTCCCTAATAACCATCGCGCTCGCCATGGGGCTTGGGATCTTTATAGCCTCGCGCCTCAGTTCTACTATAAGCGGGTCCATTGCCTCGCTCTACGCATCGACCGCAGAGATGGCGGCCACAGCGGCCCAGCATGAAAGAACGGCCTCATCTCAGGCCGCGATGGTGAGCGAGACGTCAGCTACCGTATCCGAGCTCGGGGCTTCCGCACAAAAGACAGCCGACCAGGCGACGTCAGCCGCAGATACGGCTCTTAAGGCATCTAATGCCACAGACGAGGGGCAGACCGCCGTTAAAGAGGCTGTCGAGTCGATGAGTGATCTTAAAGGCAAGGTCTCGGACGTTGCCGAGAACATACTCAGGCTCGGAGACCAGATAGCACAGATCGGCAACATCGCGGAGATGGTAAAAGATCTCGCGGCCCAGACTAACATGCTTGCCCTGAACGCCGCGGTCGAGGCTGTAAGGGCCGGGGAGCACGGCAAGGGCTTCGCTGTTCTGGCAAGCGAGGTGAGAAAACTCGCGGACCAGAGTAAAAAGTCTGCGGAAGAGGCAAGGATGATAGTGGCGGAGATACAAAAGTCGACCAACTCTACTATAATGGTAACGGAAGAAGGGACAAAGACTGTCGAGAGGGTGACGGCGCTTGCCGTTCAGGTCGGAGACCTCTTCGGCAGGCTTTCCGAGGCGGCAGGTTCCGTCCACGACAACGCACAGCAGGTCCTCTTAAACGCGCGCCAGCAGTCAGCCGCCATCGGGCAGGTCGTCGAGGCGGTAAACTCGATAAACGCAGGCTCAAAGGAGACTGCGGCAGGACTCACGCAGACCAGAACAGGCATTCAGAACCTCAACAAGGCGGCGGAAGACCTGAAGGCGATGATCTGAGGGTTTTCAATAGCTATAGATGATACCAAAGGTCTTATATGGGCATGATAGAAGATAACGAACTCAGAGAGCTGTTCAAGATCGAGAGTCAGGAGCACATACAGGGACTTGAGAAGGGACTGCTGCGCCTTGAGTCCGACCCATCGGATAAAGCCGTACTCGAGGAGGTCTTCCGCGAGGCCCATAGTCTTAAAGGCTCTGCGCGCATGGTCGGGGTCAGGGATGTCGAGATCATCTCGCACAGGATAGAAGACATCCTCGGCGCCGTAAGGAAAGGCACGGCATCCGTCACCTCCGAGCTGGTAGACAACATCTGCCGCGCGCTTGACGGTATAAAAGGACTCGTATCCGAGGCGGTTACAGGCCTCCCTTCCGGCGTTGAGGTAGGCGGCATAATAGAGCTTCTGGACGAAGGTGGTCCTCAAAAAAAAACCCCTGACGCACAGACAGGTGTAGCGGAAGATAGCGCGGCGCACTCTGCGGAATTCAGGATAGATACAGTAAGGGTGGATACCTCGCGGCTTGACGAGCTTGCTGCCCTTACCGGCGAGCTTGCGGTATTCAGGACAAGGCTTCATGCCAGACTTGACGGAATAGATGAAGCCACAGAGGCGATAGCGTGGATATTAAAAGGTACTTTGAAAGGGACTGCCGGACAGCACAACGCAGCAGAGCGCATCAAGGGCCTTGTCAAGGCGCTTTCAAAGCTCAAAGAGGCCGCATACGAAGACACATCAAGGTTCGACCTCATGGCAACAGGCCTTGATGAGGGCGTAAAACAGCTCAGGCTTCTGCCTTTCTCTACCCTTTTCAACCTATTCCCGAGGGTCGTACGTGACATGGCAAGGGAGGCAGGCAAGGACGTAACGCTTATAGTCGAAGGCGGGGAGACAGGGGCTGACAAGCGCATCATCGAAGAGATGAAAGACCCTTTGATGCATATACTGAGAAACGCCGTAATCCACGGCATAGAAGACCCTGCCGAAAGGGAGGCCTCTGGCAAGCCTAGAACAGGCACGATAACTCTAAGGGCGCACAGGACCGAGGCAAGCATCATAGTTGAGGTTGCAGACAACGGCCGCGGGCTCGACTTGGAGACGATAAAAAACGCGGCCTTGAAGCGGAGGCTTGTGACGGAAGATGCCCTGACAGGGATGGATGAAGCTGGGATAAAGAGACTTATCTTCGTATCAGGTTTATCAACGAGCAGCTTCGTCACCGAGACATCGGGCAGGGGCGTTGGCCTCGACGTCGTCAGGGCGAACGTCGAGAAGCTCAAAGGCTCGATAGAAGCGGAGTCAGGCGCAGGATGCACGTTCAAGGTAAGGCTTCCGGCGACACTCGCGACCGCGCGGATGCTGATAGTCGAAGACTTCGGGCGAAGGTACGCCCTGCCGATGGACCAGATCCACACATCAATAAGAGTAAGGCCTGAAGATATATTCCTCATAGAAGGCAGGCAGGCAATAAACCACGATGGCGTATGCGTATCCGTAGCACGGCTCTCTCAGATACTGGAGCTTCCTGACGAAGAAAAGGCACGCGCCGGCGCGAAGGAAAAAAACGAAGCCAGCCCATGCGTGATCATCTCTTCAGGCGCGGACAGGCTCGCCGTCATTGTCGATGAGCTTCTCGACGAACAGGAAGTGGTCTTGAAGCAGGGCGGCGGCCTGCTTAAGAGAGTGCGTAACGTCTCAGGGACAACGATACTCGGGTCCGGCGAGGTCTGCATTATACTCAACCCCTCTGATATGATAAAGACCGTTCACAAGAGGCACGCGCAGGCCGTGTCCAAGCCGGAGGCGGCAAAGGACAACGAAGGCAAAAAGACCGTCCTCCTCGTTGAAGACTCCATTACCACGCGCACTCAGGAGAAACGCATACTCGTGGGAGCAGGCTACGAGGTGGTCATGGCAGTCGACGGCCTCGACGCGATATCCCTGATCTCGACTCAACGCTTTGACGCCGTAGTATCAGACATCATGATGCCCAATATGGACGGGCTGGCGCTCACGGCAAGGTTGCGCCAGGACGCGAGATATAAGGACATCCCGATAGTCCTTGTAACGACGCTCGCATCCGATGAGGACAAAAAAAGAGGGCTCGAAGCTGGGGCGAACGCCTACATACCGAAGCCTTCCTTCGACCAGAAGATATTTTTGGATACGCTCAGCAGGCTCCTTTGAACGCGGCTATCGCAGGCAAAAGCCTCTGCCGCGCCTTTTATATTTTACGGAGGCAACATGCAGGAAGAAGCCGAACAAGGTAATCAGAGGATGATAAAGGTCCTTCTTGTGGACGACTCTCCTATAGCTATCATGCTCTTTAAAAGGATGCTCGCGCCCGCAAAGGACATCTCTGTCGTCGGCACAGCCGGTAACGGAAAAGAGGCGCTCGACCTTATCCCGAGGGTCGACCCTGCTGTGATATGCACCGACCTGCACATGCCGGTCATGGACGGCCTTCAATTGACTAAAGAGGTGATGAAGAAGTTCCCAAAGCCTATACTCGTCGCGAGTGTCTCCGTGCTTGAAGGCTCGCAGAACGTCTTTGACCTCCTCGATGCCGGGGCGGTCGACATATTTCAGAAGCCGAGGGGCGGGACAGATACTGATTATATGTCCCTTGCCAAGGCCTTCCAGAGGAGGATCAGGATACTCGCAGGGGTCCATGTATTCAGGCGTTTCAAAAGGCCGGTAGCGGCTGTTGAGCCGCTTCGGATGAACGCAAAAAACATCAGGTACAAGGTTGTAGTCATAGGCTCCTCTACAGGTGGGCCACAGGCCCTGCAGCAGATACTCTCGCACCTGCCGGCCGACTTCCCCATCCCTGTTATATGCGTCCAGCATATAGAGAACGGATTCCTCGGCGGATTCATAGACTGGCTCCAGGCAACCGTGCCCATGAAAGCCTCGATAGCCGTTGACGGCGAGGTCCCTCAGGCCGGGCGCGTATACTTCCCCCCTGAGCAGACGCATCTCGTAATAGACGAGAGAGGCAGGTTAAGATGCACAAACGAAGGGCCGTTTGACGGCCACCGCCCTTCGATAACGGTCACGTTCAAATCAGCGGCTGAAAGGTTCGGCAACTGCGCCATCGGGGTCATCCTTACCGGCATGGGCAGAGACGGGGCCAGCGGAATGAAGGCCATCTCAGAGGCAGGGGGCGCGACGATAGCCCAGAACGAGGAGTCAAGCGTCGTATTCAGCATGCCGAGACACGCGATTGAGATCGGCGCGGCAGGTCTTGTCCTGCCAATAGACCAGATACCGGCGGCCATTATCACACAGGCCAAGACAAAAATATGAGCGGAGCAGGCCCATGAAAAACCCTGAAGGAAAAGAAACAAAAAAAGCAAAGATACTTATCGTGGAAGACAGCGAGGTCCAGGCGCTTGCCCTCAGAAATATCCTTGTCAAGCACGGCTACTCGGTCATGGTAGCCAGGAACGGCGCAGAGGGTGTCAGCATGGCGACAGCACAAAGGCCCGACATCATCATCTCTGACATAATGATGCCTGTCATGGACGGATACAATATGACAAGGGAGTTAAAGAAGGACCCGGGACTGAGGTTCATCCCGGTAGTACTCTTAACACAGCTTGCCGAGATAGATGAGGTGATAGGCGGCCTCGACTCGGGGGCCGAGTACTATGTGACAAAGCCATACGACGAAGGGTATCTGCTGCGCAAGATAAGCGCCCTCCTAGAGGATCCCTGCCAGTTCACGAACAATCCTGAGACAAGGGCGACCGAGTTCGATCACGAAGGCAGACACTACTCCATACGCTCAGGGAGGGGCCAGACTATAGGCTTTCTCCTGTCTACATACGAGAACGCGGTCATAGGCAACAAGAACCTGATAAAGGCGCAGGAGGAGCTCCAGATCCTCAACGACGAGCTTGAAAAAAAGGTTACGGAACGTACAAAGACCCTTACAGCAGAAGTGGCCGAACGGAGGCATGCAGAAGAATCTCTGAGAGAATCCGAGGAGAGGATCCGCGCCGTCATCACAGCCGCAAACGACGCTATTATATGCATCGAGCCGCCTGACAACATCTCCATGTGGAACAACAAGGCTGAGGAGATATTCGGATATACGGCGGCAGAGGCGATAGGCAAAAAACTTCACGACCTGATAGTCCCTGAGAAGCACCGCAGCGCCGCGAAAGAACGCTTGCCGCTCTTTTTCAAGACAGGCGAAGGCGACATAATCGGCAAGACCAGAGAGGTTAACGCTCTTAAGAAGGACGGGACAGAGTTAACTGTCGAGCTATCTGTTGCCGCGGTAAAACTCAACGGCGCCTGGAACTCCATCGGCACTGTGCGCGATATTACTGAGAGAAAAAGGCTTGAAAATGAAGCGAAGCAGAACCTCAATGATGTCGAGCGGATGAACAAGCTGATGGTGGGAAGGGAGCTGAGGATGGAGGAGCTTAGGCAGAGGTCAAGAGAACTGGAGGAGAAGCTCAAGGCTCTGAATGGCACTAAGAATCACCTGTGACTTCAATAAAACCGGAACGTCTTGAAAATACAACATGAGATTACGACAGAGGCCCTGCTGAGATGAAAGAAGATAACAACAAGAAAAAAAAGACCGGAGACATCCCTCTTGTCCTCCTGGGGCTCGCGGCCTCCGCGTCCTTCTGGGTCCTGGAGGCACTCATCCACGCCTTCGTCCTCGATGCAGAGGGTTTTCTCGAGGCGCTCCTGTATCCGGACCCTAATGAACTATGGATGCGCCTTCTGATAATCCTGATAATAGTCGGATCGAGTTTCTACGCATCTACTATCGTCGCAAAGCTCAAACTCTCTGAATCAGCCCTCAGGAAGGAGAGAGACACGGCCCAGCGATACTTCGACGTGTCTGGCGTCATCTTAGTGATCCTCGATATCGACGGCAGAGTTCTTGATATAAACAAAAAGGGTTGTGAGATCTTAGGCCGCGAAAAGGCGCGGATACTCGGTTGCGACTGGGTAGCCGAGTTCGTACCTGCCGGAATAAAAGGAGATGTCAGTGCGGTTTTCTCAGACCTGATCTCAGGCGGAGGCAACATGGCCGCGTACCATGAGAACCAGATAGTCTCCGATACTCTTGGCGAGAGATATATCGCCTGGCAGAATATCCCCCTGACTGATGAGAACGGAATCATCTACGCGACGCTATCATCAGGCATGGACATAACCGAGCGGATACGAATCCAGAATGAACTCAGGGAATCAGAGGAAAAGTACCGTCTCATGATAGAAGAGTCAAACGACATGATCTGGGCCATGGATGAGTCCGGCGGCGTAATGTTCATGAACAGACGCTGCGAAGAGGCAAGCGGATACTCCCTTGAAGAATTGAAGGGAACAGCCATCGACCCCTATATAGTCAAAGAAGACCTCTTGATTGTAAAACAGGCATTCGAGAGGGTCATGAACGGCGAGACGGTCAACTATGAGGCAAGGCGGAGGCGAAGGGACGACACCGTCCAGATCATATCTGTAAACTCCGTACCGGCCAGAAAAGACGGTGTTATAGTCGGCATAGTCAACTTCGGACGCGACATAACGAAAGAAAGGCTCGCTACTGCTGAGCTGAAGGAGAGGATAGAGGACCTTGAGCGGTTCATGAAAGTGACCGTTGACAGGGAACTGCGGATGAAGGAGCTATCTGACGAGATAGAGCGGCTCAAAGGTAAAAAAGAGTTCCCTGCAACAGGCCGTTCATGATAGAAAAAGCGATTATGACGGAAAAAGACCTTGCTATTGAAATCGAGGCGCTCCGAACGGAAGTCACCCGCCTTCAGGAAGAACTCAGCCAGGCAAGAGAGAAGGAGGCCTTTTACACGACTACCCGGCGCGCGATGATATTCATGCTCGAAGATTTGAATAAATCTTCCGTCGCCGTCGCGCTCGCCAAGAAAGAGTGGGAGGATACCTTCAACGCCATAACAGGCCCTCTCTTTATCCATGACTCGGACTTCAGGATAGTCCTCGCTAACAGCGCATACGCAAAGTACGCCGGGAGTGCGGACTTCGTCGGCAGGCCGTACTATGAGATATTCCCCCGTATGGAGGGGCCTTTAGAGAGTTGCCTCCATGCCGTAAAAGGCGGAAAAGACGCCCCTGAGGCGGAAGAAGAGGATATCGAGGTCCCTCAGCTCAACATGATATTCAGGGGCAGGCAGTATCCGATAAAGGACGCCAGCGGCAGGTACTCGCATTCAATCCACATACTCCATGACGTGACAAGATTAAAGACGGCCGAACAGGAGTTGAAGACAGAGGTATCGGTAACCTCCGGCCTTCTAAGCATAGCGGAGGCGACGACGCGGACGAGGGACATGGACAGCCTCCTTGGCCATGCGGTCGAGGCATCCGCGCGGATACTCCGGGCCAATGCCTGCCTCTCTTACCTCTACGACAGCGCCACCGGGCTTTTCAACCCGCAGCAGTCTTTCGGACTTTCCCCAGCCGAGCTGCCATCTTCCCGTTCAGGCGTCATCAATGCTGATACATGGTTTATAAAAGAGGCTCTCGCCTCTGAGACCGCATCAGTAGTACATGCGCCGTTTAACCGGACGCAACCCGCCGCCCGTTCCCTTTTATTCCTTGAGAGGGCCGCCACTCTGATGGTCCTGCCGTTTGCAAGAAAGGGCGGGGCAAGCGGGATATTCATATACCTCTTCGCCCAAAAAAGAGAGTTGCAGGAGAAAGACCAGAGGCTGATAGCCGGCATCATAAACCAGGTATCATCCGCTGTTGAAGAAGCGCGTCTTTACAGGGAATCGGTCGATAAGGCCATAGACCTTTCACGCAGGATAGAGACGATAAAGGTCATGCGTGAGATAGACAGGTCCATCCTTTCGACCCTTGAGACGAGCGAGATAATCGAGACGGTCACGATGCTTCTGGCAAGGCTTATCGCCTGCGACAAGGTGACCGTATTCATGGCAGACCGTACAAGAGGCGGTTTTGTCTTCCAGGCTGGTTTCGGCATCGACCTACCAAAGGGCTGGTTCTGCCCTTTCTCGGAGACGACTGCGACCGAGGTACTCGAAGGCTTCCATATCCAGTACGCCGCAAACCTCATGGAAGAAAAAACGCTCCTGCCGTTTGAGACGCGGCTCGCTGACAGCGGCTTCCTTTCACACATAAGGCTTCCGATCATGGTCAAGGGCGAGGCGATCCCGCTCATGGCGCGCATCCTGACCGTAGCGGATACTGTCGACGCGATGGGCGCTGACAGGCCGTACAGGAAGGGCAGGCCGATGGAGGTCATCATCTCGGAGCTGAAGAGGTGCTCAGGGACGCAGTTCGACCCTGAACTGGTAGAGGTATTTCTGGGGACACAGAAGGCGTAGATCTCGTCTAAAGACTGCCGGATATACCGAGGGCCGCTCTGGCAAGGCCCTTGAGACTTTATAAGAAACGAAAAGACCGGTTGCCGGTCTCCTTCTTGCGGTAATCGGCCTCGGATAAAGACGGCCAACCGGTTATATCCCGTTATATACCCTGAAAAACCCCTGCGGCCTTGAGCCTCCGGAGGATTGCAGTTCATAAAAACAGGTTGATCTTCGACAAGACAAAAAACCTCAAAGGAAATAATAGCAAGTCCGGCATGCCTGCTTCACTGCGGCCCAGGCTGGTGAACCTGCTCCGCCTCAGGGGCGGCATCTGCCGGCTCAGCCGGTATATTCGGGATAGTAAAGTAGAACGTCGAGCCATTCCCGCGCTCTGATTCGACCCAGATCCTACCGCCTTCCTGCTCGACTATTTTTTTGACTATAGAGAGGCCTACGCCGGTAGACTCGATATCGTCCATGGCGTTCAAGGTCTGGAATATCTGGAATATCCGCTCGAAGTGACGCTCTTCTATGCCGGGGCCGTTGTCTTTCACGAAAAACTCCCAGACCCCGGCGTCTTGTCTGCATCCGACCTCGATGATGCCGTCCGGCCTGCCGATATATTTAACAGCGTTCCCGATGAGATTTTGAAATACCTGTCCTATCTGCACGGGGTCGGCATGGACGATCGGAAGTCCTTCTCCTATGACAAGACGGACCCCGGCACTATTTAATACCGCCTCTGCCGCCTCCCTTGCCGCCACTGCGGTATCAACCGGCCCTCTCGCCTTTTTCTCCCTTGAGACCCTCGAATAGCGCAGTATCCCGTCTATCAGATCGTCCATCCGCCTCACTCTTTTAAGGAGCATATCCACCTGCTCTTTACCCTCAGGGCCGAGTCCATCGCCGTGGTCTTCGGCAATCCATCCGGCAAGGCTTGAAATCGCCCTCAGAGGCGCCTTGAGGTCATGCGAGACGATATGGGCAAAGTCACGCAGCTCCCTATTTATCCGCTCGGTCTCCTTGAGGACTTCGAGCTGCTTTCTCTCTGCCTCGGCCTGTACGTACTCTGTTATATCGAATATAAATCCTTCCGTGAAGACAGGCACCCCGCTCTCATCCATCAAGACAACTGCTTCGTCTCTGCACCAGATGACCTTGCCGTCCTTTCGCACAACGCGGTAGTCGGCCGCAAAAGGCCTGCCGTCTTCGATGCTCTTCAGGTATTCTCCGATTACGCGTTGCCTGTCATCAGGGTGCAGCAGTCTTACCCATAAGCCCGGGGTCCCAATCCACTCGTCGAGACTGTACCCGAACATCTCCTGGGCCTGCGGGCTCATGTAGATGATAGCGCCTGACCTATCGAGCCCGGCCATATATGTTGCCGCCGGAAGCCGCTCGACCAGTGTCTTGAACTTCGTCTCAGACTCCTTAAGCTTCTTTTCAGTCTCCTTTCTGGCCTCTATGTCGGCAAACAGATCTTCGTTCAGCCGCCGCAAGGATGCGTCCTGCTCTCCTATACGCACGCTCATCGTATTGAAAGACTCTGCCAGCTCGCCTATCTCACCACCGGCAGAAACTGCGACCTTCTCTCCATACCGCCCCATTGCAATGGCCCTTACGCCATCCGAGAGGCTTTTCACCACCCCTACCGTCCGATTGAGCATGAAGAACAGGAAAATCCCGAAGAGACTGAAGATGATCGTTATATTCACCGCCAGATACCGCGTCGTAGCCAGTATCAGGCTGTCAGCGATCCTGATATGCTCGGCAAGCTCCTCGACATCATTAACATCCACTGAGACCTGGGACTCAAGCAGAGCATCAATGATATCTTCAGCAGGGTCTATCCGGTCGTTTTGTATCGCATGGGCGCTCGCGGTCCTGCCTGCTTTCAACTCACGCACGCCAGCCCTGAAGCCTCCGGTAAACTCAGCATGCCCTTTGAGCGCCTCCTCGACAAGCGTCGATTCTCCCAGGTTCTTGGTGAATGCGTGATATGCCAGCAGTCTCTCCTCGAAGACCCTGCCGTCTGCCTCGAACATCCCGGAGTCTTCACCGCCGCCTGCCGCAAAAATATGAGTGAGATCGTCCACCTGCCTTAAGAACGCGACCTGCGCCGAGAAGAGGACCTGCAGCCCCATGGAATCCCTGAAGATATCCTCTGCCATATCAGCCACATCCCCGACAGGCACCATGACCGCCCCATATCTTTTCAAGCGCCTGACCGCCCCCATAACGGAATCCACATCATCTGACTCAAGCGCCAACAGCCTTTCAAACCCATCATCGATAGCAGATTCGAATGGATGGAGCCCCTCCCACTCTAATGCGTAGGCCTCGGCCTTTCTGCCAGATTCGTGTAGCCTTATAACCTCACGGCCAAGCTCCTCATACTGACGGTAGTTTTCCACGATATCTTCGAGGACCCCTGGAGAGCCTGCAGGGCCTTTAAAGACCATGCCTAATCTTTCAAGACGACCGGATAGTTCCACCCCCAATGCCGCGAACTCGACCTGATGCTTCTTTCCACCGAATACCATATGCTCGGTAAGCACTATGACCTGCTTGTTGAAAAGCCCTCTCACCTCTGAAACAGACCTCATATCCTCAACTTTCACGACGACCGACTCTACCTCTTCCACCACACGCGAGGTCATCAATAGATTGAACCATAACGCCAGCAGTATGATGGAAGTGCAGAGGGCGAACAGGCCTATGACTTTTGCCGAGAGGCTGAGCTTCACGTGAGACCCCCGTAGATCCAACATAAGATTATATGCGTTCAGAAAGAGACGATATCGCAGAGAGACTCTCTGCACAGATGCCGGAAGATGCACTCAAATCAACGAATGACGACCGGCAGGCTCCTTGAAATAATAGCAGGTTTTGAATCTATCCGCTTGGGCTGAGAGGAAAATCAAATGGATATGTATTGTTTTAAAGCAGACCGATTACAAACCCGGACGTCTCGGCCTTCGGCCTGAAAGAAAAAAGGCCGCCCCTAAACGGGGCGGCCTTTTTTGACAGATCACAGAGGCATAATACAGCGTCATAGAGGCGCGATACTTCATCAAACAAGCACGGCCCATCGCGGACCTGCGATCTTTACTCCCTTGACGAAGGACCTTTTCCTGACTTTGGACCTCTCTTCCTATAATCGATGATCTCCTGCTTGGTAACTATCCTGTCGCCGGGAGACATATCCCTTAAAAGGGCTATCAGCGCCATATCAGCGGCGGAGCCGCCTTTTTCCATGCTGACCTTGAACTCTGCGTCATTGAGCATGTGAAGTATTATCGTCTCCTCGTAATCCATGATAGCGGTAGAGTCGATGTCATACTTTATCTTGCCGTCGAAAAGGAGTATGGTCTTTGCCTCCTCCTTCTGTTTTTGTATCAGGTCTACAGTATTTTTCGCGTTTTCTATCTCTAGCATCCAGGCCTTTTTCTCCTTATCATGGAGCTCTTTCTGGACCTTGAACTGCTCCTCAGCCGCCTGCAGCTGTTCGGCCAGGCTCGCCTGTTCCTGCTTTAATGCCTCGTAATCTCTGGTTGAAAGCCTTACCTCGTCCTTGCGCTGGACCCCGGCGCAACCGACGGTAATAGTCGATAAAAACAGAAAAACGCCTGCCACAGCAAGATATTTCTTCCCCATAAACTCCTCCTCTGTATGTCAACTCTATTAATACCTGCTAAAGACCTTTATAGATGAAGTATGCTGTTTTTTCAATCTAAAAATCGATTGCAAGGCCGAGACAAGGCTTTAACCTCCCGATATTATTCGACTATCTAATGGGACCGACTAACATGCCTTGACAAGCCTAGGCATACTGGACAACAGGCAGTACATGCCGGTACGTTTGACTTTTTTTGCCGCTTATGGTTAAAATAACCTATTAGAGTAGCATACCACATTCTATTCTCCCTTATCGGCTTACAGCGTCAAAGCCTTAATATCCGTTTCATTTTACCGTTTGCTGAAAAGCCATGTTCTGTGCAGGTTGCTCGAAAAACGCCTGATGCGAGGCGCCCTGGCGCAGGTAGTCTGCTTTTTTTGTATATGCCGCTAAAAACGTACTCTTATACATACGAAGCAGACATACTCATTCAACAGCGTGACAGTCATACACTCGGAGCAGTCATGATAAAAAAACCCCTTATTCTTGGAGTTGCGCTTTTGTGCCTGGCGCTCGCCATTATCCTGCCGCCGCCTCTTTTCGCCGAGCCTGCCGCGCCTGAGGAAGAGGGCATATTCATACCGATTGCTAACCTCAATAAGCTCGAAAAGGTGCTTCGCGGGCATGAAGGGATCGTCCGCTCGATAGCCTTCAGCGCCGACGGCAGGATGGTAGTCTCCGGCGGAGACGACAGCGTTATTTCACTCTGGGACCTTGCAAAAGGCGAGATAACAAGATCATTCAAGGGACACTCCTCCTTCGTCTCCTCGGTCCTATTCGGTCCTGAAGACAAAACGATAACATCCCGGAGCGGAAAGCCTGAAAACTCTGTCATAATCTGGGATGTAAAAACAGGCGCTCAGATCGAGGCGACGCAGGCCAGCTTGATGCCGGCCTTCAATACCGTCTACAGCCCTGACAGGAAACAGATGGCCTCCTGGGCGGCAAACTCGGTCGCTCTATGGGACGTGAAGTCCGGCCAGAAGATAATGACGCTTGAAGGCCACACAGGCAGGGTAAATACCGTGGCCTTCAGCAAAGACGGCCTAGTACTGGCTTCTGGCGCCGAGGACAGGACCATAGTCTTGTGGGACGCGGCAACAGGCGACAGGATCAAGACGCTCGAAGGACACACGGACGAGGTCTACTCACTGGCATTCAGCCCCAACGGCAGGCTCCTCGCCTCAGGCTCAGGTGATAAGACCATACTTATATGGGATCTGGCCGGCATCTTCGTCGCTAACGCTCTTAAAAAGGGCGAGTTCGAGACGACCAAAGAGTTCGACTCCAGACTTGGACGCATAAACATGCTCTACACGTCATCTATCAAGGTAGGCAACTACAACGCGGACGTATCCGCTTTTGAGGCTGAGATAGCAGGCAACAAGGTCTACGCCGCCATCCCCAGGGAAAAGGCGAAGGAGTTGACTGAACGGAAGAACATGGCATATGTCGAGGGCAAGATCAGGTACTTCGATGCCGACACGATACTACTCGCCGAGACATACCTTGTCGACAAGGCAACAGCCGATAAGTTCATTGTCGGCACATCCATTGAGAAGCTGACAGCCTCGTACATACCCAAACCGGTAACCGACGAACTTCCCCCTGAGAATATTCACGAGATACCTGATTTTAACGCGTCTCCGAGGCTCCAGGATATCGCCATCATCATCGGGATCGAAGAGTACAGGGAGCTGCCGAAGTCCGAATACTCGAGAAGCGACGCAGGCGTCATAAAAGACTATCTGAAGGCGCTCGGCTTCCAGGAGAGGAACATAACCTACCTTGCGGACGCCTCAGCGAGCCTCTCGGACATAAAAAAATCGGTGGAAAGCTGGCTTCCTAACAGGGTCAAGCCTGAATCGACAGTATTTATCTACTACTCCGGCCACGGCGCGCCTGACCCGACTACAGGAGACGCGTACATAGTCCCTTACGACGGAGACCCGAACTACCTCCACGAGACAGCGTACCCGTTAAAAAGGCTCTACGAGAGGCTTGCCCAGCTCCAGGCGGCTGAAGTTATGGTCGTACTTGATTCGTGTTTCTCTGGTACTGGCGGCAGGTCAGTCATAGCCAGCGGGGCCAGGCCCCTTGTAATGGCCAGAGAGACAAACGGGATAGGGCCTAACATGGCTGTGCTCACCTCGACGCAGGGCACGCAGATATCCACATCGTCGCCTGAGAAGGGCCACGGCCTTTTCACATACTACTTCTTAAAGGCCATCAAGAACGACAAAAAGACCTTCTCAGACATATACAGCTACATAAAGCCCCTTGTCGAGGACGAGGCAAAGTCCATGAACGTCAGCCAGAGCCCTTCTCTTATGCCTGCGATCGACTCCCTCAAGGGCAGATTCAGCATACGGAAATAACCTCTCTTGAAAGGACGCTGATGGCAAGTCAAACTCGCTCCCCCCTACAGGTCGCGCTGATAGCGCTCCTGATTTCAGTCATATTGAGCCTTGGCGCAGCATCAGCCGCTGACGAGCCTAGGTGGGTCGAGGCCGGCGGCGAGGCCTTTTTAGGTGAGACCGAATCTCAGACAGAGGTCATCAAGCGGGCCAGAAGGGCCGCCGAGCTTGCGGCGATAGAGCAAGCCATCGGGTCGTTCATCAATTCGCATACGCTGGTATCGAACAGCCAGGTCGCCGATGATCTGATCTACGCCTCCGTTCGCGGAAGAGCGGAGAAGATCGAGGTCATAAGCGAAGGGTGGGATGAAAAAGACAGGACCCGCTACTTCATTAATATCAAGGCGCTGATCGCGCCTGTATATCAGAATAAAGAAGAAGGGCTCAAGGTAAACGCGAACCTCTCAAGGGCCGAGCTAAGGGAGAGCGACGAGGTAAAGCTCTACTACAAGACGAACGCCGACTGCTACGTCTACATATTCTCTCTCGCCGCAGACGGCTCTGTGACACTCCTTGTGCCAAGCACCTTTGTAAGTGATAATCGCGCTCTGGCAGGCAAGGTCTACGAGTTTCCAGCCGAAGGGAGCAGGCTCTATCTAAGGGCGATGTTCCTCCCCGGGTTCACCGGAGCCGAGGCGCGGGAGAAGATAAAGGTGATAGCGACAAGGAAGCAGGAAGAGCTGATACCGCTCGGGTTCAGGGAAGGGTCGTTCTCGGTCTACGATTCGAAGTCCACAGGGATGATAACAGACCTTGTCAAAAGGCTCAACACCATAGAGCCTGCCGACTGGACAGAGGCGACGGTAGAGTACGTAATATCAAGATAAGGCCGTGGCCTCTTTTATCGCCTCAGCATCACGGACAAGGTCTGCCAGCGTCTTACCGTCAAGCACCTCCATCAGCTTTTTCTGGGCCTCTTTCCACACAGGATGCACAGGGCATAGCGAGTCTCTGTGGCACTCGCCTTTTTTTACAAGACAGACGTTTAGAAATATCGGGCCTTCTACCGCCTCTATAGTCTGGCGTAGCGTGATAGTCTCAGCCGGCCTTCCAAGGACAAAGCCGCCCTTTGAGCCCCTTTTTGACTTAACAAGCCCTGCCCTTGCAAGTACCTGCATTATCTTCGAAAGATAACTCTTCGGGACCTCCTGCGACTCTGATATCTCGCTTATAAGAGATACCTTGCCCTCAGGCTGAGAGGCGAGAAATACTACAGCCCTTACAGCGTATTCAGCATCTCTTGTGAGCTGAAGCATGGATACCCTCCCCGTCTTTTAAACCTGACACGACCAAATGGGACATTCAAGACAATATTAGTCTTGTATCAAGCCTATGTCAAGGATAAACGACGGATAACGGCAAAGATACGAATGAGGCAGGGATTAAGCACCAGACCCTACCACCACCCTCTGTTTTTAAAGGCCAGGAGCATTATTCCTGCCGCAGTCCCCATAAACGCAAGGATTATATAGAAACCGGCAGGGTTATCAAGGAGCGGGATATGCTGGAAGTTCATGCCGAAGATGCCGGTCAGGAGCGTCAAGGGCATCATTATAGTGGCTATGACGGTCAGCACCTTCATTATCTCGCCGAGCCTGTTTGAGACGTTCGAGAGATATACGTCCATCGTGGAGGTAATGGAATCCCTGTACGACTCGATAAGCTCGGAAACCATAAAGGCGTGGTCGTAGATGTCTTTGTAGTGAGGCGCCCAGCGTTGGCTTATCCTGGCGTATTCGCCGCTTCCGAGCTGACGCAAAATCTCTCTTTGCGGATAGACGATCCTTCTGAGAGAAAGGACGTCTTTTTTGATGAGCAGCAGCTTCTGAGGGATATGTTTTTTCGGCCTTGAGAAGACCTCTTTCTCAATGGCGTCCATCTCATCGGCGAACCTGTCCATGATCGGCAGATAATTGTCTACCATCGCGTCCAGGAGCCTGTGCATCAGCCCGTCAGGCTCAGAACCCATGAAGGCCGGGTTCTTTTCGCATCTTTCCATGACAGACTCAAGACTCCTGAAGTGTCCCTTATGGTAGGTAACGATGAAGTTATCGCCGAGGAATATGTCGAGGTCGTGGGTCTTAAGCCTTCCTTTTTTCAGCGCTTCGGAGTCTATGCCATGGACCACCACATAGAGGTATCCGCCGTAATCGTCTATTTTGGGGTTGTGTACAAAGGTCATACAGTCTTCGACCGCAAGCGGATGGAAGTCGAAGACCTCTGTAAGAAGACGGGACTCGGCCTCTGTCGGGCTTATCATATCGAGCCAGGTAAGGCGCTTTGGATCCTTAAGGAGAGATGCCAGCTCGCCTGCCTCGCTCCTCCTCATCCCCTCTGCCTCTGAATATGTGAGTACCCTCAGCATAGATAAGCCTCCTTGCCAGGATAAAAGTCTACCTGTTGGGCGCTTCTTTTACAATATCTAAATTGCAGGGGGACCGGCGGGTCTGAAGCAGGCAGACAGAGGATTAAATGAGTTTCTCGTTGAAAACCCGCTATACTTGAGCTATGTTATGAACAAATGTTCGATACCTCAGCCTCAGATGAATAACAAGTCGAGAGAGGCCCTCCCGGGCTGCTCAGAAGGCTGATGGGCGATAAGGCCGCGCCGCTCGCCTCATCAGATTATCACTAAAAGAGGTTCGCATGCCGACTGGTCCCGACGGCTCCCAATTCCTCATATTCATCGTTGAAGGGTTCAGGTTCGCCCTACGCCTGGAGAACGTCGAGAGGGTCATACCTGTAGCCGAGCTTACGCCTCTGCCCGAAGCTCCGGCGTCTATCGCAGGGGCCGTAAACTGGCGAGGCCGCATCATACCTGTAGCCGACATAAGGGGCAGGTTCCGCCTTCCGGCAAGAGAGACGCTCCTTACAGACAAGATCATCATCACATCGACCAGAAATATAACCCTCGGCTTTCTCGCTGATGACGCCGCAGGCGTCTACACATTGAAGGGAGCGGATATCATCGCGCCCGGAGAGCTGATGCCAGGCATAGCGCGCATAGAAGGCGTCGTGCGTACGGACGACGGGATGATCATAATCCAGGAGATAGACAGGTTCCTATCCTCTGAGGAAGAAGATAGGCTCATCGCCATAGTGCAAAAGCATAAGGGCGGGACGGATGGATTGTAAGATAAACGCGGACCTCCTTGCCCGCCTCGCAACCGTCATATCCGAATCCCTCGGCCTCAGGTTCGGCCCTGAGCGTGCGAACGACCTTGAGCGCGCTCTTGTAAACGCCTCCCCTGACTTCGGGTTCAACGACCCGCTAAGGTTCGCCGAGTGGCTTGGTGTCGCCAGGCTTTCAAAGGAAGAGACTGAACGGCTCGCCAGCCATCTGACCGTAGGCGAGACGTACTTCTTCCGAGACAAAGAGGTCTTCGACGGCCTCGAGCAGACGATACTGCCTGACCTGATGGAGAAACGAAGGGTCGAAAAGAGGCTCAGGATCTGGTCTGCCGGGTGCTCCACAGGCGAGGAGCCGTATTCGCTCGCAATGATGCTCTCTGCGATGATGTTCGACATGAGGGAATGGAATATAACCATACTCGCCACAGACATATCTTCAAAGAGCCTCCAGAAGGCCGCTGAGGCCTCTTACGGCGAGTGGTCGTTCCGCTCGGTCCCGTCGTATATAAAAGAGAGGTACTTCAACAAGACCTCAGATGGCCGATATATTCTGATCGACAGGATAAAAAAGATGGTGGAGTTTAAGTACCTGAACCTTGCCGGTGACGCGTATCCATCGCTTCTGAACAACACCAACGCTATGGACCTGATACTTTGCAGGAACGTACTCATGTATTTTTCCGAGGCAACAGGCGCAGGCGTTGCTCAAAAGCTCAGAAACTGCCTTGTAGACGACGGGCTTATGATAACGAACCCTTCAGAAGCCGCGCATTACATGGTCAGCAGCCTATTTGCGCCTGTCTCCCTGCCGGGCGCGACATTTTACAAAAAATCCGAACAAACCGTACAGATAGAAGAGGCCGGCAGGTTGTTCAAGGAAAAACCACGGACCGGGCAAAGACCAGCCGAACCTCAAGCTAAAAAACGAACTGCGGCAAAGCCTCTCGGAGAGCCGATCGATGGCGCTCAAGCGGCCGTTCGGCCAAAACCTTTAAAAAAAGGACCATCCGTCAGGACCACAGCCTTAGAGGAGGCTGGCAGGCTCTTCAAGCTCGGAGCCTACCAGCAGGCCTGCGAAACACTTGAAGCGGACGCAAAGAGCAAGGACTCCCCTGAAGAGTGCGCCCTTCTAGCAAGGATATACGCCAACCAGGGAAGGCTTGAACTGGCACAGATCTGGTGCAGGAGGGCCATCTCGGCAGAGAGGCTAAACCCGGCCTTCCAGTTTCTCATGGCGACGATACTCATGGAACAAGGTCTCTTCAAAGAGTCCGTAGCCGCGCTCAAAAAGACCTTATATCTCGACCCCAGGTTCGTACTCGCGTACTATATGCTTGCCGGCATATCCGCGAGGCTCGGAGACGCGGACGGGGCCGCTAGAAATAAAAAAAACACGATGGAGCTCCTCTCGGAGTATGACCCTGAAGAACCTCTCCCTGATTCTGACGGGATGACCGCCGGCAGGCTCGCGCAGCTGGCGGCCGCAATGCACGCATAGGCAGGCTTGAATGGAAGACATTGCGAAGAAAAACCAAAAAAAACCGGAAAAGGCGATCGACTGGGCTGATATCCTGAAAAGGATAGAGGGGCCGGCAAACTCCGGCCCTGACAAGGTCTCTGAGGCTGAAAAGTCCCGCATCCTCAAGGAACGCGCCCGGAGGTTCGCCTCGGCCCCTGCCGAAGGGACGGATAAAAAAGCCGATACGCTCGAATGCGTCGAGTTTTCGCTCGCCCATGAGAGATACGCGTTCGAGACAGTTCATGTACAGGAGATCTGCGCACTTGCCGACCTGACGCCTGTGCCTCTGACGCCCTCTTTCGTGCTCGGCGTCATGAACCTTCGCGGAGGGGTTCTCTCCGTCATCGACATAAAAAAGTTCTTCGATCTTCCTGAAAAAGGGATCACCGACCTCAATAAGGTGATCGTCTTAGGCGGTCCTGAGATGGAGTTCGGGGTACTCGCCGACTCTATCACAGGCGTCAGGGCCGTTAAAGCAGAAGAACTCACTACAGGGATGGTGACCCTTACAGGCATACGCGAAGAGTACCTCAAGGGCATAACCCCTGACAGGCTGATAGTCCTGGACGCAGGCCGGCTCCTTTCAGACAAAAACATAATAGTACGCGACACGGACGCCTGAGCCTTTAGGGTTCAAGGCACAATTTAAGCATCCCACAGGAGGAAGACTATATGAACTGGTTCGTAAACATGTCTACCAGGAGGAAGCTCCTTTTAAGCTTCGCCTGCGTGGTCGGATTCATGATAATCATCATGCTGACCGCCTTAAGGGGCATCTCCGTGATAAGGGCCTATCAGGACGAGATATTCACCTCGGAATACGTCAACACGGTGGACATCCTCGAGACCGCAGCCCTTCAAAACGACATAAGGCTCTCCCTCGTCACGATGCTCAACGCCAAAGAGCGGTCCGAGATGGAGGCGGCCCACCAGAAGGTAAAAGAATCGGCGAAGAAACTTGACGATTACTTCTCATCGCTCCTTTCGACAAACAAAAATGAAGTCGAGGTCTACAGGAGGCTCGAAGCAATAAACTCCGTAAGGATGGCCTTCGCCCATACCAGAGACGCGCAAATAATACCGCTCATATACGCAGGCAAGACGGATATAGCCAAAAGGATCGCAACAGGGGTCCAGGCTGAGCGCTTCGCAAAGATGAAGGAGCTGACCGAAGACCTTAAGAACTACTTCAAGGATGAGGGAGCGCGCCACATTGGTCTATCCGTTCAAAAGAGCAGAGAGACGACCATCTACTTCATAGTAATCGGGATCCTTGCCATAATCATGAGCGGTGCTGTCGCCATATACTTGAACAGCCTTATCTCCCGCCCGATGAGAGAGCTTTCAGAGGCCGCTGAAAAGGTCGCCTCAGGCGAGTTAAGCGTACGCATCCCCGATGAGAAGAGGTCAGACGAGGTAGGCATGCTCGCCAGGGCCTTCCGCAATATGATAGAGCGGCTAAAGGCGCAGACCATGGATATAGCAGAGGCCGTGAACGTACTGGCCTCTTCTTCCAACGAGATAGCGGCTACTACCGCCCAGCTGGCATCAGGCACGGAACAGACCGCTGTAGCCGTCACCGAGACGACAACAACCGCAGATGAGGTGAAACAGGCGGCCACCCTCTCGTCGCAGAAGGCAAAACACGTCACGGATCTCGCCCAGAGCGCCTCTGACGCCTCACAATCAGGCGCCAGACTGGTGCTGGAGACGATAGAGGGTATCAATCATATCAGAGAGCAGGTCGAATACATCGCAGAGACTATAGTGCGGCTGAGTGAGCACAACCAGGCGATAGGCGACATCATCGCTGCGGTAGACGACCTTGCAGAACAGTCGAACCTTCTTGCCGTGAACGCGGCAATCGAGGCATCAAGGGCGGGAGAGCACGGCAAGGGCTTCATTGTAGTCGCCCAGGAGATAAAGAGCATGGCCGAGCAGTCCAAGCAGGCCACGAAACAAGTCAGATCAAGGCTTAACGATATACAAAAGGCGTCTACAGCGGCTGTACTGGCAACCGAGAAAGGGACGAAGGCGGTTGAAGCTACGGTCGCCCAGTCGTCATCCACAGGCAAATCGATGCAGGAAATATCAAGGTCCATCTCTGAGGCGGCCCAGGCGGTCATGCAGATAGCCGCATCCAACCAGCAGCAGCTCGTCGGCATGGACCAGGTTGTTATGGCCATGACCAACATAAAACAGGCGACTACCCAGAACGCCACAAGCACCAGACAGGTCGAGATGACGGTAAAAAGCCTCCAGGATATCGGGCGCAGGCTCAAAAGCATGGTCGATTACTACAAGATATAAGGACTCCTGACAGGGCCTCCATGAACAATAAGGAACAGGAATTCAAAAAACGCCTCCTTGCTACATTCAAGGCCGAGGCGACAGACCACCTGAGGACTATCTCAGCCGGCCTCTACGAGCTTGAGAAGTCTCCTCCGGTCGAGGTGCAGACCGAGATCGTGGAGACGATATTCCGGGACTCGCACAGCTTGAAGGGCGCGGCAAGGGCTGTAAATTCCTCTGAGATAGAGGCGATATGCCGCGCCTTTGAAGGGGTCTTCGCCGCATGGAAGAAGAACGGCGTACGCCGCCTAGAAGGGCTTTTTGACACCCTCTATCTGACGATAGACGCTGTAAAGTCGATTCTCTCGACCATTGAGACAGGTGAGAACGCCCTTGAAAAGGGCCTCTTCAGCATGGTCACAGGGGAGCTGGCGTCTTATGAGATCAAACTCTCCAGCGCCCCTGAGGTCCACCGCGAAGAGGTCATCTACCTTGACCAGACCCCGGAGCCACGGATCATAGAGCCTCTGCCGCCGTCTGCCAAAGATGCCTTCGCCGCAAAAAGACGGATCCTTGCCGACACGCCGCTTAGCGAGGATACAGTGAGGGTATCGACAGCAAAGCTCGGCTCGCTCCTCGCCCTGGCTGAAGAACTATTGACGGTAAAGACAGCGGCGGCGCTCTTTACCTCCAACCTGAACGAGCTATCAACGCTGGCTGATACAGCCTCGCAAAAACACGAGCAGGGCCGCTACGAGGGACCCTCCATGATAACCGGCAGGCCTGCTGACAGGCGGCGGACTTCCGAGAGGCACCTTGACGAGGCGGCTCAAGCTGTAGAAGCGCTCAAGAACAAGCTGGCGACCATCATAAAGTCTTCGGCCAATGAATCGAGGGCCATCAACAAGATGGTCGACGGGCTACTCGAAGACGCGAAAAAGACGATGATGCTCCCGTTTTCAGCCCTATTCGAGCCTCTCCCGATGATAGTCAGGGACCTGGCCCGAGAGCAGATGAAAGAGGTCGACATTGTTATCTCAGGCGAGTCTACAGAGGTCGACCGCAGGGTCCTAGAAGAGATGAAAGACCCTCTCATACACCTCGTCCGTAACGCTATAGACCACGGGACCACAAGGCCGATCGAAAGGGCGAAGAAGGGGAAGCCTGAGCGAGCCAATATATCGATAAAGGTCACTACCGCCTCGGACAACAGGGTCAGGCTCGAGTTATCGGACGACGGGGACGGAGTAGACCTCGCTAAAGTAAGGCGATCAGCCGTGAGAGAAGGTGTCTTAAGCGCCGATGAGGCCTCGAAGCTCAGCGACGATGAAACACTCCAGCTGGTATTCAGGTCAAGCATAACCACGAGCGATATAATAACCGATATCTCCGGCAGGGGCCTCGGGCTCGCCATAGTACGGGAAAAGGCTGAGAAGCTCGGAGGCACCGTCGAAGTGCAGACCTCAGGCGCCGGGACCATCTTCACGATAGACCTGCCTGTGACGGTCGCTACGTTCAGGGGGATCATGGTCACGGCAACAGGCCAGGACTTCATCCTGCCGACTGCGAATATCGAAAAGAGCATCCGCGCAAGACAAGACGACATAAAGACCGTCGAGAACCGCAGGACAGTGACCTTTCAGGGGAGGCCTGTTCCGTTCGTGCCTCTCTCAGACCTGATGAACCTGCCGCGCAGGAAAAAAAGCCCGGAGGAAAACGACTTTCTGCAGGCCCTTGTGGTCAACTCTCTCGGCAGATACGTCGCCATAGGCGTAGATGAGATAAAAAGCGAGCAGGAGATCCTAGTCAAGGGACTCGGCAGACTGCTGGCGCGCGTACGGAACATATCAGGGACCGCGCTTCTCGAATCCGGCAGGCTCGTACTGATACTCAATCCCGCTGACCTCGTAAGATCGGCGGCAAAGGCCTCAGGCGCGCCTGTGCCTTTTGCCGCCGCCGAGGCCGCGACTGAAAAAAAGACGGTCCTAGTCGTCGAGGATTCGATAACATCAAGGGTGCTCATCAAGAACATCCTCGAATCGGCCGGTTATACCGTAAAGACATCGGTCGACGGGATCGAAGGCCTTACTCTTTTAAAGACCGAGCCGTTCGATCTGGTCGTCTCTGACATAGAGATGCCCCGCATGGACGGTTTTGAGCTGACAAAGAGGATCCGCGCAGACAAAAGGCTCTCTGACCTGCCGGTCATACTTGTCTCAGCGCTGGAAACGAGGGAAGACAGGGAACAAGGCATCGAGGCCGGGGCCAATGCCTACATAATAAAATCGAGTTTCGATCAGTCAAACCTCCTTGAGGTGGCCAGAAGGCTCCTGTAGTCCATTGAGGCTTCAGGCGCTACGATGCGAACAGATGAAAATATATCTTTTTCATTGATATGCAATGGGCCTTTCTGATACCCTGCTGACATCAATAAACCGTTTACATGCAGAAGCTCTTTCAAAGAAACGATTGCTGGTGCGCATGGCAACCTGAAGAAATTTCGGGTTTTTCAGCAGCCAGCCAAAGACAAACCAGCCATCACTCTGATAGAATTAAAACAATGTAGGATAAGGTACGCAGCCTCTTTTACAGCTCAACGGCCCTATAACTCTTTTGACAGTCATCGAAAATAAAATGATAAAAGTACTGGTCGTAGACGACTCCGCAGTTGTGCGGCAGCACTTAAAGTACCTCTATGAAGCGGACGGAACGATGAAGGTCTGCGGCCTTGCCGTAAACGGCAGAGAGGCCGTGGATATGGCCTCCCTACTGAAGCCTGATGTCATATCGATGGACATAAACATGCCTGTCATGAACGGCATGGAGGCGACCAGGCTGATAATGGAGACAGAGCCTGTCCCGATCGTGATCGTGAGCGCGAGCTACCAGAAAAACGACGTTGAGAAGTCCTTTCTGGCGATAGAGGCCGGCGCCGTTGCCATACTCGGCAAGCCTGGCGGAGATAGCAGCGCAATCGGCATGACGACCCGTCAAGACCTCTTAGAGACGATAAAGCTCATGAGCGAGATCAAGGTCGTAAGGCGCTGGTCAAGGTCCCTTGCAACAAAAAGGCCGGCGCCTGATGTCGCTATTTCCGTCTCAAGAGGACACAAGATAGCGGTGGTGGCAATCGGAGCCTCCACTGGCGGCCCGCCAGTCCTGCAGACGATACTCTCCGGATTGGACAGCTCTTTTCCTGCCCCTGTGCTGATAGTCCAGCACATAGCCAAAGGCTTCATAAGAGGGCTGGTAGACTGGCTCAACCAGACTACAGAGATGAGGGTATCCGTTGCCAGACATAATGAACGCGCGGCGGCCGGCAGCAGGGTCTACCTTGCGCCTGACGACATGCATCTGGGCATAGACGGCTCCTCAAGGCTCATCTTGTCCAACGCAGAGCCTGAAAACGGCGTGAGGCCTTCTGTATCATACCTCTTCCGCTCGGCAATAGAGGCCTTCGGCAAAGCAACGGCAGGGGTCCTGCTTACAGGCATGGGCAAGGACGGCGCAGACGAGCTGTTGGCGATGCACAACGCGGGCGGCGTTACTATAGCTCAAGACAGGGAGACCTCGGTCGTCTTCGGCATGCCCGGCGAGGCGGTCAGGCTCGGCGCTGCGGATCACGTGCTGGCGCCTGATCTGATCCCACCGGTACTTTCCCGTATCGCAAGACCTGGCCCAAAAAATGCCGATAGCTGATCGACGGCCTCTTTAACCAGGACTTAAGGAAGATCATCAAGCCGCCTAAAAACAACAAGGACACAGTTGACCTGATATGCCCAGGATACTGATCGTAGAAGACAGCGCGACACAGGCGAAACAGTTGGAAGCGATGCTCTCTCGCTACGGCTATGATGTATCTATAGCATACAGCGCCAAAGAGGCCCTTGAGTTCCTTCAGAAAACACGGCCGGACCTTGTTGTCATAACCGATATACTGATGCCGGAGACGGACGGCTTTGAACTGTGCAGACAGATAAAGACCTCCCCCTCGCTTAAGTCGACAACCGTAGTGCTGCTCACACAGCTCTCAGACCCGCGCGAGGTGATACGCGGCCTTGCCTGCGGCGCGGACGACTTCATCGTAAAACCCTACAACGAAGACCTACTCCTCTCACGCATAAAAACGATACTCCTGCTAAGAAAGAAAGAGAGTGAAAAAGAGTTCTCTATTCTCGTTGTCGAGGACAGCCCGACGCAGGCCGAGCAACTCCGGTTCCTCCTTGAGAAGCACAACTTCATCGTGACCATAGCAGTAAACGGCCAAGAGGCCCTTGTGGCCGCTAAAAGATCGAGGCCTTCGCTCATCATAAGCGACATACTGATGCCTGTGATGAACGGCTACGAGCTGGCCTCCGAGATAAAAAAAGACAGCGCCCTCAAGAGCGTCCCCATAATACTCATCACCACTCTTGCGGACGGTCAGGACCTCCTTAAAAGGGCCGCCGTAGTAGCCGACGGCTACTTCACAAAACCGTATGACGACAACTATCTCTTGAACAAGGTCGAAAACCTCCTGATAAGCGCAAACTACGCAGACGGCATACTTGCGGACCCGCTTGAGATAAGCTTCGCGGGCGAGAGATATTCCATCGCATCAGGAAGGAGGCAGATACTCACCTTCCTTCTTTCCACGTACGAGAACGCCGTCCATCAGAACCAGGACCTTCTGCTGATGCAGCGCGAGTTGCAGATGAACAACGAACAGCTCGAGGAGATGGTCTCCCAAAGGACGCTCCAGCTCCAGGCCTCCGAGGCAAAATACCGCACACTTCTTGAAAACAGCGCCGACGCCATGCTCGTCATAGGCACGGGCAACGTCATATATTTCGCCAACCAGGCCGCACTGCATCTCTTCTGGAAAAAGTCCCATGACATAATAAGGCATCCTTTCGAATATGCCTCTGCCTCAGGAGAGATGCGGGACATCGAGATAATCCGTCCTGACGGGCAGAAGGTCATCGCCGAGATGCGCCTGTCAGGGACGATGTGGGGCTCGGAAAAAGCAAACCTGGCAACCCTTAGGGATATAACCGAGAGGAAGCGCATTGAAAACGCCCTCAGAGAGAGCGAGGAGAACTTCAGGGCGCTTAGCGACAACGCCAACGACTCGATCCTCATAATGACGGAGGAGGGGCGCCTTGCCTATGTCAACAAAAGGACGGCTGAGCTTACAGGCTACTCCGTCAAAGAGCTGATGGACGCCGGCATAGACGCCATCGAAAAGACAGAAGACGGCATATTTACGCTGACCGAGGTCATCACGAATGAAGACGGACGGGTACAGCACGAGACTATAATAAAGGGCAAGGGACAGCAAACGATACCGGTCGAGGTGACGTCGTCAAAGACGACCTGGCACGGCGTCGAGGCCGCGATCGTCATCATCAGGGACATAAGCGAGAGAAAAAAAAGAGAAGCTGACATAATAAGGGCCAGCAAACTCGAATCGATAGGGACCCTTGCCGGAGGCATAGCCCACGACTTCAACAACCTCCTCACAGGGATCGTCGGCAACGTCTCGCTCGCGAGACTCATCGTAGGCAAAGAAAACAAGGCCCACAAGATACTCGAAGACATGGAAAAGGCGGCACTCAGGGCGAAGGACCTCACGCGCCAGCTCCTCACCTTCTCAAAGGGCGGGGCCCCGGTTAAAAAGACGACTTCCCTAGCAAACATCATAAAAGAATCGGCCAGCTTCATCGCCAGCGGGTCAGGGGCAAGGTGCGACTTCTCCATAGCTGACAACCTGCTGATGATAGAGGCGGACGAGGGGCAGATCGGCCAGGTCATGCACAACCTGGTATTAAACGCCATGCAGTCCATGAAAGAAGTCGGCGTGGTAAAGATCACCGCCGAGAACCGGTTGGTCGTACCCTCCGACAAACTCCCTGTAAAGGATGGCAGATACGTCAGGATAACCGTAGCCGATACAGGCTCAGGGATCAGCCCTGAGAACACGGCGCGGATATTCGACCCGTACTTCACAACGAAAGAAGATGGCAGCGGCCTCGGGCTGGCGACAGTATACTCAATCATCCGCAACCATCAGGGGTACATAACCTTCGAATCAGAGGCAGGGCGCGGCACGACATTCACCATCTATCTGCCGGCAATCGAAACGATACAACGCAAATCCGTCCGCCCGGTAGACGCCAACGAGGGGCCTGTCTACGGAAAGGGCCGCATCCTCATAATGGACGACGAAGAGATAGTGCGCGAGGCGGCAACAGAGATACTCTCAGTGCTTGGCTACGAAGTAGAGTGCGCGGCAAGCGGGGAAGATACCCTGAGGCTTTACGCTCGGGCCATGCAGGAGGGCAAACCTTTCGGGTTGGTCCTGATGGACCTGACTATACCTGGGGCTATGGGCGGCAAAGAGACGATCAAAAAACTGCTGGAGATAGATCCAAAGGCCAAAGCGATCGTATCGAGCGGTTATTCAGCCGACGCTATCATGTCGGAATACCTGAGATACGGCTTTTCCGCGGTCATCGCAAAACCTTACAGGATAACTGATCTCAGCAAGGTCATCGCGCGCGTCATGCATGAGAAGTAAAGAAGGCCGAGGGAACCTTCCTTCGCTACAAGCCGGGTAGCTTGACTCAGTTATCCCTGCATAGGCCGTCTCTCGCAAAGTCGAAGGACCGGGAGATAAATCGCCAAGGCGAGTCCGCAATAGCCGCCCCACAGACATCAAGCATGAAAAAAACCAACGGCAAGACTCAGCTCGTTCTCATTCACCCGCAGATAAAGGCCGAGCTAATCCTTAAATAGCGCCTTTAGGGCTGCGAGCTGGTCAGGGTTTTTATCTGTACCTGCTTCGTTGCCGCCTTCAAAATCGCTAAAGACAAAAAACTCACAGAAGTTGGCCTTCTCCTTTTCAACGGCCCTCTCAGCCGAAGGCTCCCTGCACGCGCCGGCCGACGCAGGCTCATAAAAGGCGCAGTTCAAACATACCTTGAGCGAAGCACCGCAACTGTCGCAGGCCTCTGAACGCCCGGGCCTTGCCTCGGAGACAACAGGCCGCTTGCATGAGAAACATCTTTTCATCCTTTCATTATACCCTAACGCCGCGCCTCTTTTCAAATCAGACCAATCATGCGTTGACACAAAAACTGAAATCCCCGATAATGTCCGCTGATTATCCGAAAACCGGAGACCCATTATGGGAGACGCAACAGAAAACAGAGGCTGGCAAAGCGGACTGCCCTATCTCATCCTTTTTTGCGCGGCGTTCGCGCTATACGCCAAGACGCTCTCCTTTGAGTTCCTGCCGTCGTGGGACGACGGCGAATACGTGGTCAACAACCTCTACATCAGGGCCTTTACAACCGAGAACCTCAAGACCATCTTCACCGGTTCGTTTTTCCTCAACTACACCCCTTTGCAGCTTTTGAGCTACATGGCGGAGTATCAGGCATGGGGGCTCGACCCGGCCGGATACCACATGACCAACGTCGTGCTTCACGCAGTGAACGCGTGCCTGGCATACTCTCTCATAGGCAGGATAGTCCCTGGCCGCAAGATCGCCTTCATCTCGGCCTTGATCTTCGCCGTCCACCCTGTAAACATCGAGAACGTAGCCTGGATATCAGAGAGAAAAACGCTCCTTAGCGCGCTCTTTTCCATGCTGGCGATGATGAGCTACATAGACTACTCAAGAGGGCGAAGCAAAGGCAAGTATCTGGCAACGGCCGTTTTTTTCTCCCTCGCGCTCCTGTCAAAGCCCGTGGCAGTAGTGCTTCCTGCGATGCTCGCGGCATACGAGCTGACGCTCGGAGAAGGCCTCAGGAAAAAGATGCTCGCCCTCCTGCCGCTATTCGCCATCTCTGCCTCATTGTCCGTGATCACTTTCATCGCGCAGTCAAGCGGCGGGTCCGTAGGCGCTGATACGCTCAACTCCAAAGTCCTTTTCGGGACGGTCTACCCGTCGATGCTCCCTATCTTCTGGAAGTACGCGGCGCTCATCCTCTGGCCTCTCGATCAGAGCGGCTTTTACGACACGACGCTCTACAATTCATTTTTAGTGCCTCCTGTTATACTGGCGGCAATAGCGATCATCGCGTCATGGGCCATAGTGCTCGGCTACTGCAACAAACGCGCGAAGTTCCTGTTCCTCTGGTTCTGGCTTTGGCTGCTTCCGGTTGCCAACATCATCCCGCTCCCGGTATTCTACGCTGACAGGTACATGTACCTTCCTGCAATACCTTTCTTCGTTCTTATCGGCTGGGTTGCCGAACAGGCGGCTATCTTATCAGCCGCCAGACAAAGACTTATCTACGGTGCTACCGCCGCTCTATTTATCATCTTTTATGCCTCGATCGCGTTTTTCAGGATCGACGTATGGGAAAACGACCTTACATTCTGGACCGATACCGCAGTTAAAAGCCCGAACCTCTACGTATCGCACTACAATCTCGGCTATGTGCTGGAAGAAAGGGGCATGTACGAAGAAGCTGTACGGGAATACGAGATCGCGATAAGGATACACCCGTCAAACGAGGCGATAGACAACCAGAAGATGGCTAAGTTAAAAAGGGATCTGAAGGCAAACCGGCCCAAAGCGCCGCCTCAAGACGGCTCCTTTGACAAAGCGAGATAGGCCAAAGACCGCAAGCCTGGCAGATCCGGGAAGATCAACGCAACTAACGCGCAAGAACAAAAGGTGAGAGATGAACAGACTCCTTAAAAGCCTCGTCCCGCTGCTCGCTATAGGGCTTATAGCCGGGTGTACCGGCAAGGGCGAAGAAGGGCCTGCGGTCGCGCGTGTAAACGGTGCGCCGATACTTCTAAAGGATTTCAAGAAAGAGGTCTCTATGGCCGCGCTTAGAGACCCTTCTACCGGCATTACCCCTGAGACGATCAAAAAACTGCTAGAGACATCCATCGACAGGCGGCTGATGATAGAACAAGCCGTAAAGCTCGGCCTGTCGCAGGACGAAAGGTTCCTCGAGACGATCAAGACCTACTGGGAGCAGACGCTTATCCGCCAGCTCGTCGATACAAAAACGCGGGAATGGGCTGAACAGATAACCGTATCCGATGCCGAGATAAAACGCTATCACGAGTCGATGGGCTCAAGGATCACAGTAAGGTACGTTCACAAGTTGAGTTCTGAGAAGGCATCTGAGATAAAGGCCGCCTTCGATTCAGGGGGGCAGGCGCAGGGAGCGGAAGTCTCAGGCTCCATGCTGATAGAAGATGTCCGCATATCCGAGTCCCTCTACAACGCGTTCTCTATGGATGAGGGCGCTTCATCTGTATTTAAAGACGAGGACGGCCTCTACAGCGCGGTCCAGGTCATAAAAAAAGAGGCGATGAAAACCCCTCCCCTGGAGGCCGAGTACCAGAGGATAAAGGCCGTCATACTCGAGGACAAACGCCAGCAGGCGCTCGATGACTGGCTCGATGAGATAAAAAAGAAGTCCAATATCGTCATCGACGATAAAACATTAGGCAAGGTGGCAGATGAGTGAACCTTTCAAGCGAAAGACCGTATTCATAAACAAGGGCTTCCAGACCGATTTTTCCATACGGTTTCTGATCCTCATAGTCATAGAGGCGGCCTTGGCCGTAGGGCTTTTCGCCTACCTCTCAAGAGGCACCGTCATAACCGGCTACTCCGGCAATGAGCTTGTGATCGCAAGCACAAGCGAATACTTTCTCCCGGCCGCCCTGTTCATAAACCTGATCGTCATCGGCCTGACCGCTGTTGCAGGCTTCGTAGTGCTCTTATACTCGTCGCACAAGCTCGCCGGCCCGCTCTACAGGTTTGAAAAGGGCCTGGACGAGACCGCGTCAGGGGACCTTACATTCAGGTTCAACCTCAGGACAAAAGACCAGATCAGCGCGATGGCAGATAAGCTCAACAGCTTCAATACAAGTATGGATGAGAAGGTCTCCGTAATAAAAGGCTCGTCAGCGTTGTTAAGAGGCGAGCTTGAGGATCTAAAAAACCTGTGCAGGAATCAGGCTGACATGACGGCTATATTTGCAAAGGCGCAAAACGCCCTCGAACAGCTCGATAAGATCGAACGGTCAGCCGGCTACTTCAAGACATCCGGCGGTAAGGGCAACAGCCGTCTGTAACAGCCTTTGAAGCCGCATAATCATCTCATTCGAGGTAAGGACCTGCTGAACAAGATCACTTTCAGACGACGCCTTCGGCCGCTGATACTAATCATCCTGACGCTCTTTCTCCCTTCAGCCGCCTTTGGCGAGGAGAAGGTGCTTGAGACATTCTACGCGTCCATCTACTATCAGACGGATGAAGATCTCACCGATTTCGCCGGAAGGATCAGCCGGAGTCCTTACGCGTCGCGCCATGAGGGTGAACAGTCGAAGACCGATCTCAAGCAGGACATAGACAAGATCGTCTATCGGGTAAAGACGCTCCTTGATATGTACCCTCAGAACATGCGATTTTCCGTGCGCATCTACACAGACCCGCAAGGCGTAAGGGAGCGCTACGCAGAACACTCGAAGAGGGGCAAGGCCCCGATCGCCTTCTACTCGCACCAGACAAAGACCATCTACTGCGCCCTGCAAAACCTCTCAGGAGGGATCTTCGCCCACGAGGTCGCGCACGCAGTCATAAACTTCTACTTCCCGATCACACCTCCAGCGCAGATGCAGGAGATACTCGCCCAGTATGTAGACAAACACCTCTGGGATGAGTAGACTTTCAAAGCCGACATAGACCTGCTTTAACGCCTGCCTTTTCGCACAGGTCCGTCACCGCCGACAAGAGCCTTGAAAAACACCTGCCATATCGGAAAAAGCTGTTGATACGCCGGAGTTTTTCGGATAAACATCAGCGGACTTTGCGGCCCTTGAATCTTTAAAGGCTACGCAGCCTACCGCCACGCATAAAAAACCTGCCTGCAAAAACCTCAGCGATAGCAATTGAATAAGAGGACCATCCTTCCTCGCTCCAAATCAGCCATACCTTATTGGATAGAGAGCCGGGCCGACACTGCTTGTGACTACAGTCACATATCCGGTTGTTTTTTTCTGGTACAAAGTGTAAACACATCGGAGTGGAGTACTACCCTGACACTCGGCAATAAAACAAATTAGAGGAGGATGTACAAGATGAAGAAGCAGACAATAACGAAGGCAATCGTATTTTCGGCCATAGCGGCGTTCGCGATCAGCGCGGCCCCGGTATTTGCCGCTGGACAGACATCAAACTTAAACGCGATAGCGAAGCTTGATGCAGCAAAATCGAACTATCAGGCATCTGTCCGCAAGGAAGCCATCATGACAGGCAACGCGGTGCCACAGCAGATCGCGACCGGCCCGGCAAGCGCATGGCTCTCAAAGGTGAGCGCTGACGAGGTAAACATGGTGACCAATAGGTTCGAGTCCAGGAAGCAGGAAGCGGTACAGCTCGCAGGCAAGACCTATTTCACGACAGGCGCGGTTTACGCCAAGAACCTCGCTGAGAACGCCTCGATACGCTTCGCGATAGACCCTGTCAGCAGCAAGAAGGTCGACAAGGCAGAAGCGGTAATTTTCGCCGACGCCTCCGGCAAGGCCTTCTACTTCGAGAGCGAAGAGTCTTTCAAGAACTTCATAGCGCTTGCAACGCCTGAGACCGTCTTCGGTTACTCAGAGCCCAAGTAACTTCCGATAAGACTGCCAAAGGCCCCGCCCTTCGGGCGGGGCCTTTTTTTATTTCTCTACAGAGCCGACCAAGACACACTGCCCTGGAGTTAACGTGCTGATACGGCAGGTGCTTTTTTTATTTCTCTTCCGAGCCGCCCCTGACACAGCCTGCTCATCGAATCTCTTAGGCTTGCTATTCCACGGCCCGGTTTTTTTCAGGCAACGGCTGAATTCAGGAAAGGGTTGTTTAAAAAGCGCAGTCTGGTAGGGCGGGGCACACCCGCCTAATGATCTTCTTTTGCAACACTGTCGTGCGTCTTTTGGGTATGGCTCGAACAGCCCATATAAAAAATATCTATCTGGTTTTAGCTTTGCACTTCAGTGCGTCTTTTGGGTATGGCTCGCAGCGCTTTCGAGCCGACTCTCAGTAGATGGATGGCCTCCGCCATGCATGCTGGAGGCCATCACGGTAAGGTGATCGTCTTTTTTATAGCTCGCCTTGGCCCGCCTCTAAAGCAGCGGGATTGCGTCGAGCACCCGTTCAAGAACCTGCTCATCGGCTCTCAGTCAGGCTCGCTACGCCATGACCCGGGTTTGTTTTACAACTTTAACAGCCAAGGCAAACAACTACCCATGCGGCTATATATCTAAGGGTGCGAGACAGAGCTTTTAGAAACTATACGCCTGCAGCGGCCTCAGGCGCCTTCTCCTTCAGGACGAAAGGTCACCTTCTTTTCAATAAGCGTCTGGCCTCCAGAGCGGACGCCAACCGGCATCCTGAGCGCCTCTGCTCTCGCCTGCCCGCTGCGCCTGGCGAACTCCAGATAGCTTTTAAGGACCTTCTTGGCATAGTTGCGGGTCTCAGGGTACGGAATAGATTCGATGAACTCATCAGCGCTCACAGGCAGAACCCCCATCCACCTCTCGACAGCCGCAGGCCCTGCGTTGTACGAGGCGATAGCAAGTACCATATCGTTATCGAATCTTTTAAGGAGCGACCCCAGATACCATGAACCGAATGCGAAGTTGATCTCAGGGTCGAAAAGCTCCTTTGAATCGAAGGAAGGCCTGCCAAGCCCCTTGGATATAAGCCTACCTGTCGAAGGCATTATCTGCATCAGCCCTATAGCCCCTGTCTGTGAGACTGCTGCCGGATTAAATGAACTCTCCTCCCTTGCTACCGCAGCGACAAGATACTCATCCGCGCTTCCTCCGGCCTTCTCCCTTATCTTTTTTACAAAAGACGCCGGATACGCGAGCGAATGCGCGCTATCGACGGCAGGCAGATCAGCGAGATGGCCCTTATAGACCCTGAAGGCCCGGAAGTAATCACCTGATGAATAAAAAAGGAGTGCTACCTCTCTCATAGCTGTTTTATCACCGGCATACCGCGTTGCTACAGCGTCTATCTCGGCAGAGGCGTATTGCCCCAGCCCCATGACAAGAAGCTCCTTTGCCGCCAGATAGTGCGCATCCAGAAAAAGCCCCTCAACGGGCGCGGTATCGTTATCTTTCGCCGCACCTGATAACTCCGGCAGAATCTCACCTGGCTGATCATTCGTACCGGCAACAGCCTCAGAAGGCGCTGGCTCTTTCAATCCAATGGTATCTGCAGCGACACCGGCGCTTGATAAAACCGTAGCGGATGGTCCGCTACCAATAGCGCTCGGGAGCCTTGCCGCTGACATCCGGCAGTAGTAGCCGTCAGCCTGCTCCAGACAGATCCTCTCATATAAGGGCAACGCACCACCGGAGTCACCTATCTTTTCAAGGGACCTTGCCATCCAGTAGAGAACCTTGACTGCGTCCTTACCTGCCGGGTAAGCATCGAGGTACACTGCAAACTCCGTTGACGCCTCGGCGTACCTCCCTGCCCTGTAGTTGAGCCAGCCTATAGACCAGACCGCGTCTTGGGCAAGAGGCGACTGTGGAAACAAGGTTGCGACCTGCTGAAAAAAACCTATGGCGCTGTCGAAATCTCCGCTACCCTCATAGTAGCGCCCCATGAACAAGAGCACGCCTGCCCTTTCAGGGCTCGACGGAAACCTCGCGGAAAGTTCTTTGAGGCTCTTTTCAATAAGCGCCGCCTTGCCCTGCCTGAGCGCGGAAAGAGAGAGCCAGTATAGAGCCTCGGCATCCATGCCTGAAGGCCGTTTGGAGGATAAATACCTCTCAAGGAGGCCCTCCACCTTTGAATACTCCTTGAGCCTTACAAGAGCTACGGCCTTTTTTATGATGGCCTTCTCCCTCAACTCACCAGGGCCTGCCTCGCGTTCTACTCTTTCAAGCTCTTTGACCGCCTGTCCGTAGACAGTCGCATCAAAGAGCCTGTGCGCCCGCCTGAACCGCTCTTCAACGGTATATTCGGGAATAACTCCCCCTGCCGAGCGCAACTGCGATACAATATCAGCCGCCCCTCTCGCAACCCTGTGTCCCGGATATTGGATGAGAAGCCTTGAGGCCGACTTTAATGCAAGCTGGCCGTCGCCAAGCAGGAGAGACGCCTTTCCGATACTAAGCAGGACGTCCGGAATACGACTGGACTTTGGATATTTTTCAGCATACTCCGCATACAGACGGCGCGCCGAGCCGGCATCACCGCTATCAAGCAGGGTCCCTGCCTTCCTGTAGATGACCTCGGCCCTTAAGACAGACGACGGATACAGCTCAAGCATCTGATCGTATGCCGCTACGGCCTCGAAATATTTTTTTGAACGCGCAAAGGCGCGCCCCCTGAAATAAAGGGCATAGTCCTGTACCTGCGCAAGTGTTGCCGCCTCCCGGAAAAAAGCCTCGACGCGTTCGCCGCCGCCATCTGCATCTGCTTTTTCAACCCCATCCATGCCGAGGAGAAACGAGGCGCGAGCGGCCCAGATAGAACCCTGGAATCTCTTTCTGATATCCTCAAGCCGCCCTTGAGCTGATGAGAGACGACCGGCAAGCCTCTCTTTTACGATCTCATCGACCAGTATCGCAGGGTCAGGCGCCTGTTCACAGACAACCTCAACTGTGATCTGCGCATCGGCCTTATCCCCGCTCTCATTAGATACGGCGATGCTCACCGACGCCTTATCTTCAGTGATCGGCGCGGTCTTTAAGGCACACGCATTTATCCCCGTTGCCATGACAACGGCACCTACGCTGAAAAATATATTTTTAATGGTCTTACCTGCTCCGCTCATATCCACTCTACCTTTACAAAGTCATGTTGCCTATTATAACACACAAGACTTTCAAACGAAACGAGCCAGGGCACTGGATTCGGCGCTAAACCGCAACCCGCCCTAAACAAAACTATATTGGACTAACAGGCGCGTTGGTGTATAATCGCCGGATTATCAGGATAATAAAGAGGCATCTGATTTGAGCCATACAAGAACGCAGGAACGACGCATCCACGATCAGCTTCCATACGTAACGCATCCAGGCAAGACGCTATAAAAAGCTTATAATCCGGCAGTCATCGCCATTTTCCGCAAAGGGGTTACCATGAAATTCATTCAAGAGCTCACCGCAGAGCCCAAGATAGCCTACTTCTCGATGGAGATAGGCTTTCGAAATGACATCCCGACCTACAGCGGCGGCCTAGGCGTACTGGCCGGAGACACGATAAAATCCGCCGCAGACCTCAATCTGCCGATGGTGGCCGTGACGCTCATCTACAAGAAAGGATACTTCAGGCAGGAGATAAAGGACGGCAAGCAGATAGAACACCCTGAGGAATGGGACCCGTCAAAACAGATGATGCTTCTGCCGCAGAAGATCCACCTGAAGATCGAGGGCAGAGATGTCCATGTGCAGGCGTGGATGTACGGCGTGACAGGGCCGGTCTCCAAGTGGTCCGTTCCGATATTCTTTCTGGATACGGATCTCCCCGAGAACGCGCCTGAAGACAGGGGTTTGACAGACAGCCTCTACGGAGGAGACGACAGATACAGGCTAAAACAGGAGATGGTGCTAGGCCTCGGCGGCGTCATGATGTTGCGCATCCTCGGCTTCAGGATAAAGAAGTACCACATGAACGAGGGACACGCGAGCCTCCTTACACTCGAACTCCTTCACAGGTTCAAAAAGGACATCGAATCTGTCTGGGACGAAAAAGAGATCTGGGATATAGAGAAGGTAAAGGACCTGTGCGTATTTACCACGCACACGCCTGTCGAGGCTGGCCATGACAAATTCTCTTACGACCTTGTACGCGAGGTCGTAGGTGAGATAATCCCGTTCGACGTATTAAAGACTCTTGCAGGCCCTGACAAACTTAACCTCACCCTTCTTGCCATGAACCTCAGCCAGTACATAAATGGGGTCGCCAAGAAACACGGCGAGGTCTCAAAGGTGCTCTTCCCTGGATACAAGATACAGGCGATAACAAACGGGGTGCATACATTCACATGGACTTGCGAGAGCTTCGCAAGGCTCTATGACAAGTACATACCGGGTTGGGCCAACGAGCCGGAACTTTTCGTAAGAGTGGGAAAGATCCCAGACGATGAACTGTGGGCCGCTCATATGGAGGCCAAGAAAAAGCTTATCGACCACGTCAACAAGGTCACAGGCGCGGGCATGGACTCAGAAACACTCACCATCGGGTTCGCCAGAAGGGCGACTGCCTACAAAAGAGCAAATTTGCTTCTATCAGACCAGGAACGGCTCAAAAAGATCGGCAAGGGCAGACTGCAGATCATCTACGCCGGAAAGGCGCACCCGCGCGACTGGGACGGAAAGAAAAACATAGAAGAGATAGTCAAAAAAGGGCAGGAGATAGGAGCAGACGTAAAGATAGTCTATCTTGAAAACTATAACATGGACCTTGCCTCCATGCTCGTTTCAGGGGTTGACGTCTGGCTGAACACTCCGATGAGGCCGAGAGAAGCCTCAGGCACAAGCGGCATGAAGGCCGCGCATAACGGAGTAGTAAACTTCAGCGTACTTGACGGCTGGTGGATAGAAGGGCACATCGAGGGGTTCACCGGCTGGGCGATAGGGCCGAGTCCGACAGAGTCGACGCTTAGCGTGGCTACTGACGCACTTGACATGGAAGACCTCTACCAGAAGCTCGAACACGCGGTTATTCCGCTTTACTACGACAACAGGCATCTATGGATCAGGATGATGCAAAACGCCATCGGCAAGAACGCCTACTACTTCAACACCCACAGGATGATGAGAAGGTACGTGACAGAGGCGTACATACGGTAGCAGACCTGATATTGAGCGTTCCGGAATTATCCTTGTTGCGGGAGCAGGTTTGCAACCTGCTCCATAGATCTCGCGTTGGATCTATACGAATCATGGGGTTCAAGTTACAAACTTGAACCCGCAAGGAGTGAAAAACTCCCCTGCCTTTGCCTCTAATCAACCGGGGCATGGCGGGATGAGCATACAGGAGAGCCGACGAGCAGGCATCAGTATTTACTGCGAGACGGCCAGACAGCGAAAGGAGCCATACCCAAAAGGCGCGCAGAAGCGCAAAGCTAAAATCAGACATATATTTTTTACAAAGGGGCGCTGTCTTGCCCTGCAGTTAAAAGATGAACCCAAAAGCGCACGGCAGTGCGCAAAAGAAACACCGCCCTACCAGACTAACCCCTCCCAGCCTCCCCTTATAATAAGGGGAGGAGCGAAAACAATGCTTTTGCCATAAGAGTCTGCCTTTGCCTCTAAACAACCGGGTCATGGCGGGATGAGCATAAAGGAGGGCCGACGAGCAGGCATCAGTATTTACTGCGAGACGGCCAGACAGCGAAAGGAGCCATACCCAAAAGGCGCGCAGAAGCGCAAAGCTGAAATCAAAGAGATATTTTTTATTAGGGGCGTTCGAGCCATGCCCGAGATGCACACTGCGGTGCGCAAAAGAAGAATCAGCTTACGACTAACCCCTCCCAAAGAACAACCGTAGGGGCTAAAACAAGGCTCACCGCCTTTAAATCAATTACAATCAGTCGATCAAAAGGCCTCTCTTACAAAAAAACAGGGGCAGTCATCATGCGATGACTGCCCCTGAACGTTCTTTCAATCTCTTTATCAACCAACTAAGAAGCCTGCTTCCTTTTCCACCTTATCACAGGCTCCCTTACGGCTCTCGTCTCATCGACCCGGCCGATACGCGTCCGCTGAGGCGCGTTCTTAAGGAGCTCCGGGTTGGTCTTGGCCTCGGTAGCGATGCGCTCCATAGTCTCTATGAAGGAGTCGAGTGTTTCTATCGTCTCGGTCTCTGTAGGCTCGATCATTATCGCCCCTGAGACGACGAGCGGAAAATAAACTGTCGGAGGATGGTAGCCATAGTCAATAAGCCTCTTGGCGATATCCATCGTGCTTATCCCGTATTGCTGCTGGAGCTTGTCAGAAAAAACGCACTCGTGCATACAATCCATGTCGTATGCCAGATGGAACGATTTACGCAGTTTCGCCTTGATGTAGTTGGCGTTCAAGATCGCTGTCGTGCTTGCGCGCTTTAGCCCCTCGCCTCCCATCCTCAATATGTAGCTATAAGCCCTGACCATGATCGAGAAGTTACCGTAGAAGGACTTCATCCTGCCGATAGACTTTTCAAGGTCGTACTTGAGCGAATATACGCCGTCCTTCCTTGTTATCCTCGGCTTTGGCAGATACGGCTCAAGCGCCTTTACGACCCCCACAGGGCCGCTTCCTGGGCCGCCTCCGCCGTGCGGCGTAGAGAAAGTCTTGTGTAGGTTTAACTGAACGACATCGACGCCCATCTCCCCAAGCTTCGCCAGACCCATGATCGCGTTCAGGTTGGCGCCGTCGCAGTATACAAGGCCGCCCTTCCTGTGCACGACCTCTGCTATCTCTTTTATGTTCGCCTCGAAAAGGCCGATCGTATTCGGGTTGGTGAGCATAAGCGCGGCTGTATCCTCATCCATCACCGCTTCAATCGCCTCTGCCGACAGCACTCCCCTGGCATCCGACTTAACGGGGACGACCTTGAACCCGGCGAGATGAGAGCTTGCCGGATTTGTCCCATGCGCGGTATCGGGTATTATAATCTTATGGCGCGCGCTGCCCTTATCCTTAAAATACGCGGCTATCATCAACAGGCCGCAAAGTTCTCCATGCGCGCCTGCCGAAGGCTGAAGCGTAACAGCATCCATGCCGCTTATCTCGGCAAGCTGGGATTCAAGCTCGTACATAAGCCTCAAAGCACCTTGTACCGACTCTTCAGGCTGATACGGATGGAGCTGAGAGAGGCCCTCGAACCTGCAGGTCTCCTCGTTTATCTTTGGATTGTACTTCATCGTGCAGGAGCCGAGCGGGTAAAAACCGGTATCAACGCCGAAGTTCCACTGCGAAAGTTTCGTGTAATGGCGGACAACGTCTATCTCCGCAAGGTCAGGGAAGCCGTCCATATCATCAGACTCATCCCTTAAAAACCCCTTCGGGATGACAGAGCAAGGATCAGTCTCCGGCAGGTCAAGGGATACCGGCTCGACGCCTATCCTTCCATCGGATGATTTTTCAAATATGAGGGCCTCTTCGAGAACAAGCCCTGTTGCGCCATCTATCGACATTTCCGGTCAGAACCTCTGCTTGATTTTTATTGGAGTCTAAAGGCTTCCGTATAATCGCAACGAACGCCAAACGGGAATAGAGCGCCTCTATAAAACAGCCATGCCGGCTCGGTACGAGAAGTGATCTCTGCCTGCATGCGTCCGCGCATTCATCTCACTTTGTGAATAACTCGCTTGGGCGCAAGAAAAGCCCTCAAAAAACGACTTGAAGCAGCAAAACCTCAAAGCGCCTTGGAAAGCTCCGAGGCAAACAGATCGATATCCTCTTTCGAGTTCATCTCTGTTGCGGCGACAAGCAGGTAATCCCCAAGCGGCTTATAAAACCTGTTAAGCGCCACGCCGCCGAATATCTTCTTTTCAAGCAGGGCTCTTAAGACTGTGTCTGAGTCCTTGCCGAGCCTTACCGTGAACTCGTTAAAGGTCGGGCTTGTGAAGCCGGGACGCACGCCTTTTATGGAAAGAAGCTTCTTTTTGAGGTACTCAGCCTTTGAAAGGTTGACCCCGGCGAGCCTTTTAAGGCCGGTCTGTCCGAGGCAGGCCATGTGTATCGAAGCGGCCAGGGCGCAAAGGCCGTGGTTCGTGCAGATATTCGAGGTGGCCTTCTCTCTTCTTATATGCTGTTCTCTGGTGGCGAAAGTGAGACAAAACGCCCTGTTTCCGTGCTTGTCAAGCGTCTGGCCTATGATCCTGCCCGGCATCTGCCTGATAAACTCAGTCTTTGTGGAGAGGAACCCCAGGTACGGCCCGCCGTAGCTTAATGCGTTGCCGAACGACCTGATCTCACCTACGGAAATATCAGCTCCAAGAGCGCCGGGAGGCTTTAGCATACCGAGGGATACGGCCTCGTTTGTAACGACTATCAAAAGGCCTTTTTTTGCGTGGATGATGGAGGCGAGCTTTTCTACGTCTTCGAGGCATCCGAAGAAGTTCGGGTGCTGTATTACAAGGCATGCCGGTTCGTCGCCGGCCATGGACTCTACAGCCTCGAGAAGCGTCGTGCCTGCTTCAGCGCAGTAGGCGACCTCGGTCAGATGGTCTGCCGTGCCTTTCAGGTACGTCTCGACGGTCTCGCGGTACTCCGGGTGGAGCGCCGAGCTTAGAAGAATTCTATGCCTTCCGGTCAAACGGCGCGCCATCAGCACAGCCTCGGCAACGGCTGTAGCGCCGTCATACAAAGAGGCGTTGCTGACGTCCATGCCGGTCAGCTGGCAGACGAAGGTCTGATACTCGAATATCGCCTGAAGCGTGCCCTGGGATATTTCGGGCTGATAGGGCGTGTACGCGGTATAAAACTCGGACCTCGATATGAGGCTGTCAACGGCGGCTGGTATGTAGTGATTGTACGCACCGGCCCCGAGAAAGGACGAATACCCTGAAACGGTGGAGTTGCCTGCTGCTATATCCCTAAGCGTCTTTTTAAGCTCCTGTTCGGAGAGCCCCTTGGGAAGATCGAGCGGTCTCTTGAGCCTCAGGGAAGAGGGCAGGCCGCCAAGCAGATCGTCTACCGTCTGCGCGCCTGCCGCCTTAAGGATCTTTGCTATATCTTTTTCAGTATGCGGTATGTATGGCACTGCTTACTTCTCTTCCTCAATGAACTTCTGGTACTCATCCGCGCTCAAGAGGTCCGCAAGCTCGTCCGGGCTGCCGATCTCGATCTTTATCATCCAGGCATCCCCGTACGGGTCGTCGTTTATAGCCTCAGGGCTGTCGACTATCGCGTCGTTTACCTCGGCGACGTTGCCGCTTAGCGGCGCATAGAGATCCGATACAGCCTTCACGGATTCTACGACCCCGAATGGCTCGCTCTTGGTGACTGAACCGCCCTCCGTCGGCAATTCAACGTAAACCACGTCACCGAGAGAATCCTGCGCGTAATCAGTGATGCCTACCGTTGCTACATTTCCTTCAACCTTGACCCATTCGTGCTCTTTCGTGTATTTCAGGTCCTTCGGGAACTCCATTTGTAGTCTCCTTTCCTTTGTTACAAAGGCAGATTTATTTTTTATAAAATGGCAAGGTCGTAACCTCTGCCTTAACAGCCCTATCTCTTATTATTACTTCCAGCTCCGTGCCGGGAACTCCGACGTGCGGCTCGACCATCGCCATCCCTATGCCATAGCTGAGCGAGGGAGAGCTTGTGCCGCTCGTTATCCAGCCGGTCTTTTCTCCCTTGAAGCGCACCTCGTATTCGGCTCTCGGTATGCCTGAGCCTATCATCTTGATGCCTACAAGGGTCTTTTCCACGCCGTCCCTTATCTGCCTCTCGAGTACGGAGTGGCCGGAGAACTTCCTGCCTGGCCTCACGTACTTCTTCAGCCCTGCCTCGATCGGCGTTATCTTCTCGCTGAGCTCATGCCCGTAGAGCGGATACCCCATCTCAAGTCTGAGCGTGTCCCTTGCGCCAAGGCCTATCGGCTGTATGCCGTAATCCTTCCCCATCTCCATGAGAGAGGTCCAGACAGGCGCCGCATCCTGGGGGGCAAGGTATATCTCGAAGCCGTCCTCGCCGGTATATCCTGTCCTCGATACCAGCGCCTCGGCGGTATCGCCGTCAATGTCTATTTCACCGATGTAGAAGTGAAAGTGCTTTATCTTGTCAGGGTTTATGTCAAAGACCTCGCCGAGCACGTCAACGGCGGCCGGCCCCTGAAGCGCTATCTGCGCGTACTGGGCGCTGTGGTTCTCTATCTGCGCCCCCTTGGAGTCCTGGGCGAGCATCCACTCGAAGACCTTGTCGGCATTAGACGCGTTCACACAGAAGAGGAACCGCTCTTTGCTGAACCTGTAGACTATGCAGTCGTCGACTACCCCGCCGTCTTCATAGCACAGGAGCGTGTACTGGCACTGCCCGTCCACGACACGCCTTATGTCATTGGTCATTATCGAGGTGACGTAGTCGAGCGCGCCCGGACCTGAGACCTCGATCTCGCCCATGTGGCTGACGTCAAACAGGCCGCACTTGGTCCTAACGGCACGGTGTTCGTCTATCACCCCTGAGTACTGTACCGGCATCTCCCATCCGGCAAAAGGGACCATTCTGGCCCCGTGCGACTTGTGGATCTCGAATAATGGCGTCTTTTTCAGTGTCAAAACCGTCAAGCGCGTTAAAAACCGCGCCATATCCTCTCTTTTTATTCAAGCAGGAGAATTATTACCAAAAGGCCGAAGAATGTCAAAGGAAAAAAACTTTTTTCTCGCCTTCTATTGAAAGAGGCCTGAAACCTCCTCTTGGGCAACGCCCCGCATATCTGTGAGCAGGTGAGCAGGTTTTCTGGTATCATAAGGCTGATAAAATTCGGCGGCTTCCTTCTTTTGCAGCTGAAAAAATGTGCTTGCAGATGGACCCGGCACTTTGAAACTGGCGCGCTCATGCCTTCCATGACCTAGCCCCGCCGTGGACAGACAAACGCCTTGGGACATATCAAATGAGCATATTCAAGAGACCGGCTTTTTTCAAGGCCTTCAATGTCGAGCTTCTCAGGTATCTCGGCCCGGGTTTTCTCGTGACCGTAGGCTTCATAGACCCCGGCAACTGGGCGACGAACATCGCCGCAGGCTCTGAGTTCGGCTATACGTTGATATGGGTCGTGACGCTCTCGACCCTGATGCTGATCTTTCTCCAGCACATGTCCGCGCATCTCGGGATCATCACGGGCGAATGCCTTGCTGAAGCTTGCAGACGCTGGTTTCCGGCATGGGCGAATATCATCTTCGGCGGCTCCATCATGCTTGCCTGTATCGCAACAGCCCTTGCCGAGCTCCTGGGCGCGGCCATCGGCCTTACCATCCTTACCGGCATCCCGCTTTCCATCTCGGCTCTCGCGGCCGGGGCGGCGATACTCTTTCTCGTAACAGTGCAGAAGTACGAACAGATCGAGCACCTGATCATAGCACTCGTCTCTATCATAGGGTTTTGCTACCTACTAGAGGTGCTCATAGTGAAGCCTGACTGGCCTGCCGCCATCAGATCAAGCGTTACCCCGTCGATAGGATACAAAGAGATGTTCATAGCCATGGGCATGCTCGGGGCCGTTGTCATGCCCCACAACATATACCTCCACTCGGAGGCGATCCAAAGGAGGAACTGGACCGCCAAGACCGAAGAACGGAAGAGACAGCTCCTCAGATACGAGTTCATGGACACGATACTTGCCATGGGCACAGGATGGCTGATAAACAGCGCGATGGTGATAGTCGCCGCCGCTGTATTTTTCCGAAACGGCGTCGTTATCACGGATGTCATACAGGCGGCTGAGACGCTAAAGCCGCTTGCAGGCGACCTGGCTGAGATCATCTTTGCCATAGCCCTCCTTTGTGCAGGCATATCATCATCGATAACAGCCTGCCTGACCGGCGGCACCGTCTTTTCAGGCTTCATGGGCAAAGAGGTAGACTCTATGCGGGCATGGTTCAGGGCGGGCGTCTTCCTCGCGGCTATCCCTGCCATGATCATCATCTTTTTTCTGAATGACACCTATTCGGCCCTCATCTGGAGCCAGGTTGCGCTCTCGATACAGTTGCCGCTTACGATACTCCCGCTCATCCTTCTGACACGCTCGAAGCGGGTAATGGGTGAGTTCGCAAATAAAAGCGGGGAGAACACGCTCCTGTATATCTGCGGTTTTATCATAGTATCTCTAAACGTCCTTCTGCTTCTGAGCTTCGCGGGCGTCAAGTTTTGACCGCATGGCGTCGATAAGGTGATATCAAGCGGCCTCGCACGGCACAGTGCCATCCGGAAGAATAATAGCGAAAGTAAGACCGAGCGCATGTCTCAGAATAAAACCCGCAACCATGACGCATGACGGCGCGCAGAAAATGAAAGGAAGAAGAACTCAATGGTGCATTATCTCGAAAAGAGAAAGACAAAGATAATAGCCACACTCGGCCCGGCCACAGCTTCTCCTGCCAAAGTAGAAGAGCTCTTGATGGCCGGTACTGACGTATTCAGGCTCAACCTCTCCCATTCAGACCACGCGGAGCATGAAAGAGCTATCCGTGCCATAAGAGAGAAGTCCCGCGCCCTCAAGATGCCTGCCGCCATACTCCTCGACCTGCAAGGGCCGAGGATCAGGGTCGGACGCTTAAGCGGCGGCCCTGTAACCCTCGTAACCGGGCAGCGGATAAAAATCATCGCTGAAGGCGCCGCTTCTAACAGCGCTGGCGTTATCACGACCACATATAAAGACCTGTATAAGGACGTGCGTCCGGGCGACAGGGTCCTCATGGACGACGGGCTCCTTGAGGTGCGCGTGATCAGCGTAGACGGTACGACTATCGATTGCGAGGTCATATTCGGCGGCACGCTTAAGGAACACAAGGGGATGAACCTTCCGGGTGTCTGCATAAGCGCTCCCGGACTGACTGAAAAGGACCTGGCAGACCTCGCCTTCGGCATAGAGAAAGGCGTTGACTACATAGCGCTTTCTTTCGTTAGGAAGGCTTCAGACGTAGCAGAGCTAAAAAGCCTAATAAGGGCGAAAGGGGCTGATACCCCGGTCATCGCCAAGATAGAGAAGGCTGAGGCTGTTGAAGACATAGACCAGATACTCGAAGAGGCCTACGGGATAATGATAGCGAGAGGGGATCTCGGCGTGGAGCTTTCAGCCGAGCGTGTCCCGATCATACAGAAAAAACTCATAGCAAAGGCGAACGAGGCAGGCAGGCTCGTAATAACAGCCACACAGATGCTCGAATCGATGATAACGAACCAGAGGCCGACGAGGGCAGAGGCCTCTGACGTAGCTAACGCGGTATTCGACGGGACCGACGCGCTGATGCTCTCAGGGGAGACCGCTGTAGGCGCTCACCCGGGCGTCGCAGTCATGACTATGTCAAGGATAGCGCTTGAGGCTGAAGAGGCGTCGCTTTCTCAGAAGCACATCCTGCGAAGAGGCGAGGGCTCTTTCCATTCATTCGCGCAGGCCGTAGCGTTCGCCGCCCATGCCGCGTCCCTCGAGGTAAAACCGAAGGCCATAGTCGTATTCACTGAAAGCGGGGAGACAGCGCGCATACTCTCCAAGCTCAAGCCCCTCACCCCTGTTATCGCCTTTACGCCGTTAGAATCCACCTGGTGCCGCCTTGCGCTGCATTGGGGCGTTCAACCCTACATACTCGAATACGGCGGCCATACGGATGAGATGATATGCAGAGGCGAGGCCGCTATGCTTGATCACGGCCTTGCCGAGATGGGCGATACAGTCGTGATAGTCTCAGGGACCAAGGTCCACATGAAGGGCGCTACCAACATGATGAAGATAGACTGGATAGGGAGCGAGGAGTGCAAGCTGTATTTGAAGAGCGACGCGCCATAAGGCTATCTTTCAGGCGCGCTGCGCCATATCCGGGTTTGTTTAGCATGGTAAGGCGGGTCACACCCGCCATTATTACTTCAGGGCATTCAACCCACCTCTCTATGCCGCTGTTTCTTTTACGCACTGCCGTGGCTTTTGAGTATAGCTCGAGTAGCCCTTGTAAAAAAATATCTCCCTGATTTCAGCTTTGCACTTCGGTGCGCCTTTTGGGTATGGCTCCTTTCGCTGTCGAGCCGACTCGCAGTAAAATCAGATACCTGCTCATCGTCTCTCCTTCAGGCTCATTCCACCATACCCGGTTTGTTTTAAGGCAAAGGCAGGGGAGTTTTTCGCTCCTCCCCTTACTCACAAGGGGAGGCCGGGAGGGGTCAGCCGTAAGAGGTTTTGCTTTTTACGCACCGGATGCACTTGTGGGGCATTTTTTAACTGCATTGCAAGAGATCAGCTCTTGTAAAAAACATCTCTCTGACTTTAGCTTTGCACTTCCGTGCGTCTTTTTGGGTATGGCTCCCTTCGCTGTCTGGCCGATTCGCAGTAGATACAACGACCTGCTCGTCGGCCCTCCTTTATGCTCATTCCACCATACCCGGGTTTATTTAACGGCAAAGACAAAGCAACTTCGCCAGCCGGGGCTTGTTAAAAGGCAAAGACAAGACAATTCCGAATCGACCTCCCCCAGCCCCTCCTTGGTAAGGAGGGGAGTTTTGCCTTCGCTCCTCCCCTTACTCACAAGGGGAGGCTGGGAGGGGTTGGCTGGAGAGCGCTAAGACTAGTCACACCCGCCAAATGATCGCCTGACATCCGGCGGGTTACGGCTTTCGCCTGGCCCGCCCCGCAAGGATGAAAATCCCGTCTTCGCCACCATGATCTCAGAATTCAGTCGTAATACCTACAGACGAAAGGCAGGCGCCCGACGCCTGCCTTTCCAGATTTGCGTTGACGCTATAAGCCCCGGTCTGGTATATTTAAAAGTTAAAGGTATGACAACATGATACAGGAATATATACAAAGAATACTGCTTACGGCCCCGCCGATCCTTCTGGCGCTGACTGTACACGAATGCGCCCACGCATGGGTAGCCAACAAACTCGGAGATCCGACAGCCAGGATGCTCGGGAGGGTCACGCTTAACCCTATAAGGCACCTTGACCCGCTAGGCACGATCATGCTTTTTTTCTCCGGACTCTTCGGATGGGCCAAGCCGGTGCCTGTCAACCCGAGGAACTTCAGGAACCCGTCGAGGTCGATGATGTGGGTGGCGCTAGCCGGCCCGCTTTCAAACCTCTTTCTGGCGGCTATCTCGGCCCTTGCCTACAAGCTATTCATCATCGGCGGGCCTGTATTAGGCTCGCGCTTCCCGGCCGTCTACTCGCCGCTCGCGCTCATGGCCGAGATAAGCATAGTGATAAACGTCTCTCTTGCCGTATTCAACATGGTGCCTGTGCCGCCGCTTGACGGCTCAAAGGTCCTTTCAAACCTGCTCCCGGCTGACAAGGCATTCAGGTTCGCGAGGCTTGAGCCCTACGGGTTCATGATACTCATGGTACTGATAATTACTGGCGTACTTAACAAGTTCGTCTCGCCTATCGTCTACGTAATGGTGGGGCTTCTTACCGGAGGGATCAGCTAAGATGTCCAACGACAGGGTTTTAAGCGGGATGCGCCCCACAGGCAAGCTCCACCTCGGCCACTACCACGGGGTCCTCGCGAACTGGCTGAGGCTCCAAAAAGAGTACGAGTGCTTTTTTTTCGTAGCTGACTGGCACGCGCTCACTACCGATTACGCCTCTCCCGGGAACATAAGGGAGAACATACGCCAGATGGTCCTCGACTGGCTCTCAGTAGGCATCGACCCGGATAGAGCGACTATCTTCAGGCAGTCTTCCATAAAAGAACACGCCGAGCTACTGGTACTTCTCTCCATGATAACGCCTCTTCCCTGGCTTGAGAGAAACCCTACGTACAAGGAGCAGATGCAGGAGATAAAAGAAAAAGACCTGTCTACATACGGTTTTTTAGGATACCCTGTACTGCAGACGGCTGATATAATCATATACAAGGCGACCAAGGTCCCTGTCGGCGTAGACCAGGCCCCGCACCTTGAGCTCTCAAGGGAGATAACGAGAAGGTTCAACCATCTCTACTCCCCGGTATTCCCTGAGCCGCAGACGCTTCTCACCTCTGTACCGAAGGTATTGGGCACAGACGGCAGGAAGATGAGCAAGAGCTATAATAACTCCATCTTCCTTTCCGACCCGCCTGAGGCGGTAGAAAAGAAGATGCTCTATATGATGACCGATACGGCAAGGAAGAAGCGGACTGATGCGGGCAACCCGGACGTCTGCCCGCTCTTCACGACTTTCCACGTCCTGTACTCTGATGAAAAGACGATTGAATGGGTGCGGGCCGGCTGCACTACGGCGTCTATCGGCTGCACCGATTGCAAAAAATCCGTAATACCTAAGGTACTCGAACAGCTCGAACCTATCCAGAAAAAAAGGGCCGAGCTCGACGCTGACCCGGGCCTTGTCTGGGATATATTATCGAAGGGCGCGTCAAAGGCGCTGCCTGTAGCGCAAGAGACGATGAAGCACGCCAGAGAAGCTATGGGGCTTGCATAGGCTGATATGGGAATTAACGTAAAGCTCGACATATTCGAAGGGCCTCTGGACCTCCTTCTCCATCTCATAAAGAAGAACGAGGTGGATATCTATGATATCCCAATCGCGGTCATAACCGAGCAGTACCTCGAGTACATCGACGTACTCAAAGAGATGAACCTCGAGTTCGCAGGCGAGTTCCTTGTCATGGCCGCTACCCTCGTCCACATCAAGAGCAAGATGCTCCTGCCTGTCGACGAAGTGGCCCCTGAAGAAGAGGAAGAGGGGATCGACCCGCGCGAAGAGCTGATAAGAAGGCTCCTCGAGTATCAGCGGTACAAAGAAGCGGCAAAGACGCTGCAGGAGCGCCCGGTCCTCGGCAGGGACGTATTTTTCAAGGGACAGGAGACGCCTGTAGACGAGCTAGAAGAAGGCGTCGGCTTCATGAGCGTATCCGTCTTCGACCTGATGGAGGCGATAAAGGATATACTCGCCAGGGTCCCCAAAGAGAAGGGATACGAGCTAACGAGCGACAGGTTCAGGATAGCCGATAAGATCAACTACGTGATGGAGACGCTTACCTCGTCAAAGTCGATCGCCTTCAAGGCCCTCTTTGCCGGTTCGGCGACAAGAGGAGAGATAGTCGTCACGTTTCTCGCGATACTCGAGCTCGCCAAACTGCAAATGATACGCATCAACCAGACAGAAGACGGGATAATCAGGGTCTACCTCCCTGAGCCTGCCGAGGAGTCCCAAGGCGTCTCAGATCAGACCGGTGCGGCCTCTACCGAAGAACAGAAAGGATAGAAAAGATGCTTGATAAACTAAGCCTTAAACCTGTGATAGAGGCCCTTGTCTTCGCTGCCGAGGCCCCGCTTACCATCGAAAGGATGGCCGGTGTGCTCGAAGGGGAAGACAAGGCCGCCATAAAAGAGGCGCTCGCGGAAGTGATCGCTGAATACAAAGAGCGGGCCGGAGGCCTCTATATCGAAGAGGTAGCCGGAGGGTACATATTCAGGACAAACCCTGAGTTCGCCCCTCACTTGAGAAGGCTCTTCAAGATAGGCCTGCAGAAGATAAGCAAGGCGGCGATGGAGACCCTGGCCGTAATAGCCTACAAGCAGCCTGTTACAAGGGTGGAGTTGGAAGCGATAAGAGGCGTAGACTCGGGCGGAGTGCTCGCTACGCTCATGGAAAAGAGATTCATAAAGGTAGTCGGGCGCAAGGAAGTCCCCGGGCGCCCGGTGGTTTACGGAACTACAAAGGAATTTCTCGAGACCTTTGATCTGAAAGACCTCTCGTGTCTGCCAAGCCTCAAGGACATTCAAAGGATGGAGGAAGAAAATGCCGCCGAAAACCCCGAAAGGTCCAAGGACACAATCGAGGACTCAATACAAATCAACCCCGAAGACGAAGCCGTCATCCAAGACGGAGTTCAAGAGGGAGCATCAGCCCCGACAGAAGAAGAGCTCCCTGACCGGGACACAACCTGGGGCAGAGACAAAGACGGACTTGAAGGCATCGAGACAGGCGAGACCTGTCCGGACGAGACCGAGCTCGAAGACGCAATCGAGGACGGAGACAACGTCGGACTCGAGGACCTCGAGACAGGCGAGACCTGTCCGGACGAGACCGAGCTCGAAGACGCAATCGAGGA